>Ga0210410_10003099_pt1 | contig 14789 bp, 9 predicted proteins | sample IncBWC4MmetaG_FD_161058 | JGI IMG/M metagenome (GOLD analysis project Ga0210410, IMG submission 161058) | Forest soil microbial communities from Barre Woods Harvard Forest LTER site, Petersham, Massachusetts, United States - Inc-BW-C-4-M | ecosystem: Environmental > Terrestrial > Soil >... | reverse complement strand
CCACGGTTGACTCGGCTTGGCGCAGAGCGAGCTCCGTGGCCGTCCCTCGTTCGAACATCTTGCGCGTCAGCTCGTAGGAATCGTTCTGATTCTGCAGTGTCTGGCGTGTGATTAGCAGCAACGTTTCATCCGTGAGCACCACCAAATAGGCATTTGCCACTTCCGCCACGAGGGCGATCTGGGCGCTGCGCCGGGTCTCCTCGAAGCTGAAATATTGCTGCAGGTCCGCGTGATTGAGGCTGCGGATCCGGCCAAAGAGATCGAGTTCGAAGTTGGTGAAGCCGATGCCCGCGGTGTAGGAACGAGAGACAATGTCCCCTTGCGTGGAAGTGGTTCCGCCGGGCAATGAGGTCGCAAGCACGCTGGCGGGCAAGCGCTCGGCCTGCTCCGTCGTGCTGGCCGCGATCGTCGGAAACAGTCCGGCGCGCTGGATACGGTAGCGTGCCTGCGCGGTTTCGACGTTAAGCGCGGCGACGCGCAGGTCGCGGTTGTTGGCCAGCGCCAGAACGATCAGCCGCTGCAGTTGCGAATCGGGGAAAAACGCCCGCCAGCCTAAATCGTCCGCAGATATACCCGCAACGACGTTTTGCTCCGGCATTGCCATAGGCGCATCCGGCCGAATGTATTTCGGCTCCAGCGTGCAGGCGGAAAACGTCATCGTTCCCACAACGATCGAGGCAAGCCCGTGTCTGTACTGCATTGTTCAAGTCTCCAGCGCGTGGCGCCCGAGCGCCGCCTCGTCAGGGGTGCGCCGGCCTTTGAACGCCGAACGCACCGCGACGAAGAACACCGGCACGAAGAACACGGCGAGCACCGTGCCCGTGACCATGCCGCCGATCACGCCGGTGCCGATGGCAATGCGCCCGCCTGCACCGGCGCCGGTGGCGATTGCCAATGGCATCACGCCCAAGATGAAAGCAAACGAGGTCATGAGGATGGGGCGCAGGCGTTGCCGTGCAGCGCCGATCGTAGCCTCGACCAGACCAATCCCGTGCTCCACGTTTTCCTTCGCGAACTCAACGATGAGGATCGCGTTCTTGGCGGACAGCCCGACGGTGGTGAGGAGGCCCACCTGAAAGAACACATCGTTGCCAAGTCCGCGCAGCAAGGTCGCGCTGACCGTACCGAGGATCCCCAAAGGCACCACCAGCATGACGGCAAACGGGATCGACCAACTCTCATAGAGCGCCGCCAGGCACAGGAACACGATCGCCAGCGAGATCGCGTACAACGCCGGCGCCTGTGAGCCCGATTTCTTCTCTTCGTAGGATAGGCCCGTCCATTCGTATCCGATGCCTTTGGGGAGTTTTGTCACTGCCGCTTCCATCGCGGCCAACGCGTCGCCGCTGCTGCGGCCCGGTGCCGGGGCACCGAGGAACTCCAACGAAGCCGTGCCGTTGTAGCGCTCCAGCTTGGGCGAACCCGTGCTCCAGTGCGCGGAAGAGAAGGCGGAAAACGGCGTCATCCGCCCTGCGGCATTGCGCACGTACCACTTGTCCAAATCCTGCGGCAGCATGCGCGAAGCGGCCTCGCCCTGTACGAAGACGCGCTTGACGCGTCCGTGATCGACAAACTGATTGACGTACGCGGAGCCCCAGCCGATGCCGAGGGTTTGGCTGATGTCATCGATCGACAGGCCAAGCGCGCTGGCTTTCTCCCAGTCGACGTCCAGCTTGTATTGCGGCTCATCCGACAAGCCGTTCGGCCGAAGCGAGCCGATAGCCGGGTCCTGTCGCGCAATCTGCATCAGCTGTTCGCGGGCCCGCATGAGCGTGTCGTGCCCGACGTTGCCGAGGTCTTCCAACTCGAAATCGAAGCCGGTGGCGTTGCCGAGTTCGAGGACCGCCGGCGGTGGGAACGCGACGACAAACGCGCCGCGTATGCGCTGGAAGCGCTGGTTGGCGCGCTCTGCAAGGCCAAACACGGAGTCTCGCTCGTTCGGACGGTCCTTCCATTCCTTGAGCCGCACGAAAGCCAGGCCGGCGCTTTGCCCACGGCCGCCAAAGCTGAATCCGTTGACCGTGAAGACATCGCTGACGATGGCCGCTTCATCTTTCATGAAGTAGTCACGCACTTCGTCCAGCGTTTGCTGCGTCAACTCGCCGGCTGTACCCGGAGGCTCGACCACCTGCAGGAACAGAATGCCTTGATCTTCGTCCGGTAAAAATGACGTGGGCACTCGCGCGAACAGCATCCCCAGACAGACGACGATGACCAAATAGGCCAAGAGATAGCGTCCCGCCCGGACCGTGACGCGGCTGACGCCGTGCTCGTAGCCTCGATTTACGCGCGCAAAGCCCCGGTTGAACAGGCCGAAGAAGCCGCCTTTGCGTTCGTCCCCGGCGCCCCGTGGCTTGCGCAGCAACGTGGCGCAGAGGGAAGGTGTGAAGATCAGCGCCACCAGCACCGAGAGCGTCATCGCCGAGACAATCGTGATGGAGAACTGCCGGTAGATCACTCCGGTCGAGCCTCCGAAGAAGGCCATCGGCAGAAACACCGCCGACAACACAAGAGCGATGCCGACGAGCGCGCCGGTGATCTGGTCCATTGACTTGCGCGTGGCCTCTTTCGGCGAGAGACCTTCTTCCGCCATCACACGCTCCACATTTTCCACGACCACGATGGCATCGTCGACGAGCAGGCCGATGGCCAGCACCATGCCGAACATTGTCAGTGTGTTGATGGAGAAGCCCGCGACAGCAAGGATGCCGAAGGTGCCGAGCAGCACCACCGGCACGGCGATCGTGGGAATGAGCGTGGCGCGGAAGTTCTGCAGGAAAAGGTACATCACCAAGAACACCAGCGCGATCGCCTCGAACAGCGTCTTCACCACTTCTTCGATGGAGACCTTGACGAACGGCGTGGTGTCGTAGGGGAAGACCATCTTCAGGCCGGATGGAAAGTACGGTTGCAGCCGATCCATCGTGACGCGGATCGCTCTGGCCGTATCCAGCGCGTTGGCGCCCGTGGCCAACTTGATGCCGAGACCCGATGCCGGGTGGCCGTTGTACTCGACGTAGATCGAATAGTTCTCGCCGCCCAAGCTGACGCGAGCGACGTCCTTGAGGCGAACTTGCGAGCCATCCGGGCTGACCTTGAGCAGAATCTGCGCGAACTGCTCCGCAGTTTGCAGGCGTTGTGGACCGACGATGGTGGCATTCAGGCGCTGGCCCTTCGCCGATGGCAGACCGCCCAACTCGCCGGAGGCAATCTGTACGTTCTGTGCCTGCAGAGCATTGTTCACGTCCACGGGAGTCAGGCCGTAGTTGTCCAACCGCGCCGAATCGAGCCAAATGCGCATTGCGTATTGGGATCCGAACAACTGGTAATCGCCGACTCCAGGCGTGCGGCTGATCGGATCCTGGACGTGCGATGCGACGAAGTCGCTGATGTCGTCGTTGTTCATGGAGCCATCGGCCGAGTAGAAGCCGATCACCATCAAGAAATTTCGTGTCGCCTTGGCCACTCGGAGGCCTTGGGCCTGTACCTCGGCGGGCAACAACGGCGTGGCCAACTGCAGCTTGTTTTGCACCTGCACTTGAGCGATGTCGGGATTCGTTCCCTGCTCGAAGTACAGCGTGAGGGTCATGCTGCCGTCCTTGTCGCTTTCGGACCCGAAGTACAGCAAGTGGTCTATGCCGGAGAGCTGCTGCTCGATCACCTGCGTCACCGTACTCTGAACGGTCTCTGCTGAGGCGCCCGGGTAGATGACCTGGATAGAGATCGCCGGTGGGGCGATGTTCGGGTATTGCGCCACCGGCAGGGTGGTGATGGCCAGAACACCCGCCGTCATGACCACGATCGCCAGCACCCAGGCGAACACCGGACGGTCGATGAAGAACCTGACCATCGTTTCCTCCTACTTCCGATTGGCCGACAGGCGTTCGCCCTGGCTCGCTCGAGCGATCTCGCGGAATTCTTCGGGCTGGACCTTGGCGCCGGGCTGTGCGAATTGAAGCCCCTCCACCACAACCCGATCGCCCTCCTGCAGGCCGGCGCTCACCAGCCATCGGTCGCCGACTGCGCGATCGGTTTTCAGGACGCGTAGGGCAATGGTGTCGTCGGCGGCGACCACCAGCGCGGTCGGGTCTCCGTTCTCGTTGTGACTTACGCCTTGCTGCGGCACCAGCAATGCGCCTAAGCGAACGCCTTCCTCGATGCGCTCGCGCACGAACATGCCCGGCAACAGAATGCGGTCAGGATTGGGGAACAAGGCGCGCATGGTGACTGAGCCCGTGCTCTCATCGACGGTCACCTCCGAAAACTGAAGCGTGCCGGCTTGCGTATGGTCGATGGCATCCTCCAAGCGCAAGCTCACCGGCGTGCGGCCGGCCTCGTTTTGCCGCAGCTGTCCGGCTGCCGCTTCGCGTTTGAGGCGCAGCAGCGTGCCGATGGGCTGCGTCACGTCCACATAGACATGATCGAGCTGTTGCACCGTCGCCATCGCAGCGGGTTGATTTGCAGTGACCAACGCGCCTTCGGTCACCGCGGAACGGCCAATGCGACCGGAGATGGGCGACAGCACCCTGGTGTAGCGCAGGTTGATGCGCGCCGTCTCCAACGCCGCTTGTGCTTGAAGGTCGGTGGCGACGGCGTTGTCGTAGTCTTGCTGGCTGACCGCGTTGGCAGCGGCCAGCGGCTTGTAGCGCTCAGCCAAGGAGCGCGCCGAATCGGCGGCCGCAACCGCGCTGTGGTAGCTGGCCTCATAGGGCGCCGGATCAATCTGATAAAGCTGCTGCCCTGCTTCGACCTCGCTGCCTTCGGCGAACAGTCGCTTCAGGATGATGCCGTTTACCTGGGGGCGTACCTCCGCGACTCGAAAGGCGGCCACGCGTCCCGGCAGCTCGGTGGTGACCGGCACCGCCTGTGCTTTGAGGGTGACGACCGATACCTTGGACGGCGGGGGCGACGCGGATGTCGGGGCGGGCTTGTGGCCACAGCCGGACAGGACCAGCACCGAAACCAGCGCCAGTTGTAGCATCACGAAGTGCGTGTCCGCGGTCGCGATATGCTTGCTCATGACTCACTCTCGTGTTGATTCAAGGAATCGGAACCCGACTACTCAAGGATGGCGCGCGGCTCGAGATAGGCTTCGATGCCGAACGTCCCGAATTCACGTCCGACGCCGGAATGCTTGAATCCGCCGAATGGCGCCTGTTGATCGTCCAGCATGCCGTTGATGGCGACGCGGCCGGCTTGGATCTGAGATGCGACGCGGCGTGCGCGCTGGATGTCCGTACCGCTTACATAAGCGTGGAGGCCGTACTCCGTATCGTTGGCGATCCGGATCGCATCCGCTTCGTCCTCGTAGGTGATGACCGAGAGCACGGGCCCGAAGATCTCCTCCCGGGCGATTGTCATATCGTTCGTCACATTGACAAATATCGTTGGTTTGACGAAATAGCCCGACTCAAGGCCGGGCGGGTGTCCTTCGCCTCCGACAAGAACCTCCGCGCCCTCTTCAATACCCCTGCGAATGTAGGACTGCACACGCTGATATTGCTTCTGGTTCACCATTGGTCCGACGGCGGTCTTTGGGTCGGCCGGATCGCCGACTGGAAAGGCGGGCACGGTGTCCAAGATCACCTGTTTGACTTCCGCGAAGCGACTCTTCGGAACGAGGAGCCTGGTCCCGGCGACGCAAGCTTGGCCGTTGTTCAGAAACCCGATGATGAATGCATTTGGAATGGCCTTCTTGAGGTCGGCATCGTCAAGCAGAATGTTAGGCGACTTGCCGCCCAACTCAAGCGTGATGCGCTTCATCGTCGCAGCACTTTCGCGCATGATCGATCTTCCGACAGCGGCCGAACCCGTAAAGGAAATCTTGGCCACGTCGGGATTGCGCACGAGCTCCGCTCCGACGACCTCTCCTCGACCGGAGACAACGTTGCACAGCCCTTTCGGAAGTTTCGCCTCGTGTACACATTCCAGCCACACGCGCGTTTGCAAAGCGCTCAACTCACTCGGCTTCATGACCACCGTGCAACCGGCGGCGACCGCCGAGGCAAGTTTCATGCAAAGGAAAAACGCGTTCGCGTTCCACGGTGAAATCAGACCGGCAACGCCGACAGGCTCCAAGGTAACAGTGGTCTTGCCCCAACTCCGGGTCAGTGGCAGCTCGCGGAGAGCTTTCTCGGCCGAGAGGAACACGCCGGCACCTGCCTGCACGATGAGCGATGCGAACTGCACAACACCGCCATACTCCTCGACCATCGTCTCCGTGAGATCATCGGAGCGCGCCGAGACGGCCTGATTCAGTCTGCGTAGAATCTCCATGCGTTCTTCTTTGGTCGTCTGCCCGAAACTTGCGAACGCTCGCTTGGCGGCGGCAATGGCGCGTCGCGCATCCTCCTCGTCAGCCAACGTAACGCGGGCGATCACCTGACCGTTGGTCGGATTGATACTGTCCATGACTTCGCGACCATGGGATTCGACGAGACTCCCGTCGATGTAGTGTTTCGTGATGGTTTTCATCGCGCCTCCTCAATGAACATGGAGCAACTCGGCTGCATCGTATGAGGCGCCGTCCGGGCTCGCCATTACATGTTCTCAGTAGATGCTCGGACGGAGCAGCGCTCCGAGCGAACACCGAAATTGTTGCCGTGCTTCGGCTACAAGGAATATGTAGTTTATCGAGCGCCTGTGCATTGCTACCGTCGCGCTGTTCACTGCGAAGGAAGGCACTGGTAATGGATGGTCACCTCAAAGAGACGCTGGCGGCATCGAATCTGAGTGCGACGCGATCGCGCGAGTGCATGCACCGGGTGATTTCGCTCCTTGAGGCAGCTGTTGGCCAGCTTCACGACCAAGTGCACCCAGCCCAGGGAAAACTGCTCGAAGCAGCCTCCCTGTTGCGACAGCAGATTGATCCGCCGGCTGCGAGAGAGGTTCCGGACGGAAGGGAGTGCTTGCTGGCGTGGCAGGCGCGCAAGGTGCGTGACTATATCGACAGCCATATCACGGGATCGCTCCACGTCGCAGATCTCGGCGCGCTCATTCAACGCAGCGAAGCGCACTTCTCAAGATCCTTCAAGCGCACATTCGGGGAATCGCCGCACTCATTCGTCGTGCGTCGTCGCGTGGAACTGGCCGCTCAATACATGGTCACGACCGATGCGTCCTTGAGTGACATTGCGTTAAGTTGCGGCTTCGCAGATCAGCCGCACATGTGCAAGCTGTTCCGACAATTCATGGGTCAGACCCCGGCGGCCTGGAGACGCGTGCATAGGGTGCGAATTTGATGCATTCGGAATTGGCGTTTCATGAGCCGTTTGCCGTTTACGAGTGCTATCCTTGACGCGCTCGAGCAAGTCGGACAGCGAGACCGTACATGAGCAAAAACATCACCGCCCTTCAGTCGCTCGATCGGGGCAATTAAAATGCCAGGTTCTTCACTTGTGCTGCGTGGCGGCTGGCACAGAGCCCGAATACAGCTAGGCAAGGCGCTTCGCGTACTGAGAGCGTGGGGAGCTGAGCGAGGGAATGCCCTTGAGAAGGCCAATGACGATTTGAAGGCCGCGCAGGCCGACTTGCAAAGACGGTGGCAGTACCTGGCCGAGGCTCAGAAGCTGAGTCATTCGGGAACCTTCGGATGGAAGGTTGACAGCGATGAACTCATTTGGTCGGAAGAAACTCGCAAAATTCTGGGTTTCAATCGCGAGACGAATCCCAGACTCGATCTGGTATTCGACAGAATCCACCCGGAAGACCGGGATCGCATGAAACAGCTCAAGGAGCGTGCCGTCACGAGCGGCATGGACTTCGATGTCGAGCACCGTATTGTATTGCCCGGCGGCATCATCAAACATGTCCATGCGGTTGCTCATGCGGGACTGGATGGCGCCGGCAACCTCGAATACATGGGCGTGATCACCGACGTGACCGAACGCAAGAACGCCGATGAAGAGCGCCGGGCACTGGCTCGCCAGTTGGAAGAGAGCAATGCCAAACTGGAAGAAGCCCAACGCGTCGCTCACGTGGGTCATTGGGAATGGGACCTGCAGACGAATGCGATCATCTGGTCGGATGAGACCTATCGAATCTTTGGCCTTAGGCCGCAAGAACGTCCGATGGACTTGGCCAGCGTGCGCGGAATGGTCCACCCTGATGACCGAGAGTCCCTCTACGGCGGAGTGGACGTGGACCTTTCTGCCGGCGCTTATCCCATTGCCGAGTTTAGGGTGGTCCGCCCCAATGGCGAAGTCCGCACCGTTCACGCGATCACCTCCAAGCGCTGGGGCGCGCCAACTGACTCGAACGGAGGCTCGCAGGAGCAGCCGCGAAAACTATTTGGCACCATCCAGGATGTCACTGAGCGCAAAAGCGCCGAGGAAGAACGAGAGGCTCTGTCTCGCGACTTGCAAGAGAGCAATGCCAGGCTGGAACAGGCGCAACGGCTGGTTCACATCGGGTACTACGAATGGAACCTCATCACGGGCCGTGTGATTTGGTCCGATGAACTCTTTCGTATCTATGGATTGTCTCCTCGAGCCGGGCCGATCGACATGGCGATCGTCAGCCAAATGATCCACCCGGACGATCGAGAGCGGGTTTTTCGGGAAGCCGACGAAGCCGCTCGCGGCGGCGTGCCCGCAGCGGCCGAGCATCGTGTCGTTCGTCCCGACGGCGAGGTGCGTACCGTTCAAGGCCTAGGTACTGTGAAAAGGGATGCGGCAGGACGGGCCTGTGAAATGTTTGGCACTGTGCAGGACATCACAGATCGCAAACGTGCGGAGGACGCTCTGCTACAAAGTCAATTTTATCTCAGCGAGGGAGAGCGTCTCGCTCATATGGGAAGCTGGGCCTTCAACGATTCAGGTCACTATTGGTCGGACGAACTGTACAAGATCTATGGTTTGGATCCGAAGAACGGGGCGCCAACCGTCGAACGATACCTGGCTCTCGTGCATCCACAAGATCGGGCTGCCATCGCCGAATCCATCAAACTCATGCTGGAGGAACACCGTGGCTTCGACCAGATCGAGCGCATTGTCCGGCCCGACGGACAGCTGCGCTATCTTCGCGCGGTGGCGGTTCCCGTCGTCGAGCGCGGAGTCTTCAAAGGTTTCATCGGCACTACGATGGACGTTACGGAGCAGGAACTGCTGACGCAGGAATTGCGACGCGAGCGGGCATACCTTGCGGAAGCGCAAAGCCTGACTCATATCGGCAGTTGGGCGTCCAACTTCCACAGAGGGCGAAATTATCACGTGTCGGACGAAGTCTATCGCCTGCATGGTTTTGAGCCCACCCAGGGTCCTTTAGAAATCGAAAGGTTCTGGGAAACCGTTCATCCCGACGATGAGCCGGCTGTCAGGGCAGTCATAACGAATGCAATTCAGGCGCGATCGGACTACGACATACCCGAGTTCCGAATTTGCCTTCCTGACGGAACCATCCGATTTCTGCGCACCATAGGACATCACAGTCCCTCGGGAGAGATGGGTGAGTACGTCGGCATCACCATGGATATAACGGATCGAAAGCGTGCCGAGGCGGAGCGCGAGAGGCTGCGCCAATTGGAAGCTGATCTCGCACGTGTCAACCGCGTCAACATGATGGGAGAGCTGGCTGCAGCGCTGGCTCACGAAATCAAGCAACCCATCACCGCCTCGATCACGAGTGCCAACGCGCTTTTGCGATGGTTGGCACATGATCCACCCGAACTGGAGAGAGCGCGTGCAGCAGCGTCCAGGATTGAACAGGACGCCAATCGTGCGGCCAACGTGATTGACAGTTTGCGGTCCTTCTACAAAACGGGATCGCCCACCGAACGCCAGATCATCGACGTGAAGGTAATAATTGAAGAGATGGCCGGTCTGCTGAGGGGCGAAGCGGATCGGTACGCCATAACGATCCAATCCGAACTGGAGGCCGATACTCCGCAAATCCTGGTAAACCCGGTACAACTTCAACAGGTCTTCATGAATCTGATGCTCAATGCGATCGAAGCCATGAAAGATGCCGGAGGAGACCTGACGATCAGATCGCGGGTCGATACTGAAGGCCGTCTATTCGTCTCCATCAGCGATACCGGCATAGGATTGCCGGCGGGATCCGCCGAAAAGATTTTCGATCCCTTGCATACGACCAAACCACAGGGGACGGGAATGGGGCTAACGATTACCCGCTCGATCGTTGAATCATACGGTGGGCGCGTGTGGGCCAGCGCCAATGAGGGCATGGGCGCAACTTTCCATTTCATTCTTCCCTGCGAGCCCGGCGCTCCGGTATGAAACCAGCAGCCGTCCCCACCGTATTTATCGTCGATGATGATGGTGGTGTACGCCGGGCCGTCCAGGATCTCGTTGAGTCCGTTGGTCTGCGCGCAGAGTGCTTTGCAACCGGCGAAGAGTTTCTACACAAGAAGCGGACCTCGGACCCGAGTTGCTTGGTGTTGGACGTAAGGCTGCCGAAGATGAGCGGACTCGATTTCCAGCGCATGTTGGCTGACGTCGGGATTCAGATTCCAATCATCTTTATTACGGCACATGGCGACATACCCATGTCTGTCAGGGCTTTGAAGTCGGGCGCCGTGGAATTTTTGACAAAGCCGTTTCGCGACCAGGATTTGCTCGACGCGATCCAGCAGGCGCTGCAGCGCGATCGTGCGGCGCGAGAACAGCACGCTGAGGTCCATGAACTGCACGGACGGTATCTGGCCTTGACTGCACGAGAGCGAGAGGTCATGGGGCTGGTAGTGGCTGGAATGCTCAACAAGCAGATTGCCTCAGAAATCGGAGCCAGCGAAGCGACGGTGAAAATCCATCGAGGCAATGTCATGCAGAAGATGCAGGCGGGTTCGATAATTGAATTGGTTCGTATGGCAGACGCACTCAAACCTGTTCTTCCAAAATAGCGGGGACTCATCGCCACGGACGCAGTACTCGTGTTCGGCCTACTCCTTTGGTTCTAGTCGACTACCACCCGAGTAGTAGTTTTTTGCCCATGGTTCGATTGCGGTTCCCCCCTTAAGGGGGGTAGCGTTGGCCAATGAATATCGAACATGCGCCGAGCCTTTTGGCAATTCTCGATGATGACAAGTCGGTTCAAAGCGCGCTGCAGGATCTGATTGAGTCGGAGGGTGTGTCCACGCTCTGCTTCGACTCCGCGGAGCAGTTCCTGGATTCTAGAGCGAGGCACCAGGCGTCATGCCTGATTGCCGACATTTGCATGCCCGGCATGTCGGGCATAGAGCTCCAAGCACGGCTCAAGGTCGAACAATGTGGAATACCAATCATTTTCATCACCGCGCGCGGCGACATTCCGCTGGCAGTCAGCGCGATGAAGGAAGGCGCAAGCGATTTTTTTGCCAAGCCGTTCGAGGGCGGTGTGTTCCTGGCGGCCGTCGAACGCGCTTTGGAGAAAAGCAGAAATGCCAGACGGAAAGCCCTCGAACAAGCCGATCTTCTCGCGCGCTACGATTCCCTCACGCCACGCGAGCAAGAAGTCCTGCCGCTGCTGGTCAGCGGTCTGATGAACAAACAGGCTGCGGCACAACTAGGGATCACCGAGTACACCGTTCAGGTTCACCGCGGTCACATCATGCGCAAGATGAGCGCCGACTCTTTTGCAGATCTCGTCAGGATGGGGGAAAAGCTCCAATCTCCAGACCGCGTATGATCACCAGCCATATCGTACTTCGGCACCGAAGTAATTGGCATCGTGACCGCCCACGGAAACGACAGTAGCGCCGGCCGAAAAATGCACGGCTTCGAGCGCTAGTGCGATGTGCCGCGTTAGGCCGCAATCCACTCGGAACTGACCATATGTGCCAACATAGCGGCCTCCTCGGCCGGCGGTATCAGGTACGGGCACGTCCGGCATCGTGTAGATTGCATCCGCCAACGTTTCGCGCCATTCGACGCCGATCCCAAAGCTGAGCTTCACATCAGTTAGCGGGTTCACCGAGAGGCCGGTCTTTACATGGACCACATTCGCATAGGTCGTGTAACCCGCAGTCGTGAAGTAGTAGCCACTGGGAAACAGTGGGTTGAAGGTGTTCAGTTGATGATCGGTCGGGCTATTGTCCCCTGAGGCCGCATCGAACTGCAGGCTGATTCTCGGCGCAAACCTGGTTGAATCAAATGTTCGCCCAATAACAGCCCCCATCGCCCAGGCGCGGATGGCCTGCGCGCCCATTCTTCCGTTTTGGGACATCGCCTCGGCGTCCCAATCAAAGTGGCCGTTGATTCCAGCGTAGCGAACCTCCACAAGGTCGCGGCGCTCGTTCCCCTTTGCGCTCGGAAAGAGCGCATCATCCTGTCGAAACCGCCCAACGTACGCGGAGAGCGACGATGAAGAGGTGACTTGCCGCTCTAGCCGAACGAGACCAAACGACAGATGCGGACTGCTGTAGTCGTCAAACAAAGATGAATTCCGATTTTGCACCGGATGCGAATAGAGCGTGATGAGACGCCAAGGTCCGCTCGTGTAGGCGACAGAAACCCCATCGTACGACTGGCGCACATTGGGCCCATCACGGACCGAAAGAAAGCGTTGCAAGTCAAACCCGTTTTCCTGGCGACCGATCCGGATCGCCACCACTCCATCCGCCAAGGGTTCCGAGACCGCGACAAATCCTTGCTCAATACCTAAACGGTCTTCATCAACCGGCGCGAGGCGTTCCTTTCCGGGTGCGCTGTCGCTCTGCAGTTGGAGGAATATCTGGACCTGTCCGGCTATCCGCAAATCCGCGTGGGCTTCCACGCGACTCAAGAGGTATGAATCCTGTTGGCTGCCGCCGGTGCCGAAGTTCGTGCCATTGACCTCAAAGCGCTCCCGGATATTGGCGCCAAAAGATAAGTATGTACGCGCGTCATGGTCGGACAGCGGGATGTATTTGAGTTCGTCCAGCGGCTCGCGTCGAACATCGGGGTCCGCAAGCAGCGACCAGTCCTCTGACCACCGATTGAACGCAATCGCGGGGCGGTCGGGGATGTCAGCACTGACCCGCATAGAAGTAAGGCTTAGCATGGCGAGCGCGCCGGCGAACTGTGCGAGTTTGGAGAGGGCGACTAGCCGATGGGGCGCACGATCCAGCCTAAGCGCCCTTGACTTCGCCGGCGTGAAGCAGCTGCATTTCCCATGCGAGTACAGACCCGGTGGCACCTCCGCGCTCAGCAAAAATCTTTGCGACGTCTGCGAGGTACTGGGTGCGCGCCCAATCGCGCTGAAGTTCTCCGGCCATCGCCAGCCAAGTGATGGGTTGGGCGCCCGCCGCAACGAGGCGGCGGATGGCCATATCGTGTGCTTCCGCCGACACGCCGCCGGAGGCATCCGTAACGACATAGACGTCGTACCCGTCGCCCATCGCCTGGATTGCCGGCATCGCCAAGCACATCTCCGTCCAGAGGGCGGCAAAAACAACCTTTTGCCGGCCCGTCTTCTTTACGGCTGCAACAACGCGCTCGTCCTCCCAGGCATTGATATAGGTACGGTTGATGGATTTATGATCTGGAAAGATGTCCTGAATACCCTTGAAAATCAGGCCGCCACGCTCTTCGTTCACTGTTGTCAGGATCGTAGGGATGCCGTACGCCTTCGCCGTCATGGCAAGACCAATGGCGTTGTTGATGACCATGGTCGGCTCGTGGCTGTTGACATTCGCGAGCTGGAACGGCTGGTGGTCGATCAGCACAACGACGCAGTTGTCAGGCGTGAGAAGCGCATCGAGTCCGACCTTTGTAAATGCTCGCATACTTCGGTTCCTTTTTTGAATCAGCTGTTCGAACTGGTTCCTGTCAACGCAATTGAGCGAAGCACTTGCGCAACTCGGCAACGAACAGCTCGGGCTGCTCGAGCGCGGCGAAGTGACCACCCTTGGGAACCTCATTCCAGTAGAAGAGCTTTGAGTAGGTTTGATCGCCCCACGCTTTCGGTGGGTTGAAAAAATCGCCCCTGAATATGCTCACCGCGACCGGCAGCTCGAGCGGCATTCGGACGAAGTCTTTCCCGAAACTCTCGTAATAGAGCCGCGCCGAGGATGCGGCGGTGTCGGTGAACCAGTAGAGGCTGATGTCATCGAGCATCGCATCGATGCCGAGCGCATCTTCGGGATTCCCGTGGTTGTCAGTCCACTCCTTGAACTTCTCGTAGATCCACATCGCCTGCCCGACTGCTGAGTCGGCAAGACCATATCCCAGTGTCTGCGGACGGGTGCCTTGGATAGCGGCATAGCCTGAGCCGTCGCTCGCATACTTGCCGAGCTGAGCCAGCACTGCCTGTTCCGCAGCTGTATATCCACCCGAGGATGGTGGCGGCGGCGGGAAGAGGACCGGAAGATTCAAATGGATAGCGGCCAGCCCCTGTAGTTGCTGCTTGGCCATCCAACTCGTCACACCGGCTCCCCAGTCGCCACCTTGCGCGACGTAACGGGAGTAGCCGAGCCGCTGCATCAGAACCCCCCAGACTTTCGCGATGCGCGGAAGGCGCCACCCCGGTTCCGTCGGTCTGTCTGACAACCCGAACCCAGGAAGCGAGGGGATTACGACATGAAAGGCTTCATCGGGCTTACCGCCATGGGCCGTCGGATCGACCAAAGGCGCGATGACCTGCAGAAACTCAATGATCGATCCAGGCCAGCCGTGCGTGATGACGATGGGAAGCGCATCGGGGTGCTTCGATCGTACGTGAATGAAGTGAACTCCGAGACCGTCAAGTTGCGTGCGAAACTGTGGCAGCGCATTCAGTGAACGCTCGACACGACGCCAGTCGTAGCGAGTGCGCCAGTATTCGACAAGCGCCTGTGCTTTGGCGAGCGGTACCCCCTGGGAACAATCTGCTAGAGG
>Ga0210410_10003098_pt1 | contig 14790 bp, 13 predicted proteins | sample IncBWC4MmetaG_FD_161058 | JGI IMG/M metagenome (GOLD analysis project Ga0210410, IMG submission 161058) | Forest soil microbial communities from Barre Woods Harvard Forest LTER site, Petersham, Massachusetts, United States - Inc-BW-C-4-M | ecosystem: Environmental > Terrestrial > Soil >... | reverse complement strand
AGGCGCACCGCGCCAGAGATAGATCGCCAGGTTCTGCCCAACCACCAACACCGGGATCGCATACAAATAAACCTTGTGCACACGCCTATCCACAAGAAGGTCACGCGCGACCCCAAGCAGCATCACAGCATCCACGCAAACTAGGAAGAGACTGTGGTTGAACAGATAATCGAAGCGGCCGAAAGCTGCATCGAGCAGGCCGCATGTGGCCAGCACCAGGAAGCGGCGGTGGAAATCCGGCCTGCCGCGCCATACGATCGCAAGTCCAAGCAGCGTGCCGAATGCCAGCATGTCGAAAAACGGGATGCTGAGGAATGCGGGGTCCGGCTGATGAAGTTGCAACGCATCGAACCGCCCCATCACCACGGCAATCACACAACCCAGCGTGACCATCACGGCCCCGAGGACAGCCCCAAACCATCCCAGCGTCCGGTGGATACTCACCTTCCGCACGCGCACCAGTGCCGATTGCAGGATAAAGAAAACCACCCACCCGGAAAATGCCGCGCCGTGAATCCACAGAAGCACCGGCCTCGGCGGAGCGGCATGAATCAGAAAGCGGTCGACCGTCCTGCTGAAACCGGCCACCACAATGCCTGCCACAACCAGCGAAAGGAAAAAGTAAAAATAGCGATCCACCAGGCCGCCTCGGCCAAGGATCTGTGAAAGTCTCCGTGAAACCGGGCGCGCAACCGCCGACTGACTGGCTGAAGCCATCAGAGCCTCCAAGTGCCTACCTCAGGTCGAGGGGAGGAGTGCGCATGAGACGCCTGAAGAAGTTGGAATACTCTAACACGGGGGGTGGGTGGCCTACACTTGAAATAGTGCCGTTACCCTCGGGTGCCCCATTCATGCAGTCTCACCGCATGAGTGGGCATTCGCTCGAAAGCGCGAACCGTACTCCTCCAACAATCAAAAGATCGGAAGGTACGGATAATACCTCCGCGACGGAGGCATCGCTCGTACGCCCCAAACTAGTTCGATCCTGCGGAACTCGCTATCCAGGCGGCAAGGCTGGCGTGCTTCTCGTCCTGCCGCCACGGCGGGCCAATCGCCTTTCCCATGCGCTGCAGATGCTGGTCGATCAGTTCCCTCGAAATTCCTATATAGTTCGGCGCGCGAGCAATCAGCTCTTTTTCCTTTACTGCAACCACGGGAAGACCCTGATTCTGGCACGCTCGCGCAATCGCGTCGCGGAACAGTTCGCCCTCGGCGGTGTGAAGCAAGGGGTGCGACGCCAGAATCTTATCAAGCGCCGGAATGGATCTCCCGGAACCGGTCAGAATGCAGCTGGTCGAAATCTCATAGCCCTTCTGCTTTGCGTCTGCGATCGCCTCCCGGACAGCTTCAGCCGCCAATTGCGCAGAGGCTTCCGCACAGGCACTCACCAACGCCTCCGCGTCCTTCAGGGACAGCCCTTGGGCAGCATGGTACGGTTGCTTCGAGCCCGCGATCTTCGGATCGGCAATTTCAATTCGCCTCCGCTCCACAACGATCGGAGACTCCATCGGTCCGGCGAGAACCACGAGCACGGCCCATCCGGAATGCGCCCGGAGACCCAGGGCTGCTCTCTTATCCGGAATTTTCGTTTGAGCTTTCAATAGCCCACACTATACGCGTCGGCTGTCTTCCGTGAGCTCCGCGAGGAATATGGTCTACACCGTCAATCTCGGAGCGAGCCGTTCGCATCGTCGGTAAGGTAGGTCGCGCAAGCGCGAACTATAAGTCTAAATTTCCGAACCAGCCCCCGTATCCGACCCCGCCAAAATATCGGACCAACGCCCCTTCCTCTCTTCTTCAGTAGTCTCCTCGATGCGCGTGGCAATGGTCCATACGTGCCCCGACGGATCCATCACCCAGCCGATGCGGTCGCCCCAGAACTGGGTCGCCACCGGAAACAGCACCTTCGCCCCGCCGACCACCGCGCGCTCCACAGTTTTGTCCACGTCCGCCACATAGACGTAGATCACCACCGGCGAGCTGCCGTCCGGTTTAGGAGCACGGCTCGTCAGCTCCGGCCACTCCGCCTCGATCATGATCATCGCCGGCCCAATCGTCATCATCGCATGCGCCGCGGTCCCGTCCGGACCAGGCCTGCGTATCGCCTCAACGGCGTCAAACGTGTTCTTGCAGAAATCAATCTCAGCCGCAACATCGCGGCAAAACAGCCTCGGTATCACGACCGACGCGCCCTCGGGTATCCCCTTCACGCTACCGTCTGCCATAGGTCCCTCCGCAATCCTCCGCAAATCCAAAGTAGAAAATTCTACCGCCGGGTGCATCATTCATGCGGCTTCGTCGCATGAGTGGGACATTCGCGCAAAATCTCGAACCGTGCCAGCCACGTCCATTCCTATGTACTGGGAGATCGGCAAACCACTCCAGAAAACTTGACAGAACCCACCACGAAAAGCAGGGGGGTATCGCAAACCCCGAACACCCACGTCCATCAAGCCACACCTAAGTCCAGGCGGAGTCCAAATCCTAAAGTCTCTCCTTCGAAGACTTTAGGGCTTTTTCGGTAGGGGGGGCCCTCCTGCTTCAGCGGGGAGGGAGACCCTCACCGCCAAAAAGATCGCACTCCCTCAGGCAACCCGAGGAAAAACCAAAAAATATTGCGCCTGCAACAAAACACGCATCACACCAACCATGCGGCGAATCTTCGCCGTACGGAGAAGACAAAAAATGCTTATCCTTCTGATCATCTTGATTCTCGTGTTCGGCTTTGGTGGTTATCGCATGGGACCAGGGCTCGGCTACTACGGCGGAGGAGGCCTCAGCCTCATCCTCACCATCGTCCTCATTCTGCTCCTGCTCAAAGTGATCTAACTGCCATCGCCCAATCTTCGCACCGTTGCGGAGGTGTGCGAAGAATGGGCGATCCCGCAGTCACCGAAATCCCGAAGCCTTGTCGCCTCGAAGTCCTATCGCCTCGAAGACCCGCCCAACAACGACCCCAGCACGCCCCGGATCAACTGCCGCCCAACCGTGCTCCCCATCGTCCGCGCCGCACTCTTTACCATCGCCTGCACCACCGTATCGCCACGCCGCGAACCACCCGAACCCAGCACGCCACCAAGCGCCGTCCCCGCGGACTCCAACCACCCACCACCCGACGCCCCCGCAACCCCGCCAGCCGGAGCCCCGGCACCAGCACTAGCACCCGAACCCGCAACCTTCCCCTTCAACCTCTCATACGCCGACTCCCGATCCACCGCCGTCTCATACACCCCCGCCACCACCGAATTCTTGATAATCGCCCCCCTCTGCTCCGGCGTAATCGGCCCAATCTGGCTATGCGGAGGCATCACCATCGCCCGCTCCACCATCCCCGGAATCCCCTGGGCATCCAGAAACGAAACCAGCGCCTCCCCCACGCCCAGCTCCGTAATCACCGCCTCCACATTCACCTTCGGATTCGCCCGAAACGTCTGCGCCGCCGCCTTCACCGCCTTCTGGTCCTTCGGTGAAAACGCCCGCAACGCATGCTGCACCCTATTCCCCAGCTGCCCCAGCACCGTATCCGGCACATCAATCGGATTCTGCGTCACAAAGAACACCCCCACCCCCTTCGACCGGATCAGCCGCACCACCTGCTCAATCCGGTTCTGCAACACCGAGGGCAAATCATTAAATAAAAGATGAGCCTCATCAAAAAAGAAAACCAGCTTCGGCTTCTCCTGATCGCCAACCTCCGGCAGCTTCTCAAACAACTCACTCATCAGCCAAAGCAGAAACGTCGCATACAGCTGCGGCGACTGTAGCAACTGGTCCGCCGCCAGAATATTCACCACGCCGTGCCCCTTCGCATCCGTCTGCAACAGGTCCTCAATGTTCAGCGCCGGTTCCCCAAAGAACAGATCGCCACCCTGCTGCCCCAGCGCCACCAGCCCACGCTGAATCGCCCCAATACTAGCCGCCGAAATATTCCCATACTGCGTCTGATAGTCCCTCGCGTTATCCCCCACATGCTGCAACATCGCCTGCATGTCCTTCATATCCAGCAGCAGCAATCCACTGTCGTCAGCGATCTTGAATACCAGCGTCAACACGCCCGCCTGCGTATCGTTCAAATTCAGAATGCGACTCAACAGCAGCGGCCCCATCTCGCTCACCGTCGCCCGCACCGGATGCCCCTGCTTCCCAAACACATCCCAGAACACCACCGGACATCCCGCAAAGCTCCAATCACCCAGCCCCAGCGCCGCAACCCGCGCATCGAACTTAGGCGAGCTCTTCCCCGCCTGCGAGATCCCCGAAAGATCCCCCTTCACATCCGCCGCAAACACCGGCACCCCAATCGAGCTCAGCGCCTCCGCCATCACCTGCAGCGTCACAGTCTTCCCCGTCCCCGTCGCCCCCGCCACCAGTCCATGCCGATTCGTCATCCCTGGCAGCAAATACAACTCCTCCGCACCCTTCGCGATCATCGGCATCTCAACCATCCATCACCCTCCATCCACCTGAAGACTACACGACCAATGCCTTCACCATCCGCACCACCTCAATCGTCTCCCCACCACCCACCGGCGCCAAAACCCTGCTCACCTCCCGGTATCCCTTCAACGAATAGAGCGCCACACCGGTCAACGTGCTCCCCATCTCAACTCGCCGAAAACCCTTTGCGACAGCTGCACTCTCCGCCGCATCCAGAATCAAACTCCCAAGCCCCATCCGCGCAAACTTAGGATGCACAAAAATCGCCCGGATCTTCGCCGCATCCACCGCCGGGAAAAGCCTCTCCGGCGCAATCTTCTCCATCTGATGGTCTCCGCCATACAGCGTCTTCCGAAAACTCCATCCGCCACACCCGGCCAACTCCCCACCTTCATCGAAGGCCACAAAATAAGTCCCATCGGCAATCAACCGGCTGTCCACCGTGAACACCGTAGCCAACGCCCCTTCAATCTGCGCCGCCGAATAATCTCCTGCCTGCAGGCCCCGCACCGAAGCATCAATCAACCCGCGAATCCCCGCAACGTCCTCCGTTGTCGCCACGCGCAAACGAAACTTCCCCATTCGCAAAGTATAAAAGCCCGAACCACCAGCCACTACCCCACGCAGACGATGAGCGTGAATCATGTTGTTAAGCGTTCCGCATTTCCAGGGAACTTTCACACAAGAAGACGCGTAGGACAACTTACAGAATCACGCGGGACGCCTTTGTGTAGCAGGGTTCTCTCCCTCTGCCGCACGCCTTTTCCCGCAAAGACGAGGTGACAACATGAAGCTTCTCGCTGCCGCAAGCCTTGCGGCGCTTGCGCTCCCTCATGCTCTGGCCCAAACGGCTTGCCGCGGTACAGCGCTCACCGGCATCGTTCGCGACAGCACGCTTGCGCTTATTCCAGGCGCTGCGCTTACGTTGGACGGAATCCAGAGCGAGACCAGCAGCTCGAATGGCCAGTTCCGCTTTCCCTGCGTCTCTGAGGGTCCTCACCATTTATCCGCGGCCGCGCCAGGATTCGCCACGCGAGATATCTCCGTCACTGCGCCGCATACGAACCAACTTGATCTGGTATTGCAACCTGAAGAAGTTCAAACTGAGGTGAACGTCAACGGCGACGAAGCCGCAAGTACCAGCGCCGCGTCCAGCGGTCCCACTCAGACCATCTCCGGAAAACAGCTACAGTCGCTGGCAGACGATCCTGACGATCTTATGCGCGAGTTGCAGCAACTCGCCGCCGCAGGAGGAGGGAATCCTGCCAATACAACCATCGCCGTCGATGGCTTTCAGGACTCGAGCAAACTGCCCCCTAAAAGCACCATCGCCTATATCAAAGTCAATCCTGATCAGTTCTCCGCCGAGTACCGTGAACCGCCCTTCGATGGCGGCCGCGTCGAGGTCTATACCAAACCCGGCCAGAGTGCATTTCATGGAGCGCTGTTCGCCACCAACGGCAGTCCATGGGAGAACGCGCGCGATCCGTTCTCGACCAGCAAGGCCTCCCTCGGCAAACAGCGGTACGGTTTTGAGCTGACCGGCCCCATTCGCAAAAAAGGCAGCGACTTTGCTCTCACCCTCGAGCATCGCAGTATCGACAACTTCGCCGTAGTCAATGCGGTCACGCTCGACAGTGAGGGCAACCCCATCAACACCGTCGCTAACGTAGCTACACCGCAGCGCCTGTGGATCGGAAACGCGCGTGTGGACTGGCAGCTCGGAGCGAAGAACACTTTCATCGCAAATTACAGCGCGAATGTGAATCACCTGCAGAACGTGGGCGTGGGCGGCACTGCCCTGGCCGAGACCGGCTACGACAGCCAGCAGTACGAGCACATGTTCCGGCTGAGTAATATCACGACGGCCTCTGCCCATCTCATGCACGAGGCGCGTCTGAGCCTACGCTGGGATGGTGAAACCGATGTTCCTGTCTCCACTGCGCCGCAGGTTCAGGTTGCCGGAGCCTTTACCGGCGGAGGAACGACACTGGGGCCGAGGCAGATGCGTGAGTTCAACCTCGAAATGGATGACGATGCGATCCTGACGACGAAAAAACATACGCTGAAATTCGGCACACAGTTCATGGTCTACAATGAGCGCCAGCAGCTCCCCACGAACTTCAACGGGACCTACACCTTTGGCGGTGGTACTGCGCCGGTCCTCGATGCGAATGGCAACCCAGTCCCCGGAAAGACCGCGACGATTACTGGCATCGAGCAGTACCGCCGTGCACTGCTTCATCTGCCCGGTGGCACGCCTACGGCGTTCAGCAACGTTCTCGGCACGCCTACAGTCGACTTCACGCTGCTGCAGGACGCCGTCTTCATACAGGACGACTGGAACGCCGGCCATGGCCTGCACATCGCCGCCGGCCTGCGCTACTTCCTGCAGAACAACCCGACCGTGCTGAACTCGATTACTCCAAGAGCCGGAATACTGTGGTCGCCGACCAAGAAAGGCACCTGGACGCTGCACGCCCACGCAGGCATGTTCTCCGGCCGTTTCAATAAAGGTGTGCAGTCAGAAGTGCAGCGCGAGGACGGCGTCGCTCGTGTGACAAGCACAATCTACAGCCCCGTCTACGGCAGTCCCTTCGCAGGCGCAACACCGATTCACAGCATCCGCGAGTATTCTCCGCGCCTCAACAATCTCACCTGGGCAGCAGAGAACATCGGAGGCACACGCGCCCTGCCCCATGGCTGGAACCTCTCTGCTGACTTCTACATTGGCCGTATCTGGAACGATGTGCGTTCGACGAATATCAACTCACCGCTCAATGATGTGCCCACAGGTCCGCGACCGGGTGCGCCGAACCTCAACGTGCTCCAGATGCAGAACAGTGGTCAGGGGAGAGTCAATGCTACCTTCGTAGGGATCGAACAACACACGCTGAAGAACGTGCAGCTCTTCTTTGGAGGAGTGCGCGTCAACCTGATGGACGACACGGACGATAATTACTTCTCCACTCCGCAGAGCTCAACCTCGAACGTGGGCGAGTTCGCTCATCGCACCAGCCAATCCGTGTGGAACCTCTTCGGCAACAGCACCTTCACCTTTCCCCGGAAGATCCAGCTCAGCAGCAACTTTCATGCAGGCGGCGACGCTCACTACAACATCACCACCGGCTTCGACAACAACGGTGACGGCAACTTCAACGACCGCCCACAGTACGCCTTGCCGGGCACTCCCGGCGCTATTGCCACTCCCTACGGCCTCCTCGTCGCCAGCGGAGGCACCGCCGGCGTCTTCCCGCGCAACAAAGGTGTGATGCCCTGGACGTTTTATCTCGATACCAACCTGCAGCGCGCCTTCAAGCTCACCAGCAATGCCAAGGCAGAACATCCGCAGACTCTGACCGTGAATCTGCGCTCCTCAAACGTGTTGAACCACACCAACGTCACCGCGGTCGGCGGAGTCCTCGGCTCGCCTCTATTCGGAAGACCCTTTGCCGCCGACAATGGCCGCCGCGTCGAAGCAGGTCTGCGTTACAGCTTCTAACCAAGCATTGTGACCGGCTATGCGCATCATCATAAAATCTGAACTAAAAATTTGCTTTTCTGGATTGTCGACCCATTCCTCGCAGGCATACACTCCTCCCATGCGACGAACAGCCTTATCCCTCACTCTCCTCCTTCTCCTCCCCCTCGTTGCCAACGCGCAAGACTGGGCCAAAGCCCGCCTCGACGCCTCGCCTCGCCATCACGAGTACATCAACCTCCAGCACGGCGGCCGCACCGTCCAGGCCTTCGTCGTCTATCCCGAGGTCAAAACCAAAGCCCCCGTCATCGTCCTCATCCACGAGATCTTCGGCCTCAGTGACTGGGCCAAGGAGATGGCCGACGAACTCGCCGCACAAGGCTTCATCGTCGTCGCTCCCGACCTCCTCACCGGCTTCGGCCCCAACAACGGCGGCTCCGACACCTTCACCAGCATGGACGCCACCACCAAAGCCGTCTCCGGCCTCGACGCCGCCGTCGTCACCGCCGACCTCGACGCCGCCGCCGACTACGCCAAGAAAATCCCCGCCGCCAACGGCAAGATCGCCGTCGCTGGCTTCTGCTGGGGCGGTGGAAAATCCTTCGCCTTCGCCACCCATCGCAAAGACCTCTCTGCCGCCTTCGTCTTCTACGGCCCCGGCCCATCCGACGTCACCACCATCACCGCGCCCGTCTACGGCTTCTACGCCGGCAACGACGCCCGCATCGGCGCCACCGTCCCCGCCACCACCGAAGCCATGAAGGCCGCAGGCAAAAAATACGAGCCCGTCACCTACGACGGAGCAGGCCACGGCTTCATGCGCGCCGGCGAAGCCCCCGACGCCTCCCCCGCCAACAAAGCCGCCCGCGAACAAGGCTTCACTCGCCTCGTCACCCTCATCAAAGAGATGAAGAGCGCGCCCGTGGCCGGCAACCCAACCCGCAACAAAACCGTAGCAACAAAAAAATCAGCAACACCCGCCATCCAGTGCCACGACGCCTCCATGCAAATGGCAGGCTCCATGTAGCGCAGAGCGAAGCAAAGCATTCCGGCGAGAACGGAATCCGGCCCAGACCCGGTTGCCAGAGGGTTATAAGCGCATCGCGGCATTCGTCGCGTGGCGAGAACATTTGGACAGCCTCCTCCGTATCTACGGCCAGCCATCGCACCAGGCCCTTTACTAGGGAGGGCAACATGAGCTCAACCCGCAACCCGGGGAGAGTCGCCGGACTCTGGTACCTGCTCCTCTGCGTTCTCGGCCCACTGCGCCTCATCTACATTCCCAGCAAACTGTTCGTGCACGGCAACGCCGCCGCGACGGCCAACAACATCGCCTCTCACCCGTGGCTCTTCCGTTTCGGCATCGCTGCCGACTTGGTTGGCGCGGTCGTCCTGATCTTCCTCGCACTCGCCCTTTACCGGCTGTTCCGCGGAGTGGACCAACACCTGGCTGTGCTTGTAGTAATCCTCGGCGGTGTCATGCCATCCCTCCTCTACTTCGTCAACGTCGTGAGCGACGCAGGCGCCCTGATGGTCGCGCAGGGTCCCAACTTCCTCTCCGTATTCGACAAGCCGCAGCGGGACGCGCTGGTCATGCTGCTCCTCCGTCTGCACGACCACCAAAACACTGCCGCCGAGATCCTTTGGGGTCTATGGCTTCTTCCATTGGCGATGCTTGTGTACAAGTCGCACTTCCTGCCGCGCTTTCTTGGTGTCTGGCTCGCCATCAACGGCGTAGCCTACGTCATCCTGAGCTTTACCGGCGTACTGTTTCCACAATTTGAGGGCAAGGTGTTTCTCCTCTCGCAACCCGCCCTCTTCGCGGAGCTGGCGTTCATGTTCTGGTTGGTGATCAAAGGCGCAAAGCCGCCGGCACTGGACACAAGCTCGCCGTTGGCGGTTGGCTACTAGCTCTCAGCCCCGCACTGCAGTCAGTCAAAATACACGCTACTTGACATATTCCCATATAGGCATGTAATGTTTCCTCATGGCAAGAGCGAGCACCACTTCGGACGCCTTCAACGCGGTCGCTGAGCCCCGCCGGCGGGAGATTCTGAGCTATCTTGCCGGAACCGAGCGGCCCGTCCTGGAGATCGTGACAGCCCTCGGCCTGGAGCAGCCTTCCGTCTCCAAGCATCTCCGCGTGCTGCGCGACGTGGGGCTGGTTCGGATGCGCTGCCACGGTCGCCAGAAGCTGTACCGCACCAACGCCGAGGCGATACGGCCGCTGCACGAGTGGGCCGGCACCTTCGAGCGCTACTGGCAGCATCAGTTGAATCGAGTGAAGGAACTAGCGGAAGCGACGGTCCGCCAGGACGCAACAGATTCGAATTCCGCGGCCCCCAAAAAACCAGACCCGAACCCTAAGGAGAAACGATGATTGCTACCGAACAGACCCTCGAAAACCTAACCCTTACGATTAACCAGGAGATCCACGTCCAGGCGCCCCTCGATGTAACCTTCGCCGCGCTGCTCGAGCAGCTCGGGCCAGGCAACGAAACACCTGACGGCAAACCTCTCAACATGAAGATCGAAGCGTGGCCCGGTGGAAGATGGTACCGCGACCTGGGCGACGGCAACGGGCACTTCTGGGCCAACGTCAAAGCCATCGTGCGGCCCACGCTGCTTGAATTCGTTGGACCTTTGTTCGCCTCTTTCCCCTTCGTCTCCAACGTGCAGTATCGGCTCAGTGAAGTAGACGGTGGAACCTTGATCACCTTCCGCCACACCGCGCTCGGCTTCGTTACCGACGAGCACAAGGCAGGGATGAACAAAGGCTGGGCCTCGATGCACGATCGCGTTCGCAAGCAAGCCGAGGCAGGCCGACAACAGCGCGTATCCCGATCGACGAATCACAAGTGAGGCCCCGCCCATGTGCCCAGTGTGCTTAACCACAGCAGCTCTGATTGCCGGCAGCGTCACCTCTACCGGCGGACTCGCGGCAATCGCCATCAAGAAATTCGGCGGCAAGAACGCCATAGACAATAGTCCCGCTCAACCCGATCCAAGCGGTGACGACAAGGGAACGGAGCGGTAGAGATCGTCCCCAACTCACGTCCGCAACTCACATTCAAGGAGAAATCAAGATGTCAACGAGCATGATGGAGAAACCGCAAATCGTGTCGCGAGAGGAATGGCTTGCGGCTCACACGAACCTGCTGGCCAAGGAGAAACAGCTCACGCGCGAGCGTGATGCCCTGGCCGCCGAGCGTCGGCGGATGCCGTGGCAGGCCGTGGAGAAACAGTACGAGTTCGATGGACCCAACGGCAAAGTGAGCCTGCTCGACCTGTTCGAGGGTCGCCGTCAGCTGATCGTCTACCGCGCCTTCTTCGAACCCGGCGTCTTCGGCTGGCCCGACCACGCCTGCCGCGGCTGCTCCCTCGGAGCCGACCAGGTCTCCAACCTCGCCCATCTCAACGCCCGCGATACCACTCTTGCCTACGCCTCGCGCGCGCCCCAGCCGGACATTGAGCGCCTGAAGAAGCGCATGGAATGGAAGATGCCCTGGTACACCATCACCGACAGCTTCGACATCGACTTCGGCGTGGACGAATGGCACGGCCATAACGCGTTCATCCGCGAAGGCGACAAAGTGTTCCGCACTTACTTCATCAACAGCCGCGGCGACGAGGCAATGGGCAGCATCTGGAGTTACCTCGACATGACCGCGCTCGGACGCCAGGAAGACTGGGAGGACTCGCCCGCCGGCTACCCCCAAACCCCACCCTACAAGTGGTGGAACTGGCACGACGAATACGCCTCCAGCGCCTCGCCCGACCCCAGATGGGCCAAAGTAGTCGACAACGCTCTGGTAACGCTGAACCTGAACGACTAGGTTATAGTCGCGACCGAAGACTGGAAGCCCGCTAGCGACTGTCTTCTGGCCGACAAATGAGACGCTATAGACGTATATCCTGGAGGAAAAGTTTCGGTTAGAATAAAAAAAATATCAAGACAAGGTCGTCACGAAATGTGTGGAATTGCCGGTTTTACCCACTCTGGTAGTTCTTTTCTGCCAGAACGAATCCACCAGGCAGTCTCGACCATCGCCCATCGCGGTCCGGACGAGCTAGGTGTCTGGCAAAACCAGGCCGTCTCAATTGGTGCCACGCGACTCAAGGTGATCGACAGATCCGCTGGATCTCAGCCTATGAGTTCTGACGGCTTTACCCTGGTCTTCAACGGCGAGATTTACAACTACGTTGAACTCCGCAACCAGCTTATCGGCCTCGGTCACCGGTTCACTACCGTCTGCGACACCGAAGTCGTCCTTCGCGCCTTCATCGAGTGGGACACAGCCTGCATCGAAAAGCTGCGCGGAATGTTCGCCTTCGCCGTCTGGGGGGAATCCCGTCAGCGACTCGTTCTCGCCCGCGACCGCATGGGAATCAAGCCGCTCTACTACACCCGGCGCGGACGCGACATCTACTTCGGTTCGGAGATAAAGGCGATATTCTGCCACCCTGAGATTGGCCGCAGCATCGACCTGAACGCCCTGGACACATACCTTGGTCTCAACTACGTCCCTGGAGCGCACACACTGGCCGCGGGCGTTCTCAAGCTCCTGCCCGGGCATTTTCTTACCTGGCACGATGGAGAGATCTCTTCGCATTGCTACTGGCAGGCAAACCCACACGATCAGGGCCCTCTTCCCACTCTCGAAGACTCGACCGCACAGCTCGACCAGCTCCTGAGACAGTCCGTCAAGGAGCACCTTGCTGCGGACGTTCCGGTTGGAATCTGGCTCAGTGGCGGTATCGATTCTTCGACGGTTCTCCACTACGCGAGCCAGCAGACCAGCAGGCCGCTCAAGACCTTTTCGATTACCTTCAACGGCCGCGAGTTCGACGAGGCGCGCTATGTCCGCGAGATGGCAACCCGTTACGCGACTGACCATCATGAGCTCGACCTGGGTCCCGCAACCGTCACACCGGACTCGATCACCGAGCTGGCCTACTACTCCGACGAGCCCAACGCCGATGCTGGAGCGGTTCCTGTCTGGCACCTCTCGCAAATGTCGGCCAGAGAGGTGACGGTCGCTCTTAGCGGCGAAGGCGCCGACGAGCTCTTCGGCGGCTACATCACCTATCTCGCCGACACCTACGCCCGCCGCGTCCGAATTATCCCTCGCGCTATTCGGCGGCTATCCCTGCGCTCTGCAAACAGGTTGCGGGCCTCCAACAAGAAGATCGGCCTCGACTACAAACTGCAGCGTTTTCTTCATGGAACGCTGCTCGACGAACGCAGCTCGCACATCTTCTGGAACGGAACCTTCTCCCGCGACCAGCGTCGGCAACTCATGCTCACGCATGACGACTCCCACCTGCTCAAGCTCCTTGCGACCATCCCGACCCGCGGAGACATTCGCCGCTTCATGGCATTCGATCAAGCTTATTACCTGCCCGACAACCTGCTCGCCAAAGTCGATCGAATGAGCATGGCGCACTCCCTCGAAGTACGTCCAGCCTTCCTCGATCACCGCATCGTCGAATTCGCGGCCAGACTACCGGCTAATTACTGCATTCACGGTCGCACTCTGAAGTTCCTTCTCCGCAATCTGATGATGGACAAGCTGCCGCAAAGTGTCCTCGCAAGGAAGAAACAGGGACTCGACATCCCCGTGCATGACTGGCTGCGCGGCCATTTGAAGCCGCTACTGCTGGACACCCTTGACCGCAAGAGCGTAGAAGAATCTGGCCTCATCTCATGGCCCCATCTTCAATCCGTGCTCAACCTGCACATGCAAAGAAAGGCAAACTACGGGTATCACCTATGGGGCATGCTGATGTTGTTTCTGTGGATCAAACAATGGAAGATTCAGAGCCCGCGGGATATTCAGGCGCTAGAGGATTTCTCCACCGCTTCCGTGTAGACCTTCTTGTTCTCCTCGTCTCCTGCTGCATCTTTCTGCCCCTGGTTATCAGCCCGCCGCACCTCATGGACGACGTCGATGCCGTCCAGGCGCAGATCGCCCGCAACATGCTTCAGAGCGGAGACTGGGTCACCGCCCGCCTCAACAGCATCGCCTATCTTGAAAAGTCGCCCCTTATCTACTGGATTATGGCGACGTCGTTCCGCATCTTCGGCGTCCACGACTGGGCCGCGCGCCTCCCGCTCGCTTTCATCAACATCGCTCTGTGCTGGGTCACAGCGCGCTTTGCCATGTGGGCCTTCGGGCGCCGCGCCGGCATCTACTCGGGCACGATTCTCGCCACGTGCATCGGAATATTTCTCTTCACCCGCATCCTCATCCCGGACGCCGCTCTCACTCTCACCGTCGTCCTCGCACTCTGGTCGTTCCTCCGGCTGCTCGATCCCTCCGAGCTCCGGCGCACAAGCTGGTTCTCTGCCCTCTACATCAGCCTCGCCTGCGGACTCCTCCTCAAGGGGCTCATCGCCGTTGTCTTTCCGATCGCCATCGCGACGATCTATCTCCTGACGACGCGCGAAGTGTCGTTAGGCGACCTGGCAAAGCGCCTCCGACTCTTCTCCGGCGTTGCGCTGATCCTGCTCATCGCTGCACCCTGGCACATCCTCGCCACCATTCGCAACCCGCCATACTTCGACTGGACCATGCACAGCGGCCCCGGCCAGTATCACGGGTTTTTCTGGTTCTATTTCCTCAACGAGCATCTGTTCCGGTTTCTGAATCTCCGCTATCCCCGCGACTACAACACCGTCCCGCGACTCTGGTTCTGGCTCCTGCACTTCGTCTGGCTCTTCCCTTGGAGTGTGACCTTCGTCGCCGCCTTTCGTCATAGCTACCGCCCCATCAACCGCGAGGGCAAAGTGCGGCTCCTTGCCCTCATCTGGGTCGGTTTCGTCCTCCTCTTCTTCACTCTCTCCACGACCCAGGAGTATTACTCACTCC
>Ga0210410_10003093_pt1 | contig 14800 bp, 12 predicted proteins | sample IncBWC4MmetaG_FD_161058 | JGI IMG/M metagenome (GOLD analysis project Ga0210410, IMG submission 161058) | Forest soil microbial communities from Barre Woods Harvard Forest LTER site, Petersham, Massachusetts, United States - Inc-BW-C-4-M | ecosystem: Environmental > Terrestrial > Soil >... | reverse complement strand
AGCATTCGCCATAAATCCTCATAAGCGATGACAAAGGGATTAGAGGGCGAGGAGCGCGGATGCGAAAGTCCGTAGCGTATCTTGATATCCGGAAGCTCCGCCTGATACGTGCCGAACAGGTGATCCCAGATCATCAGAACGCCGCCAAAATTCTTGTCGATGTACTCGGAATTGCGGGCGTGGTGGACCCGATGGGCCGATGGCGTGTTGATAGCCCATTCCAGCCACCCGATCCGCTTGACCAGCTCGGTGTGAACGAAGAACTGGTAGGTCAGGCCGGCTGAGACCATGCCGAACACCCAGACCGGATCGAAGCCGATCCAGACAATCGGCAGGTAGAACAGGAACACGCCTGACAGGATCGGCGTCCAGGACAGACGGAAGGCGGCCGAGACCACCATGCGTTCGGTGCTGTGATGGACGCTGTGCGAGGCCCAAAGCAGTCGAATGCGGTGTGAGCAGCGATGCTCGACATAGAACGCGAGATCAGTCAGCAGGAAGAGAGCGATCAGGCTCGGCCAATTCCCCCAGGAGACCGGGATGGTCGTCAGCCGGACCTCGTAGACCGCCGCAACGATGAAGCCAAATATGACGCCGTGCGCCGCTGCCTGGGTCACCAGGTGCCCGACCGCGACGAGCGCCGAGATCCCCGTATTTTTCCACGGGTAGCTGCCATGCCGGGCCTGGATGAAAAGCGCCTCGACCAGGATGGTGACCAGGAAGACCGGGATAAAGATCGCGCCGATTTTGTTCGGTAATTTCTCAAAGAGGTCGGCAAAGCTGAGGTAGAACTCCATTGTCGGCTCCCCTTGGTGATCGACAGTGCTCCATCATCTAAGCTGACAGCTACCTCGAATCTAATTTGAAGCGGGTGCAGCAGACGTTAAGCGCAGGTCTCCGTGCGACCAAGCGCAGCGGCAGCCCCATCCATGAGTGCACGCCCTAACTAACTAACCCGCTATCCGCACCGGCAGCGTCTCGTAGCCCTTGACGAAATTCGAATAGATCCATTTCGGATCGTCGACGACGGTGATCGTGTCGAAGCGCTCCAAAATCTCTTGCCATACGATGCGCAGCTGCAGCTCGGCGAGGCGCAGGCCGAGACAACGGTGAATGCCGAAGCCGAACGCGATGTGATTGCGCGCGTTGCGCCGCTCGATGAGGAGATCGTCGGCATTCTCGAACATGTCCTCGTCGCGGTTTCCCGAGACGTACCACATCACGACTTTTTCGCCTTTCTTGATCGCCTTGCCGGCGATCTCGGTGTCGGTGAGCGCGGTGCGGCGCATGTGGGCAAGCGGCGTCTGCCAGCGGATCACCTCGGGCACGAGATTTTGCACCAGCGGATGGTCCTCGCGCAGTTTCCGGTACTGGTCGGGGAAGAGATTGAGCGCGTAGACGCTGCCCGAGAGGGAGTTGCGCGTCGTGTCGTTGCCGCCGACGATCAGCAGGATGAGGTTGCCGAGGAAGTTCTTCGGGTCCATGTCCCGTGTCGCTTCGCTGTGCGCCATCATCGAGAGCAGATCGGCCTTCGGCGGCTGTTTGATGCGCTCCTTCCACAGCTCCTCGAAATAGGCTCCGCACTCCTGCAGCTCGGCCTCGCGCGCCGCTTCCGAGGCGATGATCTCGCGATTGCCCGGCGCCGCGGTCGCCACGTTCGACCAGCGGGTCAGCTTGCGCCGTTCCTCCCAGGGAAAGTCGAACAGCGTCGCCAGCATCTGCGTGGTCAGCTCGACCGAGACGCGATCAACCCAGTCGAACGTCTCGTTGCGCGGCAGGTGATCCAGGATTTCGCGGGCGCGGACGCGGATCGTGTTTGCCAGCTTGTCGAGATTTTCCGGCAGGAACATCGGCGCCACGGTCTTGCGCTGCTGGCCGTGCCGCGGCTCGTCCATGGCGATGAAGCTGTCGCGGCGGTAGTCCGCCTTGACGTTCTGAATGCCGATGCCGCCGAGATCGATGTCGGAGGAAAAGACCCCGTGGTTGGTCTCGACATGCATGATGTCCTTGTACTTGGTCACCGACCAGTACGGGCCGACACGGCTCAGCGGACAGTAGTGAACCGGAGCTTCCTTGCGCAGCCGTTCGAAATACGGCCACATCGTATTCGAACGAAACAATTCCGGACGGCTCACGTCGATGTCTTCGAGCCGCATCGCGTAGGCTTCGAGGCGCGCGTCGTCGACTGATTTGCGGGTACCATGCATGACACTGTCCCTCCGGATCGCTTGGCTGCGCGATGTCCTCGGTGCTCGAAGTTTAGGCCGCCAACAGAGCCGCGGCTTCCGCCAGCGGCACCGGCTCGTCGCCGAACAGTTTCCCACTCACTGCATTCTCCCAGGCGTCGTCGGGCAAAACGAACGGATCGGTGTTGCCCAGCCGATGGTCGAGCACCAGCCGCGCCAGCAGCAGGCGCCGGGCGTCGCCGCCGCGGCTCCCTAGTTCGGCGCCCTCGGCGGCGAGCAGCGCGGCGCTGGTCACATGGTAGAGGGCGCTCGCGGCACGGCGGCAGGCGGCTTCGGCACTCGGTAGCTTCGCAACCGTCTCCGCAAACCCGACGGCCCGATCGATCAGCGCGGCGAGGCGGTCGCGGAACGCTTCAGGAATCGGCGCCTGCTCGATCCGTCCGTGCAGCGCTCCGGCGAGCGCCGCGTGCGCGCGCTCGCGACCGACGGCGCGGCGAATGATGTCGAGTGCGTTGACGCTCGATGTGCCTTCCCAGATGAGACCGAGATGGGCGTCGCGGATGAGCTTGGCGTTGGCCCAGTCCTCGATGTAGCCGTTGCCGCCGCGCATCTCCATGGCGCCCGTGGCGACCGGCACGTTGTCGCGGCAGGCGCGGTACTTCACGAGCGGGGTGAGGATGCGGAGCTGCGCCTCGTCACCCCTGGTCATCGCCACGGCCGCCGCGATTGCGACCGAGAGCGCCTGTTCGGTCGGCACCATGAGCTTGAGCAGCTGCCGCCGCGCCATCGGGTGATCGATCAGGGCGCGGCCGAAGGTGCGGCGGTGGCGCGCGACCTGCAGCGCCTCGTTCAGACAGCGCCGCATCATGCCGGCGGCGCGGAAGCCGTGCGACAGCCGCGAGAGGTTGACCTGATCCATCATCTGCCTGAGGCCGCGGCCGGGCTCGCCGAGGAGATAGGCGACGGCGCCTTCCATGATGACCTCGCCGGCGGCCATGGAGCGCGAGCCGAGCTTGTCCTTGAGCCGCACGACCCGGTAGCGGTTGCGGCTGCCGTCCTCGAGCCGTCGCGGCATGACGAACAGCGACAGGCCGGCATTGCCGGCGGGTGCGCCTTGGCAGCGGGCGAGCAGCAGCACGACGTCATGGTCGGCGCAGGAGCAGAACCATTTGTCGCCCCACAGCTCCCAATGGCCGCCGGTGCGATGGGCCGCAAGCTCGATCCCGGAAAGGTCGGAGCCGCCGGCCTTCTCGGTCATGAACTGCGCGCCCTTGCGCAGGGCGTCCATGTCCTGGCTGAGCATGCCCGGCAGGTAACGCTGCTTCAGGCGCTCATCGCCGTACTTCTGGATCAGCAGGATCGAAGTATCGGTCACGGACAGCGGGCAGAGCAGCGCGAACTCGGCCTGGGCGAACAGGTATTGCAGCGCGTATTTGGCGAGCGGCGGCGCCGTGCCCGGCCAGCCGAGGGCGCCGGCCCGCCGCGACATCGCGTGCAGGCCGAACTCGGAGAAGCCGATGCGCTCCATCTCCCGGTAGGCCGGGTGGTATTCGACCCAGTCGGCGTCGCGGCCGAAGCGGTCGCGATGGTGCAGGATCGGCGTGCGCTTGTCCGCCTGTAGCGCCAGTTCGTCGAGGCGCCCGCCGGCGAGCTCGCCGAGACGCTCGAAATAGGGCGTGAAATGCCGCAGCGCCGCCTCGTCCAGATAGAGGGTCAACAGATCGCGGATGGCGCGGTCGATCGCCCAAAAGTTCAGCCCGCGGCAATCGGGCGCAATCAGGTCGGAGCCGCTCGGGGCGACGGCGGGCACAAAATCGCGCGGCAGGACGCTCATGGCAGCGGTTCCTCGGTTCGAGCGTTTAGTTCAACAGGCTCGTTTCACTATATCAGATCAGCCAGGGTCGCATGGGGGCATCCGCACGAGGGTCAGTGGCGCATTGCCCGACCAGGGCGGCCGCGTCTCTCCGCCAACACCGGGCCGGTGAAGTGTGATAAAGGGTTCCATCCGGCAAGAAACGTCAAACTCCAATTCAGCCGACTGGGAGGAAACAGATGGCTCGGATTCATCGGCGAAAGCTGCTTCAGCTCTCCGGCGCCGGGGCGATGGCGGCGAAGACCGGCGGGATTGCCGCGATCCTCGCAACCTCGCGGGCGCCCGCTTACGCCCAAGCCGCGACCGTGCACTGGCTGCGCTGGAACGACTTCGTTCCTGCCTCCGACGCGCTCCTGAAGAAGGAGATCGCGCCTGAGGCCGAGAAGGCTCTCGGCATCAAGCTCAACATCGAGACCATCAACGGCAACGATCTGCAGGCGCGCACCACCTCGGCGATCCAATCCGGCGTCGGCCCCGACGTCATTTGCGGCCTCAACAACTGGCCGCAGCTCTATGCCGAGAGCGTCGCCAATGTCGACGATGTCGTCGAGGAGATCGGCAAGGCGCAAGGCGGTTTCTATGAGGAGTCGAAGGTTGTCGCCAACAACGGCCAGAAGTGGCTGGGGGTGCCGTGGTGCGTGCTCGGCGCCATGATCGTCTATCGCAAGTCCTGGTTCGCCGAGCAGGGCGCCAACAGCTTTCCGGCGACCTGGGAGGAATACCGTGCGGTCGGCAAGAAGCTGAAGGCGGCCGGCCACCCGGCCGGGCAGACGCTGGGCCACACCTTCGGCGACGCGCCGACCTTCACCTATCCGTATCTTTGGTCGTGGGGCGGCAAGGAGGTCGAGGCCGACGGCAAGACGGTGGTGCTCAATTCCAAGGACGCCGTGGACTCGGTGAAGTTCATGGCCGACTTCTGGAAGGAAGCGCTCGACGAAGGCGGGCTCGCCTGGGACGACACCAACAACAATCGCGCGTTTCTGTCCGGTACCATCTGCGCCACGTTGAACGGCGCCTCCATCTATCTGTTGGCCAAAAGCAAGCCCGACACCTACCTCGACGAAAAAGGCGAGCCGATGTTCAAGGACATGGCGCACTCGCCGCTGCCCAAGGGCCGTGCCGGCCAGTTCGGCTATCACCTGCCGATGACCAACACGCTGATGGGCTATTCGAAGAACCAGAAAGCGGCGAAGGAATTTCTGCGCTGGATCACCTCGAAGGAGATTTACGGCCGCTGGTTCAACTCGCAGCAGGGCTATTCGGTGGGCGCGACCACCGTCTGGGAGGAGGACCCGCTATGGCAGAAGGATCCGGTGATGCTGCCGTTCCGCTCCGCAGCGCGCGCCGGACGCTTCCCCGGCTACGCCGGCCCGGCCGATCGCAAGGCGGCGGAGGGCCTGAGCAAATATCTCATCACCGACATGTACGCCAAGGCCGTGCAGGGCACGTCGGCCGAGGACGCGGTGAAATGGGCCGACGCGGAATTCAGGAACATCCATGCCGCGTGATGGCCGTCCGATCGAACTCCCGCTCGCCGTCGGGAAAGCAGGCCGCGGCAGCGCGTGCTCCAAGCGCCTCGAGCCATAGAGGATCGAAATGACCGTTACCGGCTACGCGCTGAGTGAGCCTCGCGCCGGCGCAATGCAGCGCGGCGCGGTGACGCGGATGCTGGAGGACGAGCGCTGGCTCGCGCTCGTTCTGCTGCTGCCGACCTTGGCGCTGTTGAGCCTGTTCATCGCCTATCCCTTCGTCAAAGGCGTCGAGCTGTCGGTGACCGACGCCAAGGTCGGCGTCGCCGGCAGCTTCGTCGGGCTGCACAATTTCGCGGTGCTGGCGAACGACAGCATTTTCAGGACCGCGGTGTGGAATACGTTCGTCTATACGATCGTGACGACGGTGTTCAAGCTCGCGCTCGGCCTGTGGCTGGCGCTGCTGCTCAACCGGAACTTCAAGGGCAAGGCGATAACCCGCGCCTTCATCCTGCTGCCCTTCATCATTCCGACCGTGCTTTCGACCTTTGCCTGGAAATGGATGTTCGATCCGACCTTCAGCGTCATCAACTGGTCGCTCTACCGCCTCGGCCTGATCCACGGCCGCATCAACTGGCTGGGCGAGCCGGGACTCGCGTTGACCTCCGTCATCATCGTCAACATCTGGCGCGGCGTGCCGTTCTTCGCGATCAGCCTGCTGGCCGGACTGCAGACTGTCAATCCTGAATTGCAGGAGGCAGCGGCGATCGACGGGGCGCGGCCGTGGCAGCGCTTCTGGCACGTGACCTGGCCACTGCTGCTGCCGGTCACCATGGTGGTGGTGCTGTTTTCCGTGATCCAGACCTTCTCGGACTTTCAGCTCGTCTACGTGCTGACCGGCGGCGGGCCGGCGAATTCCACCCAGCTCTTTGCCACCTACGCCTATCAGATCGGCGTCGGCACCGGCCTGCTCAGCCAGGGGGCGGCGATCTCGCTGGCGATGTTCCCGGTGCTGTTGCTCGTGGTCATCATCCAGCTCCTTTACATCCGCCGGGTAGAGACGCTCTGAGGGGGGTTGTTCATGATCGAAGGAGCGAAATGGCGGCGCTGGGCCTACTTCTACATCCCGCTCGGAGCGTTCGTCTTCTTGCTGCTGTTTCCGTTCTACTGGATGCTGGTGACGAGTTTCCGGCCAGACAACGAGCTCTACCGGCCGTGGATGGCGCCGAACTACACGCCGTTCTGGACGCTGCATCCGACGCTCGACCACGTCCGCTATCTGCTCGGCGAGACTTTGTTCAGCACCTGGATGCTGAACACGCTGATAATCTCGATCGTCGCCACCGTCATCTCGCTGTTCTGCGGGTTGCTCGCCGGCTACGCCCTGTCCCGCCTCAACTTCCCCTTCGCCGGCAGTCTGGGTACCGGCATCTTCATCACCTACCTGGTGCCGCAGACGCTCCTCTTCATTCCGCTCGCCGACATCATCCGCAACTTCCGCCTCGGCGATACGCCCTGGGCGCTGATCCTTACCTATCCGACCTTCCTCATTCCGTTCTGCACCTGGCTGCTGATGGGCTACTTCAAGGCGATCCCGAAGGAGCTCGAGGAATGCGCGCGCATCGACGGCGCGACGCGCTGGAAGGCGATGGTCTACATCATCTTCCCGGTCGCGGTGCCGGGCATCCTCTCGGCCGGCATTTTCGCCTTCACGCTGTCGTGGAACGAATTCATCTATGCCCTGGTCTTCCTCTCGTCCCCGGCGGAGAAGACCGTCTCGGTCGGCGTCACCTCCGAGCTCATTCGCGGCGACGTGTTCTTCTGGGGGGCGCTCATGGCGGGGGCGTTGCTCGGCTCGATACCCGTCGCCGTGGTCTACTCGTTCTTCGTCGAGCACTATGTCGCCGGCCTCACCGGTTCAGTGAAGGGATGATGCCATGGCCCAGGTCCTGATCCGGAACCTGAACAAGATGTACGGCGACGTACACGCCGTGAAGGACGTGAACCTCGAAATACGCGACAATGAATTTATGGTGCTCGTTGGACCTTCGGGCTGCGGCAAGACCACGACCTTGCGCATGGTGGCAGGGCTCGAATCGATCACCTCCGGCCAGGTCCTGATCGGCGACGTGGTGGTGAACGACCTCGCGCCGATGGACCGCGACATCGCCATGGTGTTCCAGAACTACGCGCTCTATCCGCACATGAGCGTGTACGACAACATGGCCTTCGGCCTGAAGATGCGGCGGATCGACCGCGCGGACATCGCCAAACGCGTGCAGGAGGCGGCCGACATTCTCGGCATCAGCGAATATCTCAAGCGCAAGCCGCGCCAGCTCTCCGGCGGCCAACGCCAGCGCGTAGCGCTTGGCCGCGCCATCGTCCGCCACCCCAAGGTCTTTCTGTTCGACGAGCCGCTCTCGAACCTCGACGCCAAGCTGCGCGTGCAGATGCGGGTCGAGCTCAAGAAGCTGCATACTCGGCTCAGCACCACGGCGATCTATGTCACCCACGATCAGGTCGAGGCGATGACGCTGGGCGATCGCGTGGTGGTGATGAAGGACGGGCTGGTGCAGCAGGTCGGCGAGCCGCTCGAGCTCTACAACGCGCCGGCCAACCGCTTCGTCGCCGGCTTTCTCGGCTCGCCGGCGATGAATTTCGCTGCGGTGCGCGTGCACGAGGTCGACGGCGCGCTGCATGCCGAGAGCGACGCCTTCCGCATCGACGTTCCGGCGGAGATCGGGCCGCGGCTCCGCCAGTATGCGGGCAGCGACGTGACCATGGGCATCCGGCCCGAGGACCTGCAGCTCGCCAACGGCAGCCATCCGCCCGGGCTCTGCTTCGACGCGGTGGTGGAGCTGGTGGAGAAGCTAGGCGCCGAGATTTTGCTCGACCTGCGGGTCGGCCGCCACACCATGGTGGCGTCGGTGGAGCCGACCGTGCGCGCCCAGCGCGGTGAAAAGCTCCGCTTGGCCATGCACCCCGAGCGCGTGCACTTCTTCGACGCGGCGTCGGAAAAAACGATCTGAGGAATCGTGACGGAACGGTGTCACCGCCATTACCTCAACACGGCTCTTGCATCGCAGCCGGCATAGCCGTCCCGCAATGCGCGTGCTAGAGTCTGCGCCGTCCGAACGACATTGCCGGCTGCCAGTCTGCACAGACCCACCTGCCTCTACATTCCGCGAACCGGGATCTGCCGGATTCATGTTGCGTGGTAAGCGTTCGGTAAAGTCCGGGAAGACCGGTCCATGACGGCCGGATTCATAAACAACTAGGGAGAAGACAATGCACAGACGCGCATTCTTGACGGCGACTGCGGCCGCTGCGTCGGCGATGACGCTGCAAGCGGCTTACGCAGCGACGGTATCCCCGCTCGGCGCGACGGGCGTTCCGGGGAGATCGACCGACGCGCTGCCTTTGGGGCCGCTGCCTGGTGGGGTCTATCCGGATCCGCACGTCGAGTCGCTGAAGAAACCAAAAGGTGCGTTCGGCGCCACCGGCTTCCCGGCCTTCGCCGGCACCATGGCGGTCGAGCGCGTCGCCACCGGATTCCGCTGGGCAGAGGGCCCGGTGTACTTCCCCGCCGGCCGCTACGTGCTGTTCAGCGACATCCCGAACAATCGCATCATGCGCTATTGCGAGGACGACGGGCACCTCAGCGTGTTCCGCCAGCCATCGATGAACTCGAACGGCAACACCATCGATCGCGAAGGACGGCTGATCACCTGCGAGCACGGCGGCCGGCGCGTGACCCGCACCGAGCTCGACGGCACGATCACGGTCATTGCCGACAAGTACAACGGCAAGCGGCTGAACTCGCCGAACGACTGCGTCGTCGCCTCCGACGGCGCGATCTGGTTCACCGATCCGGCCTACGGCATTGGCGGCAACTACGAGGGCGTCAAGTCCGCGCAGGAGCAGGAAAAGCACAACGTCTACCGCGCCGATCCGAAGTCCGGCGACATCAAGGTCGTGGTCGACGATTTCGTGGAGCCGAACGGCCTCGCCTTCTCGCCCGACGAGAAGAAGCTCTACGTGATCGACACCGGCTTCACCGACGGCCCGGACAACCCGTCGCACCTCCGCGTCTTCGACGTGGATCACAGCGCCGGCAAGCTGTCGAACGGCAAGGTCTTTGCCGATATGCCCAAGCCGAGCATCAGCGACGGCGTGCGCACTGACATGGACGGCAACGTCTGGTGCTCGGTGGGCTGGGGCGATCTGAACGAGAACGGCGTTCGCGGCTACAACGCCGGCGGCGACCTGCTCGGCAAGATCCACATCCCGGAGACGGTCGCCAATCTGTGCTTCGGCGGCACGTTCAGAAACCGGCTGTACATCTGCGGCTCGACGTCGCTCTATGCGGTCTACACGAGCGCGACGGGCGCCTTGAAGCCCTGACACCAACAGTATCAAAGTAGCTCGGAGGAGGCCGGCGCGCGCAGTGTCCGGCCTTCTTCGCGTTCGGGCGAGTCTCCCCCGGGGCTGCAGGCCGCAATGAAAGGACTACGGTGTGTCGCGCTCGCCTTGAGCGCGCCGCCCGCCGCGCGCTGATCGAGCTGCGAACCGGTCTGCCGCCCGTGCCGCGCCTTCCGGCATTTCCCCGAAGCGCGGCAACGCGAGCTTTCCCCGCAGAACTGAAGCGCTCGGCAGCGCTCACTTCCTGGAAGGGCGGCTCTCGCTGACCGGCGTCGGTTCTGGACCGTTCGAACGCTCCGGTTTGAGTTTGGTCAGAATTCCAAATTCCTTCGACTTCGTGCTCTTGTTGGCAATTTCAAAACCCTCGACGCTCAACCCGCGCTTCAAGAGTTCGCGGACCGAAGCTGCGCGGCTCGGCATCCGGCGCGAAAACCGCCAGTCGTCGACCGCCGCCAGCTCCTCCTCGGTGAGCATGATCTGCAGCCGTTCCAATCGACCTTCCATTGCCATGGCTCGCACCCATGATTGTGGCTCAAATAGCTCAAAAGAGCTTATGGCTCAAAAGAGTTTCTTACTCAAGATATGTAATCGGTGCCTTTGATGTCAAGAGCCTGCTTTTAGGCTTCGGTGCAACTTGCAAAGAATATTATTTATCAAAAGCTTAGCCATGAATTTCGCTTGCGGAGGCGGTCGTCGCATGCCCTACTCGGCAAATGCCGTTGCGACTGGTTACCGCGGCCACCGAGGATGCGAATACCGCAGCATTGCCTGATGCCGCTGCGGTAGAGGCCGATCACCGCATCGCCAACAACCTCAGCATCATTGCCGCGCTGATACGCTCGCAAGCCGCGAGCCTGCCGGAAGAGCCGATGCTGCCGAGAGCCGACGTCAGCGCCTTGCTGCAGGAGACGTCCGTCAGGATCGACTCCGTCGGGCGGCTGCACCGCCTGCTCATGCACCGCGACGGACACGCGGTCGTCGATCTTCCGGCGTATCTGCGCGAGATTGCGGACGCGGCGATGTGCTCTCTGGCCGGCGCGGAGCGAACGGAGTTCTCCTTCGACCTCAACCCGCACTACATCACGTCGCCGAAACAGGGCGTCGCCATCGGGCTCCTCGTCGGTGAGGCGATCACGAACGCGCTCAAATACGCCCATCCCGCGGGCGTTGCAGGCAAGATCCAAATTTCCTCGCGCGAAAATCCGGACGGCCGCTTCGTCATCGAAATTGCGGACGACGGGGTGGGACTGCCCGAAGGCTTCGATCCGACGGTCTCGTCCGGGAAGGGTTTGCGCTTGATGCGTGCGCTCGCCGAGCAACTCGGCGGCCGCCTCGATTTCGAACAAGGCCTGATCGGCCTGTCTGTACGGCTGGAAGTTCCGCCGCCCGCAAGCCTGTCCTGGGCGCCGCCGGACGCCGGCGTGAGCGCGCAAGCCGAATGAAACACTCGCCGCAGCGTTTCGATGTTGACAGTCTGAGCGAGGACATTCGCGAGTGCTATCAGCTCGCCGCCGACTGCGCTCGGCGGGCCAAGGCCGAGGCCGATCCGCAGCTGCGCCAAGACTTTCTCGACATGGAACGGCGCTGGCTGTTCTTGGCCCGCAGCTACGAGCTCACCCGACAGCTTGGCCGTTCCGCGCCGTCGCGAGCGTCACAAGACGCAAGGGCCGGGGCTTAAAGCCAGTCGCGCCCTGCTTGCACGCTGATGCTGCCGTCTTCGATATCTTGGAGAGCGCCTCAGCCGGGGGCGCTCAGCGCCGCTTCGATGGCGTTGGCCAGATCATGCTTGTGATACGGCTTACTCAGCAGCACGTCGCCTGGTTCAAGAAGCGTTTCCTGCCGGCCCGAGGTGCCTGGAAAGCCCGAGGTGAACAGCACTTTGAGATCGGGGCACTTTGCGCGCGCCTCGGTCGCAAGCTCCTTGCCGTTGACGCCGCCGGGCAACATCATGTCGGTAAATAGCAGATCGACCCGCTCGGCATCTCCCAGAACCGCCAGGGCGTCGCTGGCGCTTTCCGCCTCGCAGACGCGGTAACCGAGGTCACGCAGTTGACGCGCGACCGTGGCGCGCAGGTCAGGGTTGTCCTCGACCGCCAGAATCGTCTGATTGCCGGCCCGCCGCGCTGCTGCCGGCTGCCGCGGCGCCGATGACCGCGCCGCTGCGTTCGAAGCCGGCCCGGTGGCGAGCGGCAAGTACAGCTTGAATGTCGTGCCGTGCCCCACTTCGCTATACACCTTGATGTGTCCGCCCGACTGCCGGATGAAGCCGTAGACCATGCTCAAGCCGAGCCCGGTGCCCTGCCCTGTTGGCTTGGTGGTGAAGAACGGCTCGAAGATCCGTTCGACCACATCCGGCGGAATACCCGTCCCGGTGTCGCTGATCGCGATCAACACATAGGCCCCGGCCGCCACCTCCGGATTGTGCGCCGCATACTCGGCGTCGAAGTGGGCGAGGCGGGTCGCTATCGTCAAAGCGCCGCCGGTCGGCATCGCATCGCGCGCGTTGATCGCGATGTTCAACAGCGCGGTTTCCAGTTGGGCGGAATCCACCAGCACCGGCGGCAGATCGGCGCCGGTCCGCAACGTCACCGCGATGTTGCCGCCGAGCGCGCGGCTGAGCAGCCTGGTCGTGCCCGCTATCAGCGTGTTGACGTCGATTTCCTCCGCTTGCAGCGGCTGGCGGCGCGAACGCTGTTGGCTTGCGCGTGCAGGGCGAGTCGCTCAGCCAACCATTGCTGTTCGCGCCCGCTCGCCTCGGGATATCGGCCCGCGGCCAGGCCGGCGCGCAACGCATCCTCGAAACGGGCGCCCACCTTGATGGCGCCCGGCGTCAGCGCATAGAGCTCGGCATAGCGCTGGTTCCACATCACGTAGCGATCTTCGGCGTCGAACAGCGTCAGACCTCCGGGCACCACTTCGAAGGCATCGCGCAGGCGCGCATGCGCGGCGGTCGCCTCCTTCTCGGCCCGCGCGGATTCGGCCAAGGCCTTTTCCAGCGCGACCTCGGCTTTGCGCTGTCGCGTGACCTCTTCGTGAATCGAGACCCAGCCGCCGCCATCCATGAAGCGATTCACGACGCGGATCGACCGTCCGTCGGGAATCTCGAAAACCGTGTCCACCTTGCCGCCCTGGATGATCTGGCTGGTGAGATACGCATCGATGTCGCCGGCGAAGGTGCCGTTTGCGGCGCGCAGCTCCAGCAACTCGCGCGCTGTACAACCGGGCTTCGCCTGCTCGGGCGATAACCCGTACATTTTCAGGTAGCTTTGATTGATAACGACGACGCGCGAGTCGGGGTCGAACATCAAGAGGCCGTGACGCATGTTGTTCAAGGCGGTATCGAGCTGACGTTTCTGCACGCGCAGCAACTCGGCGGCACGCTCGCGGTCGGATAGATGCCGTTCGCGCTCCTTGGCCATCAGGGAGATCGAGCGATTCGTTCGTCGCCGGTCGCGCTCCATCCCCTGATAGGCGGCCATGACCAGCTTGCCGAGCCGCGTCAGATCGATGTGGCCGGTCGTCGTCCGCGCCTCGGCCACTTGCCGCGCAAAAAGCTTATGCGCGCCTCCAGCTGTTCTCGGTAATCGCGGGGTGAGGCGTTTGTTGCCGCCGCCTGCTTTGCCGGAAGACTGCAGCCGCGCCTCAAACCGCGTTGGCTTCGAACTGTTGCTCATGCGCGGGGCGCCTGGCCGCTCCGGGTCCCGCGCTGCTCCTTGCCGGCGGACGCCTCAAGCAGCGCGAGTTGTGCGTTGTCGGGGCCGGCCGCCAGCATCGACGCGAACGCCGCAGCCCGCATGGGCTTCGCCAGCAGGAAGCCCTGGGCGGTGTCGCATTGCATCGCCTTCACCGCGCGAAGATCGTCGGCGGTCTCCACGCCCTCGGCGCAGACCTTGGCGCCGAAGCGATGAGCAAGGTCGACGACAGTCTCGCAGAGGCTGTGCTTGATCTTGCTCGCTGCGCACCCAGAGACGAAACTGCGATCGATCTTGACCTCGACAAACGGAAAGTCGTTGAGGCGCGACAGCGAGGCGTAGCCCGCGCCGAAATCGTCGATCGAAAGATCAACATCATAGAGCTTCAGCTGATTGGCGATTTCGCGCGCCCGCGCGCTGTCGTGGACGAGCTCGTCCTCGGTGACCTCGATTGTCAGTCCGGGAAACCGCGGATCGTCCGGCCGCAGCGAGCGGATGAGCGTGATGAAGGTCGGTGAGTCGATCACCGAGACCGGTGCATTGATCGACAATTTCAGCACGCTTCCCTGCTCGGCAAACCGCTTCCAGTCGGCCGCAGCGCGCTCGACGACGAACCTGGTGAGCGCTTCGTAGTCCGGGTCGCCGGGCGGCGGCAGCAGACCGTCCGGTGTGATCACGCCGCGGAGCGGATGCCGTGCCCGAATGAGCGCTTCCGCCCCGCAGATCGACGACGATTTGAGGTCGAACTTGGGCTGGTACCAGACTTCCAGCCAGTTGTTGCGTAGCGCCTCGCCAAGCGGCACGACGGCCTGACTGGAAACGCCGGAACGGGTCTCGCAATCCGGCGGCGCCGGCAATGCGGCATATGCGGCTTGGCCGGTCGAGAGTCGCTGCTTGAGGTCAGCGGGGCGAAACGGCTTCTTCAGCGGCGGCAACATTTTCAGGCCGTGCTTTTCGCCGATTCGCGTGATCTCGTTGAGCGTGGTTTCGTCGCGGCCGCTGATGAGCAGGACTTTCCCTTGATATTTGCCGGCTTCCAGCTGGTGGATGACCTCGACCGCATCCGATTGGCCGAGCGAAAGATCGAGCACGACGAGTCCCGGGACCGAATCCCTGAACGCAGCGAGGAACGGTGAGGGGGACGTGAACTGCCGCGGC
>Ga0210410_10003092_pt1 | contig 14805 bp, 16 predicted proteins | sample IncBWC4MmetaG_FD_161058 | JGI IMG/M metagenome (GOLD analysis project Ga0210410, IMG submission 161058) | Forest soil microbial communities from Barre Woods Harvard Forest LTER site, Petersham, Massachusetts, United States - Inc-BW-C-4-M | ecosystem: Environmental > Terrestrial > Soil >... | reverse complement strand
AGGCCGCGTCATCGCCTACAGCGCAGACACCGAATGGACGGCGACGCTCGTTCCGGCGGCGCGCGAGGCCGATTTGTTCATCGCCGAGGCTTATACTTACGACAAGGTCGTGAAGAACCACCTCAGCCTGACGACGCTGGAGGCGCATCTTGCCGAGATCAGGCCGAAGCGGCTGGTGCTCACCCATATGAGCGACGACATGCTCGGACGGCTGGATACGCTCGGCCACACCGCGGCGAGCGACGGTATGATCGTGGAGTTCTGATATCTGCTGGTGCGGTCGTTTCATCCTTCGAGACGGCGCGGAGCCTGTCATCGGGCGCGCATTCGCGCGACCCGTTGGCGCCTCTTCAGGATGAGGTCCGCTAGCCCCTCATGGTGAGGAGCGCGAAGCGCGTCTCGAACCATGAGGCCATGATGCACGATCATCGTCTCTAGCTGAGCGGCCAGTCCTCGGCTGTGATCGTCGCGGCATCCGCGCCGACGATTTCGGACAGCGAGTCGCGCCCCGTTCGCAACAGCGTCGCGGCGAGGTCGTTCTTGATATCGTCGACGAGACCGAGGCCCTTGTAGATCAGCGACGAATAAAGCTGGATCAGGCTGGCGCCGGCACGGATCTTTGTCAGGGCGGCGCCGCCGCTGTCGATGCCGCCGACGCCAACGAGCGGAAACGCGCCCTCGGCGCGCACGTAGGTCTCGGCCACCATCCGCGTCGACAGCCGGAACAGCGGCCGCCCCGACAGGCCGCCCTGCTCTTTCGAGCGGACCTGCTCGCGCAAGATCGAGGGCCGCGCCAGCGTGGTATTGGCCACGATCATGCCGTCGACGCGCCGCGAGCGCGCGATGTGCACGACATCGTCGAGCTCGGCGAGGCTGAGATCGGGCGCGATTTTCAAGAGCACCGGTGAATCGCCGGCGTTCTGCCGCACCCGCTCGCGCGCGTCGATCACTTTTGCCAGGAGATCATCGAGCGCGGCGGCCTGCTGCAGGTTGCGCAGGCCCGGCGTGTTCGGCGACGACACGTTGACGGTGAAATAGCTCGCCACCGGCGCCAAGGTCTCGATCAGCTTGACATAATCGGCGACGCGGTCGGCGGCATCCTTGTTGGCGCCGACATTGACGCCGACGATGCCGCCGAGATGCGCGCGCGCCGCCAGTCGCCGCAGCACCGCTTCGGCGCCGTCATTGTTGAATCCCATGCGGTTGATCACGGCTTCGTCGCGCTCCAGCCGGAACAGCCGCGGCCGCGGATTGCCGCTCTGAGGCTTCGGCGTCACGGTTCCGATTTCGACAAAGCCGAAACCCAGCCGCAGCAACGCGTCGGGCACCTCGGCGCTCTTGTCGAAACCCGCGGCCATGCCGATCGGGTTGGAGAAATTCAGGCCGAACGCGCGCACCGCAAGTTTCGCGTCATCCGGCCGCGGCCGCGTCGGTGGCAGCAATTTCAAACCCTGGATCGCCAGCCGGTGCGCGTCCTCCGGATCGAGCCAGCGCAAGAGTGGCAGCGAGAAGGCGTCGAAGGCGCGGATCACGGCGCGAGCTCCGGGATGTCGTGGGTGCCGTCAGCGCGCGCCTGCATGTCGCGCACGCCGATGACGGCGCCGAGATCGAGGTCACCATAGAGGTGCGGAAACAGCTCATCGTTGCGCGAGCTTTCCCAGCGCAGCGCCCCGCCGAGCGCGTCGGCATCGACCTCGACCAGGAACAGCCCGGTCTGGCCGAAGAAATGCTTCCGGGCGGTCCCCGCCACCTGCGAGGCCGTGGAAAAGTGAATGAAGCCGTCGCGCGCGTCGTCAGCGCTACCCCGGTACACGCCTTGCCGCTCGGCCTCGCGCCAGGCTGAAGCGGAACAGATTTTGTAGATCGTGCGCACGGCCGGGAGTCCTGGCTTATCGTTGAGTCTCTTGGGATTTCCCGGAGTTTTCCGGACCCGGGCGCCGACCGTATCGGCGGGGACTGCCCACTTCAAGGGCATAGCGCTGGATTGCGAAAAGCGGCCTTTGGAGGTAATAATTCCTAGATCGGGAAAGCACCGCATCATGGCCAAACAGCCGAAAGCGTCGAAAACGCTGACCCACGAGCAGATCTGGTCCGCGCTGGACCGACTGGCCGAGCGCGCCGGATTGTCGCCCTCCGGGCTCGCCAAGCGTTCCGGCCTCGATCCCACCACCTTCAACAAGTCCAAGCGCATCACGCCTGACGGGCGCGAACGCTGGCCTTCAACCGAATCGCTCTCCAAGGCGCTGGCCGCCACCAACAGCTCCATCGACAGTTTCGTGCAGTTGATTGGCGACAGCGCGCGGAGCGTGCAGTCGGTGCCGCTGCTCGGCTTCGCGCAAGCCGCAGTCAGCGGCCATTTCGACGATGGCGGGTTCCCGGCCGGCAAAGGGTGGGACGAGGTGGCGCTGCCTGCAATCCATGACGAGCACGCCTATGCGCTGGAGATTTCAGGCGACCTGATGAGGCCAGCCTACCGCGACGGCGACGTCATCGTGGTGTCGCCGGGCACGCCGATCCGGCGCGGCGACCGCGTGGTGGTGAAGACCAAGGCCGGCGAATTGATGGTCCGGGAAATGAAGCGCCGCACCGCCAGGACACTGGAACTGCAAGCGCTCAATTCCAGTCATGCCGACCGCACGCTTTCGGCCGGCGATGTCGCGTGGATCGCGCGGATCGTGTGGGCGAGCCAGTAGCGCTTCTTCCCCTCTCCGCTTGTGGGAGAGGGTGGCACGGACGCGCGAGGCGCGTTCGTGACGGGTGAGGGGTTTCTCTCCGCGGATGCAAACCCCTCATCCGCCCACGATACTTCGTATCGTGGGCACCTTCTCCCACAAGGGGAGAAGGAAAAAGGCGCGCATTCTTATATCCCGCCTACGACGTGTAGTCGGGCTCCTTCCGGTCGAGGATGCGCTTCAGCGCATCGAAATGCCGCTGCGCAGGCGTGGGCCCCTTGTAGAGACTGGCCCCGCCGATATCGCGTTTGGTCTTCTCGACCACGGCTTCGGGAAGCTTCTTCAGCTGCTGCCCGGTCCACATCGCGTAGATCTGAACCTGCGCCGCGCGCTCGATGTAATAGAGCCGGTCATAAGCGTCGGCGACGGTCTCGCCGACCGTCGAGATGCCGTGATTGGCCATGAACAACACCGTTTTGTCGCCGATCACCCTGGCTAGACGGGCGCCTTCGGCCGGATCGAGCGCCGGGCCGGTATATTCGTCGTCATACGCAATCTCGCCGGACATCCCGACTTCGGTCTGGCCGATTTCCTTGATGCGCGGATCTTCCAGACGCGTGAGCGCGCTGGCATAGGGCATGTGGGTATGAAACACCGCCTTGGCCTGCGGCAGCGCCTTGTGGATCGGCGCATGAATGCAATAGCAGGAGCGTTCCACCTCGCCCTCGCCGCGCTTGACCTCGCCGTCGTCGATACCGACTTCCATGAACGAAGAGGCCGTGACTTCCGACCAATGCATCCCGAACGGAATCTGGTAGTAGCGGTCACCGCGGCCCGGCACCACGAAGGTCAGATGGTTGAAGATGCCTTCGTTGAAGCCGTGCATGAAGGCCAGCCGGTGCGCGGCCGCGAGATCGACGCGCGCCCGCCATTCCTCGGCGCTGTACTCGCCAAGCGTTTTCGGCGAAACCCTGAACTGCATGAGCATCTCCCCGTGTTGTCTGCCCCTCGGCGGAGGCTTGGACCGTTGCCGCAGCGGGAAGTGTAGCGCATTTTGGAAGGTTGCCCGGCTGAAATTGCGGGGGGCCAGCCATCTTCATTTGCTCGAGGGGGGATGACGCACCGCGAAAAAACGCGGCGCTAACCCTGTCCGGTGTCATCCTGAGAAAGCATGCGAAAGCAGGCACGACGATGTGGAGAGTTACGCCGACCGCGCCAGCGCGCCGTCGATCATCGCGACCGCGTTCGCGAGGCCATAGACCGCGACGAAGGAACCGAAGCGCGGGCCCTTTTCCTGGCCGAGCAGCACCTGGTAGAGCATGTTGAACCAGTCGAGCGAGACGCCCGGCCGGCCGTCCTTGCCCTTCTTGACCGCGTCGAGGAACGGCTCGCGCCGGCCGATCTCGTAGACCACGTTCTGGATGTCTTCGGCGGAGGCGTCCGCCGGCATCTGCGACAGCGCATCGCGCAGATCCTGCAGCGCCGCGCGCTCGGTATCGGTCGGCTCGCGGAACTGCTTGGTCGGCGCCACGAAGTCGCGATAGTAATTGATGGCGTAGCCGACCATCGCATCGAGCTTCGGATGGGTCTGCGGCGTGACGCCCGGACGATAACGCCCGATGAAGCCCCACAGCGTTGCAGCGTTCTCCGCGTTCGACGACGACACCAGCGTCAGCAACAGCTGGAAGGTGACCGGCATATCGGCCCTGGGCGGATGGCCGGCGTGGATGTGCCAGACCGGATTGGCGAGTTGCTGCCGGGCGTCCTGCCGGACAAAACCTTCGAGGAATTGCTGGTAGTCGTCGACGTTGCGCGGGATCACGTCGAAATACAGCCGCTTGGCCGACTTCGGCTCGCGATACATGAACAGCGACAGCGATTCCGGCGACGCATAGCGCAACCATTCGTCGATGGTCAGCCCGTTGCCCTTCGACTTCGATATCTTCTGGCCCTTTTCGTCGAGGAAGAGCTCGTAGTTGAAGCCTTCCGGCGGCAGGCCGTCGAGCGCCGCGCAGATCTTGCCAGACAGTTTAACGGAGTCGATCAGGTCCTTGCCGGCCATTTCATAGTCGACGCCAAGCGCCGCCCAGCGCATCGCCCAGTCCGGCTTCCATTGCAGCTTGCAGTGTCCGCCGGTGACCGGAAGCGTGACGCGCTCCTTGGTCTCGGGATCGTCATAGGAGATCGTGCCGGCCTTCGCGTCATGCTCCACGATCGGCACGTAAAGCACCGCGCCGGTGCGCGGGCAGATCGGCAAAAACGGCGAATAAGTCGCCGCGCGCTCCTCGCGCAAGCTGGGCAGCATGATCGCCATCACCTTGTCGATGCGCGCCAGCATCTTGAGCAGCGTCGCGTCGAAACGTCCCGACTTGTAATAGTCGGTCGAGCTCGCGAACTCGTAATCGAATTCGAACGTATCGAGAAAGGCGCGCAGCCGCGCATTGTTGTGCGCGCCGAAGCTCGCATGGGTGCCGAACGGATCCGGCACCGTGGTCAGCGGCCTGCCGAGATGCTTTTCCAGCATCTCCTTGTTGGGCACATTGTCCGGCACCTTGCGCAGGCCGTCCATGTCGTCCGAGAACGCCAGCAGGCGAGTCTTGATCTTGTCTTCCGTCAGTACGCGAAAGGCATGCCGCACCATGGTGGTGCGCGCGACCTCGCCGAAGGTGCCGATATGCGGCAGCCCCGACGGTCCGTAGCCGGTCTCGAACAGCACCTCGTCCTTCGGTTTCTTCTTCAGCCGCGCGACGATCGCCTTTGCCTGTTCGAACGGCCAGGCATTGGATTGTTCGGCGAGCGCGCGCAGATCGCTCGGGCTGGCGGCAAGATCGATGGTGGACATATCCAAGAGGTCTCCGGAGACGCGGAACCTAGCTCTTCCGCTTGTAAATGCAAAACGGCAACAAAATCTGCGTCGTCCCGGCCAGGCGAAGCGCGAGCCGGGACCCATAACCACCGGTGTCAATGGCGCCCGGCTGGGGCGAATTGTGATCTTCTCCTAAAACGGGCTCACCGAAAAATAGCGCAGCCACAGATCGGTGTAGCGGCCTTTTTCCCAGACCCGGAACAGCGCCCAGTTCAGCGCCTGCCGCAGCAAATCGTTGCCCTTGCGCACGCCGATGCCGATGCCTTCGCCGAAATAGCGGCTCTCGACGAACGGGCCGCCCGAGAACGCGCAGCAATTGTCGGAGTCAGTGCCGTTGATCCAGAACGCCAGCGAGATCGCGTCGCCGAAAATGAAATCAACCTCGCCGCGCCGCAAGGCCAGCCGCAACGCGTCATCATTGGGATAGGCGTGCAGTTCGGCGTCGGTGAACATCGCCTTCAGATAGGCCTCGTGCGAGGTGCCGGCGATGACGCCGACTTTCTTGCCTTCCAGATATTCGGGACGGATTTCCGGGATCACCGCGTCGCGCCGCGACGCGAACCGCGCCGGCGCGCGGTAATAGGGATCGGTAAAATCCACTCGCGCGCGCATCTGAGGCGTCACCGCCAGCGAGGCGATGATGGCATCGCCGCGGTTGCTGGACAGCGCATCGAGCAAGGTTTCGAACCGCCGCATCTGGATGGTGCAGGTGACCTTGATCTCCTCGCACAGCTGCCGCGCCAGATCGACGTTGAAACCGGCCGGATTGCCGTCGGGGCCGGTGAAGTTGAAGGGCGGATAATCGGTTTCGGTCAGGAACCGGATTACGCTCAGGCGGGACAGATCAGGCCGGTCCGGCCGCCGCCTCGGATCCCAGAAACCCGGCACGGCCTGCGGCGCGGCCTGGGTGCCCGGTTTTGCCGCGCCTTGCGCCTGCGCCGGGGCGCCGGACAGCGCCAGCCAAACGCCAAGCGACAGGCCTGTAATCGCCAAGCCTGCAGTCGCTGAGACCGCGCGGAGCGCTTGAAACAATGTTACGCGGAGAACTGAGGCTGTCTGGGTTGGCATTGCCGAGGGGTTTCTTGGGAATTCGACGGCCTTATAGACCATCCGGCCGATAAGGCGAATTTCGCCAGCCTCGCGGGATATCGAGGCCCGCGGCGATCAGAGGTAATGTTTGAGATCGGCCGCGGCCTGTTCGGGCGTGCGCTGGAGGTTGAACGGCGAGACGAACTTGCCATCGCGGTCCATCAGATAGACCAGCGCGGTGTGGTCCATGGTGTAGTCGCCGTCCTTGAGCGGGACCTTCTTGGCGTAGACCCGGTAGTCGGAAATCACTTTGGCCACCTGGTCCGGCGTGCCGGTCAGGCCGACCAGATGCGGATCGAAGCTGGAAAGGTAGTCCTTCATCGCTGCCGTCGTGTCGCGCTCGGGATCGACCGAGATGAAATAGGCGTTGATCCCATCGGCGTCCTTGCCCATCGCCTTGAGCACCTCGGAAATCTCGAACAGCGAGGTCGGACAGACGTCGGGGCAATGGGTGAAGCCGAAGAAGATCAGGGTCGGATGACCCTGCAGGCTCTTTTCGGTCACGGTCTGGCCGCTCTGGTCGGTCAGTTGAAACGGCCCGCCAATTGCGGCAGGGGCTGCCACATTTTTCAGGCCTCCCGTCGCCCACATCATCAGCAACAGCCCGACCACCAGGCTGGCCGAGAATGCCCCAATGATGACCAGCGGGCGGGTGGACCGAACCATCGTGAAATTCCCTTAAACTTCCCTGGAGAGCGGATCAGAAACAGCCGGCGATGCCGGCGGCAATGGTCTCGAAGAAGACCGTGGTCCCGTAATGGAACCACAACGCCAGCGTGGCGAGCAGCAGCGCGGCGCCGAGACCCGCACCCGCTACCGCCAGAAAAGCCCTGGGCGGGCTGCCGGCCGGGGAAACAGGCTGGGTGAAAACTGGCTGAGCCATCCGGGAACCCTATCAGCCGAGAACCTGTCAGCCGAGAACCTGTCAGCGCCGCGTCCCGACCAGCGTTGGCCGCCGGTCGCCGCCTGCAGGGTTCAGATAGGCCTAGTCGGGCTGCCGGGCAAGCACGGCCGGCGAGGGCCTGATCACAACATGCGGACGCAAATCGCGATCCCGGCGGGCAGCCGACGGCCGCGGCGCCGCCGCCTCGGCGTCGAGATAGCAGGGCTTGTACATGCTCGTCAGCTGCCTGCCGTGCAGGAAGATCATGTGCGGGGTCAGCCCGCCGCGCGCGGCGATCCAGCGCCGTATCGCCGAGGGATACATCGAATACAGCATCTGGGTTGCTTCGGGATTGGTGATCGCGCGGCCGTTGGAGCCAAAATCCCACGCCGCGTGGAAACCGAGAGTGGCGTTCGAGGTTACGCAAATCCGGTCATGCGGAACCGCGCCGAGCACGATGGTGCAGGCCGAGGCGCACAGGCCGTCGATGATGACCTGCTCGCCCGAGGTACGCAGGTCCTGATATCTGTCGACATAGGTCCCAATCCGGCCGCCGCGATCGTCGGCGATCCGAACCACCGCATGGCTCGCGCCCATCCCTGCCAACAGGAGAACCACCGCGAGCAGTCCCGTCACGAACTTCATATCCCAGCCCCAGTGCAAACTGTCGAACCCGAATCTGATGATCTTGTGTGATGCAAGATGAAAGTCAGCGTGTTGCGGGATCGGATTTTTGTCCAGATAGCGAAGGCCGTCCAAATCAAATTCAAATCAAGTGTTGCAGGCGGGATGCACCCTAGACGCGAAAGGTCCCGAATCGGAACAAGTTAACATTCTCCCTCGGCACAGGGACCAGAGCGGGCGCGCGTTTACCGTTGACCGCGGCAAACGCCGCTGGCTTCTATCATTTCCGGGATTGAGGAAAACGCTATGGCTGAAGATGCGGACGTAATTGTGGTCGGCGGTGGCCTCGCGGGCCTCGTCGCCGCTTGCGAAATCGCAGATGCCGGCAAACGCGTCATCGTGGTCGACCAGGAAGGCGAGCAAGGCCTTGGCGGCCAGGCTTTCTGGTCGTTCGGCGGACTGTTTCTGGTCGACAGCCCCGAACAACGCCGGCTCGGCATCAAGGACAGTTTTGACCTCGCCCTGCAGGACTGGATGGGGTCGGCGGGTTTCGATCGCGACGAGGATCTCTGGCCTAGACGTTGGGCGGAAGCCTACGTGGCGTTTGCCGCCGGCGAGAAGCGCGGCTGGCTGCGCGCGATGGGGCATCGGTTCTTCCCCGTGGTCGGCTGGGCCGAGCGCGGCGGCTATGACGCGATGGGCCACGGCAATTCGGTGCCGCGCTTCCACGTCACCTGGGGCACCGGTCCCGGTGTCGTCGAACCGTTCGCGCAGCGCGCGCGCGAAGCACGGAAGAGCGGCGCCCTGACGTTCAAATTCCGCCATCGCGTCGATGCACTGACCATGACAGGCGGCGCCGTCGATGGCGTGAGCGGCGCGATCCTGGAGGCTGACCAGGTCGAGCGCGGTCAAAGCAGCTCGCGCAAGGTCATCGACGACTTCGCGCTGCGCGCGCAGGCCGTGATCGTCGCCTCGGGCGGCATCGGCGGCAATCATGATCTGGTCCGGAAGAACTGGCCGAAGCGGCTCGGCGACGCACCGAAAAACATGATCTCCGGCGTGCCCGAACATGTCGACGGCCGCATGATCGGCATCACCGAGGCCGCCGGCGCGCGACTCATCAACCGCGACCGGATGTGGCATTACGTCGAGGGCATCAAGAACTGGTCGCCGATCTGGCCACGCCACGGCATCCGCATCCTGCCCGGACCGTCATCGATGTGGTTCGATGCGACCGGCAAACGGCTGCCCTCGCCGCTGTTTCCCGGCTCCGATACGCTCGGGCAGCTGCACTACATCATGTCGACCGGCTACGATTATTCGTGGTTCGTGCTGACCCAGAGCATCATCAAGAAGGAGTTTGCGCTTTCCGGCTCCGAACAGAATCCCGACCTCACCGGCAAGAGCTGGCTGATGACCGCGCGCCGCGCCACCAACAAGGGCGCGCCCGCATCGGTGGAAGCATTCAAGAGCAAGGGCGTCGATTTCATCGTGCGCGATAACATCGCGGATCTCGTCAGCGCGATGAATGCGCTGGCCGGCGACAATCGCCTGAAGCTCGATCACCTCAAGGCCCAGATCGAGGCGCGCGATCGCGAGATCGAAAATCCCTACGTCAAGGATGCGCAGGTGATGAACATCCACAATGCGCGCCGCTATGTCGGCGACCGCCTGATCCGCACCGCCAGGCCGCACCGTATTCTCGATCCCGCCCACGGCCCGCTGATCGCAGTCAAGCTCAACATCCTGACCCGCAAGACGCTGGGCGGCTTCGAAACCGACCTCGACTCCCGCGTGTTCGGCCAAAACGGCAAGATCATGCCGGGCCTTTACGCCGCCGGCGAAGCGGCCGGTTTTGGCGGCGGCGGCATGCACGGCTATCGTTCGCTGGAAGGCACCTTTCTCGGCGGCTGCCTGTTCTCCGGCCGCAACGCCGGCCGCGCGGCGGCGAAGGCTGTGGGATAAAGACCGACGTGACCACCCTGTCGCCGTGTGCGTTTTTGCGTTCCTCTGCATCCGGCGAACGTGCTTTTTTGAACGCCCTGGCGTCTCGCACCGGATAAATTCGCAAAGAGTTTATCTGTGGTATGCCGAACATGCGAATTCTGCTTTTCCTCGCCACGCTGGCGGTTGCCATCGGCATGCCCGCGCGCGTGCAAGCCGAGTCCCCTTCGCCGTCGGCCGTTGGGCTGGAGCGCCTTTCGGCATTTTTCGACAATGAAGCAACCTCGGGGCGAATCCCCGGCGCGGTCCTCTTGGTCCAGCAGCACGGATCGCCGCTCTATCTCAGGAGCTTCGGATTTCAGGACGTCACCACCAGGGCGCCGATGACGGCGGACACGATCTTTGCGCTGCATTCGATGACGAAGCCGATCACCTGCCTCGCCGCCATGATGCTGGTCGACGAAGGCAAGCTTTCGCCGTCAGATCCCGTGTCCAAATACATTCCCGCCTTCGCCGGCGTGAAGGTCGGCATCGCTTCGAAGGCGCCGGACGGCGCCCCCGTCCTCACACTCGTGCCGCCGGACCGCCCGGTGACCGTCGAGGATCTGCTGCGGCAGACCTCCGGCATTACCTACGACTACATCGGCGGCCAGCTGATCGAGAAAGCCTATCATGACGCCCATATCTTCGATGGGCATTTCGACAACAGGGAATTTGCCGAACGCATTGCGCGGCTGCCTTTGGCACGACAGCCCGGTACGCTCTGGCGCTACGGCCACTCCACCGACGTGGTCGGACGCGTGATCGAAATCATCTCCGGCAAATCGCTCTATCAGTTCATGAAGGAACGTATCTTCGATCCGCTCGGCATGACCAGCACCAAGTTCGTGCTCAGTCCCGCCGAATGGAAGCGCATGGCGGAACCGCTGCCGAACGATTCCATCCTGCGTCTGGCGGAGAAGGAGCGGCGCGATCACCCGGAATGGGAATCGGGCGGCGGCGGGCTGGTCTCGACCATTGGGGATTACGGGCGGTTTGCGCAGATGCTGCTCAATGGCGGCACGCTCGACGGCAAGCAATATCTTAGCCCGAGCGCGTTCAAGCTGATGACATCGGATCATATCGGGCCTGGCTCCGGCGTCGGGCGGGATTATTTCTATTTTCCCGGCGACGGCTTCGGCTATGGCTATGGCATTGCGGTCCGGACCGATCCGGGGAACGCAAAACCGCCGGCGCCCGGCTCGATCGGCGAATTGAAATGGGACAGCGGCAGCGGCACTTATTTCGGGGTCGATCCGAAACTGGACATGCTCTACATCATGATGGAGCAGAGCCAGCCCGAACGCGCACGCATCACGCCCGCCTTCAAGAAGCTGGTTTACGACGCGTTCGGACAATAGGGCGGACCCCGGGACGGTCCATCCGCTTGCCGGCGGCGCCGAAATCAACCGGCATCTTTTGCGGAAGTTTCCGTGATTTGAGGGGTTTATCCGGGAAATGATCGATCGGCCCCGGGCGGCGGGAACCTATTTGGCTTTGCCGCATCCAACCCTCAGCGTTACCGTATCACTGGATCGAGCCCCATCATGCGCCCCGCACAAGCCCCGCAAATTGCCGCCCTCGGGACCGCCGAAGCCGAACTGGTCGCCCGCGCGCGCGAGCGCGACGAGGCGGCCATTCGCTCGATCATGCAGGCGAATAATCGCAGGCTTTACCGGCTGGCCCGCGGCATCCTGCGCAACGACGCCGAGGCCGAGGATGTGGTGCAGGAGACCTATGTCCGGGCGTTTACGCATCTTGGGAAATTCCGCGGCGACTCCAGCCTCGCGACATGGCTGGCGCGGATCGCCATGAACGAGGCGCTCGGCCGGTTGCGCCGGCAGCGGCCCGGGGTCGAGTGGACCTCGCTGCCGCCGGGCACCCTCGAGGCGCAGATCATCCAGTTTCCCCATTCGGCCTCGTCCGAGGATCCGGAAAAATCCATGGCACAACGTCAAATCCGGCATGTGGTCGAACACGCGATCGACGAACTCCCCGAAGCCTTCCGCATCGTCTTCATTACCCGCGTGATCGAGGGGATGAATGTCGAGGAAACCGCCGAGATTCTCGGGCTGAAGCCGGAGACCGTGAAGACCCGGCTGCACCGCGCTCGCGCCTTGCTGCGCGACAATGTCGAGAAGAAGATCGGCCCCGTGGTGCTGGAAGCGTTTCCGTTCGCCGGCAAGCGCTGCGAAAGACTGACGGAAGCGGTGCTGAAGCGGCTGGGTTTCGCCGCATAATTCCGGGAACCTTTGCGTTCGCGCGCCATCCAACCCCTGTGCAACCAACCATGCGCCGCGGCTTTCGCTCGCGGCGCCACAGGAGTGTCAAACCATGTTCGTTCGATTGAGCGCGGCAATCGCCGCGGTGAGCCTGCTCGGCAGTGCGGCGCTGGCGCAAGGCGCAAAGCCGACCGATCCGCAGATCGCGCATATCGCCTATACCGCCGGCGTGATCGATGTCGCGGCCGCGAAACAGGCACTGACGAAATCCGGCAACAAGGAAGTCAAGGCGTTCGCGGAAGACATGGTGCGCGACCATGAAGCCGTGAACAAGCAGGCGCTGGCGCTGGTCAAGAAACTGAACGTCACGCCGGAAGACAACGACACCAGCCGGACACTGTCGAAAAATGCCGCCGACAAGCTCGCCGAACTTGGCAAGCTGAGCGGGCCTGCGTTCGACAGGGCCTATGTCGCCAACGAGGTCGCCTATCACAAGGCGGTCGACGGTGCGCTCGAGACCACGCTGATCCCCAACGCCAGCAACGCGGAACTCAAGAGCCTGCTGCAGACCGGCCTGAAGATCTTCCAGGGCCACGAGCAGCACGCCGAACACGTCGCCGCCAGCCTGAAGTGAGGAGCATCCCATGATGCCGAGATGGACGTTCCCGATCGCCGCAGCCCTGGTATTGGGGGCGTCCATCCCGGCGCACGCCGCGACCATCCAGATCACGATGGAAAACCTCGTGATTGCGCCGGCGGAAGCTTCGGCAAAAGTCGGCGACACCATCGAATGGGTCAACAAGGACGTTCTCGCCCATACCGCGACGGCGCGAAACGGCGACTGGGACGTGACCATGCCGCCGAACAAGACCGTCACCCTGGTTTTGAAGAAGGCCGGCACGATCGAGTATTATTGCCGCTACCATCCGAACATGAAGGCGACGCTGACGGTCGCGCCGTAGCGACGAGCGCGCATTTTCAGGGCGAAAGCGCGCCGGCAGCCTCCGCCACATCCCAGTGGCGGAGGCCGCATCCGTGCGCTAAGTAACCGGCCCCACCTATTTGGAGAACAGGATGACCATCCAGCGTTTCGAAACCGGCCCGCGCATGAGCCAGGTCGTGGTCCACGGCAACACCGTCTATCTCGCCGGCGTCGTCGCCAACAAGGCGGCCGGCAAGAGCGTCACCGAGCAGACGCAGGAGGTGCTCGCGATCATCGACGGCCATCTTGCGAAGGCGGGAAGCGACAAGTCGAAGCTGCTGACGGCGACGATTTACCTCACCGACATGAAGACGTTTGCGGAGATGAACGCAGTGTGGGACGGCTGGGTGTCGGCGGGCAATACGCCGGCGCGCGCCACCGTCGAAGCGAAGCTTGCGGCGCACCCGTACAGCGTCGAGATCATGGTGACCGCGGCGCGGTAGAGCGTTTTCGAGCGAAGTGGATGCCGGTTCGCGTGAAGAAAACGCGTCAAAACAAGAATCTAGAGCTTCGGTTCTGATTCAATCAGAAGCGAAGCTCTGGGACAAGAACCATGACGTGCGAGGTAATCGATTGGCTCGCTTGAATCTTCGATAGTTGGTGCGCCGATAAAACGGCGAACCAACTGAAGGAGCGAGACCATGACCGACGTCAATACCATTGCCGGCCGCTATGTCGACCTGTGGAACGAGCGATCGCCGAACCGCCGCCGCGCGATCCTCAGCGAGCACTGGGCCAGCGACGCCAGATATGTCGACCCCCTGATGAGCGCCGATGGTCACGACGGCGTGGAGGCACTCGTCGCCGGCGTGCAGCAGCGCTTTCCGGATTTCCGGTTCAAGCTGCTCGGCCATGCAGACGGGTTCGGCGACCACGTCCGCTTCTCCTGGGGCCTCGGCCCCGACGGCGCCGACAGCCCGATCAAGGGAACGGATTTTGCCGTTCTCAGCGACGGGCGGATCAAGAGCATCACCGGCTTTCTCGATCAGGTGCCGCAGGGGTCTTGAAGCGAGGCGCGTGACGAAGCGCGCGGCTGCCCCGGTCATCCCCGGGGCGGCCGCGTGAATGTGTGCGGAGGGCCTTTTTCAGGAAAGTTTAGGCCGCCGCAAGGCCAGCGCCAGCGTGGTGGCGACGCCGGCCTGCCAGATCGGATAGAGCACCGAGGCGAGATCGAGGTCGAGTGCGTTGTCGAGCGCCAGCAGCGCGCCGGCGACGGTGCCGGTGACCAGCATCGGCAGCCACGCCGCGGCATGGCGCGGCCCCGCCGGCAGCAGCGCGATCCCCAGCGCCATCAGGAGCGCGCCGATAAAGCCGCCGGCCAACCCGGACAGCACGTTCCGCGCCGCCTTGCCCGCGGGGTCGGCCTGCCCATCGACGAACACCGCGGCGTTCACCGCGGCCACGAAGGCGATCATGGTGATAACGGCCGCAATCCATGCCGCCCACCACGGATTGGCGCCGCAGCGCCGCACCAGCGCGAAGAC
>Ga0210410_10003091_pt1 | contig 14806 bp, 9 predicted proteins | sample IncBWC4MmetaG_FD_161058 | JGI IMG/M metagenome (GOLD analysis project Ga0210410, IMG submission 161058) | Forest soil microbial communities from Barre Woods Harvard Forest LTER site, Petersham, Massachusetts, United States - Inc-BW-C-4-M | ecosystem: Environmental > Terrestrial > Soil >... | reverse complement strand
GACGATCAGCACGACGACTCAGGGGGCCACGATCCACTACACGACCACCGATAACGACCCGACGACGAGCGATCCCACGATCACCTCCGGCGGCACGCTCCTCGTCGATCGGGCCATGATCGTGAAGGCGGCTGCCTGGATGACGGGCATGACGCAAAGCGCGGTGACCCGGCGCGACTATGTCGTGAGCGGGGCCGTCGCGGCGGGAAGCGCGTTCACGCTCGGACTGAAGACGGATGGTAGCGTTTGGGGCTGGGGTGACAACTACTACGGGCAGTTGGGCGACGGCACTTCGTTCAACCAGCGCACCCTCCCCGTCCAGGTCGTCGGCCCCGCGGGGGTGGGCTGGCTCACAGGGGTCGGGGTCCTCGCGGCGGGCCAGTACCATTCTCTGGCGGTCAAGAGCGACGGGACCGTGTGGGCCTGGGGCTACAACTACTACGGTCAGCTCGGCAACGGGGCGTCGGGTTCGGGAGCCGATCAGCACACGCCCGTCCAGGTCGTCGGCGCCGCGGGGGTGGGCTGGCTCACAGGAGTCGTGGCCGTCGCGGCCGGCCAGTCTTACTCCCTGGCCGTCAAGAGTGATGGAACCGTCTGGGCGTGGGGTCTCAACAACTATGGTCAGCTCGGCAACGGGGCGTCGGGTTCGGGAGCGGATCAGCACACGCCCGTCCAGGTCGGCACTTTGGGGAACTGGCTCACGGGTGCCGTCGCGGTCGCCGCGGGAGTCGACCATTCCCTGGCCCTGAAGTCGGACACCACACTTGTGGCCTGGGGCAATAACAACTCCGGGCAACTCGGGGACGGCACGAACACTCAGCGGCTCACGCCCGTCCCCGTGAGCAACCTCTCCGGAATCAGCAAGATCGTCGCCGGGAACCAGTTCTCCCTCGCTCTCCGGACCAGCGGCGCCTCCTCGGGCACCGTGTGGTCATGGGGGTACAACGCCAATGGCCAGCTCGGAGACGGCACCATCGCCGCGAGAAACGCGCTCGTCGAAGGTACTCCAAGTGTCATGACGGTCGCGGCGGGCGACCACCATTCCCTCGCCAGCCGGGCTGACGGTACGACGGCTGACTGGGGCGGAAACGATTCGTCGCAGCTCGGGATCGGCGGAACAACCCAGAGGAACTCGGCCGTCCTGGTTGCGGGTGCCACCGAGTTCCTGCAGGTTGCGGCGGGGTCGAGGCACTCCGTGGGCCTCCGCGCCGACGGAACCATATGGGCCTGGGGCTCGAACAGTAATGGTCAACTCGGCGACGGCTCCGGGCAGACCCAGCCGCGGCCGGTCCAGGTGGGTAGCCTCACGCTGGCGAGCAACTCTTGGATGAATCAGGACCCGGATGGCGATGGTCTCCTCAATGCAGGCGAGTACCGGCTCGGTGCTGACCCCTTGAACCCCGACACCAACCAGGACGGGGTCAAGGACGGGACTGCGGTGGCCATGGGGATCAGCGTCACGAACCCCGACATGGACGGGGACGGGCTCCTGAACGGGACCGAGCTCCAGATAGGAACCAATCCCTTCGTGGCCGACACGGACGGAGACGGGGTCATCGATAGCCTCGACTGCTTCCCGCTCGATCCCACCCAGTGGCAGTGCACGCCCAACCCGAACGACCACACGCCGCCCGTGATCACGATCGACGAGCCGCCGGGCGCGGTGCCGGTCCCATGACGCTGGCAAAGAGAGGACGACACGTGGAAGAGATCGAAGTCAACGCCAAGGCGACGATGGGCCCCTGGTTTCTGGGCGTTTCCGTTGCCGGAGGGTTGCTTTTGGGCCCGTCGGCGGTAGTCTCGGCGCAGACTTACCAGACCTGCACGGAGATCCACGAGAAGTTCTCGGGCAGCGTAAGCCTCGTCGGAGGCCCGGGGTGCGCCACCGGTTACCCCCACATCGGCCTCGGGATCTTCGGCCCTGATTCGGAGCCCCCCGCGTCGGGCACGTACTTCGACGATTCACAGGAGTCCGGCTGTCCGACCGGCAAGTTGAACACCGACCTGCAGTTGGGCCCACCCCACGACGGCCATTACAACTTCAGCGGGAGCTACCTTGGAGGGCCGTATAAGGCGTCCGATCTTACATCGGGGGCATACTGCGGCCCTTCCCAATGCGGGTGCTCCGGAAGCGCGAACGTCCAGCTCTTTGCCATCGACGAGCCGCCCGAACCTCGGTGCTGCATAAAAGGCCAAAAACCCCCCCCTCCCGGCTGCGCCGCAGGCAAGCCGATCAACGTCATGAACGGGAACGTCTGGTTCGACCAGACCGACGTCGCGATTCCGGGCGTCGGAGTCAGCCTCGCCCTCGTCCGCAGTTACAACAGCAACCTCGCGGGGGGGAGCGTCGGTGGTGCCTTCGGCCGAGGGTGGTACCACAGCTTCGAGTCAAAGCTCTCTTTTTTTCCCTGGAGCGGCATTAAGCTTCGTCAGGGCACCGGGGAACCTGTCTTCTTCGAAGATCCAACGAGGTCGGGCACCTACGCGGCCCTACTTCCGAAGACCGAGACGAGTTCCATCGTGAAATCCGGAAGCACCTACACGCGGAACTTCCGCGTCGGGGGCTCGGAGACCTACGACATCAACGGCCTCCTCACGAGCCTCACGGACGTCTCAGGGAACGTGACGACGCTGACGCGGGACCCCTCCGGAAACCTCCTTACCGTCGCCGATCCCGGAGGCCGGTCCCTCACGTTCTCTAACGACAGCACCGGACACATAACGGCCTTGACGGGTCCCTCGGGCGTCATCGCGTCCTATGTATACGACGTCAGTGGCTTTTTGCAGACGGTGACGTACGGGGATGGGAGCGGCTACACCTTCGCCTACGACACCTCGGGGCGGGTGCTTTCGGTTGCTGATCTCTCGGGAAGGGTGCTCGAGACGCACACCTACGATGCGAACGGGAACGGCATCACGTCCGAGATCTCGGGTGGCCAGGAGCGCTATACGATCGCCTACAACACTCTCCAGACCACAGTGACGGACGCTCTCGGCAACGTCACCACCTACCGCTGGCAGAGCCTTCTGGGCATTACCCGCCGCATCGTCGAGATCGAGGGCGCCTGTGTGGGTTGCGGGGGTGGCGGCCAGAACGAGCAGTGGACCTACGATGACAACGGCCGCGTGCTCACCCACAGCGACGCCTTCGGCGACACCATGACCTACACTTACTGGCCGACCGGCGACCTCAAGACCGCGACCGATGCCCTGAACAACACCACAAGCTACACGTACGACACGCAGGGACGAATCCTGACGATCACGCGTCCCGATGGTGGCGTCACGACCGACACCTACGGGCCCTCCGGGCCTCTCACCGTCACGGATTCGGTCACCTCCACTCAGAATCGCACCACGACCATCGTCTACAACCCCCAGGGCAAGCCCGGCACGATTAAGGACCCAAGGAGCAAGACGACCACGCTTGGTTACAACGCCTTCGGGGACCTGACCTCGGTCACCGACCCGCTTACCCACGCGACGGGCTTTGGCTACGACGCCCTCGGCCGACGCACGATCGTCACCGACCCTCTTCAGCACACGACGACCACGACCTACGATGCCCGCGGGCGCGTCGTACGTATCACCAATCACGACAACACCCACACCGACTTCACCTACGACCTCGGGGGCCGCCGAACGAGTGTCACCGACCCCCTGAGCCGAATGACGATCTACAGCTACGACCCTTACGGGCGGCTGCAGTCTGTAGTCGATCCTTTGGAGGGGGTGACGAGCTACGGCTACGACGCTATGAGCAACCTCCTCTCCCTGACCGATGCACGGGGCAAGGTCACGTCCTTCTCCTACGACATTTTCAACCGAGTCTCCCGGGTCACCTACCCCGGGGGTGCGTCGGAGAGTTTCACCTACGACGAGGGGGGACGCCTCAGAACGAAGACGGACCGGAAGGGTGTCGTGACAACGTATAGCTACGATACCCTGGGGAGGCTCGCGAGTAAGTCTTACTCCGACTCAAGTCCCCCGGTAGTTTATGGTTACGACGCCGTGGGTAGGCTTGGCTCCTCAGTAAACGGCACGGACACCCTCACATGGACGTACGATCTCGCGGGCCAGCTCCTTTCGGAGCAGAGTACTAAGAACGCCTCAACAGTGGCCTACACCTACGACCTCGGGGGGAACCGGCTGACCCTCAGCCTGAACGGAACGCTTTTCGTCAGCTACGGTCCCGACGACGCCTCGCGTCTCACCACCATCACCCGCGGCTCCAACACCTTCACCTTCGGCTACGACAACGCCAACCGGCGTACCTCTCTCGCCGCCCCAAACGCGATCAATACCTCGTACACCTATGACAACCTCAATCGCCTGACGAACCTCACTGCCACCCTCGGGTCAACGACGATCACGAGCAGCGCTTACACTTACGACAACGCCAGCAACCGGCTCACCAAGACAACACCGGACTATTCTGAAGCGTATTCGTACGATCCCCTCTACAGACTCACGGCCGCGAACCGGAACGGCACCGCCAACCAATGGGTGTATTCTTATGATGCGGTGGGGAACCGGTTAACAAACCAAGCGGACTCCATCGTCAGTTCCGGGACATACAACGACCTAAACCAGCTCACCTCCCAGACAGGCGGGGGACCCCTCCGCGTTCGGGGTCACCTTGACAAGCCCGGGACTGTCAAGGTGAACGGCCAGGCCGCCCAAATGCTCGCGGGAAACGTCTTCCAGACAACGATAAACGCGATTTCGGGGACGAATACGATCTCCGTAGTGGCCACGGACGTCTCCGGCAACGTCACGTCCAAGAACTACCAGGTCACCTTGAGCGGGATCGCCGACACCCTCACGAACGATCCAGACGGGAATGTCACCCAGAAGGTCGAAGGCGGCGTGACCCTGACTTACACCTGGGATGTCGAGAACCGCCTCATCCAAGTCCAGAACAACGGTAGCACCGTCGCCACCTTCGCTTACGACCCCTTGGGCAGGAGGGTCCAGAAGGTGGCCGGAGGCGTCACAACGACCTGGACCTACGACGGCTCGGCGATCTTGCAGCAAGTGGGCGGCGGCAGCACTCTGAAGTACATTCATGGACCACGCATCGACGAGCCACTTGCCAGCGACGACGGCACGGCTCTCTCCAACTTCCACGCGGATGGCATGAGGACTATCGTCAAGACCACGAACTCGGCAGGGGCGGTCACACTTACACGCCAATATGACCCCTGGGGAAACCTCCAGTTCGGAACCACGACGAACGGATTCTCGTTCACGGGGCGCGAATGGGACAGTGAGACTGGCTCCTATTACCTACGGGCTCGCTACCTCGACCCCAAGCTCGGCCGATTCATCAGCGAAGACCCCATTCCTATTGCCCTGCCAGGGTCCTTGGGGCATCGCATTCTCCCGGTCGTGAGGCTCGTGGCGCCCTTCCCTTCAGTGTCAGGGATTCAACAACGTGTTCAACGAACCCTCGGGATTGAGGACGACCTGAACCGTTATACCTACGTTAAAGACAATCCGGTCGGATACCTGGATCCATCGGGTGAGCACTGGTTACCGGGCCTTTTTCTCGAACTCGCTGATATGCTTCACATGTCGGTGTGTTCGGGGGACGACCTAGTTTGCACATCGCAAGTGGAGGAGCGGTGTTGCAGGTCCTCAGTTCCGCAGACGTGCAGTTTCAACGGTTTTGACTGCTGTAACTCAGTTTGGTGGCACTGTGTGACATTCGGGCTCGCTGGATCGGCTGGACCATGCTCGTGACTCGTGCCGTGAGAGCAAGGGCGCATCGACAAGATGAGGTTCCCCCGAGAGACGTACCTGTTCGCGTGGACTGTGCTTGTCGCGGTTTGTGTCAGCTGTCTGGAGCCGAAGGGGACACCTCAGGCTTGGCTCATCTGGGGTGGTTCGTCGCTGCAGGGGTTGTGACCTCCATCGGACAGGCGGCTGGACAGTTCGGGGCACTGGAATGCAAAAGCTCGGCATCCAATCACTCACGACGATGCTAAGAGGGCCAAACCAGAGAGCTACGTATATTGCACTGTCCGCTTGGCTCGCCGCAGTAAGTACTGCATGTAGTCCGCCCTCGCGAGAATACGTATCGGCAGAAGGCCGCTTCGGCGTTCTCATGCCCGGCGACCTGAGGGAAGAGAGGGGTGTAATAGACACCGCTACGGGGAAGAGGGAATTTGTATCCGTGAGCGCAATCTTGAATCGGAAGCCGTGGTTCGCGAACCGCGGGTTCTACTTTGTCACATACACAGATCTGAGCGACCAGGCCGTAGGCACCAGTCCAGAGCGACTCCTTGACGCCGAGCGGGAAGAGGCAGTCAAGAGGCTCAATGGCAAACTCGTGCGAGAGCAAACGGTGGGACTGGGTCATCACACAGGCCGAGACATCGAGGTGGCGACTCAAATGGGTCTTGTTAAGGAACGCATCTACTTGGTCAAGCAGCGTGTTTATCAGCTAGTTGTTGGCGGTAAGATGGAGGCGTCTTCTCAAGATGCCGACAGGTTCTTCAAATCGTTCAGGCTACTGGATTCGGAAGGCGTTACCGCATTGAGTCCTAACTCATCTATCCCTTTTCCGCGGGTGGTGCTGCAGGAGGGGCCAAGTGGAACTGACCGCACCCGTCCCTTCCACGTTGCAGGGCGACCGGCCCCGTGGTGCTATGCTGCGGCCATTCGCAAAGGGCCAGCCATTTGCAAGTTCGTGATGAGGCCCGTAAAGGGCGCGACCGCCAGCTGAGATACCGAGTCCGGTCTATCCAGGGTCTTTCATCTCACGCAGTCGACGCTTGCTCAGGCCCAAGCGGCGCGGTCTTCCGTCGGCTACCCCCCGCCGCCGTCGGATGCCGCCCGCACGGCACGTGCCCGTACCCACAGCTCACGCCCGGCCAGCAGGGCAAGAATGACAAGCCACAGCATGATCTCCGGAGACCTTAGAAGTCCAGCGAAATCACGCCGCCACAGAAGAAGCACAACGCGCACAACGAACCCAGTGCCGATGATGACGCTGACGAGCCCCTCAAGCGTGCTGCCAACCCAGCCAATCCAATCGAGCGGACCCTCAGATGGCAGGGCTCTTACGATTGCGTCGATCTCTTCCTGCGAAAAGCGTCGATCCACCGCATGCGAAGGAGACTGTGAGGTTCCCGGTAAGCTCATCGTCAGCTGCTCAAGGATGGTGTGGTAAGCCTCGTTTATACGCCGCATCTCGACCCTTGCTTCCGCTTGGTTGCGCGCATCTGCGGTATGACGGTCCGGGTGCCAGCGCCGAGCGAGAAACCGATATCGTCGGCGTACCTCAGGTAGGGACGCCCTGGGCCCCAAGCCGAGAAGCGCGTACGATCGTCGAACCCGGTCTAGCCTGTCAGCCTGTGATTCCACGCTTTATTGATCACGTCTGCCGAACGGGTGGCTATGCGGGCTTTCCGCCCCCAGCAAGGGGGTCTGTTGGACTTCCGCCAGAAGCTCTTCGCGGTGGGGAAGGCGCCAGTCGGCGAGTCCGGTCACCCCAATTACTCCTATCCTATCGTTCGACAGGGACGAGCCGCGGCTCCGCGGCAGCACTCCGAACCCTCCTTGCGTCGCTCGTGGGGGAGGTCCGGTCCTTCAGCCCGCACGAGCAGCACGACGACGTGACGCTCATCGTGGCCCGACGCCGAAGCGCTACTTCCGAAAGTCCCGCAATATCCCGGCCAGCAACTCGTTGAAGCGCGCGGGATCCTCGAGCATCGGGTAGTGCCCGACTCCTTTCATGATGACCGCCTGGAACCCCGGGAGAACCTTCTGGTTGCCATCGACGTTGGTAGGGTTCAAGTCACTGTTGATGGCCCGAACGGGCACCTTCATCTCGCCAAACGCCGGCTGCGGGTCGTAAGTCAGGACGGCCCGAATGGACGGAACGGCGACCTCGGGAGGCACGGATAGAGCCCCCGCAAGCATTCGTTCCTTCACGGCCGCCGGCGTGCCGGCGGCAAATAATCGCTGATTCATGAACTGCGTGGTCGTGCCTTTGTAGTCCGCCTCGAGCAGCTTGAGCATGCCCGCAACTTGCTCCGGCGGCACCCGCTCGCTGACGTTCTGGAGTGTGTCTACCGGCACGATACCTACGATGCGGCCCGGCATGAGACGGGCCGCCTCCAGGCTCACCGGCCCGCCCATTGAGCTGCCGACGAGTACCACCTGCTTGAGCCCAAGCTTCTCGACCACCGCCTTCACGTCTTCGCCGAAGGCGGGGATGGACCAATCCCTCCGCCCTCGGCCGGAGTCGCCGTGTCCGGCCAAGTCGAGGGTGACGACGCGGTGGCGCTTCGCGAAAACAGGGACCTGGTTATCCCAGAGGTGTCGGTGGCAGCTCCAGCAGTGGACGAACACGAGAGCGGGCTCGCCCTTGCCTTGGTCCGTGAAATGAATCGGGACACCATCGGCGGAGCTCACCACGGCGGCCGCGAGCACGAACACGCTCAGGATCATGTGGGACCTCCTTGTAGAGCGTTTATTTTAGCAAGCGCATGGGGAGCTGGGGGACACCGATGTCGGCCCAACGTCCCCCGTTGCCGTTGGCGGCGGCGGAAATGGCTGCCTCGGGCGAACCCAAAGCCGAGACTGACAATGGACTATGGCTTGAGTGGCTCTTCCCAAGGCATCTCATCCTCCTAGTCAGGTCCTGAAGAGGCGCCACCTTCTTGCGAACACTTGACAGGGGCATCCACATACTTGACAATGGCAAGTAGATTGTGGGGAAGGCTATGGCGGATGGCGAGCTCGATCACAAAGTAGACGCGATGCGCCGTTTCAACCGCTTCTACACCAAGCAGATCGGTGTCCTGCATGAAGGACTTCTTAAGAGCCCTTTCTCCTTGACGGAGGGGCGGGTTCTGTATGAGCTGGCTCACCGCAAGAAAGCCGTAGCGACCGCACTTAGCAACGAGCTGAACTTGGACTTGGGCTACTTGAGTCGGCTCCTGCGGGCTCTCAAGAACCGCAGTCTCATCGTTAAAGAGACCTCGACAGCGGACGGTCGCCAGAGCCTCTTGTCGCTGACGCGAAAGGGACAAGAGGCCTTTGCCAAGCTGAATGCTGACGCGCGCGAGGAGATCCGGGTGATGTTGGGCGGCTTGCAGCCGAGGGCCCAGAGCCGCTTGATCGAAGCCATGGAGACCATCCAGGAGCTGCTAGGCGCCCGCCCCGACCGGAGATCACCTTTTCTCCTACGGCCCCAGCAACCCGGCGACATGGGGTGGGTCGTCAACCGTCATGGCGTCCTTTACGCGCAGGAATACGGATGGGACGAGCAATTCGAAGCGATCGTGGCGGGCATCGTGGCCAAGTTCATTCAAAACTACGACGCGAAGCGGGAACGGTGCTGGATTGCAGAGAAGGACGGAGAGCCCGTGGGCTCCGTGTTTCTGGTCAGCCGGTCGAAGAGGGTTGCGCAGCTGCGGCTACTGCTCGTGGAACCGAGAGCGCGCGGCCTGGGCATCGGCGAGCGGCTGGTGTTCGAGTGCCTACGCTTTGCCCGGCAAGTCGGCTACCGGAAGATGATGCTGTGGACGAACGCCGGCCTTGACGCCGCCCGGCATATTTACGAGAAGGCGGGCTTCCGACTGGTGAAGGAAGAAAAGCATCACAGCTTTGGCCACGATCTCACCGGGCAGACTTGGGAGCTTACCCTGTGAGCTTAAGAGGGTAAGCCCGACGGCGTTTCGGGCGAAATGTCGAGTCAGTCTAGGGGTTATCGCTGCTCGACTGCGGCGCTAGATTCCAAAGTGCCGGAGTACACTACGGGCTCCAACTGACAGGACACAGCCAATGCATACGGCTATGACAACGATTTTCTTGCGACGAACTCGTTGGGGCCACATTGTTGTGCAAACCAGAAGGGAGAGGCCTATTACGACACCAGCAACCAACGCTCCAACCCAATCGGGATGGTAGCCGTTCACAGGCACCTCCTCCTAGAACCCGGCTGTCGGCGATGATACCTCCCGGACCGCGCGGGGGGGCTCTGCGAGCTCTTATCAGCTCGCTTGTCCCCCTCACGACCTCCCTGGGTGAATTCTTGGACGACCTTGTCGCCGATCTCGACCTAGAACCGCTTCGGGCATAAGCATGCGAACCCATCTGTGGGGGCAATCTCAAAATCGCCTTAGCGACGGCCTGCTAGAACTAGGAAAAGTGCAAATTCCGTGCACATTCCTTATGACTTGCTCGAAGGAGTGTCTATTTTGTATTCCAGGATGGTCTTGGGCGAGAGCCCAGAGACGGATGCCACGGGGTTGAAGGACGTGACAAGCGGGGCGGGAGAGATGCTCGGGCGATTGGCCACTCTCCTTATCGTGACCAAGGCCCGGCCTAGGGGAAGCCCCTAGAGAGGTGGCATGGACCATTGGGGGGAACGTGTTGGCAGCGTTAGAAGTCCGAAAGGGGCAGATCACGTTACCTTCGAGGGCCTACCAGGAAGTCGCTCGAGACTTCCACTTCAAGGCGGCAAGCGGAAGGACCCGGTGACGATAGGGGAAGCGCTCCGAACAGCGAGACAGGCCTCGGCATTAGCAAGCCACTGCCGACCGACTCTCCTCGGAGAAAGGCGCCCGCTTTCTTCCATGTATTGGTGTCGCGGCACGGTTCATGCCAGCTCGTTCCAACCTTGGGTCGCCGATGCGCTTCGGGCAAAGTTGCGAGGCGCGGAAGAGAGGGGAACCATGGCCGTCCTCGGACCCACTGATACGCTGCGTTGCTTCAGGTGCCGCAATCTCACGGGCGTCGCCAACCTACACGTCACACCCAGAGGCTTCCTGATCAGCAATCTCGCAGGCGCTGCCAACCTGCACGTCCCACCCGGAGGCCTTCTCATCTGCAGCAATTGCGCGAAACAGGGCCGCATCCTGTCGGAATCGGGTGGGATTGTGATGCTCATCGGCCCGGGTAAGAAAGGGCGCGGCGTGGGCCCTCTTCGAGGCGGGGCGCCCGCAGGCACAAATGGTACCGAGGGAACTGGTCACGACCCGAGCCGCCAACCCGCCGGCCGACTCGTCAGCGAGCCAGAGTAGCGTCGTGACTCAGCAGCCATACTCGGCGGTGTGGCGTATCCGTGTTCAGGGCCATTGTCGCCTCGAGGGAGGAGGTCTGGCCGCCACTGGCGCCCTCTTCAATCTCAGCCTGGGCGGCGCGTACGTGGCCGTCGACCCCGTTCCAAGGGTCGGTGAGAATTTGCTGCTCTCCTTTGTCCTGCCGCGCTGGGCCGAGCCCATCGCGGTCGACGCAGTCGTCTGCTGGGATAATTCCGGCCGAAGGGCCCCAGGGTTGCCGTCAGGCTGCGGCCTCGAGTTTCTCGCTCCGGCCTGGGCAGACCGGCAGCGCATCGAGGCCACGGTGAGAGCCTCGACGGGTTCTGCTCGCTGGCGTGCTGCAAGGCGAGCATAATCGCTTTGTCGGTTGGCCGGTCCAGAGGAGCCAGATCACCGTTGGCCATCGGCCCAAAGCATTCGGAATACGCCTCCCGACTTCGACCAGGCTGGCTTTCCGGAAGAGGCCGGCGGTGGGGAGGCGAACCAGATCACTGTCGGGCTTCCGAATGGTGCCTCTTGAGTCCTGAGTTGTTGGCATGGGCTCCTGTGTCAGCACCCCCTAGCGGTAACGTAGCCGCTGTCGACCAATCCAGGCACCCAAAGCAAAACGCGTCTTCCCGACGCTTGACAGGCACGTTGGCAAGGCCTTCTCCCTGCGTGAAGGCGGTCAGCCGCTCCAACGTCGCATCGAACGCGGCCACACGAGACAGGCTCCGCTGTTGTTTCTGCCGGCCTTGCCTAACCCGGCGGGACGTCTCCAACGCCAACCCTCTTCCGTGCGACGGAAGACTCAAGGGGAGGGTGGAGCGATGGCGCACACGGACACAATCGCGGTTCACTGACCCGCACAAATACACCTTGACGGCAGTAACGTACTCGACCGGCCACAGGGACTACGTTCCCGGGCCGCAATTACGCGGAGAGAGTCTACAACCAGCTGGACCCGGAGTAACAGGGGCCGCCGCGGAGGTGCTCCGCCCCCCGGATCTCAAGGGTTTCAGCCTCAGGAAGTAGCGGGGCCTCAACGCAATACGGCGGACCGGACCGTATCGGCGCTGATGGTAGGGTCCCATTCCACCAGTTCTTCCTGAGTTAGAGTGGCTTCTTGTAGGTGCGAGCCCGACAGGCTCTTTCCAGGGGCATGACCCGACATCGGAGCAACCGCGGAACAAAGCGCGAGGGCAAGCGAAAAGCTCGTCTGGAGAGCGCTATTTCAGTCCCGCCTTCTAAGCTGCGGGCGCACTCTGAACGCGCGCCCCTCCGCCCTACGCTCCGGATCGCCTGCCTTGTTTTCCTCGGGGGTCTGGTCATCGCCCTGTACGGCCGGACGACTGGCTTCGGCTTCACCCGAACTGACGACAAGGTGCTCCTGAGCGACGATGCGGCCTTCGTACAGGATCCGACCAACATCGCCAAGGTCTTCGGGCGTCCGTTTTTCCCGAAATCCCCGCGTGGGGAGGTCTACTTCCGCCCCATCGTCACTGCCTCCTTCATCATGGACGCCCAATGGGCGGGGATCGGGCCCCGGGCCTTCCACATCACCAACGTCGCCCTTCACGTGGGATGCACCTGCCTCTTGTTCCTCCTGCTCCTTCGCCTCGACTTCGGCCTGTGGCCATCGCTGATTGCGACCGCCGCTTTCGCCGCACATCCGGCGCTCACCGAGGCCGTCGCATGGATCCCCGGAAGGTGCGACACGCTCCTGGGGATCGGGGTGCTCGCGTCAAGTTTTTGCTTCCTTCAGATCCTGGACCGGCTGGACTGGAGACCCTTGCTGGGCCACTTCGCGGCCTTTGCGTTTGCCCTTCTATCGAAGGAGGCTGCGCTCGTGCTCCCTGCCGTCTTGAGTGCGTTTATCCTCTTGGTCGGTGAGCGGCGCGATGTGCTTCGCAGCCCGCGGCTCTGGCTAGGGTGGCTGGGAGTCGTGGGCCTCTGGTTCGTCCTTTGGCTGGGGGTCGTAGCAGGCGCTGGAGAGGGGATCGATCAGCGCCTTGCCAACCTCATCCACCACCTGCCCATCCTCCTGATGCACCTGGGCAAAATCCTCTTCCCGGTGAACCTCGCGGTCCTTGCCTCGGCGAGGGACACATCTCTGATTCCAGGCTTGATTGGCGCGGGGGGCCTCTCTGTGGCGGGCGTCTTCCTGCGTGGGCGCTCCCTTCGGCTCTATTGTTGGGGGATTGGCTTCTTTGTCCTCTTCGTCCTTCCAAGCCTCCCCGTGTCTGACTTCTTGATCCTTGAGAACCGGCTCTACGTTCCCGCCGTCGGCGTCGTCGTCGCGATCCTCGCTGCGACGGGGTCGCTGCTGGGAAGGGTCGGCGGTCCGATTCTCGCTCGATCCGCCGCGGCAGCAGGGTTGCTGCTTGTCCTGGCGTTCTCGGCTGAGAGCTGGAGCTATACCGAATCCTTTAGGGACCCCCTTTCGTTCACGGAACAGGCCGTGCGGTCCGCGCCCCACCTGGGTCTTGCGCACTTGAACCGAGGCATCGTCCATCAGATCGAAGGAGGGGTCGTGGAGGCCGAACGCGAGTACGAGACGGCCATCGCGCTCGATGCGGCGTTGACGGTGACTCACAACAACCTCGGCCTCATCTACCTGAACCGAGGGGAGATCGCTCACGCCGAGGCAGAGTTTCGGCGGGAGATCGAGATCAACCCCACTTACGACAAGTCCCTCTTCAACCTTGGGCTTGTGCTGGAACGAGAAGGCCATCCCGAAGAGGCTCTCTCCTCCTGGCGCCAGGCGCTCGCCGTAAACCCAAGGAATGACGAAGCACAGGCTCGGCTCGGGGTCGTTGAGGCGCAGGTCAGGAACGGGAGAGCAACCGGTGTCCCTAGTGGAGCCTCGCCGGTGGCCCTCGACCAGGTTCCTACTGACGTCCTGGTCCGCCTTTATGAGGACGCCCTCAGGCGAGAGCCCACAAACCGCCAGATCCGTAAGGCGTACGCGGAGGTCTGTGCACGTCGAGGGCTTCCCTGCGCAAGGGAGCAGGAGAACATCCTCCTGGACCTGGACTCGGGGAGTGAGTCAACGACTGGCAAGAGATGATCATCGCGGGAGCTGGCCCTGGCTGATGACCCTCGCGCACTCCTTCCCAAGAGGGTCCCAGGTTATGCCGCTACTCCCCCGGCACCCCGCGGCCGCGGGCGATCTCCACGCCCAGGCGAGCAGCCTCTCGTTCGCTCGGCTGCGGGTTCGAATAACCCCGGTCTCGTGGTAGGGTGCCGTCGGGTCAGGAATGGAGGCGCAGGGATGGAGTCACAGGCAATTGCACGGAAGCTAGTGACGGTCGGTCACGACAAGCTCGGTTGGTATGTCTTGCTTGCGAACCGGGCCTCGCGCCGGAAGGCGACCCACTGGGACATCATGTCGTGCCTGGGCAAGGCCCAGGCGCGCACCTACGCTCGGGTGATCCGGAGGGCCGTGGCGAGCGGGATTCGCGAGGCACGATCGCGAGCAACATGATGCGGGCGTTCAATCCTCCCTGCGAAGCCGCGGGTGTTTGGGGTCACTCACCTTGGTCAGATGATCTCCGACGCTGTCAGTCGCACACCTACCCTTAGTGGTGGGAGGCAGAGGCGGTTGCCAAGCGCTTGCGCTCGGAGACGAAGTGCTCGAGGCCTCGGGCTCGGGCCTCCTTTGCCAGGCGCCTCGCTTCCGTCTCGCCGTATTTTGCTACCGAGAAACTCTTGAAGGCCCTGCCTTTGAGCGTCGGCCAGTTGGCCCTGTAGCGGCGGCCGCGGTTCCC
>Ga0210410_10003089_pt1 | contig 14806 bp, 14 predicted proteins | sample IncBWC4MmetaG_FD_161058 | JGI IMG/M metagenome (GOLD analysis project Ga0210410, IMG submission 161058) | Forest soil microbial communities from Barre Woods Harvard Forest LTER site, Petersham, Massachusetts, United States - Inc-BW-C-4-M | ecosystem: Environmental > Terrestrial > Soil >... | reverse complement strand
GATGGGCGACGTTTTCGTAACCAACGGCGGCGAGGCATCGGACGCGAATGCCGGTCCTATTGTTGGCATTGTCCCGCGCACCCCCACATAGGCCGCAAAAGGGATGCCAGGAACAAAGGTCCGCGGATCCGTCAGGTTCAAATAGGGAAATGAAGTGACGTCAAAGAACGTTCCATACACGGAATAGTGCTGATCGAACAGATTGCGCACGAGTCCGAATACCTCGACGTTCTCCGTGACCTGGTAGGAGGAATGCAGATTGACGACCCAGTAGGCCGGCAGTTTCGGGTTCTGGTTTGATTGGTCGCCGACCAGCCATTGACTGCCGATGACGTTCAAATCCGCTCCGAATTTCCAAGGCTTGGTTATCTGGTATTCGCCGCCGAGCTTGAAACGGAAGTCCGGGATGCCGGGTATGTGATCGCCGGGAACCACAAAGATATTGCCGTTGGCGTCGGCGAACGGATTGAACGGCGATTGCAAGGTCAGCGCGTTTTGGAACGTGGCATCGACGTAGGTGTAGTTGGCATAGATATTCCAGCGATCTTGCTTGTAGTTCACATTAGCCTCGATGCCCTGGCGAAGCGTGTTGCCGGCGTTCTGAAAGAATTCATGTCCGACGAGCGGACTCGAGATCGGCAAAATGTCGTTCGTGTTGAGCGCGCGAAAGCCGCCGACGGTCCAATTCACCAGTCCTTGCGCAATGTTGAACTGACCGCGCAAGCCTGCCTCAAAGGTATACGACACGACTTGTTGAAGGTTGGGGTCCCCGACAAGGGAGTTGTCGATCAGGCAAGGCCGAAATGGATCCGCGCAGGCCAACTCCAACGGCGTCGGGGTTCGATTTGCTTCGGCAAAATCGCCGTAGAACGTCAAATTCGGCGTCAGCTTGTAGGTCGCTCCGATCATGGGATTAAAGTGAGTGTAGGTGTGACTGCCGCCGAGCGCGGGGTCATTGCCGAGCGCGTCGCTCAAGTTGATTTGGGCGAAGTTGAAGCGACCGCCTGCGGTGATTGAAAGACGCGAAGTGACATCGAACGTGTCGGTCGCGTAGAGGCCAGCGTAAAGCGTCGTGGCACCCAATCCAACCGGCGCGACGTCGCCTGAGGGCTGGTTGATGAAGAAACCTGAACCCTCCACCGTCGGGAACTGATTGGCATTGACCGTTCCCAATTCGCTCGTCGTCGAGAATTGCACCAAGCCTCGGTCCACGCTCAGGCCCATCGTCAAGTTATTGTTGTGACCGAGAAGCCTTTCGGACGTCGCCGCCTGGACGGTGCCGCCGAAACTGTTGGTCGTGGTCCAGGTGCGATCGATTTCGCCCAGCACACTCGGAAAGCCGAGCGCGCCCGCGTTCGCGACCGTCTGGCCCCGGATCGTGGTCAGGTTGGACACCGAGCCGTCGAGATTGGGAAAGCACAGCAATGTCGGATCGGGGCATACCGTCGGATCGTTCGATGCGTTCGTGCCATTGCCGTCGACGTGGCTTTGACGGAAGTTACGAAAATAGGCGATGGCTTGATAGGTCCAGGTATCGGTCGGCTTCCAGGTCGCACTCGCCGTCAGAAAGGCCAACTGATTCTGTGTCGTTTGTGGAATAGTGTAGGTGCTTGCCCAGTTCTGGCCGAGCATCTGCACGGGCGTTGCCGCCGCGGCACCAAAATTATTATCAGCACCGGTGAAGGTGACGTGAAATTCGGTCTGATCCCCACGCGCGCCCAGATCAGCGTAGACCCGGCGTAGCGACGATGGCGAATTATTGCGCCAGCCCGCATCATTGATTGCATCGGCGGTTATGTAGCCGGACAGATTCCCGGTTTGGCCGCCGGCTTGCACGGAAGCGCCCGCGCGTCCGTATGATCCGCCGCTAAGTTCGCCCTCAACAGCATGATAGGTATATCCATTCTTCATCTCGAACGCGAGAGCGCCACCCGTTGCGTTGAGGCCGTAGACCGGATTGCTGGGAACGAGCGTCAGCTGGTTGATGGCCTTCTGCGGGATCAAGTCCCAATTGACGACGTCGCCGAAGACCTCGTTGATGCGTACTCCGTTCTGATAGACGGCGAGTCCCTGGGGCGTGCCGATCACCGGGCCGGCGACGTAGCCGCGATAGTTGAAATCGAGTTGAAAGTCGTTTCCGGTTTGGCTGCTTAGCGACACGCCGGGCAGCGCTCGCTCCATCGATTGCAGCAGGTCCGGCGCCTTCGTACCATCAAAGGCGGACGCTCCCACCGTCTGGACGTTGGAAGGGATTTTGTCCAATTCCACGACGCCAGGCACAGCTTTTGAGGGAGTCTCAGGAGTGGCAGCAGGCGCGGCCGTAGCCGCGGCCGCTGCCGGCCGTGCAACGGGCCGCGACGGCGCCAGCGGCGTTGTTCCAATCACTTTGATTTCAGGCAGCGATACAGCGTTTGTGCTGGTGCCTGCGCTCGGGGCCTGTTGCGCCAGGGCCGCGCCAAGTGGCATCGCAGCGGCAACAAGTGCCGCCACGCGCGAAGCGCTCGCCGCCCCCCGAAAGGGGCCGTGACGATGCCGACTCCCCCCTTTACGCATACGCGACTTATCCCGCGGCCGACGATCGATAGTGTCACGGCCGGCGCGGCAAAGTCAGCGACGTTTGTTCCAAACAATACCGGGAAGTTTTGGCAATGGCGCGGCTTAAGTCCGATCGTCGACTTATGCAACGGATGGGCTCTCGCGATGGATGCCTATCCTGCCGTTTCCAGGAGTTGGACGGCGGTGCGGATCAATTCGGGGAGATTGCGCACTTCGAGCTTGTGCTTGAGCTGAGAGCTGACATTGACGACGGTCTTGTAGCTGACATTGAGCTCGTTCGCGATATCGCCGTACGGCTTGCCCTTGGCCAAAAGCGAGAGCGTTTGCAGCTCACGCGGCGTCAGTTCGGACAGCGGATTCTTGCGCGCCGGCGTGTTGATCAGCGCCACCCGCATGGCGAGGTCGTTGCTCAAATACGGGTTGCCGGAGAGCACGGTACGGAACGCCTTCAAAAAGTCGTCGGATGAGGTGTCCTTGAGGACATAGCCCGAGGCGCCCGCTTCGAGCGCGCGGGCGACGATGATCGGATCGCCGTGCATGCTGAAGACAATGATGCGCAAGTGCGAATCGTGCGCGCGCATGCGACGGATCAGCGGCAGGCCGCCGAGCCCGTTCTGCTGCATCGCCAGATCGACAATGACCAGATCGGGCCGATGGCGACGGCACAGCTTGTAGCCGGAGGCCGCGTCGGAGGCCTCGAAGATGCGCTCGACGCCCAAGTCCTCGAGCATGCGGCGGCATCCCTGCCGCACGATGGGGTGGTCGTCGATGACGAGAACGCTGGTCATGACGCAGCCTCGCCCCGCGCGTCCGAATTCACCGCAGCGTTTGCCGTCTCGGCGAGCGGAAGCGTCACGCGAACGCACGTGCCGTTGCCCGCTTCGCTTTCGATCGCATAGCGGCCGCCCAGGCCTTCGACGCGCTCCTGCATGCCGCGCATGCCGAAGCCCGCGACCTTGCCGGGATGAATCCCACACCCGTCGTCGCGCACGGTCAGCGCAAGCCGCCGCTCCGCTTCGACGTGAAGCTCGATGGTGATGTGCTGCGCCTGAGCATGGCGGACCGCATTGGTGAGGCTTTCCTGCAGGCAGCGATAAATAGTGAGATCGATCGAGTCGCCATAGCTGCGCTCGATACCCGAGGCGCCGAAGCGAAACGAAATATGCCCGTGGCGGCGCTCCTGCTCGCGCACGAGCTCGCCGAGCATGTCCGTTAGCGGCACGTGACCGAGCGCCATCGGCCTCAGGCGTTCGAGCATGGTGCGGTTGATGGCCTGAAGATGATCGACGATGGCGACCGTATCGCGCAGGCGTTCGGCGATGACTTGCGTATCCTTCACGGGAAGCGTCGCAGCCGCACTTGCGATCGAACTCGCATTCGCCTTCAGCCCGAACAGACAGGGCCCGACCTCGTCGTGCAATTCGAGCGCCGTGCGCCGCCGCTCGTCGTCCTGTGCAGTGATGAGCTGCCGGTTGAGCCGCAGGTTCTCCGCGCGCGCGGTTTCGAGCGCGCTCGCAAGCGCGTTGAAATGATCGGTGATGGCAGCAAGTTCCCGCGCCTGCGGGCTGGGCATGCGCACATCGTAGCTGTGCCGCTTCAGATCGGAGAGGCCGCCGGCAAGCGCGGTCAGAGGGCCCAGCACGCGGCCGAACAAGACGTAGAGGATTCCGACCATCGCCAGATTAAGGAGTGCGGTCGTGCCCGCCATCGCGGCCGCGTTTTGCCAGAACTCGGCGATTTCGTCGCCGGGTTCGCCGACGATCTCGACCTCGCCGACTTTGCTGCCATTGATGATGACCGGGACGTTCCGGATCTCGACCGGCGGCGCGACCAGTTCGGTGAACCAGCGTGGTGCCGAGGCGCGCGCGGCGCTGTCCGTTGGCGGTATTGGGCGTATCGGAATGCCGGTCTCGTTCTTCACCGCGACTCGCACATGGCGGATCGAGCGCAGTTGCACCGGCAAGTTCGCCAAAAATTGTTCGGCGGGAAGTTGTTGATGCGCAAGCGCCGCGGCGTCGCCGACAAGCGCCTCGGCTAGGCGCATGGATGCCGCCATCTCAACACGGGTCTGCGCACGCGCCCGCAACACCGCAACGCTGCCGCCGACGAGGAGCGCGGCGGCATCGATCAGCACGAAAATCATCAGGAGCTGTGCGCGCAGTGAGCGGCCACGCCACAAACCATGCGGCGGCATAGGCCGCTTTTGTGGCGCCGCGGTTCGTAACGTTGCGATGGCGGGCGCGGGCTGCGCTATTGGAATCCCCCCTTTCGGCCGTTATCAGATCGGTCGTTGCCGATATTCGATGTTAACCGATACCGCTTTGCGTTGTCACCGATAGGTTTCCTGGCGCGGGAAATGTGGCGATTTCGCCGAAACGGCGGCGAGGAACCGATTTTGACGCGCCATTTCGGTTACGATATTCAAATGCGGAGAGCCTACCATTTCCTTGAAGCAACCGAGGCCGGCGACGGCGCATCCCAAGCATGACCATCCGTCTGCATCGCGGCGACCTGCCTGATCTTTCGCGTTACATCGGCACGGTGGCAATCGATACCGAGACCATGGGGCTGTCGCTGAGCCGCGATCGGCTCTGCCTGGTTCAGCTCTCGCCCGGCGACGGCTCCGCCGATGTGGTGCAAATTCCGGCGTATGCGCGCGACGCGCCCAATCTGAAAAAGCTGCTCGCCGATCCGAGCGTGCTCAAGATCTTTCATTTCGCCCGTTTCGATCTCGCCATGCTGTACAATGCTTTCGGCGTCATGCCGGAGCCGGTCTACTGCACCAAAATCGCTTCGCGCCTGTCCCGCACCTATACGGACAAGCACGGCCTCAAAGACTTGGTGCGCGAGGTGCTGGGACACGAAATCTCAAAGCAGCAGCAATCGTCCGACTGGGGCGCGCCTGACTTGACGGACGCGCAAATTTCTTACGCGGCCGCCGATGTGCTCTATCTGCATGCGCTCAAGGAGCGGCTCGATACGATGCTGGTGCGCGAAGGGCGTGAAAAGCTGGCCGCCGCCTGCTTTCGCTTCTTGCCCGATCGGGTTCGGCTCGATCTCGCCGGTTTTGCCGACGAAGACATTTTTGCCCATTCCTGACGGTTCAGCTTCGTGTGTTTCGGGCCGCGGGATCGGCCGAACAGCCGTGCAAGGCCTGCGCTATCCGCATGGATTTGCTAGTCTTCTTCGCGAACCGGGGTCTTCCCGCGCAATCGGATAGATTGGTCTGCCCGGTCGAAGCCATATTCCAAGGCGACAATTCGCCGGCGGAACCGTAAAAGCGGTCCGCGCTGGCGAATCGGGGCGCCGGTCTTAGGGGAAAGCCGCTGACTACCGCCTATCCTGTCGAGAGCGCAAGGCGCGGATTTTCAGCCGATGCGCGCGGCGACGCCGAGCAACTGTATCGCGCGGCGCTGCGGCACAGCCGGCTTGTGCGGGTGTTGCGGATCGGCGTTCCTGCGCTACTGGCGGGCGCGCTTCTCTTGACGGTCGGTGCCAATTATATGCCCGCGGTTGGGCCGTTGCGGCTGCCGGGAGAGATTGGGAAGCTCGTGATCAAAGGGAAGAAGGTCACGATGCAGCAGCCGCGTCTGACCGGATATACCGTCGATTCCCGGCCCTATGAATTCACCGCAAACTCGGCCGATCAGGACATCACCAAGCCCGACCTGATGGACTTGCACCAAATTCAGGCGAAGATCGAGTTGGAAGACAAAAGCACTGTCAATCTCACGGCCAACTCGGGCAGCTATGACATGAAGACCGAGATGCTGACGCTTGCCGACAAGATCCACGTGGTCTCGTCGAACGGCTATGAGGCGCGCCTGAGCGAGGCGGCGGTCGATGTGCACAAGGGCACCATCATCTCTGATAAGCCGGTTTGGGTGAAGCTCACCGGCAGCGTGATTGATGGCAAGAATTTGGAAGTGCGGGACTCAGGCAACGTGATCCGCTTCAGCGGCGGCGTGCGAATGGTCGTCCAGCCGGATCAGGTGAACGCGCAGACGAGCGACCGATGAAGCGGCGGTTCTGGTTCTACGTCATCGTACTGGCGTTGTCGGCGCCCCCAATTGCGGCGGCGCAGGCTCCGCGCCCGGGTAGCGTTGCTCCGCCGCAGCTTGCGAATCCCGCGCAGGGCATTTTGAACGACAATCAGGACCAGCCGATTCAGATCGACGCGGCTACCCTTGAAGTGCGGGACAAGGAAAAGATGGCGACCTTTGCCGGCGACGTGCAGGTCGTGCAAGGCGATACGACGATCAAATGCCAGAAGCTCGTTGTGTTCTACGGGCCCGAGCCGGGCGCTGCCGCCAATGCGTCCCAGGCCAAGCGGCAGCAACAACAACCGCAACAGCCAGCGGCGCAGCAACAACAGCAGCAGCCGCAGCAACAGGCGCAGCAGGCAGGGACGATGCCGACGCGCCAGCAGGACATTCGCAGAATCGAGGCGCGCGGCGGCGTCACGGTCCTTTCCAAGGACCAGACGGCGAGCGGGGATCTCGGCGTCTACGATCTGAAGACGAAGACGATTACGCTGCTCCACAATGTCACGGTCGCCCAGGGCAAGAACGTACTGCATGGCGAGCGGGTCGTGGTCGACACGGTCTCGGGCAACGCCCATTTCGATTCCAATGCGGAGGCGCAAAATGGAACGTCGCCGGCAAAACCGCCAGGTCGTGTCCGTGCGGTGATCCTGCCGAATAAAGACGCCAAGGGCGGAGGGCCCCCGAACACCATGTCGATCGGGCCGGCTAGCGGGCCGGCCAAGCCGAACTAGGACGCGAATTGCGGCGCGCCGTCGCAGCATGGCGGCGACAAATCGGCTAAAGTCTGCTCTGCAAGCGGGAATACCCCGCGATTTGACGTAAAGGTTCCAGGGTTCAGGGCTGGCCGGCGTGGTCGACATTTTCTCATATTTCCGCCGCCGCGGCGCACCATCGCGCCAGCTTGCGCTTACGCAGGCGGAGGAGATCGACCTCGCCAGCATGGGTGGGGCAATCAACGGCACCTACCTCGACATTGCCAGCGGGCCGGCGCCAGAGGGCAAAGCGCGCAGCAAGCAACCGCCTCCCCCGCCGCAACCACGCGGCCGCCGGCTGCCCGAAACCGTGCCGCAGCGCCCGCCCGCCCCCGACAGCGGGCCGAAGCGCCCGCCGCCGCCAGAGACTTTTGCGCCGCCGCGGCCGCGCCGCCAGGACGGAAACGGCGCAGCGCCGCTCGAGCGCAAGGGCGTGCTCACCGTTCATGGCGTGGAAAAAACCTTCGTCGGCCGCAAGGTGGTCAAGGGCGTCAGCCTCTATGTGCGCAAGGGCGAGGCGGTCGGATTGCTCGGCCCGAACGGTGCCGGCAAGACGACGGTGTTCTACATGATCACCGGCCTCATCCGGGCCGATAAAGGGCGCATCGAACTCGACGGCCATAACGTGACGCCGCTGCCGATGTATCAGCGCGCGCGGCTGGGCATCGGCTATCTTCCGCAGGAAGCCTCGATCTTCCGCGGCCTCAATGTCGAACAGAATATCCGCGCCGTGCTGGAAGTGGTCGAAAAGAGCGCCAAACAGCGCGAGCGCGATCTCGACGAGTTGCTCGAGGAATTCAACATCACACGGCTGCGCAAGACGCCCTCGATCGCGCTGTCGGGCGGCGAGCGGCGGCGCGTCGAGATCGCCCGCGCCTTGGCCACCCGGCCGAATTACATGCTGCTCGACGAGCCCTTTGCCGGCATCGACCCGATCGCCGTCGGCGACATTCAGACGCTGGTGCGGCATCTCACCAATCGCGGCATCGGCGTTTTGATCACCGACCACAATGTGCGCGAGACGCTCGGCCTGACCGATCGGGCCTATATCATCTATTCGGGCGAGGTTCTGATGGAGGGCCGGGCGGCCGATATCGTCAACAATCCCGACGTGCGGCGGCTCTATCTGGGCGAGCAGTTCCAGCTCTAAACCATGATCCGGTCAGGGTCGATCGGGTCATGGTTTGGACGTTGCGCTGGCGCATGGTCTTTTCCCAAATCCGGTGCCCATTTTTTCCGGACCATGCTCTAAACCCTGTGCTCTAAACCCTGTTCGAAATCGGTTGACGACAGGGCGTCCGACTTGCTGTACAAGGCCTAGAAGCAAGAATTGGACCAAATAGCCCGCCGGATGGCCCTCACTCAACGACTCCAGATCCGCCAGAGCCAAGCTCTGGTGATGACGCCGCAGCTGATGCAGGCGATCAAGCTGCTGCAGCTGTCGAATCTGGACCTCGTCGCCTACGTGGAGGCGGAGCTGGAGCGCAATCCTCTGCTCGACCGCAACGCGGACGACGAGCAAGGCCCGGTCGAGGCCGGCGCGTCGGACGCCGCGGATAGTCCGGCCGCCGAAGGCGAGACTTGGGAGGCGAACCCAGCCGAGCCGAGCCGCAGCGCGATGGAAGACGCGCTCGACGCGCGAACCGACGACGTGTTTCCCGATGCGGCCGAGCCAAGCCCGCAGCGCGCGGCCGAGGGGCCGGCCGCTTATTCAGAGTGGGCGGCGGTCGGCGCCGGCGGCCGCGACGACGGCGAATATAATCTCGAGGCGTTCGTTCCGGCCGAAACCACGCTCGCCGATTGGCTGCGCGAGCAATTGGCGCTTGCGGTCAGCCAGCCGGCGCAGCGGATGATCGGCCAATATTTGATCGATCTCGTCGATGAGGCCGGCTACATCAGTGGCGATCTTGAAACCGCGGCGGAAAAACTCGGCACCGGAGTGAAAGAAATCGAGGCGGTGCTCGGCATCCTGCAAAGCTTCGATCCGCCGGGCATCTGCGCGCGCAATCTCGCCGAGTGTCTGACCCTCCAGCTGAAGGAGCTCAACCGCTTCGATCCGGCTATTGCCGCCCTGATCGGGCGTCTCGATTTGTTGGCCAAGCGCGATTTCGCCGCGTTGAAGAAGGTTTGCGCCGTCGCCGACGAAGACCTCGCCGACATGATCGCAGAAATCCGCCGGCTCAATCCCAAGCCCGGCCTCGCCTTCGGCTCGGCGACGGTGCAACCGATCGTGCCGGACGTGTTCGTCCGCTCCGGCCCGGACGGCGGCTGGGTCGTCGAGCTCAATTCCGACACGCTGCCGAAGGTGCTGGTCAATCAGAGCTACTATGCCGAAGTGTCGGCCACGGCGCGGCGCGACACCGACAGATCGTATCTGGCGGAATGCTTGCAGAGCGCTACCTGGCTCGTGCGCGCGCTCGATCAGCGCGCCCGTACGATTTTGAAAGTGGCCAACGAGATCGTGCGCCAGCAGGACGGTTTCTTCGCGCACGGCGTCGAGCATTTGCGCCCGCTCAACCTCAAGACCGTCGCCGAAGCGATCAGCATGCACGAGTCGACGGTGTCGCGCGTCACCGCCAACAAATACATGGCGACCAGCCGCGGCATCTTCGAGCTCAAATATTTCTTCACCTCGGCGATCGCCGCCGCGCACGGCGGCGAAGCGCATTCGGCCGAGGCGGTGCGGCACCGCATCAAACAATTGATCGAGGCCGAGGCCGCGGCCGACGTTTTGTCCGACGACACCATCGTCGACAAGCTGCGCGAATCCGGCATCGACATCGCGCGGCGAACCGTCGCCAAATACCGCGAGGCGATGCGCATCCCCTCGTCGGTGCAACGGCGGCGCGAAAAACAAGCTGTTCCGGTCGCCTGATCGGTCGTGCGGTCGCGGCAGGAGCGGTGTCGCATCACGTTGACGCCGCGCCTGCCGATGCTTAGGTCGCATGGAAGACAGTTCCGGTGTCGAGTCGGGAAGCCCGCGCGGAGGCCGCCATGTCGTTTCGGGTCTCGGGAAAAAATCTGGATGTCGGCGAAGCGTTACGCGCGCGCATCAACAGCCGCATCAGCGAAGTGACGAGCAAGTATTTCGATGGCGGCTATTCGGGACACGTGACGGTGGCGCGTGAGGGTACTGGATTTCACACCGAATGCGCCGTTCATCTCGATTCCAAAATCACTATGCGTGCCGAGGCCAGCGCGTCGGACGCCTATGCGAGCGCCGACGAGGCGGTGCTGCGGATGGAAAAGCAGTTGCGTCGCTACCATCGCCGGCTGAAAGACCATCGCTGCTAAAGCAGAATCCGGAAAAGTGGGACCCGGTTTTCGGAACGGATCATGCGCGAAACAAGTGGCGGATCCTGTGAAGTTGTCACATTGTCTGCTGCAGCCTTGAGCGGAGCGTGTCCGAGAAGCGGCTGCTCTCTGGGACGAATCCGGCTGGTTTCGTGGATGATGCCGCGAGCGGTTTTCTGGGAGACGCCGGAACTCACCGCTTCAACAGCAGTTGTCGGATACCCATTGACGCGGTTGGCCACCCTCCCTATGGTCCGCCGCCTTTGAGCGCGTTGCCGAACAGCGGAGACGCCTGTTCGGGAAAGACTATGCAAAACGTCAGCGCGAGGTCTGGCCTTGCTCGCCAACCATCCAGCCCGCAAGTATCCAACCTGCAATTATCCGGCCTGTAAGTATCGCGTTTGCCAGGCTGAACCGGGCAAGTGCTTGTCTTGCCCAAAGCATGATCCGGAAAAAGCCTGCCCCGGACTTGATCCGGGGTGGATACCGGTTTTCCGAAGAAGATCATGCGCAAACAAATGGCTAGAGTGAATGACGCCTCAAGGAGACGTCATGCCGTTCAAGCGCTCACCTTCTCAGGTCCCAACGATGCCGCTCATTGATCTGGTCGCCCCGAACGCGATCCTTCCGGCGCTCAAAGTCAACAACAAGAAGCAGGCGCTGCAGGAGATTGCCGCGCGCGCCGCCGTGCTGACCGGCCAGAACGAGCGCACGATCTTCGAAACGTTGATGCAGCGGGAGAAACTGGGCTCGACGGCCGTCGGCAATGGCATCGCCATACCGCACGGCAAGATGCCGCATCTGACGCGCCTGTTCGGGCTGTTTGCGCGGCTCGATCGTCCGATCGATTTCGAGGCGCTCGACGGCCAGCCGGTCGATTTGATTTTCCTCTTGCTTGCGCCGGAAGGCGCCGGCGCCGATCATCTGAAGGCGCTGGCGCGGGTGGCGCGGCTCCTGCGCGATGCGACGGTCGCCCACAAGCTGCGCGCGTCCGAGGATGCCGAAGCGCTCTACGCCGTACTCGCCATGCCGTCGGCCAGCGCCGCTTAGGTCACCCTTCGTCACTGCGAGTGAAGCGAAGCAATCCAGAGGCTTGGCAAAAGACTGGACTGCTTCGTCGCCATCGCTCCTCGCAATGACGAGATGATTTGGCCAAGAATCATCGCATTGAGGGCTTAACGGCGTACCGCCGTCGCCTCAATGCCTGGTCAGTTCACGGTGCCTTACCAAAAACGAAAAGGGCCGGCGCGACGCCGGCCCTTTCGCAACGGATTGCTGATCGTCGTTTGCGTTCAGTGCACGCTGACCATTTCAAGCTGCTGGCTTGCGGCATTGGCGATCGCCGCCTCCCGCGAGTCCGTGAGCATGATTGGCGTGCCGTCGGCCGCGTGCAGCGCGAAGAGTTTCAGGCCCGGCTCGATTTCGGGCACTTGCGGAAACAGCGCGTGCACGTCCTCGGAGCGGATCGTCTTGACATAGGCGATCTCCCCGTCGCCGAGCTGCGCCAGCGCTTCAGGGGATATCTCGATGTGTTTCATTTCGGTACGGCTCAAATCTGTCATGGCCGCTAACTCCTTCTTCCCACAACGCTACCAAAGACTATTCGGTTTCCTCACTCAGATTCCTTGATCGAGATCGACTTTACGACACGTTCCGGCTGGGGGCGAACCAAGTCAATCGAGAGCAGGCCATTCTTGAGGTCGGCGCTCTGCACTTTCATACCCTCGGCCAACACGAAACTGCGCTGGAACTGGCGGGCGGCGATGCCGCGATGCAGATACTGGCGGCTCTTGTCGTCCTGTTGCCGGCCGCGAATCACTAACTGGCTCTCTTCCAGCGTCACATCAAGCTGCTCGCGCGTAAAGCCCGCTACCGCAAGCGTGATGCGCAGGCGCTCCGGATTGGCTTCGTCGCGGGCGATGCGTTCGATGTTGTACGGAGGATAGCCGTCGGCCGCTCGCGTGACGCGGTCGAGAACACGTTCGATCTCGTCGAAACCAAGCAGAAATGGACTCGAAAGCGACGAAATCCTGGACATGTCCTCAAAGCCCTTTGACAGCGACTTTGCGCGAGGCCCGTGCGGCGCCTCCCTTCGCCGGGCCCCAGAGCCTCGCCCGACTTCTGCCTATATGGCGTCAGCCGGCGGGGCCCGCAAGGCGGCCAAAATCCCGTTTCTGGACCGGCCATTGCGAGAATTTGGGTCAATGTCGGGGCTATTTCAGCGGTCCGGGCAGGGCGCGCTCGGCTTCGGCGGCCAGTTGCGCCTCATGCTTGCCGACGAAATTGGCGCCGATGGCCAGCGCGACGACAGCGACAATCCCGATCACGATCATGACCGGCCCGGCCACGTGCTCCACCTCGTGCCCAAGGAAATAGGCCGCAAAGCCGAAGACGGCCGCCCACGCGAAGGCGCCGACACTGTTGGCAAGCAGGAATTGCAGCCACGGCATGCGGTTCGCCCCGGCCAGGATACCAGCCAAGCTGCGCAATAGCGGCACGAAACGGGCGACGACGATGATCTTCCGCCCGTGCCGCAGGAACAGATACTCGCCGAGTTTAATGCGGCTCTCGGTGACCCGCACATAGGGCCCGTAGCGCAGCAGCAGGCGGTAGCCGAATTCGCGGCCGATCGCATAGCCGATGGCTTGGCCGACAATGGCGGCGACCGCCGCGACCACGACGACCCAGAAGATATTGAGCTCGTGCCGGGTGCCGGCAAAAATCCCGGCGAGGATGAGTACCGACTCACCCGGGAACGGCAAGCCGATGCTTTCGAGCCCGATGACGATGGCCACCACCAGGAGGCCGTAGTCGGAAATGAGATGGGCGATGTCGTGCCACAACACGCTTAAGCACCAATTCGTCGCAATCAGCCAAGCCGGCTGATCCTTATAGGGGTTTTTGCCATATGGCGACACCGCCGGCCGCCACAATGGCACTGGCGCAGCGCATGCGAAATTCCTACAACTCGCCAGGTGTAGGCGGCGATTTGCCGGCAAAACCGGGCCGGAGCCGGGGCATTGAGGGGGCGGCGGTCGATGCGCGGTCGTGTTAGCCGGCGGTCGGTTGGCCTTGTTGCCGGACTAAGCCTCGTGCTCGGCGCCTGCGCGCATAATGCTCCGTCCACCGACGCTGCCGCCGCCGATTCGGAGCTCAACAGCCCGCCTACCGACTACAAGCGCGAGATTCTCGGCGCCATGCACGCCTATCTCAACGATCCGACCGGCATCCGTGACGCCGGGATCGCCGAGCCGGCGCTCAAGACCATCGGCAACACGACGCGCTACGTTGTGTGCGTGCGCTTCAACGCCAAGAAGCGCGGCGGCGGCTATACCGGCGCCAAGGACATCGCCGCCGTCTTCATGGTCGGCCGTTTCGACCACTTCGTCGACAAGGCGCAGGAGCCATGCGCCGGCGCGACCTATGCGCCGTTCCCGGAGCTGCAGAAGCTCTCGCGCTGAGGCTCGGTGGTGGCGCTGGTGGCGAGCGACCGACGCCGCGTCAGCCTGCCGTGCGACATTTTGAGCGGCACGTGGACAAGCTTTCATGAAACGCCGCGGCGGCGCGCCGCGTTTTGGCCAGGGGTGCTCCTTTGTGCATGGAGATCGCCATGAACAAACCAAGGCTCGCCGCGCTTTCGGTGGCGGCCCTTCTGGCCGGGATTTCGGCTGCGTTGGCTGGCTCGGCTACTTCCCGCGACAATGCCAATCCGCCAGCCGCCAAGATGCAGAGCGACAAGACGCAGAGCGCCAATGTGACGGCGCAGTCGGGCAATGCGCTGACCTTGTCGGACACGCAGCGGAAAATGGCGTGGCAGGATCTTTATATGGACTCGCTGAACCAGAACACGCCGCCGGGTTTCGATGCAATTGTGGGCGCAAAGGTGCCGAACACGATCGTAATCGCACCGGTCACCGCCCAGGCGGGCAGCGACGTGCCTGTGCTCAAGCCCTATTCGTTCGCGATGGTTCAGAAAAAGCTCGTGATCGTCAATCCGAGCAACCGCAAGATCGCGAACGTGATCGCGCAGTAAGCGCCAAGGTCTGAGACGCCGAGACCTTACGCGGTCCCAACGCCGATACGAGAACGCCATCGCTTCAGATTGAACCGATAGCGCGCTCGCTGTTGCGAATGCTTGGCGGTTCGAGCCTTCGCCGC
>Ga0210410_10003088_pt1 | contig 14807 bp, 17 predicted proteins | sample IncBWC4MmetaG_FD_161058 | JGI IMG/M metagenome (GOLD analysis project Ga0210410, IMG submission 161058) | Forest soil microbial communities from Barre Woods Harvard Forest LTER site, Petersham, Massachusetts, United States - Inc-BW-C-4-M | ecosystem: Environmental > Terrestrial > Soil >... | reverse complement strand
ACGCGGAGAAAAACCTGGCGAACTCGGTCGGCGGCTCAAAGCTGGCACGGTGTTGGTCCGGGAGTATGACGCTCAACGTCCTGCTGTCATTTGCCCAGTTCGAACGCGAGGTCATTGGCGAGCGTGTCCGGGACAAAATCGCGGCCTCTAAAGCCAAGGGCATTTGGGTCGGCGGCTCAATCCCGCTCGGCTACGCCAGCGTCAACAAGAAGCTCGTGGTGGTGCCCGAGGAAGCCGAAACCGTGCAGCTGATCTTTCGTCGCTATCTCGAACTCGGTTCAATCACCCGACTGATCGAGGATCTCGACCGCCAAGGCGTGCGGACCCGGAACCAAAAGCTGTCTTCGGGAGAGAGCCGAGGCAATATCCGATTTGGTACAGGCGCTCTCTCTTGGCTTCTCCGCAACCGCCTATATCTCGGCGAGGTTGTGTACAAAGGCTCGATTTACGCCGGTGAGCATCCGCCCATTTTGGAGCGCGAGCTGTTCGACGCTGTACAGGCGAAGCTGACCGCCAAGGCAACCGCGCGGCAGCTGAAGATCAGGGCGTCCGCAGCCATCCTTGCCGGCCGCATCTACGATGACCGCGGCAACCGAATGACCCCGACGCACACGAACAAACGCGGCGCCCGGTATCGCTATTACGTTTCCCACGCGCTCTTGCAGAAGCGCGACGATAAAGCCGGCTCAGTTGCACGGGTAAGGTTTTCGCCGAGGCGCGAATTGATCGATCCTGCTCCTTATGACCCTCAAATCGAGGGCACTCAAATAATTCTAAAGGAACGTAATGGACGGAAAGTTTGGGAAAACATACGCCTCAAACCAGACGATTATAAACGAACCATCGTAAGGCTTATGGCGTGGCGGGGTGAAGTATGAGGGCTTTAGACAAACGCAAGTATGGTCCGCCAAGTCTCAATTTATTTGCATGATTTCGGGCTGACCGATGTGGCCTGGACTTCGTTATAAAACGTGTACTTGCCTTGATGGTGTTCGACTTCGAAGACGCCTTCAATCTGAACCTCGCATCCATCTGCGAGGGCGGGATGTCCCCAAGAGAAAATATCCAGGAAGCAATTTCCGTCTTCCAGCTTGAAGGTGGTGTAGGCGTTGCCTGCCTTTGAAGTGGTTTCTTTTAGCGCCGAGACTGTTCCTGCCAGTACGACATTCTGGTGATCGAATTTTGCGCGATTGTTTGCCACGGCGCAGACTCCATCGTCGGCCGCGAGGCAGCAAAATGGCCAAAGGACTAAGCTGAACGCTAAAGCGAAACGGATCATGACCCACACATAATAGGGTTGGGTTGAGTCACTTTAGGTGATATTCTATAAGTTGCAACCATATAGACCTTTGAATTACCCCGGTTTGAGAATGCGGGCAGGAGGGTGCGATGGTCGATATAATGACCGCATTGGCGACGGCTTCTCAAGCAATCAAGCTTGCCCAAGATTTACGCGGCATCGATAAGGCAATGGATGCTGCCGAATACAAGCTCAAGATTGCCGATTTAACGACTGCCCTATCTGACATCAAGATGGCTTTGAATGACGCTAAAGAAGAACTTTCGTCTAAAGATGCCGAAATAGAAAAACTGACCAAACAGCTTCGTCGCGTCGCGGATCTGGTTGAGTATCAGGGATACAAGTATGACAAAACTGCCGATGGCAAACCGCAGGGCACCCCTTACTGTCCTGTGTGCGAGCAGAAAGGACTATTGGTTCACATCGCCAAAGTTCTTAGCGCCAAACAATGCCCAAGCTGCAAGGGCTTCTTTGACGCCCACTTTTTCGGTTACGCATGACTCGTTGACTAGCGCAGTCGAAAAGAGTGGGACAATCGCAAAAATAGGCAGGGGAATTCAATGGAACGGTCGGCAAAGGTGGGACGCGATAAGTGATTGAATGTGTTGGATTGCGATAGCTCTTGTGCGCACTTTTTCTCAACGTTTTTACTGGGTTAGAGAGGCCAATTATGCGCGCCTCCTCTTGCGGGCGTGCGCATAGGTAATGCTCTAAGCAATGTGTACTCGCCGTTCGCGTGCGTGGTCGCCGTGATCCGGTGAGGCGCAGACGTGTCGAGTGACAACTGCGCCAACGTGCGCGGTGTACTGGGTGCGGTCGTAGCGGCAACGTGAAGAACAGGGGACCGCAGTTGGCGACGCGAAATCGCGCGAAGGCGGCCATGCAGCCGCCTATGCGTGCATCCGAAATTCTTGCGGCCCTTCACCGTCTTGCCAAAGGAACCGCTTGAATTGTTGAAATGCGAATTTTTCTAGCTTCTCATCTTCAGACTGTGTTGCGAGGATCATCGCTAAGGCGATTTCAAGCCCCAACTTGCCAGGTTCGTCGGGTTGCGTCGCTATCAGCTTTTGCGCCGCGGTGAAGTGTGTATTGCGCATTAGAACAAGTTGATCTCGCATCTGGTCGACGGAGTTGCGCCTTGTGGCTTCATCCCACAAGCCCTGCCCCGTTGCACGAATGCGCGCGAGCGCCGTTTCCGTCATCGGCGTGCCGTTGGCCTTCGCCGTTGTCGTCGCCACGTTCTCGCGCGCGAGTGCCCACCAAAATGCGCGCCTGTCTCCGTAGACCACGTTGTCCGGTCCAGCGAGGATGCAAGAGCAGATTTCGCCGTTTCGGCTCGTCGTCAAATTCACGAAGTGGTAGGAGTCGAAATTGCGTGGAATCTTTGCAAGGTCGTCCTGACGGAGCGAGCGGTGCTGGGTTATCTGTTCACCGTTGTCAGTTCGCACCAATGTGATTCCGGTCGGGCCAAGGACAAGCGTTACATCGGCTTCAAAGCCGGAGAGTTCTGGGTGAAGTTCCCAGGGCCGCGACGGTAGGACTCGCGTCTTGTCGTCGTCCCCGACGCTAAGCGTCGGCACCGTGTTGTCGAGGACTGTCACAAGGCGCCCAGACGACCGAACGTCGCTCGATTTTCCCAAAAGGCTGCCGGTCACTTCAGAAAGGAAGAGCTTCAGGTCGTCCGGCTCGATTTGGCCGCTGTTCAAAATGTCTTGCGCGGTGATAATAGCGACGCCAACAAAAAGCGTTCCATGCGTCATTTCATTGGGGGATGCTGGTTGGCGGCGGGAACGCACCTCGCCGATCATCCCGGCAAAGTCACCCCAATTAATTGCCGCGACTTGTTCTTTGAGCGTTGTCCGAGCGCCGGGGTCGAGCGAATCGCAAATATCAGCGAGCACCATTGCGGCAACCATTACCGCCGACTTCGGCGCGGGCATCCCGTTTTTATAATGTTCGTTGATAGCCTCGCGGATACCCCGATAGTCCGTCAAGACCCGATGCGGCCCCTGCGGATACAAACTCAGCACTGAGTAAAGCGTCTCTAGGGTCGCCTTCTCATGCTGCCGTTGCTTGAAATACGCGAACATGCGGCATAGCCCCTCAGCCTAACTCGGAATCCATCACTTCGAGTTGCCATCGGTCAAGAGCAGCGACGCGAGACGTTTTTCGGGCGTCGGTGAAAAAGGTGTTTTCGCATCACACTGGCATTAACTCGATTAAAACCTGGATAGCTGGGGCGGCAACAGCATCGGCAGCAAGCACCGCCTAATGGTGACGTTGCAGTACAGAAGTTATGCAATTGAGCCGCTGCAACACAAGCTCATCGAAATAATCGCGGGCCGAACCTAAATCGCGAAACTGCCGTAACGCGCTCGGATCGGTAGCGACCCCCACCGAGTATGCGCGGTTAGTTACTCTCTCGCCGCCAGACTGTGTGATCTCGGCGACAGTGATGTCTAGGTACGACTTCACGACGCGCTTGTTCATGGAGGGGCCAAGCCGAATCGAATCGCAGCGCAGGTCTATCAGCAAACTGAGACCGCCATTTGCCAGCATGTGAAGTTGTCGCCGACAGGCATCGCGGAGGAGCCGCGCGGCAGCCGCGTCGGTGCGTGCTAGGCGAATAAAGGAAAGAGGCCCCGATTTGACTCAGAGCCAGTTATTCCCCGACCCAATGATGTCTTAGATGGATTGTGCGCTCGATTCGTAAGCGACACATTAAGGTCCACGGACCCCATTCGTCGAAACCACACCATAAACGCCGTCCCATTCTGAGTTAGGGAGGATTTAGGCGGTGTTTCTTGTGGTAACAACTCCACATCGCCACCGCCCACGATAACACTGCCCCATGTCTCCCCTACTAGTTTTCAATCACGGATATTGCTTCGGGATGTCATCCTTATCGGCGATTGCAAATCTTGCGGTCACTATCGGTTAGTTCCAGCAGTACCAGTCACCTAAAATACAGCCACTGCGAGCGTAACGCCCGCGGATAAAAGGAGAGACTGATGAGTACTGCAAGGAAAACGGCGAAGCGTGTTTCCAAATCCAAGATCACCAAACCGATGACGAAGCCTTCAACGGCGGTGACGGCGCCAGAACAAGTTTATGGTAGCCACAAGGAAGGTTCTCGTAAGGGCAAAGTGCATCGGTTGTTCGACGAGCAGGGTGCCGAGGCGGCCTGGGTTCTTGGGCTCAAACTCAAATTGAGAGAGGGCACATTGCGGAGTTGGTTCGCAGTGTGGAAGCGAGTGCCGAGCAACAACAAAGAAAAGGCTAAGACCAATTCAGCGGGTACTCCACCTACGATCGAACCAGGTCCTTCAGCTAGTGAGGTGGCTCACTCGTAGACCAAGATGGCCTTCTAGATCGACCACGAAAACTCTTTGAACGGAACGAACTAAGTTTGCCGTATTGAGCAGCGAGCACGGCATGCACTAGATCGCGAGGTAACTGCCGCGATCACAGCGGTCGCCAGGTGCGGATAGGTTGAGCCCATAAAAAGCGCGGCGATTCATACTAAGCCGGTGTTTCACTATCGCCCCGATGGTAGGGTTCCATTCTCGCCCTCGGCCGCAATGTCGGCTTCGCCTACTCGCGGTCAACGGCAGCCGGCGACAGTTCGCCCTTCCGACGCACTGGCTTGTCCGAATTCTTCGCGAAATGCGAATGCATCCGCCAAATTATGGAAACAGTATCTGACCCTATTCGCGGGCAGATCGACGTACATGTCCCAGGGCCGCGCGTACGCATCGAGCCACTCCAAGACACCGGCGGTCTCCTCATCGAATGACAAGGCGATCTGGTATGGAAAGTCTCGGTTTATCTCATCGATAAGGCTCATGTCGCTATCAGAACATATCATGAACATAAGTCAATGGGGCGAAGCCTAGTGGGCGCAAAGCGGTAGCCGCCCAAGATATCGCCGCGAGTTGGGATCAACGCATTCCTACGGATCCGACAACGGGCCTTTAAGAGTCGGCCGCCGACACTTGGCGCCATGACAAAGACAAAGACGAAGGCCGACTGGCCCGACACGCGCGAGATTGCCGTGATGCGCGCTCGATGGAAGGAGGAGCGCGCGGCTGGGGCGACAAGCGAGACCTTTGCGAGCTGGCGAAAGAGAATCAGGGCTGAAGTAATTGACGAATTGGGCGACGTCCTCGGCAGCGACCCGCGCCGATGGCCTGACCCGCGCAAGCGCGATCTCGGGAAGCCTGAGCGGCGCAAGCGTTCTCGTGCTGTATAGCTGAATTCGGTGCCCAATGTCCGCGGTGAGCCCTTTAGCGAACATCGCGTCGCGTCCGCTTTACCCCCGAAAGCGGACGCGGATTGCGCCGGTCCGCATGTCCGCTAAGGGCCAATAGCGGACATTGGCCTTAGCGACATTTGCACAAGTTTTGCGGTTAGATCGCCACAGAGAGATCGGCCGCTTTTCTCAGCGCGGCTTCAGTCTCGGCTACGAGACGCCGCATGATTTCAGACACCGGCGGAATGTCTTTAATGCCGCCGGCGGTTTGACCTGCCGTAAGCAATGTCGCGTCTGGCCGCCCCGCCTGCGTCGTTGACACGATCTCTTGTTTCAAGCGGTCGCGTTCACGGCGCGCCTCATCGCGCTTGGCACTCCACTCATCCAGAAAATCCGTATGCAGGGAGCGCAACACGGTACCAAATCCGGCCGTACCGGGCAGCGGGCTAATGTCATTAAGGACTTCGACTTTGATCGCATCTTCTGACTTGGCAGCAGCAATAGCCTGCTTCCACCTTTCTGGGGCGGGTGCCTCTTTCGACGCGATAAATCGTGTGCCGAGATTAACTCCAGCAGCACCGAGCATGAGCGCCGCTGCGATGCCGCGCCCGTCAAAGATGCCACCAGATGCTACGACCGGAATGGGCGAGATCGCATCGACCACCTGCGGCACGAGCGCCATCGTGCTGACGTCGCCGCAATAGCCGCCCGACTCGCTCCCCTGCGCAATGATCACATCCACGCCTAACTCAGCGCCTTGGACCGCCTGCGCAACGGTCGTGATCTGCAACATCGCGAGTGACCCGACGTCATGCGCTTGCCTCACTAAATCGCCGGGGTTGGCAAGCGTGAACGAGATTACCCGCGGCTGTGCTTCCAACGTGTACCGGAAAGCCTCAGGGTCCAGTGTTTGTGGAATGTGATTGATTGCAAAATGCCGGTTCGTAAGCTTTTTCACCGTGTCGATGTCGCGCTTGATGGCGGCGGTTGTTCGGAAAAGCGTTCCGATCCCGCCAAGGCCGCCTTCGTTCGACACAGCAGCCGCAAGCTCCGCTGATGTGCAAGTGCCCATGGGAGCGAGAATGATTGGCACTTCGATGCCGAAAAGATCACAGAGCAGTGTCTTTAACATTGCGACGCTCCCGAAACCCAGCACTCTATCTGAAAATGCGATCCATCCCAGCGGCAGGTAACCCAATGCTGGCGATTTGGCGATGTGAGGTCAACGGGGGCTGGGACGTCCGCTTCGGGTCACAAGCGGACATGGTCTGATTGAAGCGCGATGTCCGCTTTACTCCCGAAAGCTGCCGCGAAAGTAACTGATCGGCGCGGCAGCTAGGGGCCAGAACCGGACATCGGCGCGCTAATCGCTTAATTCGGTTGTTCTTCGGGCAATGCTGTAAGCACGCGCCGCGCTCCGGAACCATCGAGCGCTGATCGGACAGCCGCAGCGAGCTCGACTGGCCGGAACGGTTTGCGCAGAAGCGGCGCGGTGCCGATAGCGGTTTCAAGCGATTCGGAATCCGCAAATCCGCTGAGAAACAAGATCTTCTGTTCATTGTTTCGCTTTCGCGCCGCCATTACGACCTCGGCGCCATTCATGCCGGGCATAGCGAAATCGACGATCAGGAGGTCCGGAGTGAATTCGCCAAAGGCCGAGAACGCTTCCTCTCCATTCGACGCTTGAACGATGTTATACCCGAGTTCGGAGAGCACTCCGCTGACGATATCGCGAACATCTGGATCGTCGTCCACGAGTAGGATTTTTTCAGACGCCGTCGAACGGGCGGCGGCCACTTCGGTACTCGGTGCAGACGCCGCACCGTGCGCGGCGCGTGGCAAGCGAAGCGACACCTTTGTTCCCTTGCCTACCTTGCTGTCGATGACGACTTCGCCGCCGGCTTGCCGCACGATGCCATAGACCTGCGACAACCCAAGGCCTGTCCCTTTGCCAGTAGGCTTGGTTGTGAAGAAAGGATCGAAAGCCCGCGCCAGAACATCCGGCGGCATTCCGGCTCCGGTGTCAGCAACGCTGACCACGATAGAATTCGGATTCGCGGTCGCGGTCGTGATAGTGACGGTGCCACCCTCCGGCATCGCGTCTCGCGAGTTGATGGACAAATTGAGAACTGCGAGCTCGAGCTGATTAACGTCAGCTGTTGCCGGCGGCAGACTCGTCTCCAGTTCAAACTTTACCGTGACATTCGCGCCGAGCGACTGATTAAGCAAATCGCGCATGCCGTCGATCAAAGCGTTAACATCGACCGGAACGGTGTCGAGCTTCTGGGTGCGTGAGAAAGCCAGTAACTGCGCGGTAAGTTTGGTTCCGCGTTGAGCTGCGTTAAAGGCGTTTTCCGCCCAGCGCCTCACGTTTGGCTCGGAACTGCGCATTCGAATATAATCGAGATTGCCGACGACGGCGGTCAGCAGATTGTTGAAGTCGTGGGCCAGGCCGCCTGTCAGCTGTCCGATTGCCTCCATCTTCTGAGACTGGCGCAGCGCCTCTTCGGCCTGCAGGCGCTCAGTGGTTTCTACGGCCTCTGGGACAATTCCAATGACCTTACCCGTTTCGTTCCGCACCGGACGCAGGGCCATGTCAAATGCTCGCTCGCCGGTCGGAAGGTTGACGACGATTGATTGTTCGATCACTTCGCCATTGGCGGCGCGACCGACGGCGTCCCGAACCATTTCGGGCATCCCTGGCGTCCCGGCGAACCAGGGCGTTTCCCAGAACGGTCGGCCGACAACATCTCCCAGCTCGCCGTTAATTCCGGCCAGTGAGGCGCGGTTGGCGTCCAACAGTGTTCCATCCGGCGCCATGTAACCTTGATAGATGTAGGTCGTCTGCAAAAGCACCCGCATGCGCTCCGAGCTGCCCTTGAGCGCTATAATTGCCCGCGATAGCTCGCCGGTGCGCTCCTTTACCTGTACCTCCAGCGATTCATTGAGCTTCCGGAGCGCGTCTTCGGTGCGACGAATGCGAAGCAGCGCGTTGACCGCGGCTACGAGCTCGAACGGTTCTGACGGCTGAACCAGGTAAGAGTCGGCGCCACTATCGAGGCCGACCGTCCGATCGTCCGAGGTCGTAAAGGTGGCTGACGTCATGAGCACCATGACTTCGGGCCATTTTTTCTTGATGTAGGGACAAACTTCGTGACCGCTTATGTCCGGAAGCTTTACATCCAGGAGTACTAGCGCCGGGTTGTTTTGGTCGACCATACGAAGCGCTTCAGCGCCCGTCACTGCTTCAAGAACCGTAAATCCTCCGGCGCGCAGATCGCGCGATTTGATGTAACGCTCCGCGTCCTGATCGTCGACATTCAGGATAATATCCTGTCGGGGCGCTGTCATGAAATGCTCCCCCGCGAATTCGTCGCATCGCGAAGGAATAGCGAGACGTTCTCGCGCGAGATCAAGTTCTTCGAGATAACCCGGGTCCCCACGGGCAAACGCGCCTTTAATTCGGCATCCACGGCCAATGATGTCGACACGATTACTGGGATAACGGTAGTTCGCTTGTCGGCATTCAGCTCTTGCAGAACGGTAAAGCCATCGACATTCGGCATTTGCAGATCAAGCAAGATGACGTCGGGCTGTTCATTTCGCGCTTGACGCAAACCGTCACCGCCGTCGACGGCTTCAAACACCTCGTATCGCGTTTCGTTCCTGATGATTTGCTTGATCACGTACCGGAAAGTCTCGTCATCGTCGATGATCAAGACGCGCTTGCGACTGACGTCGGCTGCGATAGCGGCCGCGCTATCAGCGCCGCCAAAGATCGCGGGAATCGTCAAAGCGAAGACAGAACCCTGACCCAGCACACTCTGGACACTTATGGTGCCACCTATCAACTCGGCCAGCGAACGTGACAATGGCAATCCGAGACCTGTCCCCCTAACCTTCTTTTGCAGCCGATTGTCGACTTGAGAGAATTCTTCAAAGATTCGATCCCGATCCTCGGGCGCAATCCCGACACCGGTATCACGGACTGTGAAGACCGCGGTTCCGTCTTCGGCGCAATATCGCGCACTGGCTCGAACTTCACCACTTTCGGTGAACTTCAGCGCATTGGATATGAGATTACGAAGAATCTGCGCGACTTTTGCTTCGTCGGTTATCAGTTCCGGTATTTCGTCAGCGGCGTCGAACGTCAATTCCACGGAAGGAGAGGTTAGCAACGGCTTGAGTGCGCCGCGCAACGCGCCGAACAAGCTCGCCACGGTGAACCGCACCGATTTGACCTCGACCTTTCCAGCCTCGACTTTCGCGAGATCGAGCAAGTCGTTGACAAGCTCCAATAGGCTTTCAGCCGAACGGCGGATGTATCCGACCTGCCGTTCCTGCTCAGACGTGAGTTCGCCGTCGATCCGATCCAGCAGCAAACGCGAAAGCGCCAATACGGAATTAAGCGGCGTGCGAAATTCGTGGCTCATATTGGAGAGAAAACGCGTTTTCAGGTCGCTCGCCTTGCGTAACTGCTCGGCCCGTTCATCCAATTCGGCATAAAGTGCAACGACGCCGCGATTGGTATCGCCGAGCTCCTGCGTGAGCTGTTTGCTCTCCTCGTCGCGGCGACGGATTTCGTCCAGACTTTGAACGAGCTCCCGGTTCTGCTCGCGCAACACTTCGAGCGGATCAGCCGACTTTTCTCGTTTGAGTTCGGCGGTAACTTCGGAAAGCTTAGCTTGTGTGACGCGGCTTGCGCGTTTTGACAAGTGCTGGCCAAGGTCTACAGTTGTTCCCCTCCCGGGCGCCGTCTCGATCTTAAAATCGTCCATGAGCCGGCGCGCGCCAGCCAGCCCAAGCCCCATACCGGTCGGAGAACGAAATTGGCCATCGAGAATATTCTGCAGATTTGCGATGCCGGGTCCTTTGTCGCAGATCCGGATTCGGAAAAGCTGAACCGCTTCCTTCGACTCAATCATAAATTCGGTGCGACCGCCGCCGGCGTAGCCGAACGCGTTGCGCGCAATCTCGGATACGGCGGTCGCGATCCGCGTTTGGTCCTGACGCTCGAAGCCCAGCAATTCAGCAATACGCCGCGCCCGCTGGCGTACGACGACAACGTCGTTCTCGGTCTCAAGGGGCAGCGTGACGATGTGCCAGGTCATTGTAAACTCGAAGTCAATGCGCGGACCTCACGGCTTGCGACCCATTTTCCAACAAGGACGGTCGCGTCGTCAGTACGGCGGCCGAAATCGCGGTAAAGAATCGCCGCGATCAAGGTCGGGTGGAATGACTGCAAATTGGCGTAGCGGCTCAAGGTCCAACTCGTGGTCAAGCCGTCGGAATGAAGAATGATAAGGCCGCTCTCGAACGGATATTCGAAAGACTGAATTTTTTGGACCTTGTGTCCGGCGGTTCCCGGCATTGACACCATGCGCTTGAGATCGCCGTTGACAGCCAACACACCAGCGACGTTGCCGGCTCCGGCGAACGTGACTCGGGGCGCCCCTGTATCGTACCGCGCTATGGATACTGCCGCGCCTCTGGTCGATCGCAAGCCGCCATGCACGTAGTCGAGCAAGGTCGGCACTTGATGTCCGTTGAAACGCCGGAACAGCCTGACGGCCTCGACCGAAGCTTCAGCCGCATGCGGTCCGTGTCCCAAGCCGTCGGCAACGAACAGCGTGTGAGTATTGCCCTCGCTGGATACCGCCCAAGAATCGCCGCACACGACCTCGCCCGGCATTGCGACCGACACTGCGCCCCATCCGGAGGTTGACGGAATGCGTTCGGATTCAGGCTGGCCGACCTTCATCCGCGCCATTACGGCAGTGCCGATGCCTTGCCAGGATGCGACCTCGAAAAAATGCGATTGCCTCGACACGGCACCGAACCCGTTTCCTAATGTTCCGGCACTGGAGTAGCCATCCCGCAGGCAGGCATCCACGTTCGCCATGCCGCGCCCGCGATCCAAGGCAATGATTTCGACACCGCTGCCGCTGGCTTCCTGATAGGCGCCGAGCAGGATCTCTCCGCCGCCACCGTGTTTGATCAGATTGGTGGCAAGCTCGGTCGTTACCAGCGCAACCCGGCCTGCATCACTTTCTCCGAAGCCATTTTTTTCTGCCATGTTCGTCGCCTCGCGACGCGCCTCGGCAACTTGGCTAGGATCGGTAACGGAGAGTGCAATCATGCGATCCAAAGCTTGATCTCGGCACGTTTCGAAAAGGACATCAGTTTTTCCAACGCGTGACCGTAATTTTCGTGCCGACACCGATCTTGGAGTCGATGGAGAATTCGTTCGAAAGCCGCCGCGCCCCACCAAGCCCGAGCCCGAGGCCCGAACCTGAGGTGAAGCCGTCCTTCAAAGCCTGGTGAATGTCCGCAATGCCCGGACCGCGATCTTCGAACGTCAACCGCACGCCGCGGCGGCCGCTTTCATCAACAAGTTCCATGCGCAATTCGCCACCCCCGCCATAGTCCAGCGTGTTTCGCCCGAGTTCGCTCGCGGCGGTGATGATCTTGGTCTGATCGACCAGGCTCAGGCCCGCTTCAATTGCAAATACCCGGGTCTGTTGCCGCACCTTTACAACGTCTTCAGATGACCGGATTTCTAGGCGTTCAGTCCTCTTCGCCGGCATGCGCATCCTCCAGCCGACCTTGGATCAATGCCATGCCGCGTTCAACATTCAACGCCGTCTTTACTCCGGAAAGCGACAGCCCCAGCTCGACGAGCGTTATCGCGACCGCAGGCCGCATACCGACGACAACGGTATCGGCATCGAGAATGCGCGAAACCGCGGCAATGTTATCGAGCATCCGTCCGATAAAGCTGTCGACGATCTCCAATGCCGAGATGTCGATCAGGACACCCCGCGCTCCATTTTCAACGATCTTGGTCGTCAGATCTTCCTCGAGCGCTGTGGCCAGCCGATCGTGCATATCGACTTGCATCGTGACGAGCAGAGCATGTCCCAGCTTGAGGATTGGAATGCGGTCCATCTTCAAGCGCCCTTTTCAGCCGAGTTTTTGTTGGTTTCGGTTTCCAAGGATTTCATCTTCACGACGATGCGCCCGGTGCGCTTTAAGGCGACAGCAAAGGCGTCGGCCAATGTTGCCTTCGAGACGACGTTCAATTCGACCCCGAGATGAACGATGGTTTGCGCGATCTGCGGCCTGATACCGCTGATGATGCAATCCGCGCCCATCAGACGCGCGGCCGATACCGTCTTGAGAAGATGTTGCGCAGTCAAAGTATCGACGGTCGGCACGCCGGTGATATCGATAATGGCAATTTCCGCGCCGTCCTCGACGATGCGCTGAAGAAGATTCTCCATCACGACCTGAGTCCGCTCACTGTCAAGGGTCCCAATGATCGGAATCGCTAGAACCTTGTCCCATAATTTCACCACCGGCGTGGACAATTCCGTGATTTCACGTTGCTGCCGGAGGATGACGCCTTCGCGGGTCTTCTGAAAAATCTCAAAGGTATAGAGACCGAATTCATCGAGAAGCGTCGTGATCGTCCACGTTATCTTCGCAATATCCGCCGGAGAAATAGACTTGTCGCGGTTCGCAGCGGAAAATAGTGGTCGCTTTAGAGAGAAGACGAAAGTCGCGGTTTCGGTCGGCGAAAACCCTTGCTGGGCACGCGAGCGCGAAATTTCGGAAAGCAGATCGCGTGTAGCGGCGTAGGCCGCAGTCGAACAGTCCGTGTCACCGCTGGCCAACCCCTTCCTGAAACGGAGCAGAAAGTCGCGGCACTGAGCGAGCAGCTCTGGTTCACTTATGCGACCGGTCTGGAGAGCGCCGGCGTTTTTCTGTAGTTCGAGCCATTCGGGAAGAATTTGTTTTTCGTCGTCACCGATTAGGGCGGCGATCGTAACGGTTTCCGTGGTGGCCATTACTCTACTCCAAGTAAAGATACTCCTCGGCCGCGACAGGGAACCATCGCGACTGGGCAAGGGCGGCTCAACGCCCGCATCGGTCGAATTCGGAAAGTTCGGAACTCCCGGGCATAAGCGCAATGCAATGAGGCGTCGGCCATCTTCGAAAGAACAAGAGTGGCGCACTACAATGGCCGATGGGTCCTTCCGAGGAGCCATCCGAGGCCAAGGGCAATAGCTACAGCCGTATAGGGCTTGTCCTCGATCGTATTGCGAAGCGTGTCTTCAAAGGAGATTGCGGTTTTTCGTAATCCTGCGGCCGCGTCGCTCGCCGCATCTTTCGTTTGGCCGTAGAGATTTTCGGCGGCACCTTGAGCCCGATCCATGGCGCCTCTCGCTTGGCTTTTCGTATCGCCGGTTGCGCGGCCTATGGCCTCCTCTACCTGTCCGCCGACGTTCCTGGCAGCGCCCGTTGCTCGATGCTCGTCCATGTATGCAACTCTCCTCTCAATAACCATTCGCTTTCGCGAAAGCGCGTAACGTCTTTCAACGCTCGAAAGACGTCAGCATTTCGCTGTTACTTTTTATCCGGCATCCAGGATGTTGAATCCTTGTCGTAGGTGAAGCCGGGAGCTTCTTTCATCTGGTCCTTGGTCGCATTCATGACCAAGTACCATTTGTTATTATTTTTATTCGTGACGCGAATAGCGTCGAAAGGAACGGAAACGTCTTTCTCGCCGGCTCCCAAAAATCCGCCGACAGAGACAATCAAGGAATCGATCCGCCCGGACTTATCGACAAGAACGTCGGCGATTTCACCGATCTTGCTGTCTTTCGGATCGTAGACGCTTTGCTTGTACCAGTTTGTCACGGTGGTCGAGTTGGGTGAGATGGAGTGGTTCATTCGCGCTGCTGTTTGAGCGACGGCAGCGGTCGAAATCGCCAAACCAATAACGGCAATAGAAGCTAATTTAATCATGCATCTCTCCTCTAGCAGCGAGCATGGCCGCCGCGCGAAAATGTTGAAGCGTGGTCATGGGGATTTCAGCTAGCCATGGCCAGCTCTTGCAATCACCAAGCATGCTGGAGGCGAATATGTTCCGGCCAAGAGGAACGATTGTTTGGTGGCACGCTTGGTCCGTAAGCGAATTCCGCTCTGACGGGGCGCCTGATAGACCACGACCTTACCTTAGAAACCCAGTCTGTCAGTCGGCTGCAAACGGGCCTGCATCGTCAGTTGATCGGTGACGCACGGACAAATCACACAGGAGTCCACCATGACGAAAGAGCCGAAGACGCTAAGCGAACTGTTCCACGATACGTTAAAAGACATCTTTTTTGCCGAGAAGAAAATTCTTGCAACGCTGCCCAAGATGGCGAAGGCGGCGCAATCCCCTGATCTGAAGAAGGCATTCGAAAAACA
>Ga0210410_10003087_pt1 | contig 14814 bp, 14 predicted proteins | sample IncBWC4MmetaG_FD_161058 | JGI IMG/M metagenome (GOLD analysis project Ga0210410, IMG submission 161058) | Forest soil microbial communities from Barre Woods Harvard Forest LTER site, Petersham, Massachusetts, United States - Inc-BW-C-4-M | ecosystem: Environmental > Terrestrial > Soil >... | reverse complement strand
ATTCGTAGAGCGGCAATTCCGGTCTCCTCCGAGTGCGATTGGAACCAGCCATCTTAACACGGAGGACGTGCCGCAGCGCGGCCACGCATCGAGCTTGGCACCATCGTCTAGCCGGCGAACTGGGGCATGCCGGACCCGGGGGAAGAACCGCCGGCGCGACGCCGGGCCACCAACTGGTGATAAACTCCCGGGAATGAGGAGCGCCGAATGACGGACGGTCAAGACGATTCGCGGACGGGCTGCCTATATCTGGTGGCGACGCCGATCGGCAACCTGGAGGACATCACCGTGCGGGCCCTTCGCGTGCTGAAGGAGGCGGACCTTGTCGCGTGCGAGGACACCCGGCAGACGCAGAAGCTGCTGCAACACTACGGGATTCATAAGGAGATGATTAGCTATCACGCGCACAACGAGCTGACACGGGCGCCGGAACTGGTGATTCAACTCGAGGAGGGCGCGCAGGTGGCCCTGGTCAGCGACGCGGGCACCCCCGTCGTCTCCGATCCGGGGCACAGGTTGGTGGTGCTGTGCCTGCGGCATCACATTCCGGTCGTGCCGATTCCCGGACCATCCGCATTTGTGGCGGCGCTGGCCGCTTCGGGCCTTCCGACCGAGGAATTTTTGTTTGTGGGATTTCTTCCTTCCCGCGTGGGCGCTCGCCGGAAAAAGCTGGACGAGTTGAAGTCCGAGCCGAGGGCCCTCGTGCTCTATGAAGCGCCGCATCGGCTCGCCGACACTCTTTCCGACGCTGCGGAGATTCTGGGCTCGCGGCATGCCGTGGTGGCGCGGGAAATCACAAAGATTCACGAGGAGTTTCTGCGTGGGTCGCTGGGCGAGCTGCGCGATGCGGCGCGGCAGCGGGAGCCAAGAGGAGAAATTACGCTGCTCATCGGTCCGGCGGAGGAGGGCGAACTCCAGGCCGCTCCGACGGTGTCGCTCAAAAAGCGCGTGGAACAACTTGAGGCGGAATTGGGCCTCGATCGCAAGGCGGCGCTGAAGCAGGCGGCGCGTGAGCGTGGATTGGGAAAACGCGAGGCGTATAAGCAGCTGTTGCTGGAGCGATAAGCACCGCTTTCTGCTACGTCGATTCCGAAACAAACATGCGGTGGAAGCGCGGGCCGGTGAATTCGACGCCGACGATGATTTCTTGTTTGTCCCTGCCTGGCTTGACGTGGACGATGCGCCCTTGCGTCGAAAACTCCTTCTCTTCGCTGGCCGCGTTGGGCGCTACAGGAATATGGATTTCGAGCTGTCCGCCCAGGTCGAGCGGATACCGCGTGGCGAAAGCGGCGCCGCCCCGGCAAACATTTTCGCAGGACGTGTGCTCCTCGAACGGGAACCCCGCGCGGTCCTTGCCGCGAACCACGATCGGGAGACGAACCGGAATTCGGCGTTCCCTTCGACGCTCGAGCGATGGGGCGGAAGCGCTGGCAGAGGTCATTGAGTACCCCCTCACGAATCGTGCTCCACTATGTCACAGTCTGGGCGAAAAATGAGTCCACGCGATCGAGAATTTCCTCCGGTGTGCGCGACTGGTGCACATTCCTGCGCAACTCGCCGCCGTTGCGCACGCCAAATGTGAAATAGGTGACAAACTGTTTCATTTTGCCGACGGCGTCGGGCCAATCGGTCTCCGCGAGATTGCGAAAATAGGCGGAAAGCAGGCGGTAGCGGTCCGTCTCGGTCGGCTCGTCGTAGCGTCCCGTCTCGGAGAATTGCGCAATCTGGCGAAAAATCCAGGGATTATTGGAGGCAGCGCGGCCGATCATCACGGCGTTGCAGCCGGTTTCTTGCAGCATACGCATCGCGTCTTCGGGCGAGTTGATGTCGCCGTTACCGATCACGGGCATGCGCACGGCTTGCTTCACATCGCGGATCACGTTCCAGTCGGCGCGGCCCGAATATCCCTGCGCGCGGGTGCGCGGATGAACGGCGATGCCTTCAACGCCGATTTGTTCGGCCAGGCGCGCGACTTCCGCGGCCACGATGCAGTTCTCGTCCCATCCGGCGCGAATCTTGATTGTCATCGGAATTTTCACGGCGTCGCGGACCGCGCGCAAAACGTGTTCGAGATTTTTCAAGTCGCGCAGAAGGCCCGAGCCGCCGCACTTGACCACTTTTTTCGCCGGGCACCCGAGATTCACGTCCACGATGTCAAACCCCAACTCCTCGACCATGCCCGCCGCGCGTGCCATCACCTTGGGCTCGGCGCCGAAAAGCTGGCCCGTGATCGGGTGTTCCTCAGGCTCGAAAAACAGATAGCGTGACGTGCGCGCCGAATTGCGCGTGATGCATTCGGCGCTGGTGAATTCCGTCATGATTAGGCCGCATCCGCCGAGGCCGCGAATCATGCGGCGAAAAACGGTGTCGGTGACTCCGGCCATGGGCGCGAGAACCGTGCCCGGCGAGATCACAATGTTGCGAATGGAGTAGGGCGCGGGAATCATCTTGATCGGCGTTTCAGACCTCAGAGTAATGTCTCGTCGAGATTTTGCGACTGCGATTCTGGAACGGCTATGCCGGGAGCGTCAACGGCGGCCGGCGCCGGAGGAACATATTCCCGAGCCCCTCCGCCTCGAGCGGAGAGATGTGCCGCGAGCGCCTCTCGGGAGCCGTCGAAAAATCCGTCCACGATTTTTTCCACCGCTTTCAGTCGAGCTTCTTCGGCGCTGAGCATGGCTTGATAGCAGAACGCGCGGCCCACTTTGCGCCGCGCGACGATGCCCTTTTGCTCCAGCCGGTCCATGATCGTCATGACGGTGGTGTAAGCGCGCGGGCGAGTCTGGGCCAGGGCGCGATATATATCCCGCACCGTGCCTTCGCCGATGGGCCACAGCACGCTCAGGCATTCCAGTTCGAGTGGCGCGAGATCGAGGATCGAATGCCGAGGACCCGCTGGCCGCGAAGCGCTGCTTTGTTCCGTCTTGTCTCTAGTTTCCATGCAACTGTGCCACTTAAAACATCTTCCCGCTGGCTTTTTCTGCAACCACTTGCGCTGTGGCGTCTTTTTCCTTCGGCGCGCCCGAGCCGGCCAGGAATCGGTCGGCGCGTAGGATTCGGCGCGCGAGCGCGCCGTTGAACGCCGTCCAGTTCCCTTCTCCCTGCTCCGATTCGAGCGCGGCCCGAATCGCGCCCATCTTGGAATCGAGATCGTCCAGATAGTGCAAGAGCAAGGCTTCGCGAAACATCGGCAACTTCGGCGAGCCGAATTCATATTGCCCGTGGTGCGAAATCAGCATGTGCTGGATGAGAATTTTCAACTCCGGTGGAAAGCCCGCGATCGCATCCATTTTCTTCGAGGCAAGTTCGTACTCAACCAGAATGTGGCCGAGAAGCTGGCCTTCGTCCGTGTATCCAATCGAGCGCTCGTAGCTTAGCTCCTTCAATTTCCCGACGTCGTGAAGGACCGCGCCGGAGAGCAGCAAATCCGGGTTAGCCTCAGGGTAGTGTCCGGCAACGGCGCGGCAGAGATTGCACAAGCTGACGACATGTTCGAGAAGGCCGCCAGCGTAGGCGTGATGCATGATTTTCGCAGCTGGCGCGCGCTTCAAGCGCGGAACGATCTCCGGATCACGAACCACGCTTTCCAGAAGCTGTCGCAGCCAGGGATTCCCCACCGAGGCGACGATCTGCAAAAGCTTCTCGTAGAGCTCGTCGACGTTCTCTTTCGTGTGCGCGAAAAAATCAGCGGGATCGACTTCGTTTTCTTCCGCGCGCCGGATTTTTTCGAGGATGAGCTGATGCTTGCCGCGATACATCTCCACCCGCGCCTGGACTTTCACAAAATCGTCGCGCTCAAATGACGTGGCCGCGCGGTCAAACCCGTCCCACATTCGCGCCTCGACGCGGCCGGTCGCGTCCCCCAATTCGACGCGCAGATAGGTTTTTCCTTCGCGGGTGGCGCGAACCTCCTTTTCACAGACGAGAAAGTAAGTGGTGACGGTCTGGCTTTCCTGAAGAGTCGAGACGAAGCTCTGTTTCATGTGCCGGATTTCTTCTTCGGAAAAATGCCGAGCTTTTTGGGGCTTTTGGATTTGCCATCGTCCTTGTTGTCTGGTGTCGCGGCAACTTCTTCGATCGGCTCAGCCTTCACGGCGGCTGTGTCCGTGTAGCCGGGCTTGATCTGGACGTAGCTGTCTTCCCGCAACGTCTTCAAATACGCCCGCATCGCGGGTTCCATGTTCACTTCGTAGAGCTTGTTGCTGATTTCCGGCTCGACTTTGTCGAGCGGCTGCTCGCCCGCCTGGTAGCGCTCCTGGACCTGCAGTATCTCGAAACCGGTTTTTGTTTCGAAGACTTCGGTCATCTGGTTGCGATTCAGGGCAAACACTTTGTCGGCGATTTTTGGATCGAGCTGCGATCTCTGGAACGTGCCAAGTTCGCCCGACTGCTGCGCAGTGGAACTGTCCGAGTAGTGCTTGGCCAGCTCGCCAAAATCATCGCCGTTGTTCATCACCCGATCGCGCATCGTCTCGGCTTTTTTCTTGAGCGCCGGGAGGTCCGCCTCGGGCTTCCCTTCGGTCGAGACGAAAAATTCGCGCAGTACGACGGTTTCGGGCCTGACGAAATCATTTTTGTGCTCGTTGTAATACTTCACCACGTCTTCGTGGCTGACGATGATCTTCGAGCCCACTTCCTTGCGGATCAGTTCCTGCGTCAGGAGCTGGTCGCGAAGCTGCGCCTTGAAATCCTCGTAATCCTGGCCGCTTTTGGTGACTTCGGCTTCCAGTGCTTCCATCGTGGGCAATTTGTACTGCTGGCGGATCGCGTCGAGCCGCTTGATCACCTCGGTATCGACGTTGATCCCGGTGTCCTTGGCACGCTGCGCGAGCAAGGATTGATCGATCAGGTCGCGAAGCAGGTCCTTGTCTTTTGCGGCGATCTCCGAGCGAATTTTCTCGTCCGAGCAATTCGCGCACCCGTCCCGCACTTCGCCCTCGAGCGCGGCGCGCGCGTGCTCCAAATCTTCCCGCGTAATAATTTCGTTGTTCACGCGGGCGACGATCTCCTCGACCACGGTGCTCTTGGTCTGCGCGCCCGCGGGAATGCATAGCCCCGTAAAAATGAGGGGAAAAATCAGCCATCTTACTGGTTTCATAGGGATCGTCCGCTTGCCAGTCTATCGCTTCGTTTCAAGCGGAAGCAACACGTTTCTGACGCTCTCGGCCACGCTTCCGCGTCGATCGAGGCGAATCCACAGTGTTCCGCTTGGGTCCAGCCGCAGGCCTTCTTCGCGAGATCGGATGAATTTCACGAGATTTTCCGGTGACAACGGTGTCTCGGGGTGAAATTTGATGGCCACTTCGTTCGCGCGCCTCTCAATCGAAGAAATCAGCAGGCCCTCGGCCAGCCCTTTCAGGAGCGCGTAATCCAGCAAATTGCGCACGGCGGGCGGCGGCGCTCCGAATCGGTCTGTGAGTTCGTTGGTGACCTCGTCCCTTTCGGCCTCGCCGGCGATTCCCGCGATTCGTTTGTACGTCCGGAGACGAAGATTTTCGTTCGGGATGTACTCTTCTGGGATGCGGATGTCGAGCCCAAGGTTGATCGTCGCGCGCAACTCGGGCTTGACCTCTTCGCCCTTCAGTGTGGAGACGGCGCGCTCGAGCATCTGCACGTATAAATCGAAGCCGATCGCGTTGATATGCCCGTGCTGCTGGCCGCCGAGCAAGCTTCCAGCGCCGCGAAGCTCGAGATCGAGCGCCGCAACGCGGAAACCCGCGCCCAGGGCGCTGAATTCTTTGAGTGCAGCGAGGCGGCGAGTGGCCAGAGGCGTGAGCGACACGTCCTCGGGAACGAGCAAGTAAGCGTATGCGCGCTGGTTCGAGCGTCCGACACGGCCGCGGAGTTGGTACAGCTCGGACAGGCCGAAGCGGTCGGCTCGATTGATCAGGATGGTGTTCGCGCGCGGGATATCCAGACCGTTTTCGACGATGGTCGTGCAGACCAGAACATCGGCCTCGCCGCGCACAAATTTAAACATCACGGATTCGAGTTCTTTCTCGTTCATCTGGCCATGCCCGACCACGACCCGCGCCTTGGGCACCAGCTTGTTCACGAGGTCCGCGATCGTGTAAATCGATTCGACGCGGTTGTGGACGAGGAAGACTTGTCCCTGCCGTGACAGCTCTTCCTCGATCCCGCGGCGAATCAGCGATTCGGAAAACGGCGCGACGACGGTTTGGATCGCCAGGCGATCCTTTGGCGGTGTTTCGATCACGCTCATGTCGCGCAGGCCGACGAGCGACATGTTCAGGGTGCGCGGAATGGGAGTCGCCGACAGCGTCAGAACGTCGACGTTCAATTTGAGTTCCTTGAGGCGTTCTTTGTGCGCGACGCCGAAGCGCTGCTCTTCGTCCACAATCAAGAGGCCAAGATCGTGAAATTTCACGTCCTTGGAAAGCAGGCGGTGCGTGCCGATGACAATGTCCACCTCGCCGGTTTCCACGCGGGCGAGCACACTTTTCTGTTCGCGCGCCGTTCGAAACCGGCTGAGGAGATCGACCTTCACCGGAAAAGCCGCGAATCGGCGGCGGAACGTATCAAAGTGCTGGAACGCGAGCACGGTGGTCGGCGCGAGGACGGCAACCTGCTTCGAGTCGGTGACAGATTTGAAGGCTGCGCGCATCGCCACTTCGGTCTTGCCGTAACCGACGTCGCCGCAGAGGAGGCGGTCCATCGGCTGCGGCTTCTCCATGTCGCGCTTGGTGTCCGCGATGGCGATGGCCTGATCCGGCGTCTCGTCGAACTCGAACGCGTCTTCAAACTCGCGCTGGAACGCGCCGTCGGGGGAAAACGCAAATCCCTCGCCCGCTTTGCGCCCAGCGTACAACTTCAATAACTTGTCGGCCATGTCCTCGACCGACTTTTTCACGCGGGCTTTTCGCGCCGTCCACGTGCTCCCGCCCAGCTTGTCGAGAACCGGCTTTGCCCCCTCGACGGCTCGATAACTTTGCACGAGGTCCAGGCGCTCGAGCGGAACGTAGAGGCGCGCGTCATCGGAATAACGCAGGCGCATGAACTCGCCGCGCGCGCCGCCATTTTCAATCTGCTGCAAGCCTTCAAACTGCCCGATGCCGTGATCGACGTGGACGACGTAGTCGCCGGGCTTCAGCTCCGAGAAATCGCTGAAGAAGCCGGCGGTCTTGGGGCGGCGCTTGGCAGTGCCTTGCCGCATGGTCTCGAAGACATCGCCGGTTCCGTACAGCGCGACGCGCGCGTCAAGAAAGACGACGCCTTCGGTAAATGGCGCTCGGCACAGGACGACCGCCGGCACACTTCCGGCCGAGGAGTCTTCCGCGAGGCGCGCACTCGTGGCGTTTTCTTCAAGATCGCCGAGGCGGAACGGCACTTCGTACTCATGGCATAGATCCGCGTATCGTTCGAGTTCGCCAAGACTCTCGGCGGCTAAGAGCACGCGCTCGCCGGAGGAAACTCGTTCGCGAGCTTCGGCCATGAACGCGGGCACGTTGCCGTGAAAATTCGTGGTCGGTTGCGTTTGAATGTTGCGAGCTTCGGAGTCCTCGCGCGAGAGGCCGAGGTGTTCAAGTTCCAGAAGCGGATGCTGGGCGAGTTGATCCGCCCAATCGTCGGCGAAATAGTACGAGGAGAGAACTTCCAGCGAATCGCTGCCGGCCGCATCGAGGCTCTCGGTCGCGCTATCCAGAAACGCTCTCGAGGCTTCTTCAATCTCTCCCGGCTCGTCGAGAAGGATGACTGTGTCCTCGTGCAAATCGAACAGCGAATGGGCGCGGGAGGATCGATTCGAGCCATCCGTATTTCCGTTTCCCGCGTGAAATCCGTTGCCGGCCTGCTCGACGAGGGGCGGAAGCGTCACATGCTCGATGGGGCGAACCGAGCGCTGCGTATTCGGGTCGAACTCGCGCAGAGATTCAACCGCGTCTCCAAACAGTTCGAGGCGAACGGGCCGCTCGGCCTCCGCGGGGAAAATGTCGACGATTCCTCCCCGAACGGTGAATTGCCCGGGCATTTCCACCATCTCGTGGGATTCGTAACCCACGTTGCGCAGATGGGCCACGAGTTCATCGAGCGAGACAGCTTCGTCGCGCACAAGGGTGCGCGCCTGGGCGGCATAGTGAGCGGCATCGTTCAGCCGCATACGAGCCGACGCGATAGGCGCAACCACGACGCGCGATTGCCCGGTTGCATACCGCCACAACGTCACCGCACGACTTTCCAAAATCTCCGCGTGGGGAACGGCGTCCTGCCACGGAAACACATCCATCGCGGGCAAGACGCCGATTTCGCTGGCTTCCTGTCCGGCCAGCGCCGTGAAAAAAAACTGCATGGACGCGGCGAGGATTTCCGCTCGCGCGCCCGACTCGACAATTACAACCACCGGCCGGCGCAATTCCGTCGCGACGATGGCCGCAACGAGAGCCTTCGCAGTGTCTATGAGTCCCCCGAGCCGCTCGCGCGAAACTCCGCGGCGCAGCGCGGCGATCGCGGACTCAAGCGCCGGATGCTGGCTCACCGACGCCAAAGTTTCCGAAACCGATGGCAGGATCATGATCGCTTAAGAGATTCGCGTGGCGCGGTGGAGGATGCCGCTCCGGCATTGCGGATTCGTTGGACTAAGTTTGTAGTGGAATAACCGGAAGCAAGCGGAATCGAGACTACGCGCCCGCCCGCCGCTTCGACTTCCTCTCGTCCGGCGACCTGTTCGAGCGCCCAATCCGCGCCCTTGACGAGAATGCTCGGAAGCACGCGCGCGATCAATTCGCGCGGGGTTGCCTCGTCAAAAATGGTCACATAATCCACCGAGGCCAGCGCCGCGAGAACTTCAGCCCGGTCGCGTTCGGGCACTAAAGGCCGCTCGGGCCCTTTGTTGCCGCGAACGCTGCGATCGCTGTTGACCGCCACGATTAGCGCGTCGCCGAGGGCTCGCGCCCCCGCGAGGCAGCGCACGTGGCCCGGATGAATCAAATCGAAGCAGCCGTTGGTGAAGACGACGCGCCGGCCGGCGCTTTTTTCGCGCGCCGCTATGTGAATGAGTTCTTCTTGCGAAACGATCTTTCCCATGGGAGATGTTTTGGTCACAAGCTCGTGCGTGGCTAGCTGCTACATCTTATCCATACTACCACGCGAGGCGCGGGAGTGTTCTCGTGGCGGAGGCTTTTAAGCTTGCCCACAGCTCGCTCGTCTCGCGATTTCTCTTGCATTTGTGATCCGGCTCACAGATGCTCTTGGCATTTCAAGGTATCGTTAGGGGCCTTCTGGCGGGAAAACGGATCCCACCGGTGGCATTTTCCGCGCCACGAAGGCACGTAACGTGAAATGTCGTCGCACTCGCGCGCGAAAGCGGCAGGGCTGCGGAACGATCGATCAGGAGGCAGAACACGATGTGGGAGGCTTTGGAACAATCCGGCTGGGTGAAAACGCTCGGCGAAACCGGATGGATGTACGCGAGCGTCTCCGTGATTCATTACCTGACGATGTTTTGGTTCATCGGATCGGTGGCGGTGGTGGACTTGCGAGTCATGGGTGTTGCGGCGCGCAAGAGAAATCTTGCCGAGCTGTCCGATCAGCTCTATCCATGGGCCTGGACCGGCATGGCGCTGGCCATTGTCTCGGGATTCTTCATGTTCGCCACGGACGCGGGAGATTGGGCGCCTGACCCGGTGTTCCACGTGAAATTGGCGATGATCGGCATCTCGATTGTGCTCGCGATCCTCGTTCAAGTCTGGGCGCCAAAATGGTCGGCAGCCCCCCAAATTCCCACCTGGGCGAAGGTTCTCGCCGCAGTCGCGCTGCTGTTCTGGATTGGCACGATCCTGAGCGCGTCGGAAATTCCAGCGATGGAGGGATTGGGATAGCGCGCCTCGATTTCGCGCCGCGACGCAGGGATCGAACGCGCGCAACGCCGGGAATTCACGAGAGGAGAAAACACTCGATATGTACGGACTGCTGCAAGGGTTTGCGAAATGGCTCGAGGGAACGCCGTGGGGGATCGGCGTCCGGACTTCGCTCTGGGCGTATCCATTCACCCAGCTGATCCATTTCACCGGCCTGTCCATCTGGCTGGGAACGAATCTAGCGCTGGACTTGCGGCTGCTCGGCTTGGGCAAGAAGCGTGAAACCGCGGCGCAATTGCGCGATGATTTGTTTGCGTGGAACTGGATCGGCTTCTGCGTCGTTGTGACGGGAGGATTCCTTTTGTTTTCCTCGACGGCGACGACGTTCCTTGTTAACCCCGCGTTTCGCTGGAAGCTGGGCTTTTTTGTCCCGGCGGCTTTGCTATGGCACATTTTCGTACAGGCAAAGGCGCGCGACTGGGGTGCGACAACAGACGTGCCTGCCGTCGGAAAATTTTCCGGGCTCGCGGAAATTCTGTTGTGGGTGTGCGTGATCACCGCCGCCGTTGAAATTCCGAACCACTAAAGCGGCGCCGTGCCGTGTGGAAACGAAGAATCTACTTTTTCCCCACTCCAGAATGAAAGTACACCGCTCTTTCGTTCACCCATCGTTCATGCCGCTTACGTTCCACGTTTCTGGACGCGCGTAATTTTCTGCTATACTCACGCCAAGGTTTCGGTTGCGGCACAAATTTGCCTTCCACAGCTGAACCTTTCCCAGCGCCGAGTCCGATGCCAGGCTCTGCCCTTCTTTTTGAGGCGGTTACATGCGGGATATTGCGATTGTGGGTGGAGGGCCGGCCGGCGCCATGTGTGGAGAGCGCCTGGCGCGCTCCGGCTACAGTGTCACGATTTACGATGAGCACCTGGCCTGGGAAAAACCCTGCGGCGGAGGCCTGACGCACAAGGCCATTCGAGCCTACCCTTTCCTGCTGAACGGTCCACATCCCAAAAAACTGATTCGGACCGTCCAGCTTATCTCCAGCAAAGGCCATCGCGCGGTTCTCCCCCTCGACGAGCCGATTGTCATTTATTCGCGAGCGGTGCTGAACGGGCTTCTCCTCGAACGCGCCCAGGCTGCGGGATGCCGCGTCGTCCAGTCCCGCGTCAATCAGCTCGATACTGCGAACGAGCGAGCGACATTGATGGTTGGCGAATCCCGCGCCGAAGCGGATTTCGTCGTCGTCGCCGCCGGTGCTCGCAATTCCCTTTTGCCAGGGACGCGGCCGCTGGGGCGCAACGATCTCGAAATGACGGTTGGTTACTTTGTGCCCGCGCAAGCCGAGGGAATTTCCGTCAAATTTCTGCATCATTTTGAGGGCTACCTCTGGTCGTTCCCGCGCTGCGATCATCTTTCCGTGGGAATTTGCGGAAGCATGGCGAGGCATACCAGCCAGGAATTGCGCCGCCATCTCCATGCGTTCATGGAGAGCGAGAAGATCTCGCGCGAAGGCGCGCGCTTCTACAGCCATGTTTTGCCGTCGCCGCAAAAACAGACGTTGTCCTCGCGCCGCGTGGTGGGGAAAAATTGGGCGCTCGTCGGAGATGCCGCGGCGTGGGTCGATCCGATCACCGGTGAGGGCCTGTACTACGCCCTGCGTTCGGGTGAACTGCTGGCCGAATCTCTGATCGCGCACAAGCCCGAAGGATATCCTTCGCGCGTACGCCGCGCCTTTTCCACCGATCTGGAATTTGCCACGCGGATCGCGCGGCGATTCTACCGCGGCCGTTTCCTCGGCGGCGCCGTCGCGACGCGCATGATTCAGTTTATCGAGCGCAGCCCGACTTTTCGCACGCTGATGGCGGACGTCTTCGCCGGCTCGCAGGACTATTGCAGCTTGAAGCGCCGCTTGTGGGCGCAGTGCGGCACGACTCTCACTGAAGTGGTGGGAAGCCTGTTAAAGGGTCAGCCGTCTCTCGCGAAAAATCCGTCCGCTGCCGGGTCGGAGAACGTGCAGTGACCCAGAGCCGTCCGGCGCCCCTGAAACCCGGGCTGGAAGGCTTCTGCGAACGAATCGTTTCTCACGAACTGACTCTCGCGAGCGTCAACAAAGACTGGCCCGCCGTTTTTTCCACTCCCGCCATGATCGGTATGATGGAACTGGCCTGCTCGCATGCGGTTCGTCACGCGCTCCCTCCCGGGTCGATCACGGTGGGAATTCGCGTGGAAGTGGATCATCTGAAGGCGGCGCCGGCCGGTGCGACCGTGATTGCCTTTGCAAAACTGGTCGAGACGAACGGCCGTAAACTTATCTTCGAAGCCGAAGCGAGAAGCGGAGAAGAATTGATCGGTCGCGGACGAATTTTTCACATCATCGTCGAGCACGCCCGATTTATCGCCGGCGCAAACGGGAAGCTCGCCTCCCGCTGAACCCGCGCTGACTTCGGAGGGCCGGGCTTCAGCCCGGCCGTGACGTTTCGCAAGAAATGGGCTTTAGCCTGAAGCTATGCCCCGCAACCCTGCGATTCGTACGTCAGGACAGACAGATTCCCTCGCTTCGCTCGGACTGACCAAAGACACTTCGTCCCATTCGGCTACAAATTGTTTTGGATTGATTGTTTTAGAACGCGGTGCGCCGCTGGACAACCTTGCGCGGAGGTGGTGGGATCACTGTCGCCATTTTGCGAATCATGGCCAGGACGAGCCGCTTGTCGCCGTCGGAAAGCGTTGTGCTGTACTTCTTGATTTCCGAAAGGAAGCGGATTTCGTCCTCGGAGAGTTCGCCCAGCATTTTCTGCGTGTCGCGGTCGCGAGGCGTCTCCGCGCCCGGAAAGAAATCGGCGAGCGCGATTTCCATGGCTTCCGCGATCTTGGCAAGAGTTTCGAGAGACGGTACGGTGTGGCCGTTCTCAACGCGGGAAAGATAGCAACGTAGAAGGCCAGTGCGCCGCTCGATATCGCCCTGAGAAAGACCCCGCTGTCCCCGGTAGCTGCGAATAACTTCGCCGATATTTACTTTTGGCTTCTCTTTTGGCACGGGTTTCACACCTTCCCCAACCCGGCCGTATATTACGCAGTGCGCGAACGCCGCGCAAGAGGATTCTTTGTCACATTTTCGCAGTTTAACGCTTAGCGAATTTCTCGAGGCGTTCCCGGACGTATTTCTTGGCCACTTGGACCCGCTCCAGGCAACTGGGGAAAGCACTCATCCAAATCACGACAACTCGGCATCAACGAAAGCGACAACCGGCCCGGACCAGATCGTTTGATTCCTAGCCAATTCTTGATAGAGTACACCCAACTTTGAACGCCCCGGCGCGGGAGGGCTTATGGCCGCACTCGACCTCCGACCACTCAGTTTAGGTGAGCTGCTCGACCGCACATTTTTTCTGTACCGGCGGCACTTTCTACTGTTCGTTGGAATCGCCGCAATTCCATATTCGTTCTTTTTCGTGGTCAATTTGGGATCCGCGCTTCTTCCTGTTTTTGTTCGGGCCGCCGCGGGGAGCACGCGGCCGGTTGGGCTGACCTCGGTGGCGGTTGGTGGAGGCATTTTCGCGCTGATTGCGTTCCTTGTGGGAGGAATCGCTTTCCTTTTTTCCGTGGGCGCGACAGTCTATGCAGTGTCCGAACTTTACATGGGCCGTCAGATATCGATCCGAGATGCCCTTGGCCGAGTTCGCGGGCACTCAGTAACGATTTTCGGCGTCTTGTTCTTGAGCTTCATCATTATGGTGGCGGGATTTATCGCGCTCATCATTCCCGGAATCTACCTGATGTGCCGCATCTGCGTGGCCACGCCCGCCGCGCTTCTGGAGGATATGGGAGCCACCGAATCCATCCGGCGAAGCTTCAGCTTGACGAAGAGCTTTGCGGGCCGCGCATTCATGATCTACCTGCTTTACTTTGCGCTGGTGTGGGGCGTTGTCGCCATGTTTCAATTTCCGTTTATGGTCTTGATGGGAATCAACGCCAAACAAATGCACCTATTCGTCCTCTGGACTGTCCTCGCGCAGGTCGGCAACTTCCTCGGAAGCGTTCTCGTGGCGCCGGTCAGCACCATCGGCTTTGCCCTCTTCTACTATGACCTGCGCGTGCGCAAGGAAGCCTTTGACCTGCAGATGATGATGCGCGCGGTTGGCGTCGATCCCACGCCAGCTCCGATAACCGGCGGTGTGCCGTCCATGTTTGGAAGAGATGCGTCCTGAACGGGTCGCTCGGGCCCACTCTGTTTTGGGTGGGAACTCCCTCGGCCTTGCTGCACTTCTTTTGGCCTTCGTTTTTTCCTATTCACAATTTGCGGTGCGCACGAATGCAGCTCCGCAATCTCCGCCGAGCTCCGCTTACAATTCGGTATCCTTCTCGGAAGAATTGCAGCGGCTCAAAGCCGGACTCGATAGCGCCGGCAGCTCCACGGAAAGCTTGCGAGCCTACCGAGAGGCTCTGCCGAAAGCCTGGCCCGTCGACGCCGGAGGCCGCCATTTCGATGTACCTGCGGACTGGCTCGTCTCCCTCCTCGACACTGCCGAGAAACATCCTGAATCTCGCCAACAAAAATTGAAAGAGGCACGGAAATATCTCGATTCCCTGGCGGCGGAGGCTGCGTCTCTTTCCGCGGAGCCGGCGCCGTCGCACGATTCCGCCCGATCCAAGCTGGACGCGATTTTGACGCGCCCCGAATACGCTCACGTAAAGCAACAAGGCTGGTACGAGAAGCTGCGCGAGCGCATCAATCAGCTCCTCTTGGACGCGCTCATTCGCCTTTTCCGCGGGGTCGGAGGGCAGACAACCCTCGGGTACATCCTGCTCTGGATTGGCGTGGCCGGCGCCGTCATCCTGATTGCGTATTGGGTCTTTCGCAATTGGTTTCGCACGGCTCGCGCTGTCGAAATGGCCTTGGCCGGCGCGGCGGTGCCGTCCCGATCCTGGCAGGAATGGCTCTTTACGGCGCGCGAGGCAGCCGCCCGCGCCGATTACCGCATGGCCATCCACCGCGCATAC
>Ga0210410_10003086_pt1 | contig 14816 bp, 4 predicted proteins | sample IncBWC4MmetaG_FD_161058 | JGI IMG/M metagenome (GOLD analysis project Ga0210410, IMG submission 161058) | Forest soil microbial communities from Barre Woods Harvard Forest LTER site, Petersham, Massachusetts, United States - Inc-BW-C-4-M | ecosystem: Environmental > Terrestrial > Soil >... | reverse complement strand
TCGAGCTGAAGAACACCATCAACATCATGGTGGACCAGCTCAACTCGTTTGCCTCGGAAGTTACCCGCGTGGCGCGCGAGGTGGGAACTGACGGAAAGCTCGGCGGACAGGCGGATGTGCGCGGCGTGGCCGGCACGTGGAAAGACTTGACCGACAACGTGAACTTGATGGCCGCCAACTTGACCACACAGGTGCGCGGTATCGCTAAAGTTGTGACGGCGGTGGCGAACGGCGACCTCAAGAGAAAGCTCGTACTTGAAACGAAGGGCGAAATTGCTGAACTTGCCGACACGATCAACGCCATGATCGATACGTTGGCGGTGTTCGCCGACCAGGTGTCCACGGTGGCACGCGAAGTCGGTATCGAAGGAAAATTGGGCGGCCAGGCACGCGTGCCGGGTGCTGCAGGTATCTGGCGCGACTTGACCGACAACGTGAACCAGCTTGCCGCCAACCTGACGACGCAGGTGCGCGCGATTGCCGACGTCGCGATCGCGGTGACGAAGGGAGACTTGACGCGATCGATCGCGGTGGAAGCGCAAGGCGAAGTCGAAACCCTGAAAGACACAATCAACCAGATGATCGCCAACCTGGCGGAAACGATTCGCAAGAACACCGATCAGGACTGGTTGAAGACCAACATCGCGAAGTTCACCGGCATGATGCAAGGCCAACGCGATTTGCTGACCGTGGCAAAGTTGCTGCTATCGGAATTAACCCCGCTAGTGGGCGCGCAACACGGCGCTTTCTATCTGACAGATAGCACGGAAACAGACACAACCCTCAAATATCTGTCGGGATACGCGTTCACCGAAGAAAACGGCGTACCCAAGCAATTCCGAATCGGACAAGGACTTGTCGGTCAATGCGCTCTTGAAAAGGAGCGCATCCTGGTTACCAGCGTGCCCAATGACTACATCAAGGTCAGCTCAAGTCTGGGAGGAGCGGCGCCAGCCAGCATCGTGGTTTTGCCGGTGCTATTCGAAGGCGAAGCGCGGGCGGTTATCGAGCTTGCATCGTTTAGCCAATTTAGCGAAGTCCACCTGGCATTCCTTGATCTTCTGACCGAGTCCATCGGCATCGTGCTCAACACCATCGCAGCCACGATGCGTACGGAAGAATTGCTGAAGCAATCCCAGGCGTTGGCGGAAAAACTACAGAGCCAGCAGTTGCAATTGCAGCAGACCAACGCGGAGCTACAGGAGAAAGCGCAGCTCCTGGCCGAACAGAAGACGGAAGTCGAAACCAAGAACCGCGAAGTCGAACAGGCCAAGCAGCAGTTGGAAGAAAAGGCCGAACAGCTCGCGCTCACGTCCAAGTACAAGAGCGAATTCCTTGCCAACATGAGTCACGAGCTGCGCACACCGCTCAACAACCTGTTGATCCTTGCCAAAATGCTGGCGGAAAACTCCGAGAAAAACCTGGTGTCCAAGCAGGTGAAATTCGCAGAGACGATTCACTCCTCGGGAACGGACCTGCTCGCGCTCATCAATGACATTCTTGACCTTTCGAAGATTGAGTCCGGCAAGATGGACGTGGAGCTCGGCCCGGTGCAGTTGATGCAGCTTCAGGACTACTGCTCACGGACGTTCCGCCACGTGGCCGAAGGCAAAGGTCTCGACTTCACGATCGAACTCGATCCGACGCTCGGCGATACCATTCACACGGATACGAAGCGTTTGCAGCAGGTACTGAAGAATCTTTTGTCGAACGCGCTGAAGTTTACCGAACACGGCACAGTACGGCTGAAGGTCTCGCGGCCGGCCGCCGGATGGCGCACTACGCATCCGGTTCTTAGCCGCGTCAAGAGTGTCGTGGCTTTCTCCGTGACCGACACGGGAATTGGCATCCCGCAAGAAAAACAACGCATCATCTTTGAGGCATTTCAGCAGGCGGACGGAACGACGAGCCGGAAATACGGCGGAACGGGGCTGGGCCTTTCCATCAGCCGCGAACTGGCGCGATTGCTCGGCGGAGAAATCCGGTTGGAGAGCACTCCCGGAGTCGGCAGCACGTTTACTCTGTACCTACCACAAGTGTACGTCAGCACAATGCAAGCGAAAGTTGCGGAGTTGCCGCGTCTGCCAGTTTCGAGCGACACGCTGGCTCTGGTGGTGCCAACCGCCGAAGAAAACACGGTTGCGAGCCTCTCGCCGCCGCGCATAGGCGTCACGGAAATACTTGCGGAGGACCTTGTTGTCGAAGATGATCGGGGGAATATCAAGCCGGGTGATCCGGTACTGCTGATCATCGAGGACGACGTCACGTTTGCGCGTATCCTCGTTGATATGGCGCGAAGCAACAATTTGAAGGCGGTTGTTGCCCTGCGCGGTGCGACGGCACTCTCTCTCGCGAGGGAATTCAAACCCGGTGCCGTGACGTTGGACATTGCTCTGCCAGACATGGTGGGTTGGACTATCCTGGATCGCCTGAAACACGATCCAGCCACTCGCCACATTCCTGTTCACGTGATTTCTGGCGACGACAATCGCCGGCGTGGACTGGCACTCGGAGCGATGACCTACTTGCAAAAGTCAGTGGGCGGTGGCTCGATCGATGAAGCTTTCAGTGCAATTCAGCACTCAATGGACAGGGCGACTAAAAGGTTGCTGATTGTGGGGGGCGCCGCCCATAGCGACGATTTGAAGGCGATCGTCGGCGGCAACGACATTGAAATCATGACGGCCAGCAGCGCGGACGAGGCTTTGTCTCTTCTCGAAAACGACCGCGCGGATGCGATTATCTTGGAAATGCCTCTGCAGGACATGGGTGTCCTGGGGTTCGTGCAGGATGTGCACAAGAAGAGCAAGCCTCCTATCATCCTTTTTGGCGACGTAACCAATAATGGCAACGAAGTGGATCTAAGCGACGTTTCTCAGTCCGGCGTGATCCGGCACGCGTCTTCATTGGAACGCCTACTCGACGAAACGGTGCTGTTGCTGCATCGGCCGGAATCAGTGCTTTCTGACCGGCAGCGCAAAATCCTTGCGGAAATGCGCAAGAACGATTCCGCGCTCGCGAACAAGAAAGTGCTGGTCATTGACGATGACCTGCGAAACATTTTCGCCTTGACCAGTCTCCTGGAGCACCATGACATCAAGGTGTTGCATGCGGAAAATGGCCGCGCGGGCATTGAGTTGCTCCGGAAAACGCCTGACGTTGACATCATCCTGATGGATATCATGATGCCCGAGATGGACGGCTATGAGACCACGCAGGCTATCCGCAAAGTTCCTGCGTTCCAGAACCTGCCGATTATTGCGCTGACCGCCAAGGCGATGAAAGGCGATCGCGACAAGTGCCTGGAGGCCGGGGCGTCTGACTACGTCACAAAGCCTGTGGACCTCGAGCAGCTTTTTGCCGTCATGCGTGTTTGGATTTCGCGCCGCTCGGAACGCATACCGCACCACGTCTCGTCAGAGGCCGCGGTATGAGCACTCCGTCACGACGAATGCCCGGCGGTGTTGGCGCAGGCGCGTCCAGCGCCGGCGGGCAACGGGAGGAAGCGGTCGCCCACGAGAAAGTGAAAATCCTTCTTGTGGATGATAACCCGGACAACCTGGTATCGATCGAGGCCGCGCTGGACGCGCTGAATGAAGAGATCGTGTCCGCGCGATCTGGAACAGAGGCATTGCGCTATCTGCTCGAGAATGATTTCGCGGCCATCTTGTTGGACGTCAAAATGCCCGACATGGATGGTTTCGAAACCGCCGAGCTGATCCGGTCCCGCAAACGCAGCCAGCATACTCCCATTCTCTTTCTGACTGCGTATCGCAATGAGGAGCATTTGTTTCGTGGGTACGATCTCGGCGCAGTCGATTTCTTGTTCAAGCCCATCGTGCCGGAAATACTTCGCTCCAAGGTAGCTGTTTTCGTGGAGCTCAGCCGTAGCGCGCAACGTCAGCGGCGCCAAGCGGAGATTTTGGCCAAAGCGGAGCAGAAGTTTCGGTCTTTGCTCGAGGCCGCGCCCGACGCTATGCTCATCACCACCGCGGAAGGCGAAATCGTGCTGGCGAATTCCCGTGCGGACGACATGTTTGGCTATAGCCGGCAGGAGTTGCTCGGAAAGAACATTCGTGTTGTGGTCCCGTCTTGGACACTGAGCAGTTATCACGTCGGAGAGCTGTCATCCGTGTGTAAAGATAGTTCGACGTTCCCCTCGGAAATCAGTTCGAGCCCATTGCAGACCGAAGAAGGACTCTTGATAACGAGCGCCATTCGCGATATCAGCGAAAGGAAGCGAGCCGAGCAGCGTATCGCGGAGCAAACGCAGCAATTGCATGAGGCCAACCGTGAGCTGCGCCACTTATCCTCTCGCATAGTCGCGATTCGTGATGAAGAGCGGAGAAGGCTGGGTCGAGAGTTGCACGATAGTCAGGGACAGTACTTGGCGGCCATAAAGATGAATCTGGAAATGATCGAGACGACGGACGCAGCGCTCTCAACTCTTCAAAAATCGGCGTTGACCGAGGCGATTACTCTGCTGGAGCGGTCGATGCGCGAGATTCGTGTGATTTCACATCTGCTCCATCCCCCATTGCTCGACGAAATTGGACTGCAGGCCGTCGTTCCTTGGTACCTGAATAGTTTTTCCGAGCGGAGCGGCATTCAAATCGATCTCGACATGCCTTCCGATATTTCCAAGCTCCCTGACCAGGTGGAGCTCGCGGTGTTTCGCGTTCTGCAGGAATGCCTGACCAACGTACACCGGCACTCTGGAAGCAAGGTTGCGAAGGTAAAGATTCTTCCGGAAGATACCAGCGTCATCTTGGAAGTTAGCGATCGCGGGCGGGGAGTGATCTCTCAGAACGGTTCTGATCCTGTAATGGGCGTGGGCATTACAGGAATGCGGGAGCGCGTCAGAGAACTGGGCGGGCAATTCGAGATTACTTCAACCCCCGAAGGCACAATCGTGCGCGCCGTTTTGCCGATCGGCGAACAGATTGGCAATCATGCGGTTAAGCTTCAGTCTGATCTGGTCTAATCCCGCTAAGGCGTGAGCCATCGCGCCTCCGCATCGGGCCTCAGTATCCACTTTTCAAAAATGCCTTGAGCTTTTGCACAGCTGTAGCGATACAATCCCGGAACTGGTTTCCGGAGAGACTTCCGTGGGAGACGAGCGTCGCCGCACGCCGCGCTATCCGTTCATCGCTACCGCTGAGGTGGTTGATCAATTATCCCAGACCAGCATCGCGACACGCGTGACCGAGCTCAGTCTTCATGGCTGCTACTTGGACATGCCCAACCCTTTGCCCACGGAGACACAGATTAAGATCAAGATTTATTGCGAGGGGAAATTCTTTGAGTCGAGCGGAGTGATTGTCTACTCGCAACCGAATCTGGGCGTTGGCGTTACGTTCCGCGAGGTCCGGCCGCAATTTCTCAGTGTGCTGAAACAATGGCTGCTGGTGGCCGCGGTTGCCAAATACGGCACTAAGCCGTAATGGCGCAGAACTCGCTTACCAACGCATGGTGAGGGATTGCGCTGCCTCAGCGCGAAGGCCATTCGCGCTGCAAGGCGAGGTGGAGTACGTCTGCGACGTGCATTGCGGTTCGGCCCGTGCTTTGCCGGATCTGCTCGCGGCAACTAAAGCCATCCGCCACGATTAATGTTTCAGGCGCCGCGCTTCGCACCGCGGGTAGCAAGACACGCTCGCCTACTGCTTGGGCGATTGCGTATTTGTCTCGTTCGAACCCGAAGGGTCCGGCCATTCCGCAGCATCCCGCATCTGGGCATTGCAGTTCCGCTCCCGTGCGGCGCAGCAGTAATTCTTCATCGCCCATTTTCATGAGCGCTTTGTGATGACAATGGCCATGCAGGAGAATCTTTGCGGGGAGTTTTGGAGGAGCGTAGCCCGGCGACTGATTTTGCAGGAATTCGCTTAGCAAAAATGTTTGCTGGCGCAACCGACTCGCTCGCGCGTCGCGGGGGAACAAATTGCGCAACTCGTCACGAAAAACGGAGGCACAGCTCGGCTCGAGTATAACAATTGGCAACCCGGCGTCGATTTCCGGGCTTAGGGCATTCATGATTGCTTCTAGATATCGCTTGGCCTCGGTCAGCATTCCGAAGTCGTACAAAGGCCGTCCGCAACACAAAACATTGGGTGGGCACCTCACCGTAAAGCCAGCCTGCTCGAGCACTTCCAGAGCAGCTCGGCTTGTCTCTGGATGGAAATAATTGTTGAAGGTGTCGACCCACAACAAAACCTCGCTCTTCTTAGGGTTAGTCGTCTTCTCAAATAGTGCAGGGCGTTGCCGCCGTGCCCACTGTCGAAAACTTGGACGTGCAAGCGACGGAATTTGACGTTGCGGTGCGAGCCCCAAAATCCATCCAAGTAAATGCCGAGATCCTGGGGCATGACTGAAAAAATTGGCGATGCCTGGTACCGCCGATGCAAGTCGCGCCCAACGATTGATTTTTCCAAACGCGTGTGCCCGCAGCGGCCGGCGCTTGCTCTCATAGTAGTGAGAAAGGAATTCCGCTCTGTAGGTAGCAACATCGACATTCGCCGGGCACTCGGACTTGCACGCTTTGCAGGAGAGACACAAATCGAGCGATTTTTTGACGTGCTCGTCTTTCCAGCCGTCGCGAAGGACTTCGCCCTGCAGCAGTTCAAAGAGAAGGTGCGCACGCCCACGCGTACTGTGTTCCTCCTCTCGCGTGGCCATATAACTTGGGCACATGGTTCCGCCGTCGCCCTTTCGGCACGCTCCAAGCCCGATGCAGCGCAGCGTGGCGTTTGCGAGCGAGCCGCTATCGTCGGGAAATTGGAAATGTGTCTCCGGTTTCAGAGGGCGATAGTCCGCGCCGAGCCGCAGATTTTCCGTTGGTAGATGCGCGTCCACCACTTTGTGCGGATTAAGTTTGTTGTCCGGGTCCCAAGCACGCTTAAACGTCGCGAACGCCTGCACCAGTTCCGTGCCAAACATTCTTGGAAGGAGGGCCGCACGCGACTGCCCGTCACCGTGCTCGCCGGAAAGCGAGCCTCCGTACGAGACTACTAAGTCGGCGGCGCGCTCGATGAACTCGCCATATTTGCGGATGCCTGTTTCGCTTTCGAGATCAAACGTGACGCGCATGTGCACGCAGCCGTGCCCGAAGTGTCCGTAGAAAGCTCCCCGGTATTGGTATTCGTTCATGAGGCTGCGAATATCGCGCAGGTAGCCGCCTAATTTTTCGGGTGGTACTGCGGCATCGTCCCAGCCTTCCCATTCCGCAGGCGCGCCGGGAGCGAATGCTGCTGCGCGTGGCCCCGCCTCGCGGAGCTGCCAGACAGCTTTTGCTTCGTCCGCCGAATACGAGCGCATGCCAGGCTGGCCGCTGGAACTCTTCAGGCGCTGCAGCAGCTTCTTTGCGGCATCATCTGCTTCTCCCGCATCGTCCGCGCCGAATTCCACGAGCAAGAATCCGCCGCCCGGAGGCAAGAGATCCAGATTTGGCGCTCCTTTTTTGCGGAGGCCATCGACGATGCTGCCCTCAAATCCTTCGAGGCCAATCGGGCCGAACTCAAGAATCTCCAGAATATGGTCCGCCGCGTGAAACGCGTCTTCGTACCCCAATCCGACGAGCACCCGGTGCTGCGGGCTGTGGATCAGCTTTACTTTTGCTTCCAGCACGATGGCGCAGGTACCTTCCGTGCCAACGAGTGCGCGGGCGACGTGAAAACCGCTTTCTGGCAACAGTTCATCGAGGTTGTAGCCGGAAACGCGTCTGGGAATTTTCGGGAAGCGAGCGCGTATCAGGTCCGCGTGCTCGTCCCGGATATTGCGAAGCGTACTGAAGATTTCTCCGCGTCTTCCGCCATGCGCGATAGCCGCCTGCAGATCGCTCTCGCTGGTCGCGCCCACGGTCATCTGAGAACCGTCGTAGAGCAAAATACGAAGCTCTTCGACATTGTCGACGGTTTTTCCGCCCATCAGGGAATGTGTACCGCACGAATTGTTTCCGATCATTCCACCGATAGTGCAGCGGCTATGCGTAGAAGGGTCTGGCGCAAACGTGAGCTGGTGGGCTTCCGCGCGATTGCGCAGCGTATCCAGAACCAACCCCGGCTGAACGCGCGCGAACAGTCGCGACGGGTCGAGCTCAAGAATTCGGTTCATGTACTTGGTGAAATCCAGCACCACGGCAACATTGCAGCATTGGCCGGCGAGGCTCGTGCCCGCACCACGCGGCAGCACGGGCGCCCCGAACTTCCGGCACGCCGCCACGGTCGCTACCACGTCTTGCTCGTCACGCGGCACTACCAAGCCAATAGGAATTTGGCGGTAATTTGACGCGTCTGTGGCGTAAAGGGCGCGGCTGCCGCGGTCGAAGCGGACCTCTCCCTGCACCGTGCGCTTCAACTCAGATTCGAGTGCCGCGGCGGCGGCGAACGAATCCGCTGGTTTTCCGTGAGAACTCAGGGGCAGTGGCAGAGGATAATCCAAGGCCTGTTTACTCTAGAACAAGTCGTCAAGGCGTGGCGAATCGATTTGATCCGGGCCTCGCCGGCCTTCGGCAAAGTAGCCACACGAAGGCTCTTACGTACCGCTGGATACGCGCTCACCGCGCATCCGTTGCTGGTTTCACAATTAATGCGGGAATTTCCTGTTGTTTTACCAACTCGTCGTAAGATTTCACGTCGGTGGAAACAATGGCTTTCCACTTCGTCAGTTGTTCATCGACCGCCTTGCTCAGCATGTCAAAAACTTCATAGGATTGTTTTGTAGGCGCAGTATCGGCACTACCGACCACACCGCCCAGCGCGACAAGGTGATTGTTCAAGCGAACCGGGAAATTCAAAACGTCCTGGCCGCTCTTCGCCTTAGTCTGGATTAGCGTCTCCTCGACTTCGGTCATTTTTTTGTCCAGCGATTTGCCGGCATCGGCAATTGCTTTCGCTCGCGGATCGTTTTTCAATCGCTTGTTGATGGCGCTCACTTGCTCCCGCAAATCGCGGATCTGGTTGATAGCGTCATCGGTTTCTGTGACCTTGTCGCGAATCTTAATTAGGAGCGCGAACTGCTTTTCCAGGTCACCTTGCGTCACCGCCAGGCGCGGGTCAGCTTTGATTTCAAGTGGCGCGGTGTAGCTCTTTCCTAGCACCGTAAGCTTTACTTGATACGTCCCGGGTAGGACGCGTGGACCGCTGGTGCTGCCGCCCCAGAGCGGCGCGTGCGGGACCTTGGTTGCACCTTCATAGTCGAGGTCCCAGACAAAACGGTTCAGTCCGGCTTCGGCAGGAAGCTTGCCCGCATTGCGATCGGGCGCGCCGAAGCCCTCATCCTGTTCCCCTTCCTCCTCCTTCTTGGGGAAATGGCGAATGACTTTGCCGGAGGGGTCGAGAATGTCGAGCGTAATCTTGGGAGGCTCGCTCTCGTCGGATTTGGCATCGGATTTTGCCGCGCCTTCCTTTGCTTCGGCGCTTTGCGCTTGTCCTTTAGAATCGCTTTCTTTCTTCTCGGACTCTTTCTTTTCATCCGGCTTCTTTAACGAAGCTTTCAGCCAATAGTCGATCACCGCACCCGCGGGAGGATTCTGCCCGGTATTGGCGCTCCGGCCAAAGAAGGAGCCGCGGAAAAGTGTGTGACTCGTAGCAGCCGGTGTGAACAAATGTGCGGCGTCTTGTGTCACGCCTTCACTGTACTGTTCGAGTGGCGTGATGTCGTCGAGCACCCAAAAGCTGCGCCCGTGCGTGGCCACAATCAAATCATTATTCTTAACAACGAGATCGTTCACCGGCGAAAGCGGCAGATTCAACTGCAGCGGCTGCCACTGCTCACCGTCGTTGAAGGAAACGAACACGCCGGCTTCCGTGCCCGCAAAGAGTAAGCCATCACGCCGCGGATCGACCCGCACAGCATGGACATAAGCATTCGCTGGAAGGCCGGCCGCGAGCTTGGTCCACGTTTTCCCGAAGTCAGTGGTTTTGAAAACATACGGCGCGAAATCGTCCAATTTGTGTCGCTCAACGGCAATGTACGCTGTGCCGGCATCCTTCGGGGAAGCTTCGATCATACTCACGGTGCCCCAATCCGGCATGGCCTTAGGCGTGATGTTGTCCCAGTGTTGGCCGGCATCGCGCGTTATGTGTATCAGACCGTCATCCGTTCCGGCCCAGATCAAATCTTTTTGCGCCGGCGATTCCACTACTGAAAAAATCGTGTCGTACACCTCGACGCCAGTATTGTCCTTTGTTATCGGGCCGCCGGAGGCTTGCTGCTTTTGCTTATCGTTCTTCGTCAAATCGGGGCTGATGATGTTCCAGCTCATGCCGGCGTCCGTGGTCTTGAAGAGAACCTCTCCGGCGAAATAGAGAGTCTTCGGATCGTGCGGAGAAAACACGATCGGTTCCGTCCACTGAAAGCGGTGCTTCACATCGGCAGCCGCCCAGCCGATGGGATTGACCGGCCATGGATTAACGGCCTGCATCTCCCCGGTGCGGTGATCGTATCGCGTGATTTCGCCGCCGTAAGACCCTGCATACACGATTTGCGGATCGGTGGGATCGGGAGCGATATAGCCACTCTCGCCGCCGCCGACGTCGTACCAATCCGGGCGGTCAATGCCGCCGTCCGCGCTGGCGCTGGCGATGCCAACGGTGGAGTTATCCTGCTGCGCTCCGTAAATGTAGTACGGGAAGCGATTGTCCGTGGTCACGTGATAGAACTGCGCGGTCGGCTGGTTGTAAACACTGCTCCAGCTCTGCGCTCCGTCAGTGGATATGGTGGCGCCGCCGTCATTGCCGTTGATGAGGCGCTTCGGATTTGTCGGATCAATCCACAGGCCGTGATTGTCGCCATGCGGAACGCGCAACACATTGAATGTTTTGCCCCCGTCGTTTGAACGGTAGACGCCAGTGTTTAGGATATAGACGGTGTCTGCGGATTTCGGATCGGCAAAGATGTGCGAGTAATACCAGGCGCGCTGGCGAAAGCGGTGATCGTCGGTCAGAAGCTGCCAGTTTTCGCCAGCGTCATCAGAGCGGTAAATGCCACCCTTCTCCGCTTCCACGACCGCCCAGATGCGGTTCGGGTTTGCTCCCGAAATGGTCACTCCGATGCGCCCCAAGACTGTTTCGGGCAGGCCGTGCGCTTTGATTTCTTTCCAGGTCGTGCCGCCGTCAGCGGAGCGATAGAGGCCGCTTCCCGGACCCCCGCTATCCATGCTCCAGGGTGTGCGTCTGGCTTGCCAGAGAGCCGCAAACAAAATATTGGGATTGCTCGGATCAAATGTTAAGTCAATCGCGCCGGTCTTCGCGTCCTTGTATAAGACCTTCTCCCATGTTTTGCCGCCGTCGCGTGTGCGAAAAACCCCACGCTCGTCGTTGTCGCCGAACGGATGTCCCAGAGCGGCGACAAACGCGATGTCGGGATTTTTCGGATTCACAATCAGGCGGCCGATAGCGTGAGTATCGCCGAGCCCAACAAACTTCCATGTCTTGCCCGCGTCAATGGATTTATACACGCCGTTGCCGCCGACGATGTTGCCCCGGATGCAAGCTTCGCCGGTTCCCACATAAATTACGTTGGGATCGGATTCGGCAACGGCGAGCGCGCCGATGGAAGGCGAGGCGTCCTTCTCTTTGTCAAAAATGGGCTTCCAATTAAGGCCGCCGTCCGTGGTCTTCCAAACGCCACCCGCGACACCGCCGAAATAATACGTGTTGTCTTGACCCACGACGCCAGATACGGCGAGGACGCGTCCGCCGCGAAACGGCCCGACCAGGCGGTAGGTGAGCGCCTTCCACGGGCCTTTATCTTCTTCATCGTCCTTTTGGGCGGCCGGCGCCTGCTGCGAACTCTCCTGTTTCTTTTCTGTTCCACTTTCGGCTGATTTCTTCGACTTCTTCTGAGCGAATGCGGGAGTGAGCGTCAAAGTGATAAGGGCTAGCAGGGCAACTATTCGCAATGTTTCCTCCACACGGTTAGCAGGGTTTGCAATCCTAAACGCTCTCATCATTCCGGCAAAGGAAAAAAATTGTCGCGAAATCGGGCGGCGCTTTGAAGGCAGTGGAAGCCTTCGAGTTGTGACCGGAGATCAATCGGACCCAGGATCACGCGCCGAATCGCGGGAGCGTGCAAACAATCGTCTGGCCATCGACGACCAGGGCAGTGCTTCGAGTTCGGCGAGATAAGAATAGGCGACGGGTACTACCAGCAGTGTGAGCAGCAAGCAGAGCGTCTGGCCGCCGATGATGGTCACCGCTATGGAGGCGCGCTGTTCGGACCCTGCCCCAATGCCGATGGCCACTGGGATAAGACCGGCTACGATGGAAAGCGTGGTCATCAAGATGGGGCGCAGGCGCACACGATTGGCTTCGAGTAGCGCCGGGTGCAAGGGCATTCCGGTGGCGCGAAGGCGATTCGTGTAGTCCACCTGCAAAATTCCATTCTTCTTTACGATCCCGAGGAGCAGGAACATGCCTAGTGCGCTCCAAAGGCTGAGCGCCCGTCCAGTGATCCACAGAGAAAATAGAGCAAACGGGACGCTGAGCGGCAACGTCAGCATGATGATGAAGGGATATGCGAAATTTTCAAACTGCGCGGCCAACACCATGTACATGAAGATCGAAGCCAACAACATAGCGAGAAGTAGATTCCAGGTAGTTTCCTCAAGAACTTTCACTTGGCCCGTAAATCGATAGGAATATCCGGGAGGAAGCCCAATCTCTTTGATGGACTGCACGGTATGTGCTGCGCCTAGATCCAGGGGATATCCGGACGCCACATTGGCGTAGATCGTGACCTGAAATTCGCGGTTGTAGCGCCAGAGAGTCGCGGGGCCGGCGCCCCGGACGATGGACGCGACATTTTCCAGGCGCACCTGGCCTAGTTTGCTGGACGGCACCATCATGCGCGCAAGCACATCGGGATTGTCGCGCTGCTCTTGCAACAACTGCATGGTCACCGGATATTGTTCGGAACCTTCCTTGAAGCGCGTGATTTCGTCTTCGCCAGAATAGAAAAGGCGCACGGCGTCGCTGACGTCCGTCATGCGAACGCCAATATCGGCGGCGCGTTGGCGATCGACCTTCACCTGCAGCTCCGGAGTGTTTAGGTTTAGGCTTGGATTCACATCCACGAGATCCGGATACTTCATCATGAGAGCCGCAGCGCGTTTGCTCAGTTCCGCTAGTTGCGAGAGGTCCGGGCCGCGGATAACCGCTCCAATCGGAAAATAAGTTTCACCGCCAAAAACGGATGGGAGGCGCACGTTATAAACAGTGTTGCGATATTGAGAGAGAATGCCCCGTACAACCGTTGCGACCTGCTCATGGGTCTTCTTGCGCTCGCTGCGCGGCACCAAGACTATGAAAAAATGGGCGTGATTTGTTGGACCGTGCGTCAAGGACTGCACGAATGCCACTTCCGGTAGCGCCACGATCTTGGCCGCCATTTCACTGGCTTGCTGTGTAGTTTTCTCAAGCGACGTGCCTTCCGGGATCGTGAATGAGCTGATGAGCTCGCCCTGGTCGTCAGAGGGAATCCAGTCCCGTCCAACAAGCTGGTAAAGGCCAAATGTGGAGAGAAACGTCGCGAGGCAGATTAGAAGAATGACGCCACGATGTGCGAGCGACCACCGCAGCATCTTCAGATAGGCTTCCTCAATTGCGTGGAGGATTCCGGAACCATGATGCTTCTTGTCGCTTTCGCTTACGTGCAGCAGGCGCGAGCTCATCATCGGCGTCAAGGTGAAAGCTACTAGCAGCGAAACGAGAATGGCCATCGCCATGGTCCAGCCGAACGAGTTCACATATTTCCGCGCGTAGCCGTTCATGAAGGCAATCGGCAGAAAAATGATCACGAGCGACAGCGTAGTGGCCATTACCGCGAGCCCGATTTCGCGCGTGGCCTCGATGGCCGCCGTTCGCCGGTCTTTGCCCTTTTCTTCCATGAAGCGAAAGATATTCTCGAGCACGATGATGGCGTCATCGATAACGATGCCGACAGCGAGGGTCAGCGCGAGCAGGGTCATATTGTTGAGCGAGAAATCCATGCCCCGCATGAGGGTGAAAGTGGAAATGATGGAGGCGGGAATGGCGACAGCGGCGATCAACACAGCGCGCCAATTACGCATAAAGAGCCACACAATCGCGCTGGCCAGTATGCTACCGAGGATCAGGTGCTCAAGCAGCGAATGCACGGAAGCTTTAATGAAATCCGAAATGTCGTGTACCACCTGGAGCTGCACGCCAGGCGGCAATTGGGCACGCAATTCCTCAATTTTAGCTTTTACGTCGTCTGCAACGCGCACCGTGTTTGTGCCGGATTGACGGAGGACCTGGATGGCCACAACGTCCTGTCTTGGACCGTTTTTTCGGAACAGTGCCGACCACGTGAGTAATTCCTGCGCGCCGTCCTCAACCTGCGCTACATCACGAACCCGCACCGGGGTACCGCCGCGTGTACCGATTACAATTTCGCCAAACTGCTCGGCGGATGCAACGCGGCCGAGCGTGCGCAAGCCGAGCTGTTGCGGACCGGTGATCATGCGCCCGCCAGGCGCCTCGATGTTTTCGCGGCGCAGCGCGTCGCGGACGTCTAACACCGTGAAGTTGTGCGCCGTGAGCTTTTGCGCATCAAGGAGCACGCGAATCTGCCGGGCCTGGCCGCCATTCAAGTCAACGCTGCCGACGCCGTCGACGGTCTGAATCGCGCGGCGGACCTGCTTATCGGCAACTTCGGTGAGTTCGCGGCGCGAGATAGGTCCGCTGACCAGAAGGGTAAGGATGGGATCAGACTGCGGGTCCAGTTTGGTAATTACTGGCGGCAAAGTGTCGCGAGGCAACCGGTCAATCGCTCCCGCAACCTTTTCCCGAATATCCTGC
>Ga0210410_10003084_pt1 | contig 14819 bp, 10 predicted proteins | sample IncBWC4MmetaG_FD_161058 | JGI IMG/M metagenome (GOLD analysis project Ga0210410, IMG submission 161058) | Forest soil microbial communities from Barre Woods Harvard Forest LTER site, Petersham, Massachusetts, United States - Inc-BW-C-4-M | ecosystem: Environmental > Terrestrial > Soil >... | reverse complement strand
AGGAGGCGGACTGTGAAGATCAGGGTGGGCTACGAGTTGATCTATGACTGTCCGCAGCCGACACCGATGATGTTGGTGCTGAATATTCACTATACGCGCGCGTCCGACCTTGCGGTTCCGGATCACGTGATCATAGAGCCGGCCGTTCCAGTGGCCGCTTATCGCGATAGCTTCGGCAACTGGTGCAGTCGTATCGTCGCTCCCAAGGGTCGGACCAGGATCACCAGCAACGCCGTGGTCAACGACTCGGGCGAGCCGGAGGTCGTTGCAACGTCTGCGCAGCAGCATTCGATACAGGATTTGCCGGAAGAGGCCCTGGTTTTTCTCCTGGGAAGCCGCTATTGCGATACCGAGAAATTTGCGCCGATCGCCTGGAACATGTTCGGCCACACCCCGTTGGGCTGGGGTCGGGTCCAGGCGATCTGCGATTTCGTGCACGAGCGTATCTCATTCGGCTATGAGCACGCGAGCGCCACAAGAACGGCCTGGGAAACGTTCAACGAGCGGCGCGGCGTCTGCCGCGATTTCGCCCATCTTGCGATCGCGCTCTGCCGATGCATGAATATTCCGGCGCGGTATTGCACGGGCTATCTAGGCGACATAGGCGTTCCGCCGCCCCACGGTCCGATGGACTTCGCCGCCTGGTTCGAGGCGTATCTCGGCGGACGCTGGTATACCTTCGATCCTCGCAACAACGTGCCGCGGATCGGACGAGTACTGATGGCAAGGGGCCGCGATGCGATCGACGTCGCGATAAGCACCACGTTCGGGGTCAATACGCTCCTCAGCTTCAAGGTGTGGACTGATGAGGTACAGTCAGCCTGAAGGAGCGTCCGAGAATAGCGGCATCTTCTGCCGCTCGTCGCTGGAAAACTGCACCTGACTCTGGCCGCTGGCTTCGGCGCGCAGCGGAAAATAACTCTGCGCGATGCCCTCGTGGACGATGATGATGTGTAACTGCAGTCGATCGAGGAGCTCGTGCAGAGCCGGCTGGTCGAGAGTTTCCGGCTGTGCACTGACGAGGAAGCTGCAGGCTTCTTCCAGTGAGTCCAACACCCCGGCACTGCGCGGCAGCGCTTGCAGGAAATGCTCGACCTCTTTCAGGCAGAACAGACAGGCGCGCGGGAACTGCAGATCTCGCAGCACGAATTCGAGAACAGCTGAGCGGCTGACGCGGGTTCGCTGGCTCAGGCGGTACATCTGATAGCCGGACAAGGATTTCAGCAGGGTGAGCCAGTGGATCGTATCGAACGGCTGGAACCCCGGTGCATCCGTGGGGACGAGCTGCGCGGAGCGCACATCAATGATCCGGCTCGTCATATCGGCACGCTCCAGATTGCGGCCGAGCATCAACAACGTGAATGCATCGTTGCGGCTCATCGTTCCTTCAAGCTGGCCAGTAAGCGTCTGCATGCCGCGTATGGTGTGCTGTAAAAAATGGAAGCGGTTACGCTTGCTCAACGCCGGCAACTTCTCTTTGATCTCCATGAACAGCTCATTCAAATGCTCCCACACTTCGGTCGGCAGAACGTCACGCAACGCGCGCGCGTTTTCGCGCCCCGAATGCAGTGATGAGAGGATCGATCCGGGGTTATCGAGGTCGGCGGTCAGGAAATGTACGATCTCACGTTCCTCGGGACGCTTGTCGCGCGCATCGAACAGTCCGCGGCTGCCGGTGATGTCGATGAGGGGCAACCAACCTGGCCGGTATTCGGGCGGCAGGTCAAGGAGCAGGTGGGTGTTGACGTTGACCAGGCGCGCCATGTTCTCCGCGCGCTCGAGGTAGCGCGCCAGCCAATAGACATTCTCCGCGACGCGGGAAAGCACCCGTCATGCCTCTACGTCGACAATCCAGGTGTCCTTGCTGCCACCGCCCTGCGAGGAATTGACCACGAGCGAGCCTTCACGCAGGGCAACGCGGGTCAGTCCACCGGTCGTGACATAGGTCTTTGGACCACTAAGGATGAAGGGACGCAGATCGACATGACGCGGTTCGATGCGGTCATCCACGAAGGTCGGCACGGTGGACAGCGTTATCACCGGTTGCGCGATGAAACTGCGCGGCGCGGCCTTCAGCTGCGTGGCGAAATGATTGCGCTCCCGCTGGCTCGCCGTTGGCCCCATCAGCATTCCATAGCCGCCCGAGCCGTCGACGGGCTTGACGACGAGGGAATCGAGATGCTGCAAAACATGCTCGAGGTGTTCGGGCTCAGCACAGCGCCACGAGGGGACGTTTGGGAGAATCGGATCCTCGTCGAGGTAGTAGCGAATCATGTCGGGCACGTAGGTGTACACGAGCTTGTCATCCGCAACGCCCGCGCCGGGAGCATTAGCCAGAGCCACGTTGCCTTTCGCCCAGGCGCGCATGAGTCCCGGAACGCCGAGCGTCGAGTCCGCGCGGAACGAGTCCGGATCGAGGAAGTCATCGTCGATCCGCCGGTAGATCACATCGATGCGTGTCCAGCCGTGGATCGTCTGCATGTACACGCAGTCATCGTCGCGTACTGCAAGATCCCGGCCTTCGACGAGCTCACAGCCCATCTGCCGTGCGAGGTACGAATGCTCGAAGTACGCCGAGTTGTAGATGCCGGGCGTAAGCACCACGACCTCGGGCAATCGCTCGCGTCGCGGAGATAGCGCCACCAGCATCTCATGCAGCTGGGAGGGGTAATCATCGACAGGCAGGATCGTAGTGTTCTCAAACAGCTCCGGAAGCACGCGCTTTACGACCTGCCGGTTCTCGATCATGTACGAAACACCGGACGGTACGCGCAGGTTGTCCTCGAGCACGTAGACAGTGCCGTCTTTGTCACGCACCAGATCGGAGCCGCAGATGTGCGCCCAGCAGCCCTGGGGCGGACTGATACCGACGCAGTTCGGCCGGAAGTTTTTCGAGGACGCGATGATGTGGTGCGGGAATACACCGTCTTTGACGATACGCTGCTCGTGATAAACATCGTCGATGAAGTGATTGAGCGCGGCGACGCGCTGCTTCAGGCCCGCCGCGATCCGGTTCCACTCCCGCGAGGAAATGATGCGCGGAATGATATCGAGTGGCCAGGCGCGATCGATCGAACCGCCCTGCTCGTGATACACGGTGAAGGTCACGCCCATCACCTTGATGGCTAGTTCCGCGGCCTGCTGGCGCACGCCGAGCTCCTCACTTCCAAGCTCCGACAGGTGGCGTATGAGCGCACGACCGGCGACCCGCGCACCGCCGCCCGGGCCGATCAGCTCGTCATGCAGGCCGGATGCGCAGTAGCTGGTCCAATTGATGCTCATCGGGGCTCTTAGGCGGAGTGCGCCGGTACATCGGGCACTCTCTATAAACATACTAGCCCAGTTCGGCGGGAATCGAAGTCCTTCGGCGTGATCCGTTTCGGTGCTGCACGGTCCAGAATGGTGCGCAATGGGGGCGGTGCCGTCCCCATGCCCCGGTGGCGTCCGTATAATGCCGGCCCGTGTCGATCCATGTTGCGCTGAATCATGTCACGCATTACCGGTATGACCGCCGCGTGGCCTTGAGTCCCCAGGTGCTGCGTCTGCGGCCGGCCCCGCATTCGCGCACACGCATTCTGTCCTATTCGATGAGCATCGAGCCGGCCGGGCACTTCATCAACTGGCAACAGGATCCGCAAGGAAATTATCTCGCGCGGGTAGTGTTTCCGGACAAGACCGAGCAGCTGCGCATCGAGGTCGACCTGATCGCCGAGATGGCGGTGCTCAATCCGTTCGACTTCTTTCTCGCGCCGCACGCGGAGCGCTTTCCGTTCGCCTACACGGCCGAGGAGCAGAGTGAGCTCACCCCGTATCTGGCCAAGGCAGCCACGAGCCCGCGCTTTGCGGAGTATCTCGCCTCGATTTCCCGCCTGCCCGTCAATACGGCGGATTTCCTCGTCGAGCTCAATGGGCGTTTGGCCCGGGACGTGCGTTATCTGGTCCGACTCGAGCCTGGCGTGCAGACGCCTGAACAGACGCTAGTGACTGCGTCGGGATCATGCCGCGATTCGGCATGGCTGCTGGTGCAATTGCTGCGCAATCTGGGGCTTGCCGCCCGGTTCGCTTCGGGCTACCTGATCCAGCTCGCGGCCGACGTGCCGTCTCCTGACGGGCGCTCCGGTCCGGTCGCCGACTTCGCGGACCTGCATGCCTGGTGCGAGGCGTATCTTCCCGGTGCCGGGTGGATCGGCCTCGATCCCACCTCGGGCCTGCTCGCGGGCGAGGGGCACATCCCACTCGCCTGCACGCCCGACCCGTCAGCTGCTGCGCCGGTGACGGGAGCGGTCGAAGAGTCTAAAGTCAAGTTCGAGCATACGCTGCGCGTGGATCGCGTCTGGGAAGCACCCCGCGTCACGAAGCCCTACACCGAAGCGCAGTGGGCACAGATCGAGCGACTGGGTCGGGCGATCGACGAAGACCTGGTGGAGCTCGATGTGCGCCTCACGATGGGTGGAGAACCGACGTTCGTGTCCGTGGATGATCCGGATGGCGCGGAATGGAACACCGCGGCGCTCGGGGAGAATAAGCGCGAGCGCGCGGTCGAGCTGTATCAGCGGCTGCGCGCGCGGTACGCCCCGACGGGCCTTGTGCATTTCGGCCAGGGCAAGTGGTACCCGGGCGAGCAGCTGCCGCGCTGGTCGCTCAACTGCTACTGGCGTCGCGACGGCGAAGCGATCTGGTGCGATCAGGCGTTAATTGCCGATGAGACAATTGACTATGGCGCGACCGCGCATACCGCGCAGCAATTCCTCGTCACCTTCGCCTCCCGACTCGGACTGTCTCCTGAGCTCGTGTTCGCCGCTTACGAAGACCCGTTCTACTATGAGTGGCGCGAGCGCCGCTTGCCCGCTAACGTCGACAGCCGGGATTCACGGCTGGACGATGCACAGGAGGGCGCTCGACTCGGTCGCCTGTTCGACACAGGGCTCGACCGCATGATCGGTCACGTCCTGCCGATCGCCCGCGACGCCACCGACGCGCATTGGCAGTCGGGCGCCTGGTTTCTGCGCCGCGAGCGTTGCTATCTGCTGCCCGGGGACTCCCCGTTGGGCCTGCGGCTCCCCCTCGATTCGCTGCCGTGGGCGGCACCCGCCGACCGTCCGCAGCTACATGCGCCGGATCCCAACCAGGCGTTTGAACTGCTACCGGCATACGCGAAGATTCGCCAGCGGCTTGGAGCCGGGACGCACGGAGCGCGGAGTTCACCGGCGTCACGGGCGCCACACAACCAGGAGTCGGCCTACTGGATCGCGCGAACCGCGATCTGCGCTGAGCCTCGTCACGGGGTGCTCTACATCTTTATGCCGCCGACCGGTCATCTCGAGGACTATCTCGAGCTCATCGCCGCAGTCGAATCCACCGCTGATTCACTATCGCAACCGGTCGTTCTCGAGGGCTACGAGCCGCCGCACGATCCGCGTCTCAGTCATTTTCGGGTGACGCCGGATCCGGGTGTCATCGAGGTCAACATCCATCCCGCCTCGTGTTGGGACGAGCTCGTGGACCGAACGACTCATCTTTACGGTGCCGCGCGTCTTTCGCGGCTCACCTCCGAGAAATTCATGCTCGATGGGCGCCACACGGGCACGGGTGGTGGCAATCACTTTGTATTAGGCGGTGCGACCACCGCGGATTCGCCATTCCTGCGGCGTCCCGACCTGTTGCGGAGCCTTCTGGCGTATTGGCACAATCATCCCGCGCTGTCGTATCTGTTCTCCGGCCTGTTTATCGGCCCCACGTCACAGGCGCCACGCCTCGACGAAGCGCGCAATGATTCGCTCAATGAGCTCGAGATCGCTTTTCGCCAGTTGCCGCCACCGGGCGCCGAGTGCGCGCCGTGGCTCGTCGATCGGCTGTTCCGCAATCTGCTCATCGACGTGACCGGCAATACGCATCGCGCCGAATTCTGCATCGACAAGCTGTATTCGCCCGATGGCCCGACCGGGCGGCTGGGGTTGCTCGAGTTGCGCGCTTTTGAAATGCCGCCCCACGAGCGGATGAGCCTCACGCAGCAGCTGCTGTTGCGCTCCCTCGTGGCACGCTTCTGGCGTACGCCGTACTCGCCTGAGCATCTGGTCCGCTGGGGTACAGAGTTGCACGATCGCTTCATGTTGCCGCACTTCGTCGCGCAGGACCTTGCCGACGTCATCGCGGAACAAAATGCTGCAGGCTATCCGCTGCGGGCCGAATGGTTCGCGCCACATATGGAATTCCGCTTCCCGAGGTACGGTGACTTCGCGGCGCGCGGCGTCGAGGTCGAGTTGCGTCAGGCGCTCGAGCCCTGGCACGTCATGGGCGAGGAGGGCGCTGTGGGGGCTACCACACGCTATGTCGACTCCTCGCTCGAGCGCGTGCAGGTCAAGGCAACGGGACTGACGACCGCTCGGTATGCGTTGGCTTGCAACGGCAGGCCGATTCCGCTGCGAGCTACCGGCACCGCGGGAGAGTTCGTCGGTGGGGTGCGCTACCGGGCCTGGCAGCCGGCGTCGGCGCTGCATCCGACGATCGGGGTGCACTCACCCCTCACCTTTGATCTGTTCGACACCTGGATGAGCCGCTCGCTCGGTGGCTGCCAGTATCACGTCATGCATCCGGGCGGCCGCAACTATACGTCGTTTCCGGTGAATGCATTGGAGTCCGAAAGCCGACGGCTGGCGCGTTTCATTCGTACCGGGCACACGCCCGGCGAGTATTCGCTGCTGCCGGCGCAGATTAGCCCGGATTTCCCCTGCACGCTCGATCTGCGCCGCACATGAAGAGTGAGGTGAAGGGCAACCAGGGTGTTACGGCGCCCGGTGCTGCGACCGGGGCGTGTCTTGCGAACTATGTCCCCGATCCCCGCCGCTACGACGAACTTCTCGATGAGCACGGCGCGGTGCGCGCGCACTGGCGGGCGCTTGTTGAGCGTCTGAGCGCCGAGCAGGCCTACGATGCCGCGCGCCGTGCGCTGGAACTCACGCGGCGGTTGATCGTCGAGAACGGCGTCGCCTACAACGTCTACTCGGATCCGCAGGGCGCAGACCGTCCGTGGGGTCTCGACCCATTACCCCTGGTACTCCCGCCGGACGAGTGGCGCCACATTGAGCAAGGCGTGGCGCAACGCGCGCGTGTGCTCGAAGCGTTGCTCGTGGATCTTTACGGGCCGCAACGCCTGCTCGCAGAAGGACTGGTACCACCCGAGCTGGCGTTTGGGCACCCGAATTTCCTGTGGCCCTGTCACGACCTCATGCCCCGGGGCGCGAGCTGGCTGCATGTCTATGCCGCCGACCTGGCGCGTGCCCCCGACGGCCACTGGCGGCTGCTCGCTGACCGTACGCAGGTGCCTTCGGGAGCCGGGTATGCGTTGGAGAATCGCGACATCGTCGAGCAGGTTCTGCCCGAGGCAATCCGCGATCTGGGCGTGCGGCGGCTACGCGACTTCTTCGGCGAGATGCGCGAACGCCTGTGCAGACTGTTTGATGCGGGCGCCCATCCACTGGTCGTCATTCTCACGCCGGGTCCTTTCAACGAGACGTATTTCGAACACGCTTACCTGGCGCGTCAGCTCGGGCTGCCACTCGTGGAAGGGCAAGACCTCACCGTGCGCGACGAGATCGTGTATCTCAAGACACTCGGTGGACTCAAGCGGGTGCACACGATCCTGCGGCGACTCGATGATGATTATTGCGATCCCGTGGAATTGCGCAGCGCCTCCGCTTTGGGCGTGCCTGGGCTCACCAGTGCCATCCGGGCGCACAATGTAGTCATCACCAATGCCCTGGGCACGGGCGTGCTCGAATCGGCAGCGTGGCTCGGATTCCTGCCGGGCGTCGCCGAGCGCCTTCTGGGTGAGTCGTTGCAGCTGCCCGCGGTGGCCACCTGGTGGTGCGGCGAGAAGCCGGCGCTCGACTACGTGCTCGCGAATCTCGATCGCCTCGTCGTGAAACCCAGCTATCCCAATCAGCGCTTCGAGCCGGTGTTCGGCAGCAGCACTGAAGGAGAGGAGCGCGCAGCGCTCGTCGCGCGGCTGCAGGCCCGGCCCTACGCGTACGTGGCGCAGGAGCATGTCGCACTGTCGCAGGCGCCTGTATGGCGCACGAACGGCACGCCGAATTTTGCGGCGCGGGCATTCACCATCCGTGTCTACGCCATGGCAACTCCCGGTGGATTTCGCGTGCTGCCCGGCGGTCTGGCGCGCGTCGCTTCGGAGAGCGCCGTCGATGTCGTATCGACGCAGCGCGGCGGCAGCAGCAAGGATATCTGGGTGTTGTCGCACGGTAGGAATGAGCCGGCGGCGACGGCAACCCGTTCCCTGGAGGTATCCATACGGCTCGACGATGTGTCCTCACCCTCACGACTGGTCGAGAATCTCTTCTGGCTGGGGCGTTACACGGTTAGATGCGCCAATAATGCCCGGCTTTTACGCAGCTCCGTGCGTGTGCGTGTCGATCGGGCCGTATGGATACACGCGGTGCGCATCTGCCGCGCGCTCGGGGTCATTGCAAAAGACTCGCACTCGTCCGCGGGCCTGCGTGACGACCCCTATGGCATCGTAGCGGACGTCAAGCGAATTGCCTGGTGCGCTTCCCAGGTGCGCAGTTATCTCTCGGCACGCGCCTGGCGCGCGGTAGTCCGGCTGCAACGGCAGCTGCAAGAGGCCGCTGCTTCACCTCAGGAACCACGTGAAGCGCTCGAGCGAATCGCGTTGTCACTGGCGGCACTGAGTGGTTATGCCGCCGAGGACATGACACACGATGAAGGCTGGCGGCTGCTGCGAATCGGCCGAGGTCTCGAACGACTGCAATTCACCGCGAAACTCCTGGCGCAGCATTTGCTCGCCGCTGCGGCGACGCGCCAGGGTCAGGTCGAATGGCTTCTCGATGTCTGCCACAGCATCGACACTTATCGATCACGTTATTTCGGCACTCCGCGGCTCGGGTCGGCGCTCGATCTGTTGGTGCGCGATGTCCATCACCCGGTCGCACTCGCATTTCAGTCGAGTGCTATCGAGGGCGATCTTGAAGAGCTGGCCGCGTCTCTGAAGATCGGCCACGATCCAGGACTCGAAGTGACGATCCCCGAGTTTACCGACAGCGAGTTGTTGACACTCGAGGGTGAGGGGAATGAGGGGCAGGCGGCGCGCAAAAACCTGGCGGCGAAACTCAAGGCACTGCAGGTTGCCGGCGCGAAACTCTCCGACCGGCTTTCGATGCGTCATTTCTCGCACACCGGGGATTCGCGGTCGGTGTGGACGTGAGCGAGAGCATGCGCTACAGAATCCACCACGAGACGGCCTACGAGTACGCCAGTGAGGTGCTGCATGCCCATCACATACTGCATCTCGTGCCGCGTCCGGCGCCGTTCCAGCAATGCCTGGAACACACAATCAGCGTGGAACCGGCCAGCTTTCGTCGACGTGATGGAATCGACGCCTTCGGCAATGCTGTGACGCACATTGAATTTGAGCATCCCCATCGCAGGCTCGAGGTGGTGACGCAGATGGAGGTCGAGGTACACCAAAGGCCGAAGGTATTGGCCGATCACAGCATGCCCTGGGAACGACTCTGTGCCGATCTTGCGTATCACGGTGGCTGGCCGACGCGCGAGAATCTCGATGCATGCCGGTTTCGCCATGAATCGCCCTACGTACGGGTGAAGCACGAGTTCACCGAGTACGCAGCCGAGTGCTTTCCGGCGGGCCGCCCGATCCTGGCATGCACGGATGCGCTGATGGTGAAGCTGCACCGGGACATGAAATACGCGCCGGGTGAAACCGCCGTGGGCACGCCGGTGCGCGAGGTGCTGAAGAGGCGCCGTGGCGTCTGCCAGGACTTTGCCCATCTCATGATCGCTTGCTTGCGATCGCGAGGACTGGCCGCGCGCTATGTCAGCGGATATCTGCGAGCCGGGCCGGCGCGCGGCGCCGCATCGGGACGCCCGCCGGCGATCGGAGCCGGCGCCTCACACGCCTGGGTCGCGGTCTACACGCCACCGTTCGGCTGGCTCGAAAGCGATCCCACCAACGACGTATGGGTCGGTACGGATCACATCGCCGTCGCCTGGGGCCGCGATTTCGGCGACGTCTCACCGCTGCACGGGGTTATCCTTGGCGGTGCAACCCACGAGCTTTCGGTGTCCGTGACGGTGGAGCCGATTACTCAGTAGTCACGGTCACGTCCACTGTCAGCGACAGGAAGGACCCCGCCGGCCCCTTGAAGCTGCCCATCACCGGCACCGCTTGCGCGGCATCGCGTGCGACCGCTACCCGAATGAGATTGCGCCCGCCGACGAGGGCGTTGGTGGGATCGAACTCCACCCAACCGGCGCCCGGCAGGTAAACCTGCAGCCATGCGTGGGTTGCGCCAGTGCCGACCATGCCGCTTGCGGCGCCGACGAGGCGCTCATCGTAGAGGTACCCCGACACGAAGCGCGCGCCCAAGCCGAGGCCGCGCGCCGCCTCCATCATGAACACCGCGAAATCCCGACAGCTGCCACAGCCGAGCCCGAGTGTTTCGAGCGGAGACTGTACGCCTTCCTGCTCGCGCGCAACGTACTTAAACTGCTCCCTGATCGCCGAGGTCATCGCCACCAGTGTCTCGAAGGTTCTTCCCCCGGGCGTGCGGTCCAGCACGCTCTTTACCCACTGGTCAATCCTGTGTTCCGGATCAGGGTAGACGCGCTCCTTCGTCCGGCCCAAATCCAGTGCGTCGTCCGCAGAGTAGCTGAAGGGGAAGCGCGAGGCGTAGGGCTCGACCACGATTTCCTGCGGCTCCACTGGATAGTGTTTCGCCCGAAATGCGGATTCGAACGTGAGCGTACCCGCCGGCCTGTCGAAAGTCGCAATCGCGATGGAATTGCCGAAAACATCGTGAATCCATCGGAGCGCGCTCGGGGGCGGGTCGATGAGGAGCGTCGTGTCAATGAGCCGCAGATCGTGGCTGTCGCGCGGCCGGGACATCAGCCGGTGTTCACCGAAGTCGACGGGCTGCGAATAACGGTAGCAGGTGCGGTGGTGGACCTTGAGAATCGCCATGGGTCTTCACACGGTTTCGCGAACGCACACTCTAACTCATTAGACTCGGCCTGGATGCGTGCGTAAACCTCTTCGCGGTGCACCGCCTGAGCCGGGTACAAAGTTCTCCAGTAATACGTTGAGAGATCGATCAGTCCAACCCACTCTGCTGTCATTACGGCTTAGTCGGCTCTGCGTCGTCCTGAGGTGCTCCCGGTTTTAGTACGGCCGAGAGCGTCAGTCCGGGGTTTCGCCAAGACGAGGTAGACGGCGCAGACCGGCTCGTAATCCCGATGCAGGCGAGGAGGTCCGAAGGGTCCACGCGCGTCTTCAGCAGTCGATGGCTGGCCGTACGGAAATCTCGGGGCGACTTTCCGTACAGAATCCGTACGATGAGCTTGAAGGTAAGTTGTTGATTTTATGGCGCTCCCTACGGGATTCGAACCCGATATAACCCGGAGCCCTGTATCTCGAGCAAAAAGGCATCCAGAGCACTGTTGATCCACACGATCTCCTTGCCCTGAACGACAGGGTCGCTGGGTAACTCAGCCCGCGTGTAGTTAACGGCTCGGGTCCAATGCTCACGGGTCAAAAGGGGGATCGGGGCGACTTGCGCTGGGTTGCCAGAGCGATCTGAAGTGAGCTCCTAGTCGCGCTTACTGAGACGCATCACGGCCACCCTCACTAGGTACGTCCTCGGCTGATCTCGAACCGACTCGACACTGGCTGTGCCTCTCCATGGATTGCCCTGTTCGTCGGAGAACCGCCACAGGCTCGTGGCCACGCCGCTCGAAGCTGTCTCTTGTTCTTTCGTCCACTTCATGTTCCGGACGCGGGCAAAGTGATCGCTACGTGGAAATGCATCATTGATCCTTGAGAGAATCACCGCAGCGGTAGCGTCACTGCCCACAGTCCACGTGCTTTCCCAGCGATCGAGCCCTCCCGTGCGGTTCAATGGCACCCAGGAGGTCGTCACAGATTCGACGTCGTACTGACTCGGCATGTACTTGTCAGCCAATGCAGCACGCGCGTATCTCGCCTCTGGGTCCCAGTTGTATTCCATCGCCAGAGCTGCCATCTGCGCCGTGCCCCTTCCATACAACCTCTCCAGCACATGCAAAGAGCCGTCGATTCCCGATGAAAGTCCAGCAGTTGTGATGATCTTGCCGTTATCGACGAAACGCCTGTTAGACACCACATTCGTTCGGGGTGCTTGATCCTTGAGCTGTTCGATCAGCCCTGCGGTTGTCGTGGCCTCGAGACCGTCCAGCAGCCCAGCCTTGGCGAGAATGAACGCGCCGTTGCACACGGACATGACAAGCGTGGCGCCCTTGGCGCTCGCCTCAACCCACTTCATGACCGCTGTACTGTTGAGGGCCATGGGTACGTCGCCGCCAGGGATGACCATGACGTCCGGCTTGGGCGCGTTGTCGAGCGTGTACCTGGGTGTCACCTCCATCCCGTAGTTCGTTGTCAGCGCACCGGGCTTCTCTGCCACCGTGTAGATGTTGAACACGCTCGGTTGTCCGGCCACGTACGCATGTCCGAATGTCTCCCATGGACCGGTATAGTCAATGATCTGCACGCCTGGGAAAATGAGAATCGCTAGGTTCTTGGGTGGCCTCGGGCGTGTGAGGTGTGCGGCCTCTTGAGCTGCTGCACCCGCAATGACACCCAGGGCGACGCTCAGCATGGCTGCCAGTGTGGGGGCTCTCATAGTGTTCTCCTTCCGAGTCACCTATCTCACCGAAATGTATCAAGCGGAACGAGATCTGGTTGCGTCATCGTTGGCGCGAGCATCTCATCCTGATCTGCGGTTCTCCATTATTCGCTTAGCGCGTGGCTGCGCGAGTGCACGGAGGGCGGTCCTAGTCCCCCGGTGGTTTCCGCCTCGAGATCAGCTGCCAACTCGCTGAGCGTGTTGAGCTGCGCTCTCGTCGTACAGTGCACCTCGCCGTTCATTGTTCGCCAATCCTTGTGGTCGCTCACAGGGCGCAAATGACTTCGCGCAAGAGCTCGATCACGGTCCGCTGCGGTACGTGCTCGCCGACGAGTCGCGCTCACCGACATAGCGCGCGCCGCGTCAAAGTCCCATAGGACCGGAACTCAACCATTTGAGACTTAGGCCTTTCCATCCCGTAACATCGTGTTCGGCGTTCCCCTAAAATCACGTGAACGAGGACGTTAGCAGTGGTTGTCAAACGCATCGGCTTCGTGGGGTTTGATCGCCTTACGGCGCTCGACTTATTCGGCCCGATGCAGGTATTTGACGCAGCCAATAACCGCTCAAGAAACGGCGGCAAGGCTTACGAGCTCCTGGTGCTGAGTGCGTCCGGGCGTCCGTTCACGACGGAGAGTGGTCTAAGCATTCAGCCGCATGGCAAGCTCGCAGAGGCGCCCGCCCTGGACACCGTGATCGTGCCGGGGGGATGCGGCCTGCGTGAACGGAGTATCGGCGCTCCGGTAGTCCAGTGGCTACGGGAGCGTGCACCGACTGTCCGACGCATGGCCTCAGTCTGTACCGGCATATATGCGCTCGCGGGGTCGGGACTGCTGGATGGCCGCCGGGCTACAACCCATTGGCGCTTCGCGCCTGACGTAGCGCTCCGCTTTCCAAAGATCAGACTCGAGCCAGACGCAATTTTTCTGCGCGACAGCAGATTCTTCACAGCAGCGGGCGTGACCACGGGTATTGATTTGTCACTTTTCTTTGTCGAGGAGGACCTTGGTGAAAGCGTTGCGCTTGCAGTTGCGCGGGATCTAGTCGTGTATCTCAAACGCCCCGGCGGGCAGATGCAGTTCTCTGAGCCGTTGCGGTTCCAAATGCGCTCGACTGACCGCTTTGCGGATCTGGCCGCCTGGATCGTCCGGCATCTCGAAGATGACTTGTCCGTGGGAGTGCTGGCCGACCGGGTCCGGTTGGGCCGACGCCATTTCAGTCGCCGCTTCAAGGCGACATTCGGCCTGGGGCCGGCCGAATACGTCGAGAAGCTGCGCCTTGATGAAGCACGGCGCAGATTGCCACGCCACAATCAAACAGTAGAGAGCATCGGTCTGTCTGTTGGTTACGCCAGCGCCACGGTATTCGGCCGCGCATTCGAGCGCCGTTTTGGCATAGCCCCCAGCACCTATCGTGAACAATTTGGCAGAGGAACCGTACCGGCTGAAGGCGCGACGATTTGAGGCGCGCCCGGCACTATTGGGATGCCAAGTGTCTTCGGGCGATCGAAGGCAGCTCGTACGTCATTCTGTCGCTGCAGCTTGCGGGCGTAGTCTTCTTGGTCAATGGATGGGCGTGAGGGTTCCTTTGATCACCTACAAGGGACTGCAGGCGCACCCGCGTGCCTCCCGATTGCGCACAGTTCCCGTGACTGATGAAATTCGGTCGGGGTGCCAGTTGTAGTGTCACTATAGACCCCACGTTGGGGTTTACTGCAGGCTCACTTGCCGATGCCGCAGGTGGTGCCACAGCCCACCGTGTTACGCTGAATGCGCTCGGTGACCTCCCGTCCCTCTCGCACCATCGCCTCCGCCTCCGCGACCGTCACGCAGTGCACCACCGTCGGGAGGTGTGAGCCGAGTGGTATCTCGCGCCTGCAGTACTTCTCCTGGCCATGCACCATGCTCAGCTTGTAGCCCTCCATCCGAAGCTGCTTCTCCGCCATCCGCTCGCCGGACGCACTCGGAGTGGGGTTCGCCGGAGCGACGGCAGGAGTCTTTGCCGCGGTGGCAGCGACCGTCGTAGGCACCGTGCGGTCAGCGCTGTTCTGTCCCGTGCTGTCTTCAGCAGTACTGCTCGGCGTCGCGCTGCTCCGAGACTCCGGGGCAA
>Ga0210410_10003082_pt1 | contig 14829 bp, 12 predicted proteins | sample IncBWC4MmetaG_FD_161058 | JGI IMG/M metagenome (GOLD analysis project Ga0210410, IMG submission 161058) | Forest soil microbial communities from Barre Woods Harvard Forest LTER site, Petersham, Massachusetts, United States - Inc-BW-C-4-M | ecosystem: Environmental > Terrestrial > Soil >... | reverse complement strand
CAAGGAGAAGCTGATCAAAGCTGAAGTTCCAGTAGAACTTAAGGTCGACGGGCATTTCCTTTATGGCGCACCGGCTTCCGGGCTGCAGCTCGAGGGCGACATGCTGGTCGCACCGGCGTCGGCACGGCCCGGCTACCCCGGCTACCAGTTTGGCGTTGCCGACGAAGAGACCGCCAGCAACGAGCGCACGCCGATCGAAAACCTGCCCGAAGCTGACGCCAACGGCGTCGCGACCTTCCCGGTCTCATTGGCAAAACCGCCGTCATCGACCCGGCAGCAGGAGGCCCAGATATTCATCCGCATGGCGGAGACCGGCGGCCGCGCGGTCGAGCGTAAGCTGGTGCTGCCGGTGGCGCCCGCCACCAACCTGATCGGCGTCAAACCGCTGTTCGGCGACAAGAGCGTCGCCGAAGGCGACAAGGCCGAATTCGACGTCGTGTTCGTCGCCCCCGACGGCAAGCAATTGCCGCGCGACGGCCTGCGCTACGAACTTTTGAAGATGGAATCCCGCTATCAATGGTACCGCCAGAACTCGTCCTGGGAATATGAGCCGGTCAAATCGACCAGCCGCGTTGCCGACGGTGATCTGAAGCTGGCGGCCGACAAGCCGTCGCGAGTCACGCTGGCGCCGCAGCCCGGCCGCTACCGCCTCGACGTCAAATCATCAGAGACGGACGGGCCGGTCACCTCGGTGCAGTTCGATGTCGGCTGGTATTCCGACGGCAGCGCCGATACGCCGGACCTGCTGGAGACCTCGATCGACAAGCCGGAATACGCGTCCGGCGACACCATGGTGGTGTCGGTCAATGCCCGCTCGGCCGGCAAGCTCACCATCAACGTGCTCGGCGACCGCCTGCTGACGACGCAGACCACCGACGTCAAGGAAGGCACCCAGCAGGTCAAGATTGCCGTCGGAAAGGATTGGGGGGCTGGTGCCTATGTGCTGGCGACCTTGCGCCGGCCGCTCGATGCCGCGGCGCTGCGGATGCCCGGAAGGGCCATCGGCTTGAAATGGTTCGGCATCGACAAGAAGACCCGCACGCTGCATGTCGATCTGTCGCCGCCGGCCCTCGTACGCCCCGGCACCGTGCTCAAGATTCCCGTCAAGCTCGGCGGGCTCAACCCCGGCGAGGACGCCAAGATCGTGGTCGCCGCGGTCGATGTCGGCATTCTCAATCTGACCAATTACAAGCCGCCGGCGCCCGACGACTATTATCTCGGCCAGCGCCGCCTGACCTCTGAGATCCGCGACCTCTACGGGCAATTGATCGACGGCATGCAGGGCACGCGCGGCCAGCTCAAGACCGGTGGCGATTCCGGCGGCGCCGAGCTGCAGGGCAATCCACCCACGCAAAAGCCGCTGGCGCTGTACTCCGGCATTGTCACGGTCGGGCCTGACGGGTCAGCCGAGATCAGGTTCGACATTCCGGAATTCGCCGGCACCGCGCGGGTAATGGCGGTGGCGTGGAGTTCGACCAAGGTCGGCCGGGCCACCACCGATGTCATCGTGCGCGATCCCGTGGTGCTGACGGCGACGTTGCCGCGCTTCCTGCTCAATGGCGACCACGGCACCATGAGCATCGACCTCGACAATGTCGAAGGCGCACCCGGCGATTACGCGATCAACGTCAAGACTTCGGGCCCGGTGAAGGTGACCGGCAATCCGACCACCACGGCCAAACTCGCGGCCAAGCAGCGCACGTCGATGGCGCTGGGGCTCGACGCCGGCGGCTCCGGCACCGCCAACCTCGATGTCGATATATCAGGGCCGAACGGGCTGGCGCTGTCGCGGCACTATGCGCTGGACGTTAAGGCGGCGACGCAGATCCTGGCGCGCCGCTCGATCCGGACTCTTGCAAAAGGCGAAAGCCTGACGCTGACGTCGGACATGTTCTCCGATCTGGTCGCGGGCACCGGCAGCGTCTCGCTGTCGGCGAGCTTGTCCACCGCGCTCGATGCCGCGACCATCTTGAAGGCGCTGGATCGCTATCCGCACGGCTGTTCCGAGCAGATCACCAGCCGCGCGATGCCGCTATTGTACGTCAATGATCTCGCGGCCGGCGCCCATCTGGCGATGGACACGGCGGTCGATGAGCGCATCAAGGACGCCATCGACCGGCTGCTGGCGCGGCAGGGCTCGAACGGCTCGTTCGGGCTGTGGTCGGCCGGCGGCGATGACGCCTGGCTCGATGCCTATGTCACCGACTTCCTGACCCGCGCCCGCGAAAAGGGTTTTGCGGTGCCGGACGTGCTGTTCAAGAACGCGCTCGACCGCATCCGCAACTCCGTGGTCAACGCCAATGAGCCGGAAAAGGACGGCGGCCGCGATCTGGCCTACGGACTCTATGTGCTCGCCCGCAACGGCGCCGCTCCGATCGGTGATCTCCGCTATCTCGCCGATACCAAGCTCGGCAATCTGGCGACGCCGATTGCAAAATCGCAACTGGCGGCGGCGCTGGCATTGGTCGGCGACAAGGCGAGGGCGGAACGGGTCTATGGCGCCGCGCTTGAAGCGCTGGCGCCAAAGCCCGTGATCGAGTTCGGTCGGGTCGACTACGGCTCGGCGCTGCGCGATGCCGCCGCACTGGTTTCGCTCGCCAGCGAAGGCAACGCCCCGCGGGCGACGCTGACGCAGGCGGTTTTGCGGGTCGAAGCGGCGCGGGGGCTTACGCCCTACACCTCGACGCAGGAAAATGCGTGGATGGTGCTGGCCGCGCGCGCGCTGGCGAAGGAGACGCTGAGCCTCGATGTCGATGGGCAGCCGAGCAAGACCGCGCTCTATCGCAGCTACAAGGCGGAAGCGATGGCGGGCAAGCCGGTCAAGATTACCAACACCGGCGATGCGCCGGTACAGGCGGTGGTCTCGGTCTCCGGTTCGCCGGTCACGCCGGAGCCTGCGGCATCGAACGGCTTCAAGATCGAGCGCAATTATTTCACGCTCGACGGCAAGCCGGCCGATGTCACCAAGGCCAGGCAGAACGATCGCTTTGCGGTGGTCCTGAAGGTCACCGAGGCCAAGCCGGAATTCGGGCACATCATGGTGTCCGATTATCTGCCGGCCGGTCTCGAGATCGACAATCCGCATCTGGTCTCCTCCGGCGATTCCGGCACGCTCGACTGGATCGAGGATGGCGAGGAGCCGGAAAACACCGAGTTCCGTGATGACCGCTTCACCGCGGCGATCGACCGCGCCAGCGACGACAAGGCGGTGTTCACCGTCGCCTATGTGGTGCGCGCGGTATCGCCTGGTAGATACGTGCTGCCGCAGGCCTATGTCGAGGATATGTACAATCCCTCGCGCTACGGCCGTTCCGGCACCGGCACAGTCGAGGTGCGGTCGGCGAAATGAGTGAGGAGCGGAGCCAACAACAATCTTCGTCATGCCCGGGTTTGACCCGGGCATCCACGACTTTGGGTCCCAATCGGGAAGACGTGGATGGCCGGGTCAAGCCCGGCCATGACGGTGTTCTTAAACGGCGCGCTTTTCGTATCGCTGCCTTCTCTTTCGCAATTGTTTGCGTCGCCGCGGTCGCCTTCGCCGCTTGGGTCTACTCGCTCGGCCCGCTGCCGCTCGATCAGGCCAGGCAAGTCTCCACCACCATCGTCGACCGCAACGGCAAACTGTTGCGCGCCTACGCCATGGCGGACGGCCGCTGGCGGCTGCCGGTCGATGCCAAAACCGCGATCGATCCCGGATATCTGAAACTGCTGTTCGCTTACGAGGACCGGCGCTTCTATTCGCATGGCGGCGTCGATCCGCTGGCGCTCAGCCGCGCGGCATTTCAACTCGTGACCAGCGGCCACATCGTCTCCGGCGGCTCGACGATCACGATGCAATTGGCGCGGCTGATGGAGCCGCGCCGCGAACGCTCGGTCTACGCCAAGCTGCGCCAGGTTGTGCGCGCGTTCCAGATCGAGCGGCAATTGAACAAGGACGAGATCCTCGATCTCTATCTAGCGCTGGCGCCGTTCGGCGGCAATCTCGAGGGCGTGCGCGCCGCCTCGATCGCCTATTTCGGCAAGGAGCCGAAACGGCTGTCGCTGGCGGAGTCCGCGCTATTGGTAGCGCTGCCGCAATCGCCGGAAACGCGGCGGCTGGACCGTTATCCCGATCGCGCGCGGGCGGCGCGGGATCGCGTGCTCGACCGCATGGTGGAAGACCAGATCATCTCGGCGGACGATGCGGTTCAATCCAGGGCGGTGCCGGTGCCACGGCTGCGGAAACAGATGCCGATCCTGGCGCCGCATTCCTCCAATGCGGCGATCGCGACGATGAAGGATACGCCGGTCATCCGGCTGACGCTGGATTCGAGCCTGCAGAAAACGCTGGAGGCCTTGGCGCGCGATCGTGCGATTGCGCAGGGACCAAACATTTCGGTCGCGATAATCGCCGTCGACAATGAAAGCGGCGACGTGCTGGCGCGGGTCGGCTCGCCGGATTATTTCGACGAACGGCGGGCCGGGCAGGTCGACATGACCCGCGCGCTGCGCTCGCCGGGATCGACGCTGAAACCGTTCATCTATGGCCTCGCGTTCGAAGACGGTTTTGTGCACCCGGAAAGCCTGATCGACGACCGACCGATCCGCTTCGGCTCCTACGCGCCGGAAAATTTCGACATGACCTTTCAGGGCACGGTGCCGGTGCGCAAGGCGTTGCAGCTTTCCCTGAACGTGCCCGCGATTGCGCTGCTCGACCGCGTCGGCGCCAGCCGGCTGTCGTCGCGTCTGAAGCAGGCGGGCGGTAATCTGGTGCTGCCGAAAGACGAGGCGCCGGGGCTGGCCATGGGACTCGGCGGCGTCGGCGTCACCCTGCAGGATCTGGCGCAGCTCTATTCCGGGCTGGCGCGGCTTGGCACCACGCGGCCGCTGCGCGAGATCATGCTGGCCAAGGACGAGCGCGATCCCCTGCGCCTGATGGATCAGGCCGCGGCCTGGCAGGTCGGCAATGTCCTGATCGGCACCCCGCCGCCGGAAAACGGCGTGCACAACCGGATCGCGTTCAAGACCGGCACCAGTTACGGCTATCGCGACGCCTGGTCGGTCGGCTTCGATGGCCGCATCACCATCGGCGTCTGGGTCGGACGCCCCGACGGCGCGCCCGTGCCGGGGCTGGTCGGCCGCACCGCCGCGGCGCCGATCCTGTTCGACGCGTTTGCGCGCACCGGCAAAATCCCCGCAGCCCTGCCGAAGCCGCCGAAGGGCGTGCTGGTTGCGAGCAACGCCAAACTACCGCTGCCGCTGCGGCGGTTCCGCGCCGTCGGCGAACTGGTGCGGACTGGCAGCGAGCAGGCGCCGCACATCCAGTTTCCGTTGAACGGCTCGCGGATCGACGTTGATCGATCCAATGACGGCCGGTTCGCGGCGATGCCGGTCAAGATTGCTGGTGGCGTGCTGCCGCTGACCATGATGGTGAACGGCGTTTCCGTCGGCGATATCGACAGCCGCCGCCAACGCCTGATCGATCCGCCCGGACCGGGATTTGCGCGCTTGACCGTGATCGATGCGACCGGCGCCGCGGATACCGTCGTGATCCGGGTGCAGTGAGTTATCCGCGGCTCAGCGAATGAACGACCAGTTCTTGTAGAAAACCGTCTTGAACGAGGATGCGACCAGTGCCGCACCGGCAACGGCCGCGTCGAATACGGGCTGCAGATGGTTGGGCCGCACGATGTCCATGAACAGGCAGTAACGCGCCTGGTCGACGTCGTTCACGGAGCGATGGAACAACGTGTCGTCGAACACGAACAGCGGCTGCTTGTTCCAGAAGTGGGTCTTGTCGTCGACATTGATGAAGACCTGATCGCTGTCGACCGGATCGAGATTGTAGAGCACCCGGAACGTCAGGCGCAGCGGCCCGAAATGCCATGAGGTTTTTTCGCGGGTGTTGAACACCGACACCGCGATGGTCTTGATGTAGCGATATTCCTGCTCGAAGGCGGGAATCCGCACCGTGATGTCCTGCTGTTTGGCGTACCATTTGAACGTCAGCATGCCGCGCTTCTTGTCGCCGAGCACTTCGGAGACGCGGGCCTTGATCAGGTCGCCATTGTCGACGAAAGCCTTCACGCAGGCCTCGATCTCCGCACGGTGCTCCGCCGGCAGATCCTCCAGCCGGTACATGCCGAGGTTGCGCGCCGACAGCATGTCGGCGAACAGGTTGATCGGGGACAGCAGCCAGGTCGGGATACCGTTGCCGAGAAAATACTTCTCGGCCATGTCGGGCGTGACCTTGAAATGGCGGCTGATATCGAGCGCGCCGCAGGCAATGAAGAACAGCGTGACATAGGGCGCAAAATACAGCGCCGGAACCAGCACGATCAGGGCGATCGCGAAACGCCGTGCGCGCTTGCGGCCGATGTAGTCACCGATTGCCATCTTATTAGCGCCACGTTTGAGGGGTCGGGCGCCTGTCGCCCTTTACGCTCTCTTAAAACTTCCCCGGCGGCCGGACAAGGTCGGGGAGACCGCAGATTAGATGGAACTGTGGTGTTGTTTGCAGTGCGGTTTCATCGTATGCGAGCAAGATGGTTGAACCCGTTCAGGTCAGGCGTTTTGGAGCAGGCCAACAGTCTGTGAAACCTGCGAATTCCAGCCGCAGGCTGCTGGCCGCGTTCGACTTCGCCACGGCCAGTCATCTGCGCGCGATGGTGTTCCTGACGCTGGCCGGGCTGGTGTTTTTCCTGCCCGGCTTTTTCACCATTCCGCCGATCGACCGGGATGAGGCGCGGTTCGCGCAGGCGACCAAACAGATGGTCGAAACCGGTGATTTCGTCGACATCCGCTTTCAGGACGATGTCCGCTACAAGAAGCCGGTCGGGATCTACTGGCTGCAATCGGCCGCGGTCGAGACCGCATCCCAGCTGGGCCTGCCGCGGGCACAGCTGCGCATCTGGCTTTACCGGGTGCCGTCCCTGATCGGCGCGATTGGCGCGGTTTTGCTGACCTACTGGACCGCGCTCGCCTTCGTGACGCGGCGCGGGGCGGCCCTGGCCGCCCTGATGATCTGCAGCTGCGTTCTGCTCGGCGGCGAAGCGCGGCTGGCGAAGACCGATGCGATGCTGCTGCTCACCGTCGTCGCCGCAATGGGCGCGATGGCGCGGGTGTATCTGTCCTGGCAACGCGGCGAGGATCCGGCGCGTCCGCCATGGAGCTCGCCGGCGATATTCTGGACCGCGCTGGCCGGCGGCATTCTGCTCAAGGGGCCGCTGATCCTGATGTTTGTCGGGCTGACCATCGCCGTGCTTGCGATCCTCGACCGCTCGGCGGTCTGGCTGTGGCGCATGCGCCCGGTATGGGGCCTGACGTGGCTGCTGGTGCTGGTGCTGCCGTGGTTCGTCGCGATCTTCTGGCGCGCGGGCGACGCATTTTTCGCCGATTCGATCGGCGGCGACATGTTGAGCAAGCTCGCCGCGCAGGAATCCCATGGCGCGCCGCCCGGACTGTATCTGCTGCTGTTCTGGGTGACGTTCTGGCCGGGCGCGCCGCTCGCCGGGATGGCGGCGCCGGCGGTCTGGCGGGCGCGGCGGGAGCCCGGCGCGCAATTTCTGCTGGCATGGCTGATCCCGTCCTGGATCGTCTTCGAAGCCGTGCTGACCAAGCTGCCGCATTACGTCCTGCCGCTCTATCCGGCGATTGCGATCCTGACCGTCGGCGCGCTGGAACGGCGGGTGCTGTCGCGATCCTGGCTGATCCGCGGCGCGGCCTGGTGGTTCGCGATCCCGGCGATCGCTTCGGTGATTGCCATCGTCGGCGCCATCAAGCTGACGCATCAGCCGGTGTTTCCGGCATGGCCGCTTCTGGCCGTGGCGATGATCTTCGGCCTGGTCGCCTGGTGGCTGTTCGAAGAAAGCCGCGCCGAGCGGTCGCTGTTGAATGCGGTTATTGCCGCGGCGCTGCTGGCGGCGGGAGTCTATGGCGTGGTGATACCGTCGCTGACGACGCTGTTTCCGAGCGCCGAAGTGGCGCGCGCGCTGCGCAATGTGGTCTGCGTCGGACCCAAAGCCGCGGCGGCGGGCTTTCAGGAGCCGAGTCTGGTCTTCATGACCGGCACCGACACCCTGCTGACCGATGGGTCCGGTGCGGCGGATTTTCTGGCGCAGGGCAGTTGCCGATTCGGACTGGTGGAATCGCGCTCCGAACGCGGTTTTATCCAGCGCGCCGAAGCCATCGGGCTGCGCTACAACGCGCCGACCCGCATCGATGGCTATAACATTTCGCAGGGCCGGGCGGTTTCGATCGCCATCTTCCGTTCCGAGGGCACGGAATAGGATGTCCGCGCTTTCAACCACCGGCGAACCCGCAAATTATTTTTCGCGCCTCGGTACGCTTGCATGGCTGTCGCTTGCCCAGATCGTGCGCGCGCCGTCGCATTCGCGCCGGGCGGAAGCCGCGCGCCGGTCCGCGCGTCATGTGGTGCTACTGACGGCCGTCATCGGCGTCGCCATCGTCGCGCTGATGTATGCGCTTGACGTGCGCGAGATCGGGTTGATGCCGCCGCGCGGCACCCCTGGGCTTTGGCCGGTTCGGATCCTGACCGACTTCGGCAAGGATATTTACGTGCTGGGGGCGCTGGGCGGGCTGCTGGTCGCGGTCGCGGTCGTTGCACCCGGCCTGCGGGGAATCCAGCGATCGCTGTTGCTGGGTTTGGGGACCCGTCTGCAATTCGTGTTTTTTGCGGTACTGGCGTCGGTTCTCGCGGGCGAATTGATCAAATGGATCGTCGGCCGCGGTCGGCCGTTCGTCGGCGGCCACGCCAACGCCTTCAACTTTTCGCACTTCGCCGGCACCGAAGCCTATTCCAGCTTTCCCTCCGGGCATGCGACGACGGCCTTCGCGCTGGCCTTCGCCGTTGCCGCAATCTGGCCGCGGGCGCGGATCGCGATGATCGCCTATGCGCTTGTGATCGCGGCAACCCGCCTTGTGCTGCTGGCCCATCACCCCAGTGACGTCGTTGCCGGGGCACTGGTCGGCATCACCGGTGCGATGGCCGTGCGGTACTGGTTTGCGGCCCGCCGGCTGGGCTTTGCGATCCATCGGGACGGCAGCATCGTGGCGCTGACCGGACCCTCGCCAGGGCGCCTCAAAAGGGTTGCCCGGGGCGCTTTCGCCCCATAATAAGCGGACGCCGCGACCGGCCGGACCAGGCGGTTCCAGCCGGATTCTAACCCAACTCAAGCAAAAGCCAAGCCGAGAGTGCCGATTTGCCTGCTTCCGACACCGCTGCGGTGACCGTTTCCATCGTTGTGCCCGTGCGCAACGAAGCGGATAACGTCGCGCCGCTGATTGCCGAAATCACAGGCGCGCTCGACGGCCGCTGGGCCTACGAGATCATCTACGTCAATGACGGCTCGACCGATGCGACCGCCGAGCGGCTTGCCGCGATCATGAAGCAGCGCCCAAATCTCAGGCAGCTTCGGCATGCCAATTCGACCGGACAATCGGCGGCGGTGCGCAGCGGCGTTCGCGCGGCGCACGGCGCTATCGTGGCGACGCTCGACGGCGACGGGCAAAACAATCCTGCATTCCTGCCTGATTTGATCTTGGCGATCGAGAATGGCGGCGGCCGCGTCGGTCTTGCCGCCGGCCAGCGCGTAGGGCGCAAGGACACCGGCTTCAAGAAAATGCAGTCGCGGATCGCCAACGCCGTGCGCAGCGCGATCCTGAGCGACGGCACCCGTGATACCGGCTGCGGGCTGAAGGCCTTTCCGCGCGAAGCGTTCCTGTCGATGCCTTATTTCGACGGACTGCATCGCTTCCTGCCGGCGCTGATGCGCCGCGAAGGTTTCGATATCGCCTATGTCGACGTGATCGACCGCCCGCGCCATTCCGGCGTGTCAAATTACGGCTTCTTCGACCGGCTATGGATCGGGATCATGGATCTTGCCGGTGTATGGTGGCTGATCCGCCGCAAGAAGCCGACGCCCGTTGCGACCGAGGTGACGCCTCATGACTGATCTGCTCAACTATCTGCACGATGTTTTCGTCATCAAGTTCGACGCCTGGGTCGTGCTCGGATTCGTCGCGCAGGGTTTTTTCACCATGCGCTTCGTGGTGCAGTGGATTGCGTCCGAACGCGCGCGCAGGAGCGTGATCCCGGTGGCATTCTGGTTCTTCTCGATCGGCGGCGGCGCGTTGCTGCTGGTCTATGCGCTGTATCGCCGGGACCCCGTCTTCATCGCGGGCCAGGCGCTGGGATTGGTGGTCTACGTTCGCAACCTGTATTTCATCATCGTCAACCGACGGCAGGCTGCGGCCGAACCCTAGGCGTTGCGGGCCGTCAGTGCTATCGTCGCGGCATGAGTCACCCTCCTGACGCGCTTGTGCTTGATTTCGTGGAGTGGATCGCGGCCAGCCCGCGACGCTATTCCGAGGTCATGGAGGCGTGGAAGACCAGCTGTCCGCGCCTGACCGTCTGGGAAGACGCCATCGACCAGGGGCTGGTACAGCGCTGCCGGATCGACGGCCAACTATCGATCGAAACCACCGACGCCGGCCGCGATCTGCTGGCAAAGACGCGGCAGCGGTTTCAGCGCCCGCCCGCCGCGATGGCGGTATCCGCCGGCGATTGATTATCGGGCCGCGTTGAACGCCGCAAAGCCGCGATCGAGATCGGCCTTCAGATCCTCGACATTCTCAAGCCCGATGTGCAGCCGCAGCGTCGGGCCGCCGGGCGCCCATTTGGTGGCCGTGCGATAGAGGTCGCAGTCGAAGGGAATGACGAGGCTTTCGAAGCCGCCCCAGGAAAAGCCCATCCCGAACAGTTTGACGGTATCGAGCATGGCATCGACCGCGTGCTGCGGCGCCGGTTTCAGGACGATGCTGAATAATCCCGACGCGCCGGTGAAATCGCGCTTCCAGATGGCGTGGCCGGGATCGGTTTCCAGGGCAGGGTGCAGCACCCGCATCACTTCCGGCCGCGTCGCGAGCCAGCGCGCCATCTCCAGGCCGGACTTGTGATGCTGCGCCAGCCGCACTGAAAGCGTGCGGATGCCGCGCAGCGCCAGGAACACGTCGTCCGGCCCGGCACAGACGCCGAGCAGCCGGATGCCTTCGGCCAGCTGCGGCCAGGCTTTCGCATTGGCCGAAATCGTGCCGAACATGATGTCGGAGTGGCCGCCGATATATTTGGTCGCGGCCATCATGCTGATGTCGACGCCCTGATCGAGCGAGCGATGATAGAGCGGCGTCGCCCAGGTATTGTCGTCGATGACGAGCGCGCCGCGTGCATGCGCCACAGCGACGATGGCGGGGGTGTCGGGCATCTCCAGGGATTGCGAGCCGGGCGCTTCGACCAGCACCGCTTTGGTATTCGGCTTGAACAACTTCTCAATGCCGTCGCCGATCAAGGGATCGAAATAGGTCGTCTCGACGCCATAGCGGGCGAGCATGCCGTTGCAGAAATTCCGCGTGGGCCGATAGACATTGTCACACACCAGGAGATGGTCGCCGGCATTGAGCACCGAGAGCAGCGTCGTGGTGATCGCAGCCAGCCCGGACGGCGCCAGGCCGACGCCGGCGCATTGCGGGCCCTCCAGCGCCATCAGCACGTCCTGCAGCGCCCGGGTGGTCGGCGTGCCGTGGCGCCCGTACTGGAACTCGCCGCGATGGGCGTGCAGGTCCTCCGCGGTCGGATACAGCACGGTGGAGCCATGGAAGACCGCGGGATTGACAAACCCCTTCTGGGCCTTGGTGTCCCGGCCCGCCGTCACCAGACGGGTTTCGGCCTTTTGCGGGTTGGACGGTCCGTCGTTCGAAAAACTCATGCGTTTGCGTTACCCAAAGACGTTTTGCCGCAGCCGCTACGTGTCTCTCATAGGCCGCCTGGCGGCGGGGCCCGGCCGGTTTTGTTAATAACAAGACACAGAAGTCAGCCGTCAACCCCTTGACCCGGATCGCCAGTCGTTCTGTGATGCGGTCAAGCCAAAAATCTCACTCGCAAAAATGCAAGTAAGCTAATAACGACGGGCATTTCTTGGATTTGATGAAAAGAACAGATCGAGACCCAGACCCCGCTGGGCACTCAATAGGCACTTAACAGGTGTCTATTAGTCGCTTGAACCGGCCTGAACCGGCCTGCGGCCTAAACGGCTGTTTGGGGGCAGCGCCTTTTGCCACCGGGCGATCTCATCGGCGTACCAGCAGCGCCGGTTGGGACTAATGTAGGTGCTGGTCGGGAAGGTGCCTTGGCGTTCCATCTTGAACAGCGTTGTGCGGCCCACTGGGACGATCTCCAGCACTTGGCTGATGTTGAGCATGTGGCGCGGCTTGTCGCTCTGGAACCCTTCCTCGGGCCGCTCGTCGGCCGTTGCTTGCTCGGTCATCTCTCGATCTCCTTGCTCCGGGAAAGTCAGTTCCTGAACGTCTCGCGCGAGCAGCAAGAGCTATCGCGACATTGACGGTCTGGCCAGACGCCGGACCGCACAACGGTGTTGAAGTAGGTGTTGATGTAGCTTTTTTCGGTGGTGCGACTTCACCCCACGTTTGGCACGACCACCGTCGGCGTCGGCGAGACCCCGTGCCATCTACTGCTCTGCTCGCTTGCGCGGGCCGCCGTTGCCGGCGATCTCGGCGCTGATCGAGATGAAATCCGCGCCCGCAACTCGCTTCGACCAGCCCGAAAGCCAGAGCTTGGTGCCGGCCGGCAAGTCCTGCTCGATGGTCAGCGCCCCTCGCAAGTTCGGCCTGTTGTCGGCGCGCGGTGCGGATGATCCGGCGATGGAGCCGATGGCGGCGCGGCCGACGGTCACGGCTTGGGTCCCGCCACAATCCGGACCCGCTGGCGGCACGGGTAGTCGTACGCCTCCAGATGCAGCTTGTTGGCGGCGAACAAGCGGCCCATGGCGTCGGCCAGCGCCGCCTTCGAGACCTTCGCTGCCTTCGCTTCCGGCTCCCCGGCGAACAACGCGGGCGCATAGCTGGTCCCCTTCTTGTTGGTGACGGCGCCGAACCGGTCCAGCAATTTCAGGAACAGCTCTTCGGCCTTCCGCTCGGCGACGGCCTTTTCAATGGTGCCCTGTCCTGGTTCGGGCACGAACATGCCGTTCTTCCAGCGCAGCAGCACTCGCGCGCCGACCGGGCCATAGTTATTTTTCATGAACAACAATTCCCGCAATTCCGGGTCCGGCTCCTCGCCCTGGTCCGTCGTCGCGGTCTTGAAAAACATTCTGGCCCGCACCGAATTGTGCCAGCCGGTGCTGCCGCTCAGCCCGGTCTCGGTTTTGATACCGACCAGGGAGGGATGGCTGCAAAGCACGACGGAACAGTTGCCGTCGATGGCAAGGCGGCGCAATAGCCCGATGAACTGCCGAACCTGGGCCCGGTCGTTTTCGTTGCCGGCGAACACGTCGGCGCTGGTGTCGATCACCAACGTCTTCGGCTGGATGTCGCAGACGGCTTTGAAGATGCGGTGAAACAGCGGCGTGGGTTCGATGATGCCGGCACGACTGACCGCGCCCAGGATGGCGTCCTTGCCGGCGAACGACAGCAGATGCAGGCCTCCGGCGATGAGGTCAGCGAACCTCACGCGGTAATGGGCGGCGATGTCGGCGACGCGGCGGTGAATTTCGTCGGCGTCGTCCTCGCAGCCGAAATAGATCGCGGGCCCCAGCTCGGGCAGCATTCCGATCCAGTCGCGGCCCAGCGCGTGCGCAACCAGCAGCTGCAGCGAAAGCAGGGTCTTGCCTATTGCGCCCTCGCCTGAGAGCAGTGTCGGCTGCCGGAGCGGAACCCGCTCGCGCACGGACCAGAGCCGTGGCGGTGGCGGCTCGCTGTCCCATTGGCTCATGTCGATGAACGCAAGTGGTTCATCCAATCCGACGCCATCATCCGGCTTCGTGTCCGCGAGGTTCGCGTGCGGCTTCAGCTCGCCCTTGCCCAGCCCGGACTGGATGGTGGCGCCGGTGGCGGCTTCGCCGTCATCATTGACCAGCAGGCAGGCGGCTGCAGCGTCATACAGGCGATCGGCGACCTTCTCGCGGTCGATCCACTGCCGCGCAACCATCGTGCCCATCCGATACGCGAGCGCATTGAGCTTATTGTTGCGGCCGGAATGCTGCGGCATCGCCGCCAGTTCGTCCGCACAGCCCTGCAGCGCAGCGGCGGCATACTTCCGTTCGCGGCTGCCGTAGATCGCGGCGAAGTCATTGCCCCCCTATGGTTCGCACCATGATGGGCGGCGCCGTTCGTTTTGCGGACCTCCTCGATCCAGCCATGCCCTCGCATCAGCGCGGCGGCCTTGGTGATGAACTGCTCGGCCTCCGCCTTCGTCAGCTCCGGCAGATCCGCGAGCGCCACATCGCCGGGCTGGCCGCCGTGCCAACTATAAGGTTTGCCCGTGCCGGGATGAGTGCCGAGCACCACAATCTGCTGCCCATCACATAACACTTCGACCCGGTGCCGCTGCTGCGTCGGCGACGTGAAGACCGGCGTCGACATCTTGCCGAACGGCACGTCGGTGCGGAACAGGGCGGCGCGCTTTGGCCGCTGGCCGAAGCGGACAATGCCTCGGGTGCCGATCAGGTCCCAAAGCAGCTCCTCGATCTCGTCGGCCACGTCGGGATCATAGACGTCGACGTCGACGGCCGGCGTGTTACGCGTGATGATGCCGGTGTTCAGGGCCTCGGGATATTCACGGAACCAACTGTCGATCTCGGCATCGCTGGCGGCGACGTTCTGCCAGCCGGGAATTGGCGGCGCCTTACCGATGGCCGGGATCGGAAGGAAGCCAGCTTCGCGTAGCCGCTTCCGTGCGGTCGTGGCCGCGTCAAGGATTTGCCAGGTCGCGAGCATCGGCCCTCTCTCGCAAAAAAAAGCGGGCGCAATGGCCCGCCG
>Ga0210410_10003081_pt1 | contig 14830 bp, 17 predicted proteins | sample IncBWC4MmetaG_FD_161058 | JGI IMG/M metagenome (GOLD analysis project Ga0210410, IMG submission 161058) | Forest soil microbial communities from Barre Woods Harvard Forest LTER site, Petersham, Massachusetts, United States - Inc-BW-C-4-M | ecosystem: Environmental > Terrestrial > Soil >... | reverse complement strand
ATCGACTTGCCTCGGCGCCGGCAACGGGGCGGCGCGCGCGGCAGAAGCCACGGCAAAAAGCGTCAGGAATGTGATTGCTGACAGAGGGCGCATCAGGCGTGCCGGTCATCATGGGTGCTTCGAAAAGCGCCCCATTTGCGGGACGCTAGCATGTGTCAACGGCAATTTTCATCACAAATCGGTGGGTTTGACCGGCGGACAACATGACCTATTTATGATAGATCGGAATTGCGAAAAATATTTGGCCCCGGTTCGAGTAGCCGGGACTGGTCGGAGACTCCAACCGTGCTGAATAAATTCGGCCCCTCGGGCCATGGCGAGGCGCAGGTGCAATATCTGGACGGCGATTTCCGCGTGATCTCGCCGGGAACCTATGTCCGCTGCGCCGTGACAGATGCACGCATCCCGCTCGACGAGCTGAAATACTGGAGCGTCGACCTGCAGGAGCCTTATGCCATCCCGAGCGCGGTGCTGCAGCGGCATTTTCCCGGCGCGCTGAAGGGTTAAGAACGTAGCACAAGGATGGGTTGAGCGCAGCGAAACCCATCATCTCACCGGAAACAATTGATGGGTGTCGCTGCGCTCAACCCATCCTACGCATTCCTCCGAAATTTCTTTTCGCGCGCGTTGAACAGCCGGTCGGACACGAACTTCCGCAACCGCGCAGCGTCCTCGAATTCAAGCGTCACCGCGAACGCCACCATTTCCTGCGCCCCGTGCGGCAGCCCCTCCGGCTTCCGCAATCTCGCAAAATCCTTCTCGGTCGTTACCAGCGTCAGTCCGCTGCGTTTGGCTTCGGCGATCAGGGCCGCGATCTCCTGATCCGAAAACGGATGATGGTCGTCGAAGGCGCGTACCGCTGCGACCTCGATCCCGCTGGCCCGCAGCGTGTTGAAAAAGCGTGCGGGATCGCCGATCCCGGCGAAGGCGAGCACGCGCCTGCCGCGCAGTGACGCAACCGATGCGTCGGCGGCCTCGAGATGCGCCGACAGCACCGGCCTGTTCTGCGCGGCGACCGCGGCGGCAACCGGCGCGGCCGCGGTCCCATCGCCGATCACGATCAGCGCGTCGGTGCGCTCGAGCTGCGGCAACAGCGGCGCCCGCAGCGGACCGGCGGGAAACACGCAGGCGTTGCCGACGCCGCGGTCGCCGTCGATCACGATCAGCGAAACATCCTTGGCAATCGCCGGGTTCTGAAAGCCGTCGTCCATCAGGATCACAGTGGCCGCCTGCGATTTCGCGAGCGCGACGCCGTCGATACGATCGCGCGCCACCGCCACCGGCACCGTCCGCGCCAGCATCAGCGGCTCGTCGCCGACGTCGCGCGCGGTGTGCCTGACGGGATCGACCATGACCGGACCGCGCAATTCTCCGCCATAGCCGCGGCTCAGCACCACCGGGGTTTCGCCGAGCTCGCGCAGCAGTTTGGTCAGCGCCAATACCGTCGGCGTCTTGCCGGCGCCGCCCATGTGATAATTGCCGACGCAGAGCACGGGAATGCCGGCGTCGAGCCCTTCGCGCCGCAGCCGCCGGGCCGCGATCAGGCCATAAAGCGCGCCGAGCGGCGACAGCAACAGGGATATCCACGACCGCGGCCGGTGCCAGAAGGCCGGCTCACGCATTCGTCGCTCCCATTTCGAGCCGCAATTGCAACAGATACGGCTCCAGCGCGGCGAGCGTGCGATCGAGCGCGCCGCCGAGCTCTTCAACCACCCGGTCCGAAGCGACCAGCGCGGATTCGCGCGCCGCCGGGTCGGCCAGCAACTGGCCGAGCTGCTTCACCAGCGCTTCCAGCGTGTCGGCCCTGCGCGCGCCGCCGGCGCGGTCGAGCGCGTCGTAGACATCGGTGAAATTGAAGACGTGCGGGCCGTGCACGATGGCGGCGCCGAGCTTGACCGCCTCGATCGGATTCTGTCCGCCATGTTCGACCAGCGATCCGCCCATGAACACGATTGGCGCCAGCCGATAGAACAAGCCCAGTTCGCCCATGGTGTCGGCGACGTAGATGTCGGTGGTCGCGGTCGGCAATTCCTCGCGCGAACGCAAGGCGACATGCAGGCCGGACGCGGCGATGGCGCGGGCGATGGCTTCGCCGCGGCCGGGATGCCTCGGCACGATCACGCTCAACAGCGAGGGGAAGAATCCCGCCAGCGTCCGGTGCGCTTCCACGAGAATGTCCTCTTCGCCGGGGTGGGTCGAGGCCGCCACGATGACCGGACGGCCGCGCGTCATCGCCATCAGCCGCTCCAGTTTGGCGGAATCGGCGGGCGGCGCCGCGACATCGAGCTTCAGATTGCCGGTCGTGATGACGTTGCGGCTGCCCAGCGCGGCAAACCGCTCGGCGTCGACCTCCGACTGGGCGAGGCAGACGTCGAAACGGCCGAGTAACGCGGAGATCGTGCTGGAAACCCTGCGCCAGCGCGGGAACGAACGATGCGACATCCGGCCGTTGATCAGCACCATCGGCAGCCGCCGCGCCGCGCTCGACAGGATCAGATTGGGCCACAGGTCGGATTCGATGAACAGCGCCAGCGAAGGCCGCCAGTGGTCGAGGAAGCGCGCGACATAGCGCGGCGAGTCGTAAGGCACATATTGGTGGATGATATCGGCGGGAAACCGCTTCGCCACGATCGCCGCCGACGTCACGGTGCCGGACGTCAGCAGGATGCGGATATTGAGCGCGCGCAGCTTCTCGATCAGCGCGACCGCGGCCAGCACCTCGCCGACGCTGGCACCATGAATCCACACCAGGGGTCCGTGCGGGCGGATATCGCGGCTCATGCCGCGGCGCTCGCCGATCCGGGCCGGATCCTCCTTGCCCAGTTTCAGCCGCCGCTTGATCAGCGCCGGCGCCAGCGGCACCACCGCGGAGGACAGCGCCTGATAGACGCGCAGCGTCATCGGCAGCGAGTTAACCAAGGCCGGCCTCCGGACGCCCGACCATCGCATAGGCGCGACGGGTCGCTTCGTTCAAATAGGTCTCCACCTGCAGGCGGCATTTTTCCATGGTCTCGGCATCGGCATCCGGCGGCACAAACACCGCATCGATGCCCACCACTGCGCCCTGCCCGAATGGCAAATTGATGGTAGTGTGGTCCCAATTCTTCAACCGGATGAACCGGCTGGTCACCATCGCAAAGGGCAGGATCGGCCGTCCGGATTCGCGCGCCAGCATGATGATGCCCATCCCCGCCACGCGCGAGCGCTTCGGTACGTCCGCGGTCGAGGCGACGTTATAGCCCTCCTCGAGCGCCCGCACCATCTCCCTGAACGCGCCGACGCCACCCTTGCGCTGAAACGCCCCGCCGTGATCGCCGGAGCCGCGGATGGTGCCGATGCCCAGCCGCTCGGCGGCGATGGCGTTGAACTCGCCGTCGCGGTGCCGCGAGATCAGCACCTTGGCGCGATGGCTTTCCTTGGTCTTGATGAACGGCGTCATGAAATGCTGGCCGTGCCAGAACGCGAAGATCACCGGTTGCGCCGGCTCGACCCGTTCATAGACATTGGCCGGATCGTAGCCGAATTTATTGGTCAGCCAGACCAGCCGCAGAAACTCGGCCGCGAGGAACCCCACAGCGCGCTGCACCCAGCTGCTGCGCAGCAGATTACGGACGAGCTTTTTCAACGGGCGGGCTTTGTGTCTTGACCTGGATCGAGCAGCCGGTGGAGATGGACGATGAAATAGCGCATGTGGGCATTGTCCACGGTCTGCTGCGCCTTCGCCTTCCAGGCCGTGTAGGCGGTGGCGTAATTCGGGTACACGCCGACCACCTCCACCCTGTCGAGATCCTTGAACGTGGTGCCGCCGAGATCGGTCAGTTCGCCGCCGATGACGAGATGAAGCAATTGCTGCTGGGCACTATCTGGCATGATTCCTTTTCCTACTACGGTGCCCGGCAGGCCCGCTTCCCGACGCCAATCCGGAGCGTTCAGGGCAGCGGGCGGTTGCGGAAATGCTCGACAATGCGCGCATGACGATCTCGTCCCGCGGCCACCAGCACTCCGTGCGTCACTTCCCGGCGATTATAGGATATCGTGTCCCCCGAGAGCGCGGTCATGTTACCATCCGCTTCCTGCACGATCAAATTGGCCGCGGCAAGGTCCCAGTCGCGGCTTTGACCGCCGGCGAAGGCCGCATCCAGGCTGCCCTGCGCGACCCGGCACAGCCGCAGCGCCAGCGATCCGATCCGGGGATGCAGCACAATTTCGCCGGAGGAGAGGTTGAGCCGCTCGACCAGCGGCTTCGGCCCGGCCACGCGCGAAAAATCAAGCTCAGTGCCGTCAGTCGCTTGAACCGGCACATGGTTGCGCTCGGCGCCCTGCCCGCGCGCGGCAAAGAAAAATTCGTCCGTGACCGGCGCGAACACCGCCGCGAGCACAGGAGAAGCATCCTCGACCAGCGCCACGCTCACGCACCAGTCTTCGCGGCCGGCGAGATAGCCGCGGGTGCCGTCGATCGGATCGACGATCCAGACCAGACGCTTGCCCAGACGCTGCTCGTCGTCGACGCTCTCTTCCGAGAGCCAGCCGTAATCCGGCGTGGCTGCGCGGAGCTTGCTCTCGAGCAGGTCGTTGACGGCGATATCGGCCTCCGACACCGGCGAGGATACGCCCTTGGTCCAGTTCTTCAGTTCGGTGCGAAACAGCGACAGCGCCAGCAGGCCCGCCTCGCGCACGGTTTCCCGCAGCAGCGCGGCGTCGCGCACCAACGTTGTGTCGTGCACGCGCTCGGCACTAGCGTCCGCCAAGCGTCAGTCCCTCGATGCGCACGGTCGGCGCATTGACGCCATACCGGAATTCCAGATCGTTGGCCGGCGCCATCGATTTGAAGATTTCGAGCAGATGGCCCGCGATCGTCACCTCGCTGACCGCATAGCTGATCTTGCCGTTCTCGATCCAGAAGCCGGAGGCGCCGCGGCTGTAATCGCCGGTCACGCCGTTGACGCCGGACCCGATCAGGTCGGTGACGTAAAAACCCTGCTTGATGTCCGATATCAGTTCGGCGGGCGTCGCCTGGCCTGCCTCGAGATGCAGGTTATACGGCCCTGGCGAGGGCGACGAGGAGACGCCGCGATGGGCGTGGCCGGTGGTGACCAGCCCGAGTTCGCGCGCGGTCGCGCAATCCAATAGCCACGATGTCAGCACGCCCTCATCTACGATGGCGAGTTTTTTGACCTTGACGCCCTCGGCGTCGAAGGTTTGCGAGCGCAAGCCGCGCCGGCGCAGCGGATCGTCGATGATGCGGATGTTTTTGCCGAACAGCTGTTGCCCGAGCCGGTCTTTCAGGAAACTGGTCTTGCGCGCGATCGAGGCGCCGTTCACCGCGCCGACGAGATGGCCGACCAGCGACCCCGACACCCTGGGATCGAACACCACGGGCACCTTGCAGGTCTCGACCTTGCGCGGATTGGCGCGCGCCACCGTGCGCTCGCCGGCCTTGCGGCCGACGCTTTCGGGGGAATCGAGGTCGGCCGCGTGCGGCGCCGAGGTGTAGTCGTAGTCGCGCTCCATGCCGGTGCCGTCGCCGACGATGGCGGTCATCGAGATGCCCTGGCTCGAGCGCAGATATGAGCCGTGGAAGCCGGTCGAGGTCACCAGCACCATGCCGCCGATTCCGCTCGATGCCGACGCGCCGCCCGATTTGCTGACGCCCTTGACCGCAAGCGCTGCGGCCTCCGCTTCACAGGCGCGGCGTTCGAGTTCGGACGTCGATGGGATTTTGGGATCGAGCAGATCGAGATCGGGAAAATCGCTGGCCAGCAAGGACGGGTCGGCCAATCCGACATATTTGTCGTCGGGCGCAACCCGCGCCATGGCCACCGCGCGCTCGGCGAGTTTGGCGACGCCGTCGCCGCTGACGTCGTTGGTCGAGACCACCGCCTGGCGCTGTCCGACCAAGACGCGCAGTCCGACGTCGTCGCCTTCCGAGCGCTCGGATTCCTCGACGCGGCCGTCGCGCACCTCGACGCCCTGCGAAACGCCGCGCACCGCGACCGCGTCGGCGGCGTCCGCGCCGGCGCGCCTCGCCGCCTCGACCAGGCGCTGCGCCAGCGTGCTCAGCGCCGATTGATCGAACAGGTCGGAGGTTGCAGCCTCTGGTGAAAGCGCGGAAACGGCGGATGGTGAAGAGATCACGAACAAAATCCCACGGATTCTAGGAGGATTGCAACGGGCCTGAAGGTAAATCAGGAGTCCCTCAGATGTGCCTGATTCACAGGGATTTCAAGCATTTTCGCGAGCGAAAAGCCAAACATTTCGCGTTCCATCGCAACGCCTCGTCAATCATGTGGGCCAAGCACTTGTCAATCATGCGGGCGAATGCGGGGCAGGTGACGCCGGGTTAACCAGCCTTTTTAAGCGATTTCGGACGCGGCTCTGGCATGCTCTCGCGTATCGACCGGGAACATAATCCCGGCGGGGAGACCAAGCCGTGAGGCGTCAAACAGCAACAAGCGGGATCAATCCCGCCGGGTCGAGCCGCGCCTTGCGGCTCGACCCTCTCTCTCTGCCCGTCCGCTTCGACGCGCACGATACCCGTGCCGACGGCGGCGTACGCAACATCGAACTTCATCGCGAACGCGTGGTGCTGCGCCGTGCCCTGCATGGCATGCAGATGGCAGTCAACGTTCGCGTCCGCGATTTTCTCGGCGTCGCACTGCGCGGCATCGATGATGCGCAGATGCTGGTGCTGGTGCACCGCGATCCGTCACTGACCATTCCGCTCTGCGTGAGTTCCGATGCCGATGAGATCGCATTGGCCTGGCGGATGTGGAGCGAGATCTTCGCGCTTCCGCAATTGCCGGAAGACAAGCCGGCCGAGCCGGCGGCACGGCGCCGCCGTCACAACGCGATCCGCGCGCGGCGGCCGAAATTTCTGGTGCGCCGGCGGTCTGGCGACCTGCTCAATCCGGCCAACATCCATCAGGGCGAGCGCGAGATCATCGCGCGGGATTGAGCCCTACACTCCTGCTCGCATCACCGCGTCCGTGAGCAGCCCGGCAAACAGCAACAGCCCCGCATCGCGGTTGGATTTGAAGATGCGCAGGCACAGCGCGGGATCGCCGATCTCAAGCCGCGCGATCTGCCAGGCCAGATGCGCGGCGAACGCGGCAAGCCCGATCCATGCCGGCCACCGCGCCCCGGCGAGCCGGAGGGCTGCGCCGATCAAGACCACCGCCAGCCCGTAAAAGACGATCAGCGCCCGATGCGTGCGCGCGCCGAACAGGCGCGCGGTCGATTTGATGCCGATCAGCGCGTCGTCCTCGGCGTCCTGATGCGCATAGATGGTGTCGTAACCGATCACCCAGGCGATCGAGCCGGCGTAAAGCAGCAGCGCCGTCGCATCGATCCGCCCAAACGTCACCGCAAATCCCATCAGCGCGCCCCAGGAGAATGCCAGCCCCAGCACGATCTGCGGCCACCAGGTGATGCGCTTCATGAACGGATAGACCGCGACGATGACGAGCGAGGCGATGCCGGTCGCGACCGCGAAGCTGTTGAACTGCACGAGCACGAGAAGGCCGATCAGCGCCTGCGCCACCAGAAACACAAGCGCCTGCCGCACGCTCACCTGGCCCGCTGGAATCGGCCGCGACCGCGTCCGCTCGACCCTGGCGTCGAGGTCGCGATCGGTGATGTCGTTCCAGGTGCAGCCGGCGCCGCGCATGGCGAAGGCGCCAATGAAGAACAGCGCAATCGTGAGCGGCAATTGAGCGATGCTATGGCCGACACCGGCGGCCAGCGCCGCCGACCACCAGCATGGCAGCAGCAGCAGCCACGATCCGATCGGACGGTCGAGACGGGAGAGCCTTAAATAGGGCCGCGACCATTGCGGCGCGCGGGTGTCGACCCAGTTGCCGGTTGCGTCGGCAACGCGCGCGGCCGCGCCGCTCATCGCGTGAGGACGTTGCCGTTCAGCGTATCGAAGGTGCTGCCGCCCTTCTTGGTGACGGTTGCTTCCGGAACCGACGCCGAGGAGCCCAGCACTTCGCTCAGGCTCGGACCGGCCGGTCCCCTCTGCTGCTGTTGCTGCGCGACGTCGCAGACCTTCTTCTGCATGACCTCGGTGTTCTTGTGCCCGGCCTTCAGCTGCTCCGATATCTGCGGCGGAATTCCGCATTTCGCGGCGTGGGTATCGACATATTTGATCATCTTCGTCTCGGCCTGGCCGAAATTGGCGATCAGCTTGCAGGCTTCATCCGGCGGCGCATGGCGGTCGCTCGCGGCCTTGATCAGCTTGCCGCGCTTCTCCGCCTCTTCGCGCAGCGGGATGAATCCGTTCATACAGTCCGCCGGGGGACCGCCGGCCTGCGACGGCGGTGCCGGTCCCCGCTGGAACCCCGGGCCGGTGATCGGGGCCGCACCCTGCACCGGAAACGAAGCCGCTGGCGCGGCGCCATTCACCGGCGGAAACGCCGGATCGTTGGGCTGGACGGTTTGATTGGGCAGCGGCGCGGGGAATGCGCCCTGGGCAAACGCCTGACCAGCGTGGACGGTTACTGCCGCCACGGCGAGCGGCATAATCAGGCGGCGGATGATCACAGCTGTTTCTCCGGCAAGGTCCAATGGTGCCCCAACGTCTTCCCGATCGAAGAGCGACTTCCGAATACGGCTTTTTACGATTCCTGCGGGTTCTTAACAACCCATGGAATTTGGCAACAGCGCGGCGTAGCGCCGCGTTTGGAGCCCAATTATTGCATTAATTCTAGTGCTTTGGGCTAAAAGGCAGCGGCAATTGGAATTTAGGCCATGCCCCGATTCGATTTCAATCAACCGCGGCTGTTTGTCGATGCGCCGCTTGCCGCGAGCGAAACCGTCGCGCTCGAGCGCAGCCAGAGCAATTACCTCGGCAGTGTGCTGCGGCTCGCCGCAGGTGATTCGATCCGGGTGTTCAACGGCCGCGATGGCGAATGGCAGGCCTCCATCCTGGGCCGCAAGCGGCCGGACAGCCTCGCCATCACGGCCCGGACCCGGCCGCAGGACCGCCTGCCCGACGTCACTTACGCGTTTGCGCCGCTGAAACATGCCCGGCTCGACTACATGGTGCAGAAAGCGGTCGAGATGGGGGCAGCAAGGCTGCAACCGGTTCTGACCCGCTTCACCCAGGTCTCGCGGGTCAACGGCGAGCGGATGCGCGCCAATGTCATCGAGGCCGCCGAGCAGTGCGGCATCCTGAGCCTTGCCGAGGTCGCCGAGCCGGTGACCCTCGATCGCTATCTGAGCGGGCGCAACGGCCAGCGCCTGCTGGTGTTCTGCGACGAGGCCGCCGACGTCACAAATCCGTTGCAGGCGCTGCAAGACGAGCAGATGGCAGGCGGCATCGACGTCCTGATCGGCCCCGAAGGCGGGTTTGCCGAGGAGGAGCGCGCCATCCTGTTGCGACAGCAGCGAACGTTAAGGCTTTCGCTGGGGCCGCGGGTGCTGCGCGCCGACACCGCCGGAGTGGCGGCGCTGGCGCTGGTCCAGGCCGTACTCGGCGACTGGACCGGTACCGGCGTAGGCGGATAGGTTGACGCCCGTTAAGCCACTTGGCCGATCCCTGTCGAAACCGGGCCGCGGCCATGCTAAAGGGCTGCGCCAACTCAGGCTTTGGGCCCGTTTTGGCCCGACATTTGGACCTCGCGATGACCCTGACCGCCGCCCCTCGTGCGACCGGAACCGCCGCATGGGCGGACGCCCTGCTATTGCCGTTCGCGCAGGCCGGCTACGTCAAGGCCGAGCCGGCGATCCTGCAGCCGGCCGAGCCGTTCCTCGACCTTTCCGGCGAGGACATCCGCAAGAGCCTTTACCTGACCACCGACGCCAGCGGCGAGGAACTGTGCCTGCGTCCCGATCTCACCATTCCGGTGGCGCGGGACTATCTCGCCTCCGACCGCTGCGGCCAGCCGGCCGGCTTCAGCTATCTCGGGCCGGTGTTCCGTTATCGCGGCGGCCGGGCAAGCGAATTCCTGCAGGCCGGCATCGAATCCTTCGGGCGGCAGGATCGCGCCGCGGCCGATGCCGAGATGCTGGCGCTGGCGCTGCAGGCGACCCGCGCGTTCGGCCTCGGCGAGGTCGAAATCCGCACCGGCGACGTGGCGTTGTTCAATGCGCTGATCAACGCGCTCAACCTCTATCCGGTGTGGCGTCGCAGGCTGCTCAAGGATTTCAACCGCAAGATCAACCTCGCGCAGGACATCGAACGCATCACGCTTTCGACCGGCCCCGGCCACAATGAATATGAGGGTGTGCTGGCGGCGCTTGCCGGTTCCGATCGCAAGGCAGCGCTGGCGCTGGTGACCGACCTGATGTCGATTGCGGGCACCACCAATGTCGGCGGACGCACGGTCTCGGAAATCGCCGATCGCTTCCTCGAGCAGTCGACCCTGAAGAGCGGCGCGCTGCCGCCCGACGCGCTCGGCCTCATCAAGCGGTTCATGGCGATCGAAGGCGATCCCGACGACGCGATCTCGCAATTGCGCGCGCTCGCGGCCGACGCCAAACTCGACATCACCGCTGCGATCGACCAGTTCGAAAGCCGGGTAGGCTTCATGGCCGCGCGCGGCATCGATACCGCCAGTACCCGGTTTTCGACCTCGTTCGGGCGCGGCCTCGATTATTACACCGGCTTCGAATTCGAACTGCATGCGAAGGGAAATGGCGTCGAGCCGCTGGTGGCGGGCGGGCGCTATGATGGACTGATGACCCAGCTTGGCGCGCCCGCCCCGATCCCCGCGGTCGGCTTCTCGGTCTGGGTCGAGGCGCTGACCAGGCTGGGGCGCAAGCCCGGGAGCGCGTCATGAGCGCGCCCTTCGTCGTCGCCGTTCCCTCCAAGGGACGTCTGCAGGAAAACGCCGAAGCCTTCTTCACCCGTGCCGGCCTCGCGCTGGCAAAGCCGCGCGGCGCGCGCGACTATCGCGGCACCATCTCGGGCCTCGACCATGTCGAGATCGCCTATCTGTCGGCGAGCGAGATCGCCTGGCAGCTTTCGCGCGGCATGGTGCATCTCGGCGTCACCGGCGAGGACCTGGTGCGCGAAACCATTGCGGATGCCGACAAGCGCGTATTGCTGATCGACAATCTCGGCTTCGGCAGCGCCAATGTCGTGGTCGCGGTGCCGCAGGCCTGGATCGACGTCCGCACCATGGCCGATCTCGACGACGTCACCACCGGCTTCCGCGCCCAGCATAACCGGCGGATGCGGTTGGCCACCAAATACATCAACCTCACCCGGTCATTCTTCGCAGCCCACGGCATTGTCGACTATCGCATCGTCGAGAGCGCCGGCGCCACCGAAGGCGCGCCTGCGGTCGGCACCGCCGAGATGATCGTCGACATCACCACCACCGGCGCCACGCTCGCCGCCAACGGTCTCAAAGTGCTCGACGACGGCGTGATCCTGCGCAGCCAGGCCAACCTCGTGGCCTCGCGCGACGCCGACTGGTCGAGCGAGGCTAGAGAGACCGCGCGCGTGATACTCGATCACATCGCCGCGCGCGCCCGGGCCAGCAAATACCGGGAAGTCCGCACGCGTTTCAAGGAGTGCGACGCAACACTGCTGGCGGAAGCCCATAACCGGTTCGGCGTGGTGTCGCCATTCGGGGGCCCGACCTCGTCCGGCATGGTGACGCTGCACTGTCCGCCGGCGCAGCTCTACGCGCTTGCCAGTTTTCTTCGCGCCCATGGCGCCGACACGGTGTCGGTGGCCTCGCTCGACTATGTGCTGGATCGCGACAATCCGCTGTTCGCCAGGCTCGAGACGTTCCTGCGGCGGTAGGGCGCATGTCCGTTCATCGTTGCGACAGAAAGCAACGAATAGCATATGCTGTGATGTTGGCCTGTTTGGAACCTGATCGATGATGCTGGGTACCGACGTTTCTAGCCTGTCCACCACCGCAGCCACCGCCGCGGCGCAGGGGCTGTCGATCGTCGTGCCGCTGTATAACGAGGCGGCGGGGCTTGGGCTTCTGCACGAGCGTCTGAGCGCGCTGGCAAAGGCGCTGCGGCGGCGTTACGGATTGAACTGCGAGGTCGTCTATGTCGATGACGGCAGCGCCGACGCCACGCTGTCGATCGCGCGCGCGCTCAAAGCCGATGCGCTGGATGTCCAGGTGGTGTCGCTGTCGCGCAATTTCGGCAAGGAAGCCGCCTTGATGGCGGGGCTGGATCATGCCCGGCGCGGTGCGGTGCTGTTCATGGACGGCGACGGCCAGCATCCGCCGGATCTGGTCGAGCAGCTGGTCAGCCACTGGATCGATGGCGGCTATGACGTGGTCTATACCGCCAAGGCCCATCGCGACAATGAATCACTGATGCGGCGGCTGGCCGTGCACGGCTTCTACGCACTGATCAACTGGGGCGCGCGGCAGAAGATCCCGGAGGACGCCGGCGACTTCCGCCTGTTGTCGCCGCGCGCGGTAGCCGCGCTGCGGCAACTGCCCGAGCGCAATCGCTTTTTCAAGGGACTGGCAAGCTGGATCGGCTTCCGCCAGATCCGCGTCGATTACGAGCCCGCGGCCCGCGCCCACGGCATGACCACCTTCAGCGCCGGCCGGCTGGTCGGGCTTTCGATCGAGGGGCTGACATCGTTTTCGGTGGCGCCGCTGCGATTTGCCAGCCTGCTCGGCGTCCTGCTCGCCACCGGAGCCTTCCTGTTCGGGCTTTCGATCCTGTGGGAAACCTTCACCACCGGAAAATCGGTTCCCGGCTATCCCTCGCTGGTGGTCGGCCTGATGACGATCGGCGGCGTGCAGCTGATCATGATCGGCATCGTCGGCGAATATATCGGCAAGATCCTCTCCGAGCTGAAGGCGCGTCCGATCTATTTTGTCGCCGAACACAGCGAGAAGCCCGCCGAGGCGGCAAGCAGCGAAAGCGAAAGGACCGCCGCGGAATGAACGACGCCGCGCCGCCACGCCGGATCTGGCTGTGCGCCGACGATTATGGTCTCAGCCCCGGCGTCAACCGCGCCATTCGCGACCTGATCGAACGCGGCCGTCTCAATGCGACCTCGGTGATGGTGGTGGGGCCTTCGGTCGGCCGCGACGAAATCGGCGCGCTGCAGACCGCCGCCGCCAGCAGCCCGCGTTGCGCAGTCGGCCTGCACGTCACGCTGACGGCGCCGTTTCGGCCGCTGACCATGCACTTCAGGCCCGTTGATGGCGGCATGTTCCCCAGGTTTCCGAAACTGTTGCGCGCCGGGCTGTTGCGCCGGCTCGATGGCGAAATCATCCAGGCCGAATTGATGGTGCAGCTTTCGGCGTTCACCGACATGTTCGGCCGCCCGCCTGATTTCGTCGACGGCCACCAGCATGTGCAGCTGTTCCCCCAGGTGCGCGAGGCCTTCCTTGCCGCCGTGAAGCAGGCCGCGCCCGGCGCCTGGGTGCGCCAGAGCGGTCGCGATCAGCCCTTGGCCCGGCGGCTCGGCTCCCCCAAGGCGCTGGTTCTCGACCTCCTGAGTGCGAAGTTTCGTACCCTCGCCGCGCGGGCCGATATCGCCTGCAACCCAGGATTCGCCGGCGCCTATGATTTTTCCGGGCGGCCCGATTTCGGCGCCCTGATGGGCGAATTTCTCGACGGGATGCCGGAGGGCGGGCTCATCATGTGTCATCCCGGCTTTGTCGACGACACGCTTCTAAGCCTCGACCCGCTGACCACCCAGCGCGAAGTTGAACACGCTTTCCTCGCCGGCGAGCATTTCCCGCCGCTTTTGGCCGCGAATAAGGTTACATTGGGCTGATGTCGGTCAGCGATCCCCCGGGCACCTTGTGGCATACTCGAATTTAATGCGCCGAGACACTTCCGACGAAACAAAGCCCCCTTACATCTCCGCCTGCGCTTCGAAGCGAGGAGAAAATCCATGACACCGCAAGAACGCCAGATGATCGACGATCTTTTCGACCGGCTCGCCGGGCTGGAGAGCGCGCCGCGCGATCCGGAAGCAGCGGCCGCCATTGTCCAGGGCCTGCGCAAGGCGCCCAACGCGGTTTACGCGCTGGTGCAGACCGTGCTGGTGCAGGACGAAGCGCTGAAGCGCGCCAACAGCCGCATCCAGGAACTGGAGGCCGCGGGCGCAGGCGAACCACAGCCATCCGGTGGCGGGTTCCTCGATTCGATGCGCGAGACGATCTTCGGGCAAGGCCAGACGCGCGGTTCGGTGCCCAATGTCCCGCCACCCGCCGCGCCGGCCAGCCGCCCGGTATGGAACAGCGGCCAGGTGATGCAACAGGCGCAATCCCCCGGACACTACGATCCGCCACCCTACGGTCAGCCACCCTACGGTCAGCCCTATGGTGCGCCTCAGGGTCCGGTCGGCGGCGGCGGCTCGTTCCTGGGCACCGCGGCGGCGGCAGCGGCCGGCACGATCGGTGGATCGCTGTTGCTCGGCGGCATCCGCTCGATGATGGGCGGTGGCCATCGCGCCGTTGGCACTCCGAGTGCCTTCGGCGACACCGCAAGCCAGACCCCCGTGACCGACCAGTCCGGCAGCACGCTGGCGCAGGACGCCGGGATCAAGGACATCGGCGGCTCGGCGGACCGCGCCGATGACGCTTCGCGCGCGGGGTTGTACGACACCGCGTCGCACGACGATGCCGGAGCAAACGATTATGACGATGATCACGACGACAGGGATATGGATTCCGATGATTTCGGCGGTGACGGCGACAGCGACTACGCCTGATCGCTATTTCCGCAAACGACAAAAAACAAAACGGCCGCCCGATCGGGCGGCCGCTTTCGTTCCATCGCGGGAACTCAGATGACGACGACCCTGGCGCCGACATTGACCCGGCCGTACAGGTCGATCACGTCCTCGTTGCGCATCCGGATGCAACCGGACGAGACGTTGGTG
>Ga0210410_10003079_pt1 | contig 14832 bp, 13 predicted proteins | sample IncBWC4MmetaG_FD_161058 | JGI IMG/M metagenome (GOLD analysis project Ga0210410, IMG submission 161058) | Forest soil microbial communities from Barre Woods Harvard Forest LTER site, Petersham, Massachusetts, United States - Inc-BW-C-4-M | ecosystem: Environmental > Terrestrial > Soil >... | reverse complement strand
GGCCATCGTGGCGGGTACGAATAAAAATCCCACCGGCGCGTACTGCCATATGCGCATCCATGCGGCAGCACGAAAACTGATCAGCAAGTCGAGGTGTTGGCTCGAGAAATACATGGCCACCGCCAGGACCACCCAGCCGAAAGCGAGAATGCGCCGGGCTTGAAATATTCCGGCCAGACGGCCGACCAGCGGCATAAGAATGAAAAGCAAAATAGCGGCCACAGAGATGACCATGCCGGCTTCCTGTGCCGTGTAACCCATCAGCGTTTGTAGAAATTGCGGAAGAAGCACGGTAGAACTGAATGAAACCGCGCCCATCACGAACATCATCACGCTCGTGCTTGCAAAATTAAAAAGCTTGAACAGGTGGACGTCCACGATAGGTTCCTTATGGCGCCACTCCCAAATAATCAGGGACACCAAACCCGCTGCGGCAAGAACTATCAGTGTGGTAATGAAGCTCGATCCGAACCAGTCGTCCTCTTGTCCTTTGTCGAGCACGATTTGCAGCGCGCCCACTCCGACGGTGAGCAGGCCAAACCCGATGTAGTCAAACCGTGCGATTCTCTTTTTAATGTCCGACAAGTAGGGAGGATCTTCGACCAACTGAGAAACCAGTAAGACCGCCAGAATGCCCACCGGAACGTTGATATAAAAAATCCAGCGCCAGGAATAGTTATCGGTGATCCAACCTCCGAGCGTCGGACCGATTGCAGGGGCGCAGACCGCAGTAATTCCGTACAAAGCAAAAGCCAGCCCGCGTTTCTCTGGTGGGAAAGTATCGGCTAGAATGGCCTGCGTCATCGGCTGCAATCCACCGCCGAACGCACCTTGCAACACTCGGAAAAGAAGCAGCAGCCCGAGGCTCGGTGCAAGGCCGCACAAAAATGAGCTTGCGGTAAATAAGGCGATGCACATCAGAAAATAGCGTTTACGTCCGAGTCGCCCAACAAGGAACCCGCTAATCGGAAGTACGATCGCGTTCGACACCAGATACGTAGTCAACACCCAAGTGCTCTCGTCATTGCTCGCGCCCAGGTTACCCGCAATGTGCGGAAGGGCCACGTTGGCGATGCTGGTATCCAGCACTTCCATGAAGGCAGCCATCGAGACCACCACGCCGATGAGCCACGGATTTACTTTCGGCGTCCAGGCTGCCTGTTCAGTGAGAATTGTGGCCGTTGCGCTCATCGCACCCTCACCTCAGGCTCGACCGATAGTCCCGGCTTCAGTGCGCCTTCCGCGTTGAACTCCCGTCCCGCTGTGCGATCAAAATCAATGCGCACCGGCACGCGCTGCACGACTTTCACATAGTTACCGGTCGCGTTCTCCGGAGGCAGTAAACTAAAAACCGACCCCGTGCCGCCACCCATGTTGGTCACTCGCCCATACCAATACCGACCATAGGCATCGACCTTGATTTTCACGGGCTGGCCTGGCCGCATATGCTCAAGCTGCGTCTCTTTGAAATTGGCGGTGACCCAAACATCGTCCAGAGGCACCACGTCCACAAGCTCCTGTCCGATGCTCACGTTCTGGCCCACTTCAACGCTTCTCTTGCCGACAATTCCTGTGACGGGAGACACGATCACCGTGTAGCTGAGGTTCATCTCCGCTTGCGCAAGCTGAGCCTTTCGTTGCCAGGCTTGGGCGTCGGCTGCTTGAGCGTTAGCGCGAGTCAGAGAGATCTGCTGAGGCGCAGTCTCCGCAGTCTGCAAATCATTTTTTGCTTGCAGGAGTTTCCCTTGAGCTTGCTGCACCGCTTGTTCGGCGGCGTGAACTCCGGCCTGCGCGGCGACAACTGCGGCTCGATTTGCGGTGGCGCTGGCAACCGACTGGTCGTATTGCAGCCGAGAGATGTCTTCCTTCGCGACGAGTTGCGTTGCGCGCTGCAAGTCTGCATCGCTCTTCGCGGCGTTTGCCTGAGTCTGAACGAGCACGGCCTTCGCGGATTCGTAGTTCTGTTCAGACGCTCGAACCGCAGCCTCGGAGTTGAGCACCGCGGTCTTCGCCGAATCCAAATTGTTCCGAACTGTTACGGAAGTAATCGGCACCTTCCAGTGGGAACTCACGGCGCTAGCTTGCGCGTCGGCCAGATTCGCTTGGGCTTGCGCCTCAGCGATTTTGTAATCCTGGGGATCGAGGGTGACGAGAACGTCGCCGGCATGAACGAGCTGCCCTTCCACGACGTAAACGTCTTTGATTTGTCCGTTGATTCGCGTACTCAGCTCCATAACGTGGCCGTCCACCTGAGCGTCATCGGTGTCCTCGACGTGAAACGCGTTCCACGCGAAATAGCTGCCTGCAATCACGACCACGATCACAGCGAAAATCCCGAGGACTTTCTTTCGGCGCGACGTCGCCTGTTTGCCGGCGCCCTCGCTTGTCGCCGAGTCGGGCGTTTCGTGATCGACAGCTGCGACCGTTTGCTTTTCATCAGCGTCGATAATTCGAGTGCTATTCTCGTTTGGCATTACTTTCCTCCTAGATAGTTTTGGTAACTTGTGCGTGCTACTCCAAGAGCACGTGCCAGAGAAAGCTTGGCGAGGTTGTGGCTATACAAACTGGTGATGTATTGATTGTTCGCGCTGGCAAGGGACTGTTCGGCTTGAACTACCTCGACGCTATCGCTGACCCCAGAAGTGAAGCGGTCCTTTGAACGAGCGAGGTTTTCGTTCGCAAGGTCGACATTCTGCTTGGCGACCGTCACTTGTTCTTTGGCCGCATTCAGGTTGAGAAAAGCGGCGCGCACGTCATAGTCAACCTGCCCGCGAATGTTTTCAGCTTCGGCTTTGCGCTGCCGTAATTCAGCTTCTGCTTGCGTAATCTCGCCCTTGATTCGCCCACCGGTGAAAATCGGGATGCTGACTCCAGCCTGAAACGTGAAATCTCCGTGCGAATTGCCGAGCGATGGTCCGATGTCGCCGTAGCTGCCGTTCACCGCCACCACGGGATGCCGCTCGCCTCGCGTAGCCGAAACCGTTTGCGTGGCGGATTTTTGTGAATCAAGCGCTGCGCGCAAATCGCTGCGCGATTTGTAGGCGATCGCTAGCGCTTCGTCGAGGCTGGGCGGATTGATGTCTGAATACGGAACTTGGTCGGCAAGCTCAAACTTTTGTCCCAACGGCAGTCCGATGGCGCGACCGAGCGCGAGTTTTGCAATTTCAAAATTGTTATCCGCGACGCTGAGGTTGTATTCCTCGGTGTGCAATTGAACTTCGGTGCGCGTCGCTTCGATGCGCGGCACCGTCCCTGCTTGCACTTCATCCAGGGCCTGATGGTAAAGCGCGTTCGCATTTCGCACTTGTGCTTCCTGGGCCTGAATGCGCGAATCAGCTTCGATGACTTGCAGATAGGCATTGCCCACGGTGAGCGTGACGGCATCGAGGATGTCCTGGTAACTGAGTTGCGCCGCCTGTTCCGAAGTGCGCGCCGCGCGTAAGCGCTGAATGGATTCAAAATTGAAAATCGTTTGGCTTGCCGACGCGTCGACCGACGTGTAGCTGAACGGCCCCACGATGTTCGGAATGCCCTGTATATGCTGCAACCCGAAAGTTGCCAGGCTGAGTTGGTCAACATTTTCTGAAAGTCCGGCGCTGACCTGCGGCAGCAGCTTGCTGAGCGCGATCAGTCGCTCACCGCGCGCGATCTGCGAGTTTTGTCCGCTCTCAATCGTTGCCAGGTTGTGGCGGAGCGCGCGAGTGATCGCGTCGCGCAGCGTCAGACGCAAGACTTCGCTGCTGGCAGGACCGCTCGGAACACTTCCAGAGAGTGCGCCCGATTGGCCCGCCCCCGAACTTGCCGCGGGATATTGGCCGGCGGCCGCGATTGCACAGCATACAGTGACTGAAATCGCCAAAATTAAAAGGCGACGCAACAAACGCAGTCGAGTCAGCCGATCCTGAACATGCCCGATCATTTCTCCTCCTCCTGAAAATCTCTGCGAGTTCTGTGGGCCAGCCGTTTTAGGACATGCTTCGTGAACACACCGCCGGAGCGAAACCTGGCTCCTTCTTTCATCAGTTCAAGAAGTACGTTTTCTCCATCCTCGGTGATGGCAGTGAGCCCCTTCACATCAACCACCAGCTCGCGCTGATTCAGATCTGCCGCCGCTTGCCGCCATACAGTTGTTAGCTCAGAGGCCCAAGGGGCGATGAGCTTGCCTTCGATCACCAGCCGGCGGTAATTCGGAGTATCGAGAATGGAAATCTTCAACATTGTTTTTGCCCGCTCTCGCATTAGGGCAAGGGCCGCGCCAAACTTCAGCGGCTGTAAGTTACTGAATTGTCAGGAAAAGATCGGCGGGGGTTGAAGATGTTGAAGTTGAAAAAGCTGAAAGCGTCGACAGTGTCGAAGGCACGCAGATGAAAACACTACCTACCGACAGAGCGCATTTTGTACTAAATTCTTGCGAAGAACTTCAAGTCACCGGCGTGGGGGTACATTCGAGAAAGGGCCCAAGAATTATTTTGCGCTTGAGAATTCGGGAAGAAAGTTCAACACGGACTGGCCTCATAACGCCGCGAGTCCCGGCATAAGCACTCCGGGACTCGTGGCGATGAGGAGAGCATGGCAATTCAGAATCGAAATACGATACCTGCTGAGGGCTCAGCAGTATGCGTTGTCGCGCCAGAATGAAGCGCCGTCAAACCGAAGTCGGGCCGCTCGTACACGAAACCGCGGTACTCCACACGAAGAGCGAGATGCCGCGTAAAGTTATAATCCGCTCCTCCACCGTAGACAAATGCAGCCCGCCCTTGTGACGTAGCGCCCGGAACCAATCCGCCAGAGTTGCCAGTGGGATCGAAGACAAGGACTCCGACCCCTGTAAGTACATAGGGATGAAGTCCAAGAACTGCGCGAGGCGCAGTTACGAGCAGCGCGCCGGTCACCTGTTGCACATCGGTTTGCACGTTGAACGCGCTCGATGAAGTGAAGTTCTGCTGCGTGTTGCGCGCATATCCATAACTGCCATCTACTGCCAGCCACCTGTTGAAGTGATACCGATAACTCAGAACGAATCCGCCCGTGTCGGTCGAATGCTGAAAAATGCCGTTCCCAGTGGAATCTTTAGTAAAGAAGCCCGTTCCCTGCGCACTTATTTCCTGTCGAGGTTCGTCTTGGGCCATCGCCGGTAAAGCGGCCAGCAGCATTGCAAACAATCCTACGACTACGATCTTCCTGGTCATTGTCTCTCCTCTGTTAATCGATGAATTTATTTTGTACCAACCACCTAATTCGCTGAGGAGAGCTTGCGATCCAGCCAGGCAGCACCTGTAGCGAAACAATAAAAATCAGTTCAGCGGCGAGAGTTCCGGCGAAAGAAACTTTCAGGCCCGGTTATTGCCAGAAAAACCAGCAGCACCAGGATGACGCATAAAATAAATGTCACCATTTTCGCCTCCACTTGTTCAGCCGTCCGTGAAGCTCTCTGCCGCTGATAAGAAGGGCAAGATAGAAGCCAAACTAGAAAACCGTAAGTTGCTGAGTTTAGAGTAGAAAACCGCTTGAAGTCGGAAACGTCGAAGTTGAAAAAGTTGAGACGGTCGAAACTGTCAAGCTGATTAGCTAAGAGCTACTGCAACTAGGCAGAGAGGACGAGCGCGTCCGCCGTGACGACACTTAATAAGAATGCGGCCATCGTTCGGAACTGCGCGTGAATTCGCTCATCCTCCCACCAAAACTCATTGGACCTTGTGCCAGGCTGAATCCGGATCGAACGCGGTCATTGCTTCCGCAAGTTTTGTTGTGTTGGGACCGAGATCTTTTTCGTAAACGATCCCGGATTGGCTGACGATGAAAGTCTTCACGCCCGAAGAGCGGTATTCCGCGGGATAAGCAACGAAGGCGAACCCTGCGGTCATTTTTCCGTCCACGAGATAGTTCTTGTTTCCATCCGGCGCGTGCGGTCCCTGAGTCGTGAGGATTCGGAAAAAATATCCGTTGAATGGATACTCTTCACCACTCTCGTCGTTCGGACCCTTTCCGTACGCGGATGCGATGAGTGGATTGATCGGGCTTTGAAATTCGTCGACGGCTTCATCCCAGTACAAACCATTGTGCTGTTGCTTGTCACTTACGAGTTTCTGGGCGTACTCGTTAGCGAAGCCGTGCGGGGCCCTCGCGAAATACTGTTTCTGGGCATCCACCAGATCGCGGCAGGCTTGAATCGCCGCCATTTCATTTTTGCCAATACGGCGGAACAGGATTTCGTTCTTGCCGGCCTGGGTATCGAAGTACCAGACTCCGTTTTTATTGACCAGCGGAATTGGGAACGGCCAGTTTTCGGCGCCGACAACCAAAGTTACATTTCCGTTTGGCTCGGTAACAAACCGATGCATCTCCTTGTACTTGACGACGAAGCTTATGCGCGCGTCCAAATCCTCGACGTCGTCACCGGACGACACAAGATCCTTTCCCGTTGCGCCCAGGATATTCAGCAGTTTCTGGCCAAACTCCGACTGGGCCGCCACATACACCTCGTGGGCCGCATCCTCGGCTGACGCAAACGTCTGCTGCCCCGGCTGCTGAGCGCCCGTGGATTTTGCTGAGAACACCAGAAACAGAATAAAAAATATGGATAAGCCAATCAGAAGTGAGTTCTTTTTCAGTAGTTGAACAACCGATTCACATTGCGACATCATATTTCCCTCCGTATTTGAATTTTCAAAATGGTTCATACCCAGCTCATTGAGATCGATCAGTGCCGTCCACCGCCGTGAAATCCACCGCCAAAGCTTGACTGCCCGCGATTCGAGAACCCGCGGACGTTGCCGCCGTGATCAAGTCCGCTGAACGCACCGGAGCGCGTTCCAGATTGGGGGTGTGACGCCGATGTTCCGCGGCCATTTGCGTTTCTTTCCGCGGAATTGTGATTGTTGAATGAATTATCGCGGCCGAAGCCGTTGCGATTCGTAATGGTCCGGCTGTGTGAGACGTAGGTGCTGTGGTTGTACGACAAGTGATGGTGGCGCCAGTCGCATCCCCAGTTATGCCAGCCCCAACCAAATCCACCGAAAAAGCCGATCCCAAATCCAGCGCCAAAGAAAATTCCGGGGCCGTCAAAAAATATACCCGGCTCCGGATACCAGTCGGAATAAGCGTCGATCGGGTCGCCGTAAACAAGCCAGGGATCGTATGCCGGCACGTAGACCACATCAGGATTAACCGGTTCGATGGAGATCGTTTTGCCCTCAGTTTTCACAGTCTCTTGATCGTTGCTTTTCAGATTGCCGGCCTTCCGCGCTTGTTGGCGCATCGTTTGAACCGCGTCCATCACGTCCTGCTGCTGGTTGGCGTAGGCATCGCCAAGAGACGAAGTCCACGCGAGGTTCTTGTCCATGTTTTCGAGCACTGACGGAAACTGAGTCAGCGCCTTAACGCTCGGATCCCAGGAAGTTTCATCGACTTGTTGCGCCAGCTCTTCACCGGTGAGACCCGGATGGCTTTGCATCCAGCGTTCTGCCTCGACAATTTCGGTCGGATAAGTTGCCGCCGCGAGAATTTGCGCGACCAGGGCGTCCGGGTACAACGCAATCGGCGCAACCAGTTGCTGCAGGTCTTGCGGGGACGGTTGCGAAAGCAAAGTTGGCTGTTGTCCGAGGGACTCTGCCCGCACATTGGCCCCCACAAGCAAACAGCAAATGACGACGATCAAAACTTTTCTGGAAAGTTTCACGATTTTCATATATGCCTCCATAATTCATTTCTGCGATGATTCGGCTCGCCAGAATTCTGTCGTAGCTGGATCGGTAGCCGCTCCTTCAGGCACGGAAACACTCGCAGTCTCAACGGTTGAGTCCGCGGGGTTCCGCATTGGAACGAGGAAATTGTTCGCGAGAAGATACGAGTATAAGTAGCCGAGCGGGGGAGCGTGGCGTAACTGCGTCGCTGAAACCCAGCCATTCGCTTCGCTCCATTCCCAACCGGAAACCGAATTACTCTCGGTCCATTCCTGCAAATCCGCCGCAGCCATCGGATAAGCGTAAACGCGCACATTTTGTGCGAAGAGACGCGCCAGAGCTTCAAAGCGCCGGCCTTCCAAATTGCCGTAGGAATCTCCGAACGCTCGGATAACAAGTGAAAGCCCCGCGACAAATCGCAGCGGCGCTGTGGTGTAGCGGTTCACCAACCCGGTCATGGCGTAGAGCTCCCGTTCGCGGAAGAGAAGCACGTCGCCACCGCGCGCGAGAAGTGCATTAATCCGGAGCAATAAGTCCGGAATGTCTGGAGTCGGCGCTCCGGGCGCAAGCGAGTCGGCCGTAAAGCAGAAGATGCCCACCGGCGCAGCGACCGCCTTTCCCAATTCTTCACGAAGTTCCTGAATTGCCGCCGCCATCATTTCGCTGTGAATTTGCGCGTGAACGGGATCGACGTGGCCAAAGTATCCTGGCGCGAGCACTACTGATCTTTTGTGCAGAAGTTCGGAAGGTGGACCCGCTTCGCCTTTGGCAGAGAACCAAACCGCTTCGGCATATCCCGCCTGCACCAGGTGCGCAAGAAGAGTTTGATGAGCCCAGCCGGAGAAGGCTGGCCCCCGAAACTCCACGAAATCAATTTCTATTCGTTCCCTGACGACGTCTTGCGCGAGTCCCTCAAGAAAAGATTCCTTTGTCTGAAGTTGATAGAAGGCAGCGAATATAAGATTCACGCCAAGAATTCCAATGGCTTCCTGCTGCAGCAGATTCGCGAAATCCCGCAAGTTGATGTGCAGCAAGAGATCGTTCGAGGCGCCGCCCGGCTGGATCTGAAATCGAAGCCCCACCCAGCCATTGGCATCGTTCGTTCCGGTGTAGTTGCGCGCCGCAATAAAATCGGCGAACGAAAAAAAACGGGTCTGCGAACCGCGCGTCTTGCCTAGCTGTGTTTGCATCTCGGCCCATTCTCGATCCAGCATCGCTTCTACACGTTGTTTGGAGACATATCGCGATCCCGCGCCATAGAGATCGTCGCTCACCGCCTTGTCGTAGGCAGAGATCGCTTTGGCAACGGTGCCGGAAGCGCCTCCTACCAGCAGGAACCACCGAGCGACTTCCTGGCCCGCGCCGATTTCGGCGAAGGAGCCGAAAGTAGACGGATCGAGATTGATGGTGAGCGCCTTGTGGTGGGTGTCGAGTTTTTGCGAGTTTGTCATACCTGGACTCCGATAGGAGAAAAGGCACGACGCAAACCAAACTGCCAGCACCGTAAGTCGCTGGATTTTCAGGAGAAGACCGCCAGAAGCCAAAACTGTCGAAGTTGAAAAAGTTGAACTGGTCGAAACTGTGGAATTCCTGCGGGGAGCTTAGGAGAAGCCAACTAGATGAACTTAGGGCTAGGCGTACTGCTTTGCGTAGATGCCGAATTTTTTCATTCGAGACAGCAACGTGGTGCGATTCATATTCAGGCGCGCCGCAGCTCCATCCGCGCCACCCACGCGTCCGTTGCACGCCGCAAGTGCCTGCACGATTTGATCGCGCTGTCTTCTCGCATATTCGTCAGAAACGCTGCTCTTGTCGGCGGGAGAATGTGACACTTCTTCGGAGACTTGCTTCACTTCATACCCGTTATCCGGCGACCTTCCAATATTCGTCTTTCGAAGTTCTGCAAGCGGAGCCTCAAGCGACTTGCTCCTCGTCAGAAGCACAGCTCGCTCGATGAAATTCTCCAATTCGCGAATGTTGCCCGGCCAATCCCAGTTCGTCAGTCCCTTCATTACCGCTGAGGAAACTACTTCAACCTGCTTCTGCATTTCCTTGGCGAACTTTTGGACGAAGTAGCTGACCAGCAGAGGAATGTCTTCTTTGCGATCTCGTAGCGGGGGAATACGAATCGGAAAGACATTCAACCGGTAATAGAGATCGTTGCGAAATTCCTTCGTCGCAACCATCTTTTCCAGATCGCGATTCGTTGCCGCTACCAGGCGGATATTCACTTTCCGTGTATACGTGCTGCCCAGTCGTTCAAATTCGCGTTCCTGCAAGGCCCGCAGCAGCTTGGGCTGAATCTCAGGTGGAATGTCTCCCACCTCGTCCAGAAAGAGCGTGCCCTGATCCGCCAATTCCAGTCTCCCAATCTTTTGCGTAATGGCGCCGGTGAACGCGCCTTTTTCGTGGCCAAAGAGTTCGCTTTCCACCAACCCCGTCGGAATCGCAGCACAGTTCAGTTTCACAAACGTTCGTTGTTTACGACGGCTGCGGTCGTGAATCGCGCGCGCAATTAATTCTTTCCCTGTTCCAGTTTCGCCGAGCAACAGAACCGTGGAATCGCTGGGGGCGGCGGTTTCCACCAATTGCAAAGCGTGCTTTAACGCCGCGCTGTTCCCAATGATCTGCTCGAAGCCCATCTCGTTGCGAAATTCTTCTTCCAGATAAATTTTTTCCTGGGCGAGCTTATCTTTCAGTTCGGAAATCTCCCGGTAGGCCCTCGCGTTTTCGATTGCAATCGCCACCTGTCCTGACGCGCTGGCGAGGAAATCGACGTCCTGCCGCGTAAACGGAGTTTCCGTCGTACGTAAAATCGAGAGGATTCCGAGGAAATGTCCGCGATTCAAAAGTGGAATACTGCAGAAAGCCTTTAAGCTCTCGGCAGTTGCGAGTTCATGCATCTCAGACTCGAAGTCCCGCTCCCAGCTGTGAATGACTACTGGCTTGAGGGTATCCATCACCTTCTTAACGGCGGCGCTTGGCGTACAAATCAATTCTTCCTTGATGACTCCCTTGCCGTGCGGAAAATCCACGGCCAATACTCTGAACTTGTCTTGCGTCGCGTCGTACAAAGAAATGGTTACGGCGTCAGCGTGGATCACTTCGCGTATATTCGCCGCAATCGCGCGCAACACCTCGCGCATGTCGAGGCTTGACGTGATGCGCGTCGTCAGATTCAGAAGTAATTGCAGCTGATCTCGTACTCCTGATACTTCTTGGAACACCCGCGCGTTTTCAATCGCAATGGCGATTTGGCCGGAAACCCGGGTAAGGAAATCGACGTCTTCGGACGCAAATTCTTTTTGTCCTTTGCGTGCCAGCACCAGGAGACCGACTGATCGACTGTGGCTCACCAGCGGTATCATGCAGTGTGCGTCCAGGCCCTCGGCAATCACCATTTCGTAGATTTCTGGCCCGAGTTCCTCACGGTCATTTGTTTTTACAATTACGGGTTTAGAGGTTTCCCAGGCTTTTTTGAAAGCGTGGCCCGGCGTGACCAGCATCTCTTCCTTTACGAATCCTTTCGCGTCCGGAAAATCGACGGCATAAATCCGGCATTTGTTTGATCCCTCATCGAAAAAGGCGACGCCCGCGGCATCGGCTTGCACAACATTTCGAATATTCGCTGAAGTCGAGCGCAGTAGTTCCCGGAGGTCGAGGTTCGAGGTGACGCGGCTGGTGAGATTCAGCAGCAGGTCAAGCCGCTCGTTTTGAGTCTGAAGTCTCGCTTCTGAGCTCATAGCCGTACGCGAAGCACCCCTTGTTTGATGCACGGGAAACTGTAATGTACATGATGATCGACCTCGTATTAAAGTCGCAAGCCTTGAACTCGTGCGACGCTGTGACTCCAGCTCGGGTGGGCGCTCGTCAGTCCGCCGCCTGAAACTCACCGCGGTATCTCTTGGCGGAAGCAACGGAAATCAACCGAACGAGGTTGACGATATGGACGGAGAAAAACCACTACTGCGTGGCGGAGGGCGCAGTCCGGTGCGAACTGTTCTCCGCCCATTAACAGGGAAAAAATCAGGGAAAAACAATGTTCTCGGCGAGGTTATTTCGCAGAAAACCAATGACTGGCGTGGGTTCCGACCGACTCAATGTACTTCACTTGCAGAGCGGAACAGGGAATTAGCAGGGAATTTCTGTTATGAAAAGCGGGCAGCTCCATACGGAATGCGAAGGCAGCGCATGATTCCCTTCCTCGCGTATAGGATTAGAGTCGAATTCAAGTCGCGGGCCGGTCATCTCACAAACTCCGGTCTGAGATACTCCGGATTGGGGTACTTGTAAAAACCTTCACCAACTGCAGCACCGAGCTTGCCGGTGTCGAGGAAGTTCGCCTTGAGATACTCTACGATTTTCGCTGTGGTGGGATCGCCGGTGATCGCCGCTTCGTTCTTATTAATGTTGTACGCGGTCGCCACGCCAATGCCATCAAGGATGGCGAATGGTCCGCGCTTGGCTTCCATTGAGAGCATCCATGTCTTGTCGATGGTCGGAACATCGGCCACTCCGTTGACAAGCAGGGCCAGGGCAGAGTGAAGCATGGGAATCAGGAGCGAGTTCAGTAGATAGCCCGGTTGTTCTTTGTTCAACTGCAGCGGAACCATGCCGATGCTTTTGGCGAATTCGACGACCACCGCGTACACGCTCTGGCCGGTTCCGGGGTGAGCCATAATTTCGGCGATGTTGTGCTTCCATACCTGATTGGCAAAGTGGAGATTGAGAAAGCGCTCGGGCCGTCCGCTGAATTCGGCAAGTTGACTCGGAAGCATTGTCGACGAGTTGCTCGCGAAGATTGTAGCTGCCGGCGCCACGCTACCGAGTTCGCCGTAGAACGACTTCTTCAATTCCATGTTTTCTGGAACGGCTTCGATCACCAGGTCTGCGTTCTTCGTGGCCTCAGCCAGGTTAGCACTGTAGGCAATGCGTGAAAATGCGCCATCGACCTGACTCTGCGACGCGCGCATTTCGTCCCGATACACGCCCTGCAAGCCTTTGAATCGGGCTCTGGCCTTTTCCAGGATCGAATCGTTTATGTCGTAGGCGACAACGTTGAAATCGCTATACGCCGTTTGAAAAACGATCTGGGCACCGAGCACGCCAGTACCGGCGACGGTCACGTTACGAATCGGCCGTTCTGTGAGAACTTTGGACTCTGTTGGAAGCATTCATTCCTCCCTTTGATTTTTTGTGAACGGCGGTCGACGGATTGTGCTGGTCACACTGCGCGCTTGCTCGCAGTTTCCACTGGTGTATGAATCTCCACTGCCGCGGTTTGCGGAACGAACCCGTGATGCTCGACGATCAGCCGCGAGCCTCGCTGCCGTGTCAGGAAAGTCCACACCCACTGGAGGAAGACGCTCAACCGCAGGCCGGGTTGTGCCAGGAAGCTGATGTGCACGCCCATCGATGCGAACCACGCCACCGAACCCTTAATGTGCAGCTTGCGCCCTTGTAGAACGGCATAGCCTTTTCCGACGACCGCCATCGTGCCCTTGTCGTGATAGTGAAACGGGGCCGGTTCTGGTTTGCCGGTCACGCGCTGATGAATCAGTTTGCCGACGTAGCGACCCTGTTGCATCGCGACCTGTGCGACTCCAGCCAGTGGTTTGCCATCCACACTTAGCGTCGCGGTGTCGCCTATTACGAAAATGTCCGGATGTCCAGGCACGCTCAGGTTCGGTTGAATGCGCACGCGTCCTGCGCGGTCAGTCTCAGCTTTCAACCATTTGTGATCTGACCGGGGTTTTTTGTACCAGCGGGAGTGGGAGAGAATTCACTCTGGAGGGAAGCTGGTATGCCGATGAAGAAATACAAGCCGGAGCAGATTGTGACGCTGCTGCGGCAAGTGGAAGTGGAAATCGCGAACGGGAAGACCACGCCGCAAGCCTGCAAAGAAGCTGAGATCACCGCACAGACCTACTACCGCTGGAGGAAGGAATACGGCGGACTGAAACTGGATCAAGCCAAGCGTCTCCAGGAATTGGAACGGGAGAACGCGAAGCTGAAACGGTTGGTGGCGGAGCTATCTTTGGAGAAGCAGATTCTGAAGGATGTAGCAGAGGGAAACCTCTAAGCCCTGAGCGGCGACGTGGCGCGGTCAGGCATGCACGCGAGGGTTACCAGATATCGGAGCGGAATGCCGGCCGGCTGCTGGGGCAGTGGAGAGGGACACAACGCTACGAGGTGATTTCCCGCAGCGATGAAAATGCGCTGACGAAAGAGATCATCGAGCTGGCCAGTACGTACGGGCGTTATGGCTACCGGCGAATCACGGCGCTGCTCAAAGCGCGGGGCTGGCCGATCGGCAAGGACCGAGTACAGCGGATCTGGCGGCGCGAAGGGTTGAAAGTACCGCAGAAACAGCGGGCGCGAGCGAGGTTGTGGCTGAACGATGGGTCGTGCATTCGATTGCGGCCGGATCGTGCCAATCACGTGTGGAGCTACGATTTCGTAAGTGCGATGACGCACGACGGAAGAACGCTGCGAATGCTGACGCTGATTGATGAATACACGCGAGAGTGTTTGGCAATTCGCGTGGCGAGAAGACTGGGAAGATACGAAGTAATTGAAGCATTGGCGGATGTGATACTGCTCAAGGGGGCGCCGGATCATATTCGTTCGGACAACGGCCCGGAGTTCGTTGCCAAGGAACTGAGAAGTTGGCTGGCAAAAGTGGGAACGGGAACGCTGTACATCGAGCCGGGAAGTCCGTGGGAGAACGGCTACTGTGAAAGTTTTAATGGGAAGTTGCGGGATGAATGTTTGAACGGAGAGATTTTTTATTCGCTGAAGGAGGCGCAGATCGTGATCGAAAAATGGCGAGTGGTTTACAACACGCTGCGTCCGCATTCGTCGTTGGGTTACAGGCCGCCGGCGCCGGCGGCCTGCAACCCCTGGGCACCACCAAATCCAATTTCGCAGCCGCTGGCTGTGATGTAGACTCTCTCATTGCAACTGGTACAAAAACTCGGGCTGGTCAGCCAAGACCGCCGTATTCGGTTTCATCATCGGCTGCGTTTCTTCCTATTTCGGCTATACGACGGATAAAGGGGCGCAAGGCGTTGGCGAAGCTGCCACCAAGAGTGTTGTTCTGTCTTCTCTGCTGATCATTGTTGCGGACGTGTTGCTGATCAAGGTCATC
>Ga0210410_10003078_pt1 | contig 14833 bp, 12 predicted proteins | sample IncBWC4MmetaG_FD_161058 | JGI IMG/M metagenome (GOLD analysis project Ga0210410, IMG submission 161058) | Forest soil microbial communities from Barre Woods Harvard Forest LTER site, Petersham, Massachusetts, United States - Inc-BW-C-4-M | ecosystem: Environmental > Terrestrial > Soil >... | reverse complement strand
ATGGCGGTGGCAGCATTCCTCAAGATCGTTGCCAAGCCGACCGACGCCGACATCGACGCGAGTATTACCAACATCTGCCGCTGCGGTACGTATGAACGTCTGCGCCGCGCCATTCATCGCGCCGCGGACCTGATGAAGGCCTGAGGTGCTCGCAATGCACGCAACCGCTACCGCTTCGACCTTCAGCCGTCGTCACTTCATTCTCACGGCCGCGTCCGCGGCCGGCGGCTTGCTCGTGGGCATCGGAGCAGCTCCCGAGGACGCTCGCGCCGCGACCATCTCGAACCAGCCCTGGAACGACAACGACTCGGCGCGGCATGAGATCGACGCCTGGATCGCCATCGATCCGGACGACTCGATTTTGATCCGCTATCAGCGCTCGGAGATGGGACAGGGCAGCATGACAGCGCTGCCGATGATCATCGCGGAAGAGCTGCAATGCGATTGGTCGAAGGTGCGAATCGAGTATGCCTCCGCAACTCGCACCGTCCGGGAGAACAGAGTCTACGGTGACATGTTCTCGCACGGCAGCATGTCCGTTCGTCAGTCGCAAAAGAAGATGCAGCAGGTGGGCGCCAGTGCCCGCGAGCGCCTCATTGCGGCGGCGGCGGCGCGCTGGCACGTGGCGGCTTCGGAGTGCGTGGCGGCGCAGAGCGTGGTGACCCATCGGCCTTCAGGCCGGACGCTCCGTTATGGCCAACTCGCTGCTGACGCCGCGAAAGTTAAGCTCGCCCAGGAACCCGCGATCAAGACTCCGGCTCAGTTCACTTTCATTCCCCGCCCGATCCCGCGCGTGGACCTGGTGCACAAGACCGACGGATCGGCGAAGTTCGGGATGGATGCGCAGGTCCCGGACATGGTTTTTGCCGCCATCAACGCTTGTCCCGTGCGCGGGGGCAAGCTCAAGAGCGTCGATGAGTCGGTGCTTGCCGGCGCGCCGGGCGTTGTCCGCGTGGTCAGGCTTGAGAACGCTGTGGCCGTGGTCGCGACCGGTACCTTCTGGCGCGCCAAACGGGCGTTGTCTCGTCTGCAGCCCGAATGGGATGTCGGTGCCGCGGGGAGTGTTGACAGCGAGCAGCTGTCGGCGCAATTCCGCGCGGCGTTGACCGAGCGCATGGTGATCGCGCGCAACGACGGCAACGTCGATCGGGCGATGTCGGGAGCGGTCAGGACGTTCGAGGCGATCTATGAGACGCCTTATCTGTCGCACTCGCCCATGGAGCCGATGAATGCGACGGTGAATCTGCAGCCTGACCGGCTCGATGTCTGGGTCGGAACGCAGGACGCGGAGATGGCGTTGGGTGCGGCCGCACGCTTCTCCGGCTTGAAGCCCGAGCAAGTGCACATCCACAACGCGTTCCTCGGGGGAGGCTTTGGACGTCGCGATGCAAATGATGACATTGCGCAAGCTATCGCCATCGCGAAGGTCGTCAAGCGCCCCGTGAAACTGATCTGGACGCGGGAAGAAGACACCCGCCAGGACCGGTTCCGTCCGCATGCGGTGGTCGCTTTCAAGGCTGCGACCGGCTCCGACGGAATGCCGACCGCATGGTCGATGCGTATTGTGACTTCGTCAATCTTTAAGTCGGTAGGTATTCCGTTTCCGCCGGATAAAGCCGAGGAGCCAGCCACCGCCTGCCTAGTCGACAACGGCTATCAGGTGCCGAACACGCGGGTGGAATTGCTCACCCAGAATACCCACCTGCCGGTATGGTTCTATCGCGCGCCCGGCGGTAACCAGCATGTCTTTGCCCTCGAGGGCTTTCTGGACGAGATCGCATTCGCAAGCGGTATCGATCCCTATCTCATGCGGCGCAAGCTCCTCAAAGGGAAGCCGGACTGGCTCAAGGTGTTGGATACCGCCGCCGAGAAAGGTGATTGGGGCAAGCCGCTGCCGCGGGGAACCGGGCGCGGCATCGCCATTTGCACTTTTACGGACAGCCTCTGCGCGCAGGTGGCGGAAGTGACGGTGAAGCTGGACGGACACCTTAAGGTCAATCGGGTCACTGTCGCGCTCGATACCCGTCACATGGTCAACCCACGAACCGTCGCCGAGCAGGCTGAGGGCTCCGTGATCTTTGGTCTGACGGCGGCACTCTACGGAAAGATCACGATCAAGGATGGCGCAGCGGTGCAGGGCAATTTCGACACTTATCGCATGGTGCGCCTTGCGGATGCGCCGAGGATAGACGTCCATCTGGTGCCGAGCGGTGGAGACGTCTGGGGCGGCGCAGGCGAGCCTGCCGTCCCGCCGGTCGCCGCCGCGGTGGCCAATGCGATCTTCGCCGCAACCGGTAAGCGCATTCGCACGCTGCCGATCATGGATACCGATCTCAGTCGATCGACGTAGGCCGCGAGCGAATAGAAGCGTGGAGCGGCACTTGGCCAGAGGTTGCGAGACGTGACGATCGTTTCAAGGGTGATCTTCTGTGCGCTGATGTTGCTGTGCGCGGGCGGCGCATCACTCGCCGCGAGCCCCGTCCCTCCTCCCCTCAGTGACGGCGAATACCTGGCTCGGGCCGCCGACTGCGTCGCCTGCCATTCGATCCCCGGCGGCAAGGCCTTCGCCGGCGGCCTCAAAATGGGCACGCCGCTCGGTGCGATTTACTCGACCAACATCACGCCAGATTCCGCGACCGGCATCGGTTCATACACTCTTGCCGATTTTGAACGGGCCGTGCGGCAGGGAATCGCCAAGGACGGTCGCCACCTCTATCCGGCGATGCCATATCCGTCCTACTCCAAGCTTTCCGACGCGGACGTTGCAACGCTCTACCGCTTTTTCATGAAGCAGGTGCCGCCCGTCCATCAGGCAAATTTGAAGAATGAGATTCCGGCACTCCTCAGCCCTCGCTGGCCGCTCGCGATCTGGAACGTCTTCTTCGCTCCAAGTGGCCGCTATGTCGCCAAGTCCGGCCATGACGCCGCGTGGAATCGCGGCGCCTATCTGGTCCAGGGCCCCGGTCATTGCGGCGCCTGTCATACCCCGCGCGGCATCGGTATCCAGGAAAAGTCGCTCGACGACAGCGGCCCGACCTATCTCGCCGGGGCGGCGCTCGACGCTTGGTATGCTCCGAGCCTGCGTGGCGACATGCGGACCGGTCTCGGTACTTGGTCGAAAGAGGACATCGTCGAGTTTCTCAAGCAGGGCCATAACCGCATCGGCACCGCGTTTGGATCGATGACCGAGGCCGTCAACAACTCCACGTCTTACTTGTCCGACAGCGATATCAACGCCATCGCGGCCTATTTGAAATCGCTGCCGGCCAGGTCTCCGGAACAGGCGCTCGCCTATGACAATGCGACGACGGCGGCGCTGCGCGACAGGCCCACCACGCAGCCCGGCGGTGCCGTCTACGCCGGCGCTTGCGCGAGCTGTCATGGGTTCGACGCCAAAGGCTTTACGCCGTATATGCCGGCCCTCGTTGGCAACCCGGTCGTGCTCGATGACGATCCGTCGTCGCTCATCAATTTGATGCTGAACAGCTCGATCCCACTCGTCGCCACGGGTACCCCTGACGCCTACCGCATGCCGCAGTTCCGGCAGCAGTTGTCAGACCAGGACATCGCCGACGTCATCACCTTCATCCGCAATGGCTGGGGCAATGAGGCGACGGCAGTCACTGCCGCGCAAGTCGCCACGCTACGCAGGACGACCGATCCAACCAGTGATCGGGTCATCACGTTGAAAATGCGCTAGCGGCCATGCGGGAGGACGGCGGGGTCGCGTAACTCACGGCCGCCTATACCGGCGCGCGATCTCCCGATGACGAAAGCAATCGACGAGATGATCATTCACCATTCCAGTCGCTTGCATGTACGCATAAACGACAGTCGGCCCGACGAAGCTGAACCCACGCTTCTTGAGGTTTGGTCGTCTCGTGGGGACATCGCCAAGTCGTTGGCTTAACGAACGCAGGCTCAGTCGCTCTTCGCGCCCTCCCATTGCCGGGGGCCACCGGCAATACCGTTCTCTTCAAACCGGCGGCAGTCAACGGGGCGGAGGTGTTGCCCCGCTCAGATTGCCATGCATCTCAGGGTGCGGCCCCTGCAAGTACTGGTCGAGTTTTCCCTTCTGAGCGTCGGTCAAGATCTCGCGGATTTCCTCGTCGGCTTTATAGCGGTACGGTCTCACCTTGGCCAACCGCTCTTCGCGCGACAAGCTCTTGTCCTGGACGAGGGTTTGCTGAATGTCATGCAGTTTCTGAAGGATTGGCGTAATTCTCGCCTGCTGCTCGGCGGTGAGATCAAGCTTCTCGGTCAATACCCTCAGCATCTGTCCAACTATCGGCACATCGTCCTGTGTGCCGCGCTGGCCTTGCTGATCTCCTTCCGAACCGGCAAGTGCGGCGGCAATTTGTTGCGTGGGGATGACCAGTGCGATGATCAACATGGTTCCGACTGCAAGTAAACGCTTCATCGACCCTCTCCCTGAACCGACGTCTGCCGTATGACTCGAAGTGTAGCTCTGCGAGGCTGCGAAGTTGAGGGCGAGCTCGAGTTAGTGAACAAAGAGGTGGCCGATGTCCAGAAATAAGCAGCCCCATTTGCAAGGGCTCGCCAGGCAGAAGCGCCAGGAAAAGCAGCAGCCACAACTCGATGAGCGCATTCGACGGACGCGCGCGCGGCTCGGCGGTGCTTTGGTAGCGTTGATTCAGGAGAAACCGATCGATGACGTGACGGTGCAAGAAGTGCTAGATCGCGCATCAGTCGGTCGATCCACGTTTTATCTTCACTTCCGCGACAAGAATGACTTACTCGTCAGCCAACTTGAGACGTTCCTGGAAATGATGAGCACGGCCCTCAGCACTCGGAAGGAAGAGTCGCATCGAGTGCTCCCGGTGGCAGAGATGTTTGCGCACATTGGGGGCCAGAATAAGATTTATCGCGCGCTGGCCGATGCCGGTCGCCTTAACGACTTCTTTGATCTTGCGCAGGGCTACTTTGCGCGCGCTATCGAGCAGCGCCTTCGCGAATCACGACGATGCTCACATTTGCTCCATCATGAATTGGGTGCTTGCTCTTATGCATTGGGGGCAAGCCTACTGGCGCTGCTGAGATGGTGGGTGGATCGTGGCGCGATCGAAGCACCACGTTCAATGGACGACCTCTTCCACAGGCTGGTTTGGAAGGGGGTTCAGTAGCCCTTCGAGGTTACCGATTGGACCATTGCTCAAACCGTGGCGTGGAGCATGGGCCCCGAACACTCCAACATCATGCCACTATCCGCTGGTTGCTAGACGACGGCTAGTTTCGATACCTCAAAGCAAGGTTGCACAGCGAGCCCCTGTGACTCCCAACGAAGCCATTGCTTTTATCCACGGCCATGGTGTCGTGCTCGAAGCCGCTGCCGGCTCGGTGCCGTCGCTAGTCGAGGCCATCATTGGCACTTCGATTCGCGGCAGCTGGTGGTCTCACCCACGCGGTAGGGAAATTTTTCAAATCACGAGAGCGGTTCGATCTTCACACCAAATTCTCGTGTGTCGCCTCATTTCAGGAAAGGTCACGTTTGTTCATAGCAGGCTCTGGCCTGCCTTGGTCCGGAGCGCCGCTCGCTTTCCGCTCGCTCATCTTGCACGGCTGCGTGAGGAGCACACCAGCTCGGGCCGTCATATCGTCAACACCATCCCCTTTCCGGCTTGGGTCCCGGCCTCAGTTTCGGTTCAGGCTGGCAAGCTCACAGAGCCCGCTGCCTTGGCTATACTCGGTTCATGCATTGCGGGAATTGAGTAGGTGCAACCCAACAGGGCGCTCCAGCGGACGTCGTGCCGGTGATTTGCGTCCTGCAATGGGAGTTCGCAAGTTGAGTGAACAAGATCTGCGCCCGCCCGTATGGGTAGGGCACGTTATCCTTGAAACGGATCGCCTAGTGGAGACCGCGCAGTTCATGCGCAAGATAGGATTGCGCCCGATCGTCCAACGCCCCGAGGTAGCCGTACTGGAGCTTCGCGGGGGCACGCATCTCGTTCTCGTGGCTAAGTCGCAGGTAATTCCAGCCGAGGCTTCATTTGATCTGATGGTCGAGGATCTAAAGGCAACCCATCAGCGCTTCACTGCGCAGGGGCTGGCCCCGACGCCAATCGAGACGGTGTCAGATAATCACGAGCGTTTCTTGGTTCGTGAGCCAGCGGGAAATATCATCAGTTTCTTCTCAAGTCATGTCTCCGGTCCTGTGTGAGCGGCGGTGTGGCGCATCCGCGCTTCGCGCGAGAATTGGCGGCACTAGCGCCTGTGCTAGCATGTTTGAATGCGAATCCTGCTCCTGATTGCGACCGTGACGCTTTGGGCTGGCGCCGCGAGTTCCGAGCCCAGCTCCACCGATGCCTTTGAGCAGCTCAAAACACTCGCTGGGGAGTGGCAAGCCGATCTTCCCGGATCGGGTAAGTTAACGAATTCGGTTCGCTTAGTATCTAACGGCAAAGCGGTAGAGGAGACCATCGGTAGTCCGGCTGACAACGAGGTCTCAATCTATACACGAGATAACAATCGCATTCTCCTGACGCACTTCTGCGCTCTGACTCCAGACGGCCATCAGGTCCGTCTCGAAACCGCGCCCATCAGCGGCGCGCACGACAGCCTTACCTTTATCTTCCGTGACGCGACGAATCTGCATAGTCCCACCGCACCTCACATGCGACGCGTAATCATGAGATTTACGGACCACGATCACTTTACGGAAGAATGGACCAAGACTGAAAACGGCAAAGATACGGTGTTCGACCTGAACTTTGTGCGCCGTTAATCAGGCAATCGTTTTCACCGCAACTCCGCGTCGAGCACTTTGATGCTCTTCATCCATTCAAACAGCTGAGCGTTGGTCAGCCGAAACATTGGCACCCAGATTGCCAGTTTCACGTCCCAGAAACACAGATGACCGCTGTCGCTAACCTTGCAGTGTGGGTAGCGGTTAGGACCGCGTTGACCGCCGGGAAACCGTTTCCTCATGACTAGCCCCCATTGAGCCAGCTCCCAATCGAAGCGTACGTCAATTGGCGCCTGAACAGCGCACCGTCTTCTGTCGGGAAATTGCGACGAAGCCGCAAATGGGTGGGGGCACGGTCCGCCGCTATCGATCAGTCCGGCGCCTAGACCCTGAGGCTACTGCATCTGCAGCCATCGCCCCGCGGTCGCGACATCGACCGAGGTCGGCGGCGAGCCCATGGTAATCAGCGGGGCGATGCGCAGATGAAATCGGGTGAGGCTCCCAATCGATAGACACACTCTATCTCATCGATGAGTTCAATTGATTGGCCAGCTCGAGCAGGCCGCCTGCACACTCCGGTCCCATCGAGATAATCCAGCCATGACCAGTTCGAGCGCGATTTGAGCTCAATGGAGTCGGACGATGAGCGACAAGGCTACTGAAGGAAAATGCCCGTTCCCGCGTGCCACCCACGCACACACCAACCGGGAATGGTGGCCGAACCAGCTGGACCTGCGGGTTCTGCACCAGCACTCCGCGCTGTCCAACCCGATGGGCGAGTCTTTCGACTATGCCAAGGAGTTCCAGAGTCTCGACCTGAATGCTGTGATCAAGGACCTCCATGCGCTGATGACGGAGTCACAGGATTGGTGGCCGGCAGACTTTGGCCACTACGGGCCGCTCTTCATTCGCATGGCGTGGCACAGCGCCGGCACCTATCGCATCGGCGACGGCCGCGGTGGCGCGGGAGCGGGACAGCAGCGGTTCGCGCCACTCAACAGCTGGCCGGACAACGGGAACCTCGACAAGGCCCGCAGGCTGCTGTGGCCGATCAAGCAGAAATATGGGCGCGGGATCTCCTGGGCCGACCTCATGATCCTCGCTGGCAACGTTGCCCTCGAGTCGATGGGCTTCAAGACCTTCGGCTTCGGCGGCGGACGCGAAGACACGTGGGAGCCCGAGCAGTCCATTTACTGGGGCCCCGAGGGGAAGTGGTTGGCGGATGAGCGCTACGGCGGCGACCGCGATCTAGAGCGCCCGCTCGGCGCCGTGCAGATGGGCCTTATCTACGTCAATCCCGAGGGTCCGAACGGCAAACCCGATCCGCTCGCGGCAGCCCGCGACATCCGCGAAACCTTCGGCCGCATGGCGATGAACGACGAGGAAACCGTGGCACTCATCGCCGGCGGTCACAGCTTCGGCAAGACTCACGGCGCGGGCGATGCCGGGCTCGTGGGCGCGGAGCCCGAAGGTGCCCCCGTCGAGGCGCAGGGCCTCGGCTGGGCGAGCAGCTTCGGCACTGGCAAGGGCGGGGATGCCATCACCAGCGGCCTGGAGGTGACCTGGACCACGACGCCGACCCGATGGAGCAACAACTTCTTCCATAACCTTTTCGGCTACGAGTGGGAGCTGACAAAGAGCCCGGCTGGCGCCCATCAGTGGCGTCCGCAGAATGGCGCCGGGGCCGGTACCGTGCCGGATGCGCACAATCCGTCGAAGCATCGCGCGCCCACCATGCTGACGACCGACCTCGCGCTGCGCTTCGATCCGGCTTACGAGAAGATTTCGCGGCGCTTCTATGAGCACCCGCAGCAGTTCGCGGAAGCCTTTGCGCGCGCGTGGTTCAAGCTGACCCACCGGGACATGGGCCCGATCGCACGCTATCTCGGCCCGCTGGTGCCAAAGGAGGCGCTGCCGTGGCAGGATGCGATCCCGACGGTTAATCATTCCCTCATCGGGGAGCAGGACATCGCCGCTCTCAAGGCGAAGATCCTCGCCTCGGGTCTGTCGGTTTCGCGGCTCGTCTCCACGGCCTGGGGCTCGGCCTCGACGTTCCGCGGCTCGGACAAGCGCGGCGGCGCGAACGGCGCTCGCATCCGCCTCGCGCCGCAGAAGGACTGGGAGGTCAACCAGCCAGCCGAGCTCGCGCCGGTGCTCAAGAGACTCACGGCCATCCAGCAGGACTTCAACGCATCGCAGGCGGGCGGGAGGAAGGTCTCGCTTGCCGACCTGATCGTGCTGGGCGGCGCCGCAGCGATCGAGAGGGCCGCGAAGGATGCGGGGCTCGAGGTGCAGGTTCCCTTCACACCGGGACGCATGGACGCCTCCCAGGAGCAAACCGATGCGCATTCCTTCGCGCCGCTCGAGCCGACCGCGGACGCCTTTCGCAACTATCTGCGGGGCACACAGCGCCTGTCGCCCGAGGAGCTGCTGGTGGATCGGGCACAGCTGTTGACGCTGACTGCACCCGAGATGACGGCTCTCGTCGGCGGGCTGCGCGTTCTCGGCGCCAATGCCGGGGGCACGACGCACGGCGTCTTCACGAAGCGGCCGCAGACCTTGAGCAACGATTTCTTCGTGAATCTCCTCGACATGAGAACGCGCTGGCAGCCGGCCGCGGGCGCGCAGGGCGTGTACGAGGGGCGCGACCGCGTGACGAATGCGCTCAAATGGACCGCAACCCGTGTGGACCTCGTCTTCGGGTCGCACTCGCAGTTGCGGGCTCTGTCGGAGGTCTACGGATCGGCGGACTCAAAGGACAAGTTCGTCAAAGACTTCGTCGCGGCGTGGTCCAAGGTGATGGACCTCGATCGCTTCGACCTTGATTAATCTTTTTGAAGATGCCGGATGCGCTACCGACGGCGCGCACCGTGGCCGGGCGACGCGCAGCTATCGCACGCTCTGGGCTCTCAGGAGCTCGACGTTGCGCGCCTCGACTGAGGATCCCCTGCTGCCAAACCGTGCCGTGACGTAGTTGGCCACCGCGGCGACCTCATGGTCGCTGTAGCTGCCGCCGAAGGCGGGCATGTGCAGTGCGACCTCTCCGGAGGAGTGTTCCTCACCCGCAAGTACGATCTGCACGACGTTCGTTGCCTGCGGATCGTTGACGGCACGCACACCCGTCAGATCGGCCACCGACGAGAGTGGACTGATGCCACTCCAGCCATGGCAGCCGGCGCAGGCACCTTCGAACACCTGCTTGCCAACGGCATTGGCCGCGCCGCCGCCGTCGCGGTGTGACAAGGTTGCCGCCCCGGCAATCGTGGGCGGGAGCTCCGGCGAGCTGACCGCCGGCACGGAACGTACATAGGCGGCGAGCGCGCGGATATCGGCCGGATCGAGCTGGCTCAGGCTCGCCTCAACGACCTCACTCATCGGGCCGGAAGCGCTGCCGCGACCGGCGGCATGGCCGCCCGACAAATAGCTGATGAGCTCATCGTCACTCCAGGCGCCGATGCCCGTCCCGCGATCCGCACTGATGTTGTAGGCGTGCCAGCCGCCGGTGATGGCGCCACCGAACTTGCGTCGCTCATCGAGCGCGTAGGCGAGATTCCTCGGTGTGTGACATTCGCCGCAGTGTTCGAGCGCCTCGGCCAGATAGGCGCCGCGGTTCCATTCGGGGCTCTGCGACGTGTCGGGGCGAAAGCGCTCGTTGGCGTTGAAGAGCCCCGACCATGCGGCCAGCATGAAACGCTGGTTGAAGGGAAACCCGAGCGTACTCGCCCGGTTTGGAGCATTGACGGGGTTGAGTGCGAAGAGGTACGCCTTGATCGCCAAGACATCGGCATCGGTCATGTAGGTGTAGGAGCCGTACGGCATGGCCGGATAAAGACGTGCTCCATCACGGCGCACGCCGCGGCGCACCGCGTCGAGGAACTGTGCATCGGTGTACGCGCCGATGCCGGTCTCGGAGTCCGGCGTAATATTGGTCGAGTAGATCGTGCCGATGAGCAATGGGAACGCAAGCCCGCCGGCAAAGGGTTGACCCCCGTGGGCCGTGTGACACACGGCGCAGTCGGCCGCCTTGGCGAGGTATTCGCCGCGCTTGACGGCGGACTCGCCGGCGAGCCCTGCGGGCGCGCCTGTTGGATCCTTGCCCGAGTACTGGGTCAGCGCAACCCTCGGACCCTTGGAAAATCCGGTCGCGCCGGGTCCGCCAAGGAGCCAGAAGCTGCCGACCACGACGAGCGCAATCACGATCAGCAACCCGAGGATCCGGGCCCGCGTTCCCCCGCGTTGCATCGGTGCCGTGCTCGAGGCGCTCATGTTGGTGCACCTCGCGCCAAAGCAGTTCGGTCGACGGGCAGACGCCGCAGCGCGACCCCGGTCGCCGCGTAAATCGCGTTGCGCAGCGCGGGCGGGGCAGCGGTGACTCCCGTTTCGCCGATGCCACCCGGGGGCTCGCCGCTGTCGATGACGAATACGTCGATAGCCGGCACCTGATCGATGCGCAGCATCCGGTAGTCATTGAAGTTCGACTGTTTGACGCGCCCGCCCTCGATGGTGATCTCGCCGTAGAGCGCGGCCGTGAGACCGAAGATGAGTCCGCCCTGCAGCTGAGCCTTGACCGTGTCCGGGCTCACCGCCACGCCAGTGTCGACCGCGCAGGTCACGCGTCGCAGACGGACCTCGCCGCGCTCGGTGACCTCGGCCTCGACCACGGTGGCGATGTAGCTAGCGAAGGCCGTCTGCGCGCACACGCCCCTACCAGTGCGCGGCGACAGGGGCTTCCCCCAGCCGGCCTTCTCCGCCACGAGCTCGAGGGCTGCGCGCAGCCGGGGCGTCTTACTGAGCATGTCATGGCGAAACGCCACCGGATCCTTGCCCGCAGCCCGCGCGAGCTCGTCCATGAAGGATTCCCTGGCGAAGACGTTGTTGTTCGGGCCAACACCACGCCAGAACCCGGTCGGCACCGCGGGCGGCTCGGCGCGGACGTACTCGACGTGCTGATGCGGGATGTCGTAAGGGTTGTCCGCCGCGCTGTCCAACGCATCGGGATCGATCCCTTTCTGAAACGCCGGAGGCAGCCAGCGCGCCATCACGGACGAACCGGTGACCTTGTATCGCCAGGCGTCGATGCGCCCGTTCCTCAGAGTAGCCGCGATCACGTCGCGATACGCCGGACGATAATAGTCGTGCCGGATGTCCTCCTCGCGCGTCCATACGACCTTGACGGGCTCGCCATCGAGTTGCTGCGCAACGCGAACCGCCTTGAGCGCCATGTCCGGTTCCAGCCGACGCCCGAAGCCGCCACCGAGGTAATGGTTGTGCACCGTTACCTTCTCGGGCGAGAGACCCGTGAGCTTGGCAACCGTGCCTTGCACCCTGGACATGACCTGCGTGCCGAGCCAGAGCTCGCAGGAATCCTTGCGCAGCTGCACCGTGCAGTTCATCGGCTCCATCGTCGCGTGTGCGAGGAAGGGCAGCTCGTAGGCCGCCTCGTAAGGCTGGGCTCCCTCCCTGGTCTTGGCTGCATCGCCTTCGGACCGCGCCACCACTCCCGCCCTGGCGCTGGCCGCACGCAGGTCGTCCCAGATCGCGCGGGAGTCGACCGTCGCGTTCGGTCCGGCATCCCAGCTGATGGCAAGCGCGTCGAGCCCCTTCTTAGCGGCCCACATGTGATCGCCTACCACCGCAACCAGGTCATCCGCGACGATGACCTTGTGAACCCCGGGGATGGCGCGTGCCCCGTGATCGTCCACGGACTTCACCTTGCCGCCGAACACCGGGCTCGCCGCGATGGTGGCAAAGCGCATGCCGGGCAACATCACATCGATGCCGTACGTCGTCTTGCCGACCACCTTGTCGGGCGTGTCGTAGCGGCGCTGAGCCTTGCCGATCAGAGCGAAATTGCGGGGATCCTTGAGCGGTACCTGCTCCGGCGGCGGGATCTGGCGGGCCGCCGATGCCAGTGTCCCATAAGGCAGGCGGCGCCCGCTTGGAGCGTGCGTGACCTCTCCACCTGCTGCCGTGCACGACTGAGGGTCGACCCGCCACTGCCGCGCCGCGGCTGCAACCAGCATGGCGCGAGCAGTCGCTCCTGCTCGGCGTAAGGGTATCCAGAACGCGCGGATGGAGTTGGAGTTTCCCGTCGCTTGGAGGCCGAACGCGGGGTTTCCGTAGAGTTTGTCGCTCGCCGGTGCATGCTCGAGGACGACCCGCGCGTAGTCGGCGTCCAGCTCCTCAGCCAGGATCAGGGCGATCGAGGTGTACACGCCCTGCCCCATCTCCACCTGGGGCATCACGAGAACGGTGCGACCGTCCGGTTCAATGCGGATGAACGCATTGGGAGCAAAGTCGGACTCCCGGGACAATGGCTCCTTCGAATCGGCCCGCTGCGGCAAATGGAAGGCGAGCAACACGCCCGCCGCAGCCGAACCCTGCAGAAGCTGGCGCCGGGAAAGCCGTGGTGTCGTGGTTTCCTGCTGCATGCGACTACCCTAGGCTTCCGCGCTGGCTGCGCGCTTGATCGCCTCGCGAATGCGCACATAGGTACCGCAACGGCAGATGTTCCCTGCCATGGCTGCATTGATATCGGAGTCGTCAGGCCGCGGTGTCGCCGACAGAAGAGCGACCGCCGACATGATCTGCCCCGACTGGCAATAGCCGCACTGGACCACCTCCAGATCCAGCCAGGCCTTTTGGACCCTGGCGCCAACTGCCGTGGCACCGATCGCCTCTATAGTGGTCACCGCGTGACCGACGGCCGCGCTGACTGGGAGCAGGCAGGAGCGCACGGGTTTGCCGTCCAAGTGCACCGTGCACGCCCCGCATTGCGCGATGCCACACCCAAACTTCGTGCCCGTCAGACCCAGAATGTCCCGCAACACCCACAGCAAGGGCATGTCATCGGGAGCCTCTACGGCGTGGTTCTGGCCGTTTATTGCAAGTTGCTTCTGCTCGGGCATGTTGTCCCCCGAACCGCCACCCTATAACCAAACGCGCTGCAAGGATAGCGCTGGATGTTGCGCAATGCGCCTGCTTCCTGCTTTCGCCTACTGGCCCGCTCAAGTCGAAGCAGTGCGGCGCCTCGGATGTCTACGCACAGAGAAGAGCATCGCCAGCGCCGCGACGCTCAAGATGAGGAACGCAATGGCCTGCAAGAATGACGCGCTCACCGCGCCGAGCACACCCCGCAGACTGCTGTGGAGGGTCATGTCGAGGCCGGCCGCGCGGGCTCGTCGCCGCGCGCGGCACCCGTCCTGCTTCAGCTCTTCAGCGTGATATGTACGCCGTCGGCCGACAACTTGAATTTCAGGCCCACATCCGTGGACAGGAGTTTGATGACCACACCGTGCTCATTCTTGAGGTACAGGGCTGTGCCCCCACCGGCGACGGTAATCCCGGCGCCCGCAGCGACGTAGTTTCCGGCGAAATTGGAAAGCTGGGTCAGCTTGTAAACGTTTCCGGCTGCCGTGAAATCCGTCGCTCCCACATCGACGACCGAAACTCCCGAGATGGAAAACTGGTGCGAGGTGCCCTGATAGTTCAGCTCACCGCGACCCCAGGTATAGCCCACTCCGACCGCGACGCTTCCACCCTTCAGGGTTACGGTTGCGTCGGGCTTGGCGTCCTCCGCAACTGGGGCGGAGGAACCAGCATCTCCCGCGTACGCCGTGGTGCAGAGTAGAACAGACGCCGCCAATGAAACCAACTTGCTACGCATTGAATGGAACCTCCAGAAAGACATCGGTTCGTTTATCGAGAAAACCGCGGAGCGGGAGTCATCCAGCCCGTCCCTGCAACACTAGAGGGGCCGGCCCTCCGGCGCCTCCCCCCGAACGGGGGAGTCCGGAGTCCGGAATTCGGGGGATCCAGCCCGCTCATGGCTTGTACCGCGCGAAATAAAGGGCCCCTTCTTCAGGATGCGGCGCGCCGACGGGGGAACGTCCGGTGCTGATGCACAGCATCGGAAACGCAAAAGTGACGTTGGAGAAGGGGCCGGAGCCTAGACGCCCATCTAGGCACATGAGATATCAGCTACGCTCCGGTCGCGGCCGTGGGCTCGCACCCGGCACGAGCCCACGGACCACCAACTCAGAGCTTCCCGACTCGCCCAAGGCCCACCCGATCTACACCAAGAGTTTTCCTGGGTGCGGAGCGAGCTCGAGCTGATCGCTCAGTACGGGT
>Ga0210410_10003076_pt1 | contig 14838 bp, 15 predicted proteins | sample IncBWC4MmetaG_FD_161058 | JGI IMG/M metagenome (GOLD analysis project Ga0210410, IMG submission 161058) | Forest soil microbial communities from Barre Woods Harvard Forest LTER site, Petersham, Massachusetts, United States - Inc-BW-C-4-M | ecosystem: Environmental > Terrestrial > Soil >... | reverse complement strand
CAGGAGATCTGCCGCACGCGTTGGAAACGGCCGGCAAAGCCATCGCAAAGTATCCCGACGAGCGGGAACTCCGCATCACGCGCGCGTTGTTACTCGGAGAAAATGGCGAACCGGATCAAGCAGCATCTGAGTTCCGCGCCATGCTCACTCATTCCCCCCAGGATTTGGAAATCGATTTGGATCTCGCGCAGGTGCTTCAGCAGAACAAACGCTACGAAGACGCGGAAGCGGCGCTGACGCAGGCCGAAAATCTTGCCATCCGCAATAGCGATCGCGAAATGATCTGGTTCATTCGCGGAACAATTTTCGACCGCCAAAAGAAATACGAGCAAGCCGAAGAACAGTTCAAGCGCGTGCTGGCCGAAAATCCACACGACGCGCAAGTGCTGAATTATTTCGGATACATGCTGGCCGATCGCGGCGTGCGCCTGCCGGAAGCGACGGACATGATCAAGCGCGCGCTGGCGGAAGATCCCAGCAACGGCGCATATCTGGATAGCCTGGGCTGGGCGTACTTCAAACAGGAAAAACTCGCCGAAGCGGAGGATTCACTCCGTCAGGCCGCGTTGAAAGAACCCGGTGACGCCACAATTCTGGATCACCTTGGCGATGTATATTTCAAACGCGGGAAATTGGATCAGGCTGCGGCGCAATGGGATCACGCGCTCACCGCCTGGCATCGCACCTTGCCGCTGGACGTGGAAGCGGATAAAGTTTCCGCACTGGAATCGAAACTGGCCAACGTGAAACGTCTAATCGCTCAGCAAAAGACGAATGGCGCCAACAAGCCGCAGAAAAACTGACCCGATGCCCTCCGTACGCCTGAAAGCTTTCGCGAAAGTAAATATGCGCCTGGAAATTCTGGGCAAGCGTGCTGACGGCTACCACGAACTGCGCACAATTTTCCAAACGATTTCTCTGCACGACACGATTGAACTGGAAGCCGCGCGCGGCAACAAAGTTGAACTCGTCGTACAGGGCGATGCATCGCTCGCTTCCGAACCCACCAAAGGCAATCTGGTCCATCGCGCGATCGAAGCTGCGCGCAAAGAGCTGGGATGGAAACGCGGCGTCCATGCGACCCTCACAAAGCGTATTCCCGTCGGCCGTGGACTCGGCGGCGGCTCGAGCGACGCAGCAGCTGCGCTGATCGGCATGATGCGCCTGGCGCGCAAGCAGATCCCCGCAGAGCGTCTGATCGAAATTGGCTCCAGCCTGGGCGCCGACGTGCCATTCTTCCTCTACGGAGGCCGCGCCCTGGGTGTCGGACGCGGCGACGAGATCTATCCACTGCCAGATGGCCCTCACCATACCGTGCTGGTCGTCTCCCCGCACGATATAGGCGTGCGCACGGTCGACGCCTACGGCTGGCTGGCCGCCCGATTGACAAGCCGCTCTCAGCCCCCTACAATATGGTCTTTCTGTGCTCTATGTTGGAGCGCGCAGGACGTAGGCCTCCGCAACGATTTTGAGGAGGCCGTGTTCCCGCGCCATTCTCGCTTACGCAGCATCAAGCGGGAGCTGCTTCAACAAGGAGCCGCAGAGGCCATGCTGGCGGGTAGCGGTTCGGCGGTGTTCGCACTGTTCCGAAGCCCAGCAATGGCGCGCCGAGCCGCCCAAGGGTTCCCGCAGGACCAGGTTTTCATCTGCGATACGGTTTCCAGGGGAAAGTACCGTCTCGCTCAAAAGGGCTGAGCGGCGTGTGATTCCGTAATTCTTTTTTTGGCCAAATGCCAACTATGATCGTCGACGAAAAGTTCAAGATATTTTCGGGGACTGCCAGCCCGGCGCTTGCGGACGAAATCTGCGGACATTTGGGCGTCACACGTGGCAAGACCGTGCTGGGTAAATTCAGCGACGGCGAAATTTATTTTCAAATTTTGGAAAATGTACGCGGAGCCGACGTGTTCGTCGTGCAGCCCTGCACGCAGCCGGTGGAATATCACCTGATGGAATTGCTGATGATGATTGATGCGTTCAAGCGCGCTTCCGCGTGGCGCATCACTGCCGTGATTCCGTATTACTGCTATGCGCGGCAGGATAGAAAAGATAAGCCTCGCGTGCCGATTTCCGCGAAGCTGGTAGCCGATTTGCTGGAAACCGCGGGAGCCACTCGCGCGCTGACGTTGGATTTGCACGCGCCGCAGATTCAGGGCTACTTCAACGTGCCCGTGGATCACTTGTACGCTTCGCCGGTGATGGTGGAATATTTCAAGGCCAAGAAGTTGCCGAACTTGACGGTAGTCTCGCCCGACGCAGGCGGCGTGGAACGCGCCCGAGCATTTGCGAAAAAGTTGGACGCGCCTTTGGCCATTGTGGATAAACGCCGCGTGGATGTGGACAAAACCGAAGTGATGAACCTAATCGGAGACGTTCGCGGCCGCACCGCTTTGATTGTGGACGACATTATTGATACCGCGGGAACGCTGGTGAAAACCGCGGAAGCGTTGATGGAAGCAGGCGCGACGGCAGTTTATGCGGGCGCTACGCATGCGGTGCTTTCCGGCAAAGCCGTGGAGCGCATCGCCAATTCGCCCTTGAAGGAAGTGGTGGTTACGAATTCCGTGCCATGTTCCGACGCGGCAAAAGCGGTGGCCAAGATTAAAGTGCTCAGCGTCGCGGAATTACTGGCGCGCGGCATTCGCAATATTCACGAAGAGACTTCGATCAGCGAATTGTTTACGTAATTCGTACTCACCAATTTTAGATTGAATGGAAAAGGAAGGACGTATGGCTCAAATTATTGTAGAAGCAAGTTCCCGCGAAGAACGCGGCAAAAATGCAGCCCGGCGCTTGCGCGTCGCAGGACAAGTTCCCGCCACGCTTTACGGCGGCAAAGGCGGCGCGCTTTCAGTCGCTGTGAACACCAAGCAACTTTCCGCGATTTTGCGCTCCGAGTCCGGCCACAACACAATTTTCACGGTGAAGCTGCCCGACAGCGAACAAAGCGCCATCGTAAGAGATTTGCAGGTCGACCCGGTGAAGGGCGTTCTTCTTCATGTGGACCTGCTGCGCATCGCCATGGACGTGCGCATGCGCGTGAAAGTTCCTGTGCACACATTTGGCGAGCCTCAGGGCGTCAAGCTGCAAGGCGGAGTTTTTGAAGTTGTTTTGCGCGAAGTGGAAATTGAAACTTTGCCCGCGGATATTCCCAGCGAATTCCGCGCCGATGTTTCTCAACTGATGATCGGCCAGCACTTGCGCGCCGGCGATTTGCCGCTCGATCCGGCGAAAATGACGTTGGTTTCCGACCCCACGCACGTAATCGCGCACGTTGTTGCGCTGCGCGTGGAAGAAGAGAAGCCGGCCGAAGCAGTGGCGGCAGAAGCGGGAGCAGCGCCAGCCGAACCGGAAGTCATCAAGAAGGGCAAGAAGGACGAAGAAGGCGCGGAAGAAGCGGTGGCGCCCAAGGCCGAGGAAAAGGCCCCCAAGAAAGACAAGAAGTAACGCGCTGCGGGAGAAAATCCCGCGGACCAGGCGGCCAGGGAAATGCGGCTTATCGTTGGACTTGGCAACCCGGGCGTCGAATACGGTTTTACGCCGCACAACTTGGGTTTTCTTGCGGTGGACAGGCTGGCCGAAGCGGGCAACATTCGCGTGGTGCGGCCCGAAGCCAAGAGTCACATCGGGCGCGGTGAAATTGACGGCAAAGAAGTTGTTCTTGCCAAGCCGCAGACCATGATGAATTTGAGCGGGATGGCCGTGCGGGAATTGCTGGCGCGGCTGGAACTGACTCCCGCGGATCTGATTGTGTTGTGCGATGAAGTGATGCTGCCCTTCGGCATGATTCGCGTTGGCGAACGCGGCAGCGCCGGAACGCACAACGGAATGAAGTCAGTGGTGAGCGCGGTGGGAACTACGGAGTTTTGCCGCGTGCGGTTGGGCGTTGGGCCGGATCATGAAGTGGGCGATCTGGCGGCCTACGTTCTGCATCCGATGAAGAAATCGGAGCTGCAAGACGCCGCGGAAATGATTGATCAGGCGGCGCAGGCCGTGGAAGTAATTTTGAAACACGGCGTGGCCAAGGCGATGAATCAATTTAATCGCCGGGTGCCGCCGCCGGAAGAAACGAAATCGTAGTGCGTAATCGTTTTGCGCAATATTAGAACGGGAATCGAGGACACATGGAAGAACGACTATACGACCTGATTTTCATCTGCCGTCCGGCAACCCCGGAAGATGAAATCGCCAAAATCATGAAGACCCTGGAGCAAGTGATCGCCGACCACAAGGGCACCATTGTGAAGAATGAAAATTGGGGCACCAAGCGCCTGGCCTATCGCGTGGCAAAGAATCGCGAAGGCATTTTCATTTATTTGCAGATCACCAGCACCGACGGCGAACTCGTGAAAGAGCTGGAACGCCGGCTGAAAGTTTTCGAGCCGGTGATCAAATATCAAACCGTGCGGCTGGACGAAGAAATGAAGCTGCAGAAGAAACTCGTCGCGCGTCGCGAACTGAAACTCTCGCGCAAACCGCGCCGCACAGCGCCTCCGGCAGCAACGGCGCCTCCAGCGGCTGCGCCAATGGCACCGCCTGCTCCTCCGGCCGAACCAGCGCCGGCAGCAAGCTAACGAATTTTGTAACACCATATCGAAACTCGGAATCGAATCACGGAATAAAGAATCGAGAGGAAATAGACGATGGCAGATCAACAAGGTTCTCAAGCACCATCCGGCGGCGGACAGGGCGGCGGCTACGGTTCATCGCGCCCGCATTCATCCGGCCCCGGCGGAGGCGGCGGACGTCCGTCGCGTGACGGCGGCGGTCCCGGCGGCGGAGCTGGCCCGCGTAAAGGCGGCAAGCGCCAATTTTTCCGCAAGCGCAAGGTGTGCCGCTTCTGCGTGGATAAGATTGATTACATTGACTACAAAAAAGCGGACATGCTGAACGCATTCGTGCAGGATCGCGGCAAAATTCTTCCGCGCCGCATGACCGGCACCTGCTCGCGCCACCAACGCTGGTTGTGCGAAGCGATTAAGCGCTCGCGCAATATCGCGTTGATGTCGTTTGCTTCGGAACTGTAGTCGAGGCTGAAATTATTTTCGGGAGCCGTCCCAGTAACGGCGGCAAATTCGATTTTCGATTGCGAGAAGACCATGCAAATCATTCTGCAGGAAGATGTAGATAAACTCGGAACACGCGGCCAGGTGGTGGAAGTGGCCGAAGGCTACGCGCGCAATTTTCTGTTGCCGCGCAAGCTGGCCATGCCCGCTTCGGCCGGTAATCTGAAGCGCCTGGAGAAAATCCGCACCACTCTGGCTAAGCTGACCGCCACTGAACGCGACGCCGCGCAGAAAGTTGCTGACGCGCTGAACACTGTGGTGATTTCGCTGACGCGCAAAGCGGGCGAGAACGATCACATGTTCGGCTCCGTCACATCCGCCGATCTTGCCGATGAACTTGCCAAGCTAGGGCACACCGTGGACAAACGCAAAATCCAATTGGCCGAGCCGATCCGCACGCTGGGCGAATATCAAGTGCCCGTGAAGCTCTACAGCGACGTGACGGCGGAATTCAAAGTGGTTGTTGCGCGCGAAGAAGTTAAGGCTTAAGAAGCGGGCCGGATAGTTCTTGTGGGGGCCGCGGACATCCGGCGGCCTCGATTCCTTCTCATTCACGTTTTCCACTCATTCCACAGGGCAGCCTTGATTTCCTCAGCGCTGGCTATCGCACTCAAGCTCTAACATCCGCACAATGAGTAGCCTTAGTCCACCGCGATACGAAATTTATGGACAGCGTTGCAGAGCATCCGTATGATGGGCGAAGGTAAGGCGAAATAATAATGCAGGCGAGAGAATCCTGATGGCCAACAACCCCGCAATCGAACAAGCCCTGCCGCAGAATCCCGAAGCCGAACGTTCCGTGCTCGGCGCGATTCTGCTGGATAACCACAAGCTGGACGTCGCGCTGGATAAACTGAAGCCCGAAGATTTCTTTCAGGATAATCACAAGCGAATCTTCGCGCAGATGATGGAGCTGAGCGAGCTGCAACAGCCCATCGACCTCGTGACTCTCGTAAATCGGTTACAGCGCACCAACGAACTCGAAGCCGTGGGAGGAGCCGCGTATCTTTCGCAGCTTGTGGACGGCGTGCCGCGCATCACCAACGTGGAACATTACGCGCGCATCGTGAAGGAAAAATCAGTTTTGCGCAGTGTGATTCATGCCGCACACAAAATTCAGCAGCAAGCCATGGAAGCGAACGAGGACGCCGACGCCATTCTGGATGAAGCCGAATCAAGTCTTTTTCAAATTGCGGAAAATCGCGTAGGCGCCGGCCTGATCAGCATGAAGGAATTGGTCACCGGCAGTTACGAGCGCATCTCGCAATTATTTGACAGCGGCCAGCGCATCACGGGCGTATCCACAGGCTATTCGCAACTCGACGACCTCACTTCCGGTTTGCAGAATTCTGATTTAATTGTTCTCGCGGCGCGTCCTTCGGTCGGCAAAACGGCTTTCGCGCTGAATCTTGCAAGCAATGTCGGCATCCGCAACGAACTGCCCGTGGCGATTTTCAGTTTGGAAATGTCCAAGCAGTCTTTGCTGATGCGCTTGATTTCCGATCAAGCGCGCGTGGACTCGCACAAATTCCGTTCCGGCCATCTTCCGAAAGAAGATCGCGCCAAGATTACGGACACTTTGAGTTTTCTTTCCACGACTCCGCTGTGGATTGACGACGCCGGCGGAACAACCGTGATCGAAATGGGCGCGAAGTGCCGCCGCATGAAGCGCGACAAAGGGCTCTCGCTGGTCATCATCGATTACCTGCAGCTGATTTCCGCGCGCGGAAGATTTAATTCCAGAAACGAAGAAGTTGCCAGCATGACGCGCGGTTTGAAAGCGATGGCCAAGGATCTGGATGTTCCGGTCGTCGTGCTAAGCCAGTTGACCCGCGCGCCGGAAAAAGAAAATCGAGGGCCAGTACTCTCCGACCTGCGCGATTCGGGCGCCATTGAACAGGACGCCGACCTGGTGATGTTTTTGCATCGCCCGAAAATGTTCGCGGAAGGCGCTTCGCCGGAAGAACGTGCTGAAACTCAGCTGAATATTGCGAAACAAAGAAACGGCCCGACGGACATGCTGCACTACGTTTTCCTCACGCGATACACGCGCTTCGAGGAAGCCGCGCGGCCGGGATCGTAATCCTTTACCGATTCGTTACTGGTTCGGGAAATTCACTTAATCCATCCAAAGAGTTCGCGCATACTTTTCTTGCGGAGAGTTCTCGTTATTCTCGTTAACAAGGAAAGCCTATAATGCATCGCGCGCTCGCAAAGCTAATCACCGCCGCGCTTGCTTTCTCATTTCTTCTGCTTTCTAGTGCAGCCGCCCGGAAACTTCACCATCGAGTGGAGGCGCTGGCAATTTCTCCGGACGGCAAAGTCATCGCACTAAGTTATTTAAGCGGGGACACCACGTTTATTTACACCGTCGCCCTGGATACGGGCAACGCTGTCCGGCTGACCAGCGCAAACGCTGGAAAAGAATTGAGCCCGGCGTTCTCACCGGATGGCAAGCGCGTTGCATACGCGTACTTCGCCGGGAAAGGAACGAATTCTCGAATCATTATCGTAAATGCAGACGGTTCCGAACCACATTCGTGGTCAACTCCCGAAGCCAGCGATTTCGGTCCGTTATTTTCCTCGGACAACAAGACCATCGTCTTCTCTCGGTCAGGGTTCTTTGGCAGCTATTCACCGATCGCGCAGCCACATTCGCACGATTGGAGTTTCTATGCGGCCAATTTGGACGGGACAAACGTGCGACAAATCACCAACGAAAGTTTCTATAACGTGTCGGCCCCTTCCCTCTCTCCGGATGGCAAGAAGATGGTAATGATGGCCGAAGGGCTTGAAACCAGTCAGCATCTCAAAATCTATTCGATCACAGATCCCGGACAAGCCTTGCAATCCTTGCAGCCTCACGTGCCGAACGAAGTGAGCCACAAAGATCCGATTTTTAGCTGTCCTAATTTTCTGCCCGACGGAAACATTCTTTTTATGGCGGCCGACCGCGCCGTGAGTTATGACGTGTATCGCTTGAATCCCGACAGTGGTGCGATTGAAAAACTCACGAACAGAAACAGGTATGCAACTGATCTAAAGGTTTCGCTCGACGGCAAGACCGCCGTCTTTCTAAAGTGGGAGTGGAAATGGCAAGACGTGACGGACGACAGCGTGCTTTACGTGCTAGATGTCGAGAGCCATAGACTTACGCCGATCGTTATCACTGGACTGAAATAAATCGGGCCTCGGAAACCAACAAAAAATCCGTGCTCGCTGAGCCACACATCGTGTCGCGCAGTCGGCACGGCTGAACTCGTGAGCCCAATCTCATTACGCCGCAAAGCGATATAACTCCCATAGAATCATAGGCTTAACAACCGGTGAGTATCGGCGGCACCCACGCACTGAATTGGCTTCCCGCGTGCATCCATATTGTGCTGTTGACTAAATTGCGCGCGCGCAAACCGCAAATGTTTTGCGCGGCGAGGAATTGAACTATCCTTAGTGTCGGCATAATTGTGCGGCCACACATTAAGGAAATTAGTTCTTACAGGGACTCATTCATGACGCGCGGCGAGAAAATCAAAATCGAAGGACGGCCGGTGTGGGCGGAAGTGCGCCTTTCCGCGCTGACTCACAATCTGAAAGCAATTCGCAAACATCTTGATTCCGGCAGCGCGAACGCCGGCGGCAAATCCGCAAAGCGCGTGAAAATTCTGGCGGTCGTAAAAGGAAACGCCTACGGACACGGCGGCGTGGCGGTCGCAAAAACTCTGGCGCGAGCCGGCGCGGATATGTTCTGCGTTACTTGCTCCGCTGAAGGAATCGAGTTGCGCAAAGCGGGAATCAAGCAGCCGATTCTGGTGCTCACCGGATTCTGGCCTGGCGAAGAAAAACGGCTGATCGAATATCGGCTCACTCCTTCTGTTTCCGATTGCGAGCAATTGAAACTTTTGGAACGTGCCGCCTCGCGCGCCGGGAAAAAACTTCGCGGCCCGCTGGAATTCCATTTCAAAATTGATAGTGGCATGAACCGCCTGGGCGCGTCACCGGATTCAATTCCCTGCTTCACCGGCGTGCTCGCGAATTGCAAGCATTTGAAACTGGCGGGAACTTTCACGCATCTGGCATCCTCCGAAGTGATGACCACGTCGGAAACTCCCGACCAGACGCGCACATTCCTCGCCGCCGTCGCGAAATTGCGCGAGCTGGGAGTTTCACCCGGCATAACTCACATGGCCAACAGCGCGGCGATTATTTCCAGTCCGCAAACCTGGCTGGACGCGGTGCGTCCCGGCGCAATTCTTTACGGCTATCACCAGAATTACGATCCGCCCGCGAAAACGGTTGAAGTGAATCAGAAAGTTCCGCTGCAACCCGCGCTAAGTTTTCGTGCGCGAATAATTTCGTTGCGCGATGTTCCCGCAGGTTCCGGCGTGGGCTACAACGCGAAATTTCATGCCGCACGTCCTTCGCGAATCGGCATTCTTTCGGCGGGCTACGCGGACGGAATTCCGCGTGGCATGTCCAATCACGGCACGGTGATCGTGCGCGGAAAACTTGCGCCGGTCGTTGGCACAATTTCCATGGATCTCACCGCGATTGACGTGACGGACGTCGAAGATGTGCAGGTCGGCGACATCGCCACGATTTTCGGCGCCGATGGAAATACAAAACAATATGCATTCGATGTCGCAAAACAATTGGGAATGGTGACAGCGCAAGTGCTGGTGGGAATCGGCTGGCGCGTGCCGCGGATTTATTTGCGCTGAATGTGAAGTACATCTTCCCCGATCTGTAGTGGAATAAACTACTATCGGCTCCGTAGTTCCACGTTTCCGTTTGCTTCTTTTTATTCCCTCTTTGCTTGACCGTGTGTTTCTGCGGGTGTATATGGTACACAGCGAATCGGTCGATTTATCAGATCAAAACAGGGGATTTTTTGTGCGCCGGTCGGGGCGCCAGTTCTTCATTTTGCGTACGCTTTAACTTTTATAAATTTCATGCGAGGCCCTTATGGAACGTAATTTTGGACGTCCAAACCGCAGCGAAGGCGTGGCTCCTTCCGCGCTTTCTCTTCAAAAAACTCCCAACAAGAATTCCCAAAACGACGGAAAGTTTGGCAGCGTTTGGGATCGCATAGGTTTCCGCATCGTGCTCGCCGCCGCGTGCGTGGCCATCGGTTATCACTTTCATCCCTTCGGTTTGCTGCCCGGCCCTGCCGCGCTTGCCGGACTGGGATTCGCCGGACTGGTTTTCGTAATTGAGTGGCGGCTCAACAAGGCCAGCCTGCGCAGATTAATCGGCGCAACGGTCGGATCCATTTTCGGAATTCTCGGCGCGTATCTGATGAATCTGGTGCTGGCGCATACTTCTATGCCGGAAGCCAGCCGATCATTTCTGGGAATGGCGCTGCTCTTTGTGATGACCTACATCGGCCTCGTGGTCGGCGCGAATAAAGGCGAGATGCTGAACCTCGGCGCATTCGGCGGAGTTTTCGGAAGCGAGCGCGCCGCTCGGCGATTGGTAAAAGTTGTGGACACCAGCGTAATTATCGATGGCCGGCTGGCGGACATCTGCGAAGCGCACTTTCTGGACGGCACGCTGCTGGTTCCGAATTTTGTCCTGAAGGAATTGCAAATGGTGGCGGATTCCGCCGATCCATTGAAGCGTCAACGCGGACGCCGCGGGCTGGAAGTGCTGCAACGCCTGCAGAAAATGCCGCACATTGACGTGGAAGTGATCGAAGACGATTTCCCGCAAGTTGCGGAAGTGGATTTGAAGCTCATCGAAGTGGCCAAGCGCTACGATTGCAAAATTGTAACCAACGATTTCAATTTAAATAAAGTGGCCAGCGTGCAGGGACTGGAAATTTTGAATGTGAATCAACTGGCCAACGCGCTGAAGCCGGTGGTTCTGCCCGGCGAAGTGATGCGCGTTTTTATTTTACGCGAAGGCAAAGAATATAATCAGGGCGTCGCGTATTTGGACGACGGCACGATGGTGGTGGTGGACGGCGCGCGCAAAATGATTAACAAGACCATCGATATTACCGTGACCTCCGTGCATCAGACCACCGCCGGAAAAATGATTTTCGGCCGTCTCGATGAACGCATGGAACATTCGCGCACCACGCCGCACGCAAATGCGGAAAGTTCCAGACATTCCGAGCCGGTCGTGCCCATTGCGGTTCCGGAGCGCGGTCCGCGGCCGGTTTATCCGGATCCGACGCGCGAATAATTTCACTTTATCGCGGCAGCAAACTCGTTTGCTCGCACGCAGCAGGTCTCAGGTTTATCTCTTCCGGCGTGTAGGATAGACTCTTCTCCGCTGTAAATACGGCTTTCCGCATAGGGGCGCAGTTCGTCACCATGACACGCATCGCCGCAATTCTTCCCGCCGCAGGACTGGGTACTCGCATGGGCGAACACACGCCCAAGCAGTTCCTTGAATTGGATGGCATGCCACTGGTGATTTTCACTCTGCGCCGGCTGGCGGCGTGCGCGGAAATTTCCGAATTTCTGATTGCCACGTTGACTGAAGAAAAAGAAGCCTTGGAAAAACGCATCGCGCAGGAAAAATTGGGCCGCCCGGTGCGCGTGGTCGTGGGCGGCGGTACGCGCCAGGAATCTGTCGGAAAAGCTTTGGCGGCAGTTGGCGCTGACGTGGAAATTGTGCTTGTGCATGACGCCGTCCGTCCGCTGGTGACGCGCGAGCAGACCGAGCGCGCGATTGCTGCTGCACGTGAACATGGCGCGGCAATCGTCGGCATTCCCGCGCTGGATACGGTGAAAGAAGTGAAGCGCACCAGCGTGCCCGGTGACGTCGCGCTGATCACGGCGACGATTCCGCGCGAACGAATTGTGTTGGCGCAAACGCCACAAGTTTTTCGAGCGAAACTGTTGCGCGATGCGTATGAACTCGCTGCGCGCGATGATTTCAGCGCGTCCGATGAAGCGGGACTCGTCGAGCGTTTGGGACATGACGTGTACGTTGTGGCCGGTTCCGCGCGCAATTTGAAAGTGACGCGGCCGGGCGATATGGAATTAGCGCGGTTTTATCTTGAACGGGAGCGGAAGATTTGATAGCGATGATCGACCGATTAACGGAGAGAGCGAAGCACGCCCTTTACTATGCACACATGGATGTGCGCCAGTATGGCGGGCGAGGCGAATTCTTTTCAATTTTCCTGGTAACCGGTCTAGTAAAAGCAAATCCAGAACTCATGAACCGGCTTGGATTTAATGAGCAAGTGATCCAAAAGTTGCGTGCGACATTGCCGCCGGAAAACCCAATAGATCTTTCGAGGGCGGTGGATGGTGGCAGTGGGGTTTTTGTTGCCTTCGGAGAAACTACAACAAAAGTATTCGCTGACGCTGCAAAGGAAGCCGACTCAACAGGTGAGCGGCGAATCACTTCCGGACACTTACTTCTCGGGCTTTATTCAGATTCGCCCGAGATTCGATCTGAGTTTGAAACATTAGGCGTGACCGAAGAAATCGTGAGAAAGGCTGTGGCCGAAGAACCTCGCGAACGAATGCAAAATCCGGAATATAACGCGCTCACTCGCAGGCACACCGCCCATCCCGGCATTGGCTATGATCTACACCGTCTTGAGGCAGGCCGAAGATTGATGATTGGAGGAGTTCACGTTCCATTCGACAAAGGGCCAGTGGGCCATTCGGATGGTGATGTGCTCGCGCACGCAATCTGTGACGCGCTTCTGGGCGCCGCTGGTATGGGTGACATCGGCAAGCATTTCCCCGACACGGATCCGAAATGGAAAGGCGCGAACAGCCTGATCTTCCTGGAACACTTATGCAAACTTTTTGACGATGAGGGGCTTCAGATTATCCACATCGACGCGGTTGTGATCACAGAACGTCCGAAGCTCGGCCCGCATTTTCCGGCGATGCGCGAGGCGCTCGCGAAAGCCCTGGGAATCGAAGTTGATCAAATCAATTTGAAAGCCAAGACCAACGAAGGCGTGGACGCGATTGGCCGAGGTGAGGCTATCGCCGCACACGTCGTGGCTACCATCACCGGCTGATATAGTTTCCATGAATGCAGCACACTCAATCAGTTCCACCGAGCCACGCGAGAATTCATTTTCCGCTAACGATATTGAGGAGATTCTTCGCGAACGTCGCTGGATTAAACCGGACTCTGCGAAATCTGAGGCGTTGGCAGCGTGGTTTGCGCGTGCGGCGTTTCTGCTTGGGCCGCAAGCAGCAGATCGCGCAGCGCTCGGGGAACTACTCGCGCTGATTTTCAATTACGACGCGCCCGCGATTTTGCAAACTCCGGCCAGCCACGCCGTTCTAATCCGCGAAGGCGCGCGGGATGTGATTCGTGAACTGGCGCTCGCGGTGCTGGAAGGCTCTGCGGTGGATTCCGATCGCTTCAAAGTAATTATCACTGGAATAAAATCGCGCATGCCTTTCTCCGGACGCGAATTATTTTATCCGGTGCGGTTGGCGCTCGCTGGACGAGTGGGTGGCGGCGAATTGGACCGCGTGATTCTGCTGCTGGATGACGCGGCTGCAACTGCGGGACTCGCTGCGGTAAAGAATGTGCGTCAGCGCATGCTGGAATTTTGCGCGGCGTTAGAATGAAGACAAATTCGGAATCATAAATAGATCATCGAAAGGAAATATGGATCGCCTTACAGGAATTCATGCCGTTCGCGAAGCGCTGGAAAGCGGCCGCGCGCTGGAACGTATCGTCGTAGCCCGCGGACGCCACGGCGATCGCATCGAAGAATTGGTAGCGGCCGCGCGCGAGCATAATGTGCCGGTGCGATTTGAAGAACGCGCGGTGGTCGATCGTCTGGCAGGAACCACGCAGCATCAGGGCGTGCTGGCCATGGCGGGAGCGAAGAAAGCGCTCGACCTGGAAGATTTGATTCGTAGTGGCGCAAGCCTGGCGGCCGAAGCGCGCTTGCTGGTAATACTCGATGGCGTGGAAGATCCGCATAATCTGGGCGCGGTAATTCGGTCGTCGCTGGCCGCGGGAGCGCAGGGCATTATTATTCCGGAACGCCGCGCGGCGGGAATGAACGAAACTGTCGCGCGCGCAGCCGCCGGAGCGTTGGAACATTTGCCGGTGGCGCGAGTGGTGAACATTGCGCGCGCCATTGAGGATTTGAAAACCGCGGGCTATTGGATCGTGGGCCTGGACGAGGCCGCAAAACAAAAACACACCGATGTGGATTTCACCGGCGCGACTGCCGTGGTGCTGGGCGGCGAAGGCTCAGGCCTGCATGAGCTGGTAAAAAAGCGCTGCGATTTTCTGGTTTCGATTCCCACCAGCGGCCCAATCCGTTCGCTGAACGTGAGCGTGGCCGCGGGAATTGTTTTGTTTGAGGTTGTGCGGCAGCGTGGCGCGAAAAAACGCTAATCCGAAATCGCCAGCGCCGAAAACCTATTTGTCGTACTGCATCAGAGAAAACACATCCAACCCCGGCAATTTGGCGCGGCCATTCAGGAAAGTAAGCTCCACGGCAAAGGCCGCACCGGCAACTTCGCCGCCCAGTTGACGTACCAGCTTCACCGTCGCCGCCGCGGTTCCGCCGGTGGCCAGTAAGTCGTCGCAAATAATCACGCGTTGCCCGCGGGAAATCGCGTCGTCATGAATTTCCAGCGTGTCTGTTCCGTATTCCAACGAGTAGGTGACGCTCGCCGTTTTTCCGGGCAGTTTTTTCGGCTTGCGCACCGGTACAAATCCCGCGCCCAGGCTATACGCCAGCGCAGGCCCGAAAATAAATCCGCGTGCTTCGATGCCCACCACGATATCCACTTTATCGCCGGAGTAGTGCGCAAGCCGA
>Ga0210410_10003074_pt1 | contig 14839 bp, 14 predicted proteins | sample IncBWC4MmetaG_FD_161058 | JGI IMG/M metagenome (GOLD analysis project Ga0210410, IMG submission 161058) | Forest soil microbial communities from Barre Woods Harvard Forest LTER site, Petersham, Massachusetts, United States - Inc-BW-C-4-M | ecosystem: Environmental > Terrestrial > Soil >... | reverse complement strand
CTTCGCCGAGCGACGTACATCCATCTGCGTAGTACGCCGAGCTGTATTTTAATCGTGGTCCAAGTACGCTCTCGAAAAACGCGGCAGGCACTTCGTAATGCTGGGCGTTCGCGGATTCCGTACGCAAGGCGATAGGGCTTTGTTTCATCTGCTCGACAAACGCCAGAAGCTTCGCGCAGTTGGCGTCGGCGGTGCCGGCATCTTCTTCGCGCAAACGTTCGCGGAGCATTTTGCGAATCGCTGCGCGAATCAGCGTATCCGGCACCAAGCCGCTTTCCACCAGCGGCTCATACCAAAAACGTTTCTCTGGGTTGTCCTGCGCCGCTGGCAGCCAGCTCGCGTGCGACGCTTCGCGGTCCGTCACCGTCGTCATGCCTTCTCCTTCTTTGGGAACCAGGGAACAAACGCGCTGGTGGTGCGCTGGTAAGCGCGATACTGGTCGCCCCGGCTGCGCAGCGATTGCGCTTCCGTCGCCGGTATCCCGGTCACTCCGAGCAAGAAGTACAAAATCAGCGCCGGGGAAATCAGGCCGATCCATCCCCACGGCGAGCTAATCGCAAACGTCGCATAGCCGAGCCAGATCAGCCATTCAAAAAAATAATTGGGGTGCCGCGAATAATTCCAAAGCCCAGCGCGGCAAGTCTTCCCTTTGTTCTTGGGATTTTTCTTGAACGCATTAAGCTGCTGATCGGCAAGTGCTTCGCCGAGAATTCCCAGCAGCCACACGCCGGCACCTACTTTTTCTAGAATTCCCAGCGGCGCACGCGTGTCCAGGCAGGCCAACAGAAAGGGCATCGAGAGCGCGACGTCCAACAACGCTTGAAATTCAAAGAAGAAGAGAAAGCGCAGCGGCAGGTTGGTTTTCCAGTCCGTGCGCAATTGGACGTAGCGGCCTTCCTCGGGCTGCCCGATCACGCGCGCAAAAAGAAGATAGCCCGCCAGCCGCAATCCCCAAAATCCCGCCATGGTGGCGATGGCGTATTTCCTGGCGCTATAACCAGGGCCGGCCCAGGCGTAGTAAATTCCAAGCAGGCCCAGCCCCAGGGCCCAGCCAACGTCAACAATCGCCGCGTTGCGGATGAGCAAGTGGATGGCCCACAAAAGCAGCATCATTCCGCCAACGATGGCGGCGCCGATGAGGACGAGGTGCAGCGCTTCAGAAAACATCAGACAGCCTCCGCGGTCTGTTTGATCTGGCGGCGCAGCACGCGCCGCAAAAGGGGCGCGAGAATCCCGTAGGCCAGCGCCACGAAGACCGGCGCGATCAGCATCCACACGACAATGGCGTGCCACGTGGTGGTCCAGAGCACTTTAATTGCGCCCCACATGCTGACGCGAATCATCGCATACATTTCGGGAACGGAAATGGGTAAATGTGGCGCGCGAAAGAGTTTCTCGCCCATGCGGAAAAAAGGAATGAGCAGTGCAATCTGCGCCGGATACATGAAGTAGTTCACGATCTGAATCGCCGGCAGATTCAGACGCAGGGCCAGCGCCGCGATCGCGCACAAGCCGGTGGTCCAGCCGAGCGCGGGGAAAACTCCCAGTGCCGCGCCAAGCGCGAGGCTCAGCGCGATCTTTTCCGGCGTCACGCCCTGCTTGAGCAGTTCGAGAACGGGCCGGACCAGCTTGCGGTAAAAGAATCCTTCTTTCACGCTATCTTCTGCCGGAAGAGCGCGGAAACGCCGTCCTCCGCTTTCAGTTGAAACAGTTGAATCAGCACATAGAACGACATCGAAATATTGCCGCCGAGCATGATGAGCACGAACCAAACAATCTTTACGATCAGCGATTTTTCGCGCCATGCCAGCCAGCAAAAAAACGTCAGGAAACCAAAATACGCATCATACAGAGTGGCCATAGACCACGGACTGGCTGCAAACGCAGGCATCGCGCTCCACAAGCTCACTTGCATGCTGGTGCGCACAGTCATCGCCACCATGAACACAAAAATGAATCCAAATAGCAGCTTGAGGAAAAGTTTCACGATTTTCCTTCTCCGCACCTCTCGATCAGAGCGGAATTTTCGCAAGGCACAGGTATCCCATACCAGCGTTGCCTTAGTCTAATACGACAGCACAACACTTTCCGATGTAACGTTTCGGGTCCAACCAACACACTCTTTGCATGCGATTGCGCGAAACTTCCGTGTGGCCAGCAGGACGGTAAACGCCCTATAATCCACGACTTCACTCGACAGGAATTGGTTTGACCGTGCGCGCCATGCACATCCAGACGGAGTCGCACAACGTATTACACAACGGATTTCCCTCATGAGCCGAATTGCGGTCATTGGATCGGGCATTTCCGGCCTTGCCGCGGCTTACTATCTCAGCCGCAAGCACGAAGTTTTTCTGTTCGAGCGCGAAGCGCGCCTCGGCGGCCACACGCACACGGTGACGGTCGATTCCAGCCGCGGCCCTCTGCCTATCGATACCGGCTTTATCGTCCACAACGACCGCACCTATCCGAATCTCATCAAGCTGCTTGGTGAATTGGGAGTTCCGCGAACAAATTCGGATATGTCCTTCGCGGTGAGCTGCCGCAAGTCCGGCTACGAATACTCCAGCCGGGGCCTACGCGGCTATTTCGCACAAAAACGCAATGTTCTGCGCGCTCGCCCTTACAAACTTTTCGGAGAGATGCGCCGGTTTAATCGCCAAGCGCCGCAAATTTTTCAGCGTCCTGACGTGGATCGTCTCAAGCTGGGCGACTTCCTGGACGAACGCCAGTACACGCAGGAATTCCGCAATTATTATCTTTTTCCCATGGCCGCGGCGGTGTGGTCCTGCGCGCCGAATGCGGTCAAGGAGTTTCCCGCGGCGATGCTCATCCGATTCTTCGACAACCACGGCATGCTGACGATTAACGGCCACCCGCGATGGAAGACGATTCCCGGCGGATGCAGCCGCTACATCGCACCCATTACCGCGCCATTGAAGGACCGGATTTTTACGGATGTGAAAATTCGCGGCGTAGCTCGCGATGAGCGGGGCGTGACGCTGCGTTTTTCCGGCGGGCGGCCGGAGCAGCGGTTCGACCACGTCGTTTTCGCAACGAACGGGGACCGCGTTCTTCCGCTGCTGGAAAATCCGACCGAGGCCGAGCGCAGCGTACTCCAGCATTTCTCGACCAGCAGCAACGACGTTGTCCTGCACACGGATGAAGCTCTTCTCCCTCGCCGCGAAGCCGCACGCGCTTCGTGGAATTATCTCTTGCATCTCGACGACCGTAATGGCCACAGTCCCGTCACCATGACCTACCACATGAATCGGTTGCAGTCTTTACCGGTGCAGGAAAACTACTGCATCACGCTCAACGCCAACGGGCAGATTCGCAACGAAAAAGTTCTCCGCCGTTTCGTTTACAACCATCCTATCTTCACGCTCGACTCTATGCGCGCGCAGCAGCGCTGGAGCGAAATCAGCGGGGTGGGCCGCACCCATTTTGCAGGGGCCTATTGGCTCTACGGATTCCACGAAGATGGGGTAAACTCCGCGCTACGTGTGGCCCGCGCACTCGGGGTTCAGGCCTAACGCCATGGAATCGGCTCTCTACGTCGGAAAATTACGCCATCGCCGGTTTTCACCGCGGCTGCACGAATTTTCCTATCCGGTGTACATGGCGTTCCTCGATGTGGACCGAATTCCGGAGTTGATGCGGGTTTCGGCTTTCTCGAGCTACAACCGCTGGAACTGGACTTCGTACTGCGAGCGCGATCATTTCGGCGATCCGCAGCGCTCTCTCCGAGAGCGCCTGACGGAAGATGCCGCGCGTTATGGCGTCGCGCTCCCTGATGGACCGATTTTTCTTCTCACACATCTTCGTTATCTCGGTTACGTCTTCAACCCCGTTTCTTTTTTCTACTGCTACGACCGCGCCGGAAGGCTTTCGTTGATGATGTCCGAAGTGAACAGCACTTTCGGGGAAAGCCACAACTACTGGCTAACCGCTTCGAACGAGCGCGAATCGGTGGCGGCCAAGAGGTACACCACCGCGAAACAGATACACGTCTCTCCTTTCATGGGAATGGATTTGCATTACGACTGGATTTTCACGGCGCCGGGCGAACGTCTGGTGGCGCACATGAATACCATCTCCGAAGGTAAACCATTTTTTGACGCTACGCTGCAGCTTGAACATCGGCCCTGGGAACGCCGCGAACTCTGTCGCGTTCTCGTTTCATATCCCCTGATGACGATGCGCGTGATCGGTGGAATCCACTGGGAAGCGCTGAAATTATGGCTTAAACAAGTTCCTGTCTTCACTCACCCGGCCAAGCTCGCGCGTGCGCGGTCTGCGGCCGGTTCGAAAGGAAACTTGCTCGGATGAATCGCTGGCTGCAAAATCGCGCAAAGAAAGTGTTTTTTCGCTCGCTGGAGGACATTCGCGGCGGGTTCCTCGAAATCGTATGTCCGGAGGAAACATACACGTTTGGCGAGCCTCGCGCCGCGCTTCGCGCCATGGCGGTGATTCACGACGAGCAGTTTTTCCTGCGCGCAGTTTCCGGCGCGGATATCGGGATCGGCGAATCCTACATGGATGGCGACTGGACTTCTCCGGACCTGGTCGCGCTGGTTCGCTTGTGCGTCGCCAATTTACGGCTGTTCGATACGCGATACAAGTTCGCATCCAGTCTGCGGGGCCTGGCTTCGCGCTTTCGCCACCGCTTTCGCGCGAACACCGTCGAAGGCAGTCGCAAAAATATTCGCGCACACTATGATCTTGGCAACGAGTTCTACCGCCTTTTCCTCGATCCGGAAATGTTGTACTCCTGCGCGCATTTCCGGCGCAGCGAGGACTCGCTGGAGACAGCACAGGAACAGAAGCTAGACCTCATCTGCCGCAAGCTGCATCTGGAACCCGGAGACCGGGTGCTCGAGATTGGCTGCGGGTGGGGCGCCTTTGCCATCTACGCGGCGCGGCACTATGGTGCGCACGTCACCGCGGTCACCATCAGCCAGGCGCAGTACAATTTTGCCAAGGAGCGGCTCGCGCGCCTGGACGTGGCTCCCGGGCACGTCCGCCTGGTCATGCAGGATTACCGCCGGCTCGAAGGCCAGTACGACAAGATCGTAAGCATCGAAATGTTTGAAGCGGTGGGGTTCGATCACTACGACGAATACTTCGGCGTCTGTGATCGCCTGCTAGCGCCGGACGGCTCGATGCTGCTGCAAACCATCACCTTGCCAGAGCAAGAAGTGGCCGCGTATCGCAAGCGCGTCGACTGGATCCAGACGTACATTTTCCCCGGCAGCGAACTTGCTTCGATTGCGGAAATCGCCCGCTCGCTGGCGCGCAGAACCGAGCTGGCGATGACGGGCGTCGAAAGCCTGGGCATACATTACGCGAGGACGCTGGCCATTTGGCGCGAACGGTTTTTCGAGAAACTCGAAGACATTCGCCGCCTTGGATTTGATGAACGCTTCCAGCGCATGTGGGATTTTTATTTCGCGTGGTGCGAAGGGGCGTTCCGCGAACGGTATATCAATGTCGCGCAACTAGTTCTAGCCAAGAATGGCACACAGAAACAGCTGATTGGCGATCCCTCGTTTGCCAGTAGTGCATTGCCGTCGGGCTCCGTTTCTGCGTAACGGCTATCCGGCGGGACGCAGACTACGAAAACTTTTCTCTCATTTCGCCTCCGCGTCGACGCTGGTGTGATCGTGGATAATTCGCCAGCCCTCTGGGAATCGTTGCATCACGATGGAGGTGACCCCGCCGATGTCGCCTTTGGCGCGTTGCAAGTGCCAGCGGCCAAGAACCAGCGCGGCATCCGGCCCAACGAAGCGAATCTCCAGGTCAGACAAATCGAGAGTCCCCATGGTGGCGCGGTCGGGGTAGTTCTTCTTGTAGCGTGCCTTGACACCATCATAGCCGCGGGCCACGCCGCTGCTTCCAGCGAAGGTCAGCTCCGGAGAGTGCCAGTAGCCTTGCAAAAATGCGTCGACATCGCCGCGATTCCAGGCGGAGGTCTGTTCCGTGAACACTTGGGTGATCGCCGACCGATCGGCTTCCCGAGCGTCTGCGGGAACAGCCAAAAGGCGATGGCTTTTGTGGAAAGAAAATAGAATAACGAGCAGCAATCCCAGAGTCACAAAGCGAGTTTTCACGGTGATGCACCCCCGTCGCGAATGTAACAGCCCGGTGGAGCATAGGTCCCCAGTGCGACTTTCGCAACAAGCATGGTTGGCCATCCCCCCGCGTCTGGCAGGTCTAATGTTTACAAAGGGTTACGTCGGGAGTCCTACCGCACTGGTACTACCGCGCTATTGGTGAAGCACGTGATTCCCGGCACGCTCCGTGTAGAGGCTGAGGGATGTTCGCCTATATGCTCTTTGCAATCTCCATCGTGGCCCTTTCCCAGTTTGCGCTGTACTACTGGAGAGCGGTCGTATCGGGAGTGGCGGCACAGCCGGTGTCCGAGCGAGTGCTTTCGGCGGCCCGCGTCGAGAACGGGCGCGTTTCCGGCCGCGACTTTCAGATTCTTGCTGGGCTGCATGGGCTGACGCCAGACCTGAACCCTGGTCAGAGTGGACTAGCTCTCATCAGGCTCTATTACAGCGTCGTTGAAGGCTTGGACTCGTTCATTGGCTCGCGCATGCCGGCCATCGCTGCGTGGAGCGAACGTGAACGCCTGGTCTGCGCACGCTACGCTGCAGTGCAGATCGACCGACGGCTGGAGACGAACCTGGCCCTGGCTGCTTCTCTCCGCTCCTGCTAATAGGCCCAGCGAAGCAACACGGCGCCGGTGGTGTAACCCGCTCCCACGGTAACGATAAGCACCAAGTCACCCTTCCTGAGCCGTCCTTGCTCGACTCCATCACGCAATCCCAGAGGAATGGTGGCTGCGGTGGTGTTGGCGTAGCGGTCGATGTTGACCATTACCTTTGCATCGTCGACGCCGAGGCGCTCTTGGGCGGCGCGAATGATGCGCAGGTTGGCTTGGTGCGGAACCAACAAAGCTAAATCATCCTTGGTGAACCCGTTGCGCTCCAGAAGCTTTGTGGCCATCTCGGCCATGCGGCGCGCGGCGTACTTGAAGACTTGCGAGCCTTCCTGATGAACCACGTGCATGTTCTTGTCCACGGACTCATGAGAGGAGGGGTGCAGCGAGCCGCCGCCGGGCATGTAGAGGAACTGGCCGCCCGAGCCGTCGATGTCATGCTCGAAATCAAGAATGCCCTCGTTTTCCCCAGCCGGTTCGAGCAGCACAGCGCCGGCGCCATCTCCGAAGAGAATGCAAGTGGCGCGGTCGGTGTAATCCAGTATGGAACTCATTTTGTCGCTGCCGATGACCAGCACTTTCTTGTGCGCACCCGAACCTACAAACTGCGCTCCCACGGTCAACGCATAGGCAAACCCAGAACATGCCGCGGAGAGATCGAAGCCCCAGGCCTTTGTGGCCCCGAGCCGGTCTTGCACCAGGCAGGCTGTGGCAGGGAACATCATGTCTGGGGTGACGCTGGCGAGAATGATCAAGTCGATGTCCGCCGGTTGCGTTTTCGTTTGCGCCAGCAATATCTTGGCGGCTTCCGTCGCCAGATGGGAACTCGCCACGTCCTTCTCCGCGATGTGGCGTTCGCAGATGCCCGTGCGCGTGCGGATCCATTCGTCGTTTGTCGCAACCAACTTCTCTAGATCCGCGTTGGTCAACACCTTGGACGGCAGGTAGCCGGCGACACCCGTGATTTTTGCCGCGATGCGATGAGACATGGTGCTCCTTGCGCAATTTAGGGCCCTGGAACAATCCCGAAATTCTATGCGATGGTGGCGTGAGGTTACAAGGCGGGGAGCAAAATGCGGCGTGACGGGGGGATTTGGGGCGTCTTCGCGGGGAGATGTGGAGGCGAGGCGACCGCGGCGACGAGTTCGCTGTTCTTTAGTAGCGGAAGAGGTAGCTCACCTTAACGAAGAACAGGCGGCCAGTGGAATTCGTAGGTGATCCCAGGTTGGAAACGAACGGCGCCCCCGGAATCATGTGCAAGCGCAAGTCGCTGTAACTGTCGTTGTAGCCAACGTACACCGCGGTTCCCGGATGCAGCAGGTAGGTGAAAAGAATGTCGCTGGAGAGCTTCTTTGTCGGCACGATGGGCCCGCCATCAAAACTGCCAAGATTGGTTTGCAAGTCGAGGAGCGCGGGATTCGCGAGAGTCGCGTCATAGTCGAGGATCAGCCGTAAAGAGAATTCCTTGGTGAACTGATAGTTGAGCTTGGAGCGCATGAGGTGATTGTTGAAGATACTTTGTCCCGGAGAAAAACCCGAGGGAGTGCTGCCGTTGCGGGTCCCCAGACGCGTAAAAATGTAGGTTTCATCGAAGCGGAACCTAGAAGAGGGCCGCAAAGTAAAGCCGGTGCTGAAGCGCTTGGTATTTCCCAGGAACGGGGGAAGTTGCGGCGCGGGCGGCTTGGCCAGCGCGGGAAAGAAATCTTCACCCGTTCCCGTGGTGAATCGCGCGCTGAAGGAAAGCCACTTTTTCGGGGCCGTGGAGAAGCCCACCAGCGTGCCGTGTTTGCGAAAGGGAATATTGTCGAAGAGTTCGTAGGCTTCCGAGCGCGTGATATTCAGCGAGGTCTGCCGGGTCCAGTCAACCTGAAAGCCCAGGTCCGCTTCCCAGTCCTGTAGGCGCCCTTCTCGGTTCCAGTTTACGAGACCGCGGGTCAGGGGGCCGTAATCCACGATGCGCCGGTGCTCCGGACGCCAGAAATAATCGACGATCTGCTGCAGTTCCCGAATATCGGTGCGCGGAATAAAACCGAGTTCTGAACAGAAATTCGGGCTGATGTCGTCATACTCCGTGGTCAGGTTCAAGTGGCGGGCGGTGTAATTCAATTGAAGCTGCGAAGCGTTGCCTTGTTGTGAACTGACGCCCACCGCGTTTGGATTATTGAGGGTCAGGCAATCTTGCGACGCTTTGTCGTCTTGGCGCGTCCAACTGTGCGCGAATTGAGCGTACAAAACCCAACTGGGAGAAAGCTTGAAGCGCGCATCCAGCGAGGCGATGCGGTTGCTAGTGTCGGAAAAATCGCGGCTGGAGAAAAACGCCCCAATCGAGGACTGGTTGCCGAATTCGCGGGCCACGCGGACGACACCATCCACGGCCCGCGTGTCGAACGGACCTCCGGGAATCTGGCCCAAGCCGGGCTGCCGGTCGTCAATCGCCAGCGCGCCGACCGTCCACTGGCCGATTTTCCCGGTCATACGGCTGCCAAACTGCGGATCGGCGATCTGGCGGGAGAAGAAAAGATCGATGGGCGTCTCGAAGAAACTGGCGTTTTCGATAAAGAATGGGCGTTTTTCTGGGAAAAAAACGGCGAAGCGCTGGTTGATGGTAACCTGCGGATCATCGGTTTCCACCTGGCTGAAATCGGGATTCAGGGTGAAATCAAAAGTGAGCGCGTCCTTGGCGACGAATTTTGCGTCGAGACCCGCACGGTGCTCGAAAGCACTGTTATTGCTGGGCGGCGAAAACGTTGGCTGGTCCAGAAAATGGTCACTGGCCAGCAAGCCATAGGGAATGAGCTGGATGTTGCGTCCGGGAGAAACATTTTCCAGCCCGGTCGCCGGGGCAAACTGCTGCGTGATGCCCTCGACTCGCTGCGTGATGTAAGGCCAATAGTCGAATTCATTCTTGCGAAGGATCGTGCGATAGAGCGCGATGCCCCAGGTCTGTTCGGGTTCGTGCGAGAAGCGCAGGCTCTTGAAGGGGATGGAGAAGAAGACGATGTAGCCATCCTTGGTTACACGGCCTTGATTGCCCCACAGGGTATCGAAACTGAAGTCGTAGCCCTGGCCTTCGGTGTAAATGGCGTCGGTCTGCACGCCCAGGGGATTGGAGAAGAAAAAATAGGAGCGGTGAAAATCGTGAAAAGTATCGAGGAGGATTCCGACGCCGTCGTCCTGGTCGGAATCTTCTCGCTTGGAGAGATGCGCGCGGACTTGCCCGGGTTCGTCGTGAGCCACAAACACTACGTACAGATTCTTCTGGTCGTAAGAGAGATAGGCGGTTGTGGCTTCCGTTGCGGGTGTTCCGTCGCCCGGCTGATATTGCCGGAACTCGCTTACCTTTAGCTCCGCTTCACGCGGACGCTCCTCGAGAAAGTCTTCCAGTTTAGGCGCGCGCTCCACGCGCGGAATCTTCGAGAGGGGAATTTTGGCGGCGCTCACGGGCGGCGTCGGCGGGGTCTGCGCGCAAACACACTGTACTCCCACAAGGAAAAGGGACAAACCTAGAATACGATTGCGAATGAGGGCGCCCATTGAGAAAGAAGTTCTATACAGTTTTGGAGAACTTCACGCAAGAGTAATTGTAGCCCTGGCCGGACAGTCCTGCTTGGGATTCCAACCAGAAATCGGTGGGAGGGAGCCGTGCTCGTTTCGTTTGAAACTCTTCTGCCTGCTGCCGGCTGGTTGACGCTCGCGGCTCATGCCGAGGGCGGAAGGATTTCGTAACGCCACGAGATAGTGGCGGTCTTTTTGAGCATGGCCGCCACGGAACAGTATTTGTCTTCACTGAGTTGGATGGCGTGTTTGACCGCGGCTTCGTCCAGTTGGCCACGGAGCTTGTAGAGGATTTCCAGCTTGGTCCAGACCTCCGCAGGGGCGGGGGCGCGCTCGCCGGAACAGACGACTTCGAGGGATTCGAGCTTCTGGCGCTTTTTTGCGAGCACGATCACCAAATCGGTTGCCGTGCAGGCGCCGAGGGCCAGAAGGAGCAACTCCATTGGTCCAGGCGCGTGATTGGCCGCACGGTCGGAATCGATGGTGATGGCGTGGCCTGACGGACTGATGGCCACAAACTTCTGGTCGCCAATCCATTTTACTGATGCGGTCTGCATAGAAATCCCTAAATCTTTTTTCCCATGAGCAGGCCGCGGAGACCGAGGAGGACGAGCCGCGGCTGGCGGCGGACGACGTTCCACAGCAACCGTGTGGATTCATCGCGGTTGATTTCGCCGAGAGACTGTCGAGTGGAAGCGTCCAGCAGGTCCACGAGTTGCGAATAATCTTTCTGTTGAAAATGGTGCAAGGCCCGGCGGATTAGCCAGTGCGTGCCGAGTTCGCGGCGGAGTGCGGTCAGCTCGTTGCTGCCATTGTTTCCGTTGCTGCGGCCACCCTGCAGAATCGCCTGCGCCACGCCCAGCGCGCCTCGAAACCCCGTCACGATCCCGCCGACGGTGGACACTTTGACCTGCGCGGCGGCATCTCCCACGAGATACACATCCCCATTGCCGATGCGCCGCTGCACAGGCACCCAGCGTTTGTAAACGGGAATGCGTGCGCCTTGCCACTCGAGCGGCTCCATTTTCTTCTTTTCCAGGAAGCGCTCGATGCAGCGTTTGGTGTCGCGTCCGTCTTCGCCGATGATTCCCAGTGCGCCGCGCTCCGGCGATTCCGGCACCAGCCAGTAGAAATACGGCGTGTCGTCGGGCACGAACCACACGCGGGTGGTATCCGGAGGGCAATCCTGCGGCAATCGCACGATCGCCTGCATCAGCGGCACAGTCTCGACTGGCGGCCAGCCCGACAGGCGAGCTACGCGGCTGGCCGCGCCATCCGCGCCAACAAGCTCATCCGCGTGCAGGGCCTCGCGGCTTCCTCCCGATTCCGTTTCGATGCGCAAACCGCGCGCGTTGGGCCCGATTCCCAGAAAGCGGGTGTCATAGGAAAAAGTTGCTCCCGCTTCTTGTGCCTCGCGCGCCAAAGCGGGAATGAGGCGCGAGCGCTCAATGATCAGGTCTGGCCGTGACAAGGCGACCTGCGCGGAACGTCCATCGGTGAACAGTTCAAACCGCCGAATTTCATTCCGGATGCTGCTGGCCCCCGAGGCGCCGAGCTGGCTGCGGAAGTGGTCGGTGACGATCAGCGTGCGGGGTGCAGGCTCCAGCTCCGGCTTGGACTCCAGCACGCGCACGCGCCGGCCGCCGCGCGCAACGCTCGCCGCGGTAAAAAGACCGGCGGCCGAACCGCCGACAACAATGACTTCACCTTTGTCCCGGAGAGACCGGGACTGCCGATCTGAATTTCCCACAGTTTACGTTTTTCCCTGTTGCGCGGGCTATCTGGAACCCTGTTCGAACCGAGTTCCCGCGCTCTCAAAACCGACCGACTACTTCCCGTCCGACTCGTGCGGGCACAGCATGAACGCGTATGAGGACGACCGAGTAAGTATAACGAATACGATTGCGCGGGCAAACTAGAAGGGGAGGGGAAACTGAGACGGCGTGCGGCGTGAATCGCGCAGTGCTTTCCGGGTTCAGGCCGGAGTTGCCGGCTTGCGCACTTGGCGTTCATACGGCGCGCGTTCCAGAAAGGCCACCCCGGTAAGAACTAGCAGCAGTGTGACAGCCGCGGCGATCAACGCACCGCGTGCCGGAAGATAGCTCACCAAAACGGCCGCGCCCCCGCTGAGCGCGCCTAGTAGATAAAGCCCCACAACGGCGCCGCGTTGCCCCAGACCCAGATTAGCCAGCCGGTGCGCGGCATGATCCTTGCCTGGAGTGGTAAACGGCAACAAGCCTCGACGGGTCCGAGAAATGGTCACCAGTGTTGTATCAAAGATGGCGGCCCCAAGAATGAGCAGGGGCACCAGCCAGGCAGACAAAGGATTGGCTTGTTCGAGGCGGAGCTTGAGGCCCAGCGTGGCCATCAAAAATCCCAGGAGCATCGCACCGCCATCGCCCATGAAGATTTTCGCGGGCTTGAAGTTCCAGCGCAGAAAACCCGTGGCCGCGCCGAGGACCGCAGCCGCCAATGTGGTCACCAGAGTTTGACCATTCAAATACGCGATCATCGCAAAGAATATGGAGGCCATGGCCGCGATTCCCGCGCACAAGCCGTCCATGTGGTCGAGGATGCTGAAGGATGCGGTAATGCCCACGACCCAAACGACCGTCAACACCGCGTCCAGGATGTTGCCAATGCGTCCGCTCGCCAAAACGCTGAAAACTTGCGCGTGAACACCCGTGGCAATCAGGATCGCCGCGGCCAATGGCATGGCCACGAAGAGTTTAATCTGGTGATGCAGCCAGCCGCGGTCGTCCAGAAAGCCCACAACGGCCACCAGTGTCGCGCCGGTGACGATACCCGCGCTCTGTGCCCGGGCTGCCCCATCAAACGCAAAGAGAATCCCCAGCATAACCCCGGCATACATGGCCAGCCCGCCCAGAAGCGGGATCGGCTGGAGATGGACTTTCCGTGGTCCGGGAAGATCGACCATACCAACGCGCAGCGCCAGCGCGCGCACCGGAACGACCAGCATGAGCGATGCAAATAGAGCGATAAAAAAAGCCGTCAGGCCCGCGGCCATGCGACCTCGATGTTTTTGTGCGACGATTCCGGCCGGGGTGGTGCGGCCGGAGCCTCACGCGAACTTGCCGGGTTGGGGATCCGGCTCCCAAGACACAGCTAGAATTGTGACCGCAAAGCGGTCACTTGGCTGCCCCACGCAGCTCAAACACCATACTGCGGTTTTTGTTTCGCTGCAATCAAGAAAGTACTGTAGTTACCCGTCTATAAACAGCGGGCCTGAGAGCAGGGCCTACCGCTCGGTGAGCATGCGCGCGAAGATGTGCTGGACTTCATCGCGGTCGCGGGTGGCGTAGTACCAGTCGATGGTGCGCTTGAGGCCGTCTTTGAAGAGGGTCTTGGGCTGCCAGTTCAGAAGCTTTTTGGCCAGCGCGTTGTCGGCGACGCGGTTGAGCGGGCCGGTGGGCATATTCGGCAGGAGCTTGATGTCCGCTTTGTGGCCGGTGAACTCACATACCATCTTGGCGGCATCGATTACCCGAATGCGTTCCATCGTGCCCAGGTTGATGGCCGTGCCGTCATTAATTTTTTCGCCGGCGAGGATGGTGCCTTCGACGATGTCGTCGATGTACGTCCAATTGCGAATCTGCGTGCCGTCGCCCCACACCTCGAACGGATTCAGTTTGAGGAAGGCACGGGCGATCATGGCGATGACCGCGTGATTTTCCACGCCGCGCGGGCCATAGACGGTAAAGTAGCGGCAGGAAGCGGCGCCGATGCCGTGCTCCTTGGCGTAGGCTTGCAGCGTGAACTCGCCCATCAGCTTTGCCCAGCCGTAGGTGTTGTCGGCGTCGTTGGGGCCCTTGGTGAGATCTTCAGTAAGGTAAAGCTCCTTCTTGATGTCCGACTGCAGGAAATTCGGATAGACGCAGCCGGAGGAGGCGAAGACGATCTTTTTTACTTTGGCACGCAGCGCTTCGGCAAAAATCAGGCCATCAAGGAAAAAGTTGGACGCAGGCCCAGCCTGGTGGAGATCGACGTAACCGCGCCCGCCGTGATCGGCTGCCAGATGAAAGACGGTGTCCACGCCGTGCATGGCGGCGCGAGTCACGCCGGGCTCGCGCAGGTCGGCATGCAGGAAATCGACTTTGCCGTTGCCGAGGTGGTCGCGAATGTTGCTCAGATGGCCGCTGGTCAGGTCATCGGCGATGCGAACTTTCGCGCCGCGCGCGAGAAGCTGGTCGGTCAGCGTCGAACCGATGAACGACGCGCCTCCCGTCACTAGCACAAGTTTTCCGCTCCAAAATGTTTCCACAGGCGTCACGCGTTCCGAACCTCCTCGATTTTTTCAGCAGGTGCAAAGCGGCCAACAATTTGCACGAATTTTTGCAATTCTTTGACTCTATCATAATCAGGCGCGGCGGCCAGCGCGGCCTCGCCCATGCGTTTCAGTTTTTGTACATCGGCAGCGAGAGCGCGGACGGCGACGGCGAATTCCTCCGGGTTGTCTGGATCGGTGGCGATGCCGAAGCCGCGCTGCACGCCGAGCGATGCAGCATCCGTTTCTGCGGGCGCCACCGCGACGATGGG
>Ga0210410_10003072_pt1 | contig 14846 bp, 11 predicted proteins | sample IncBWC4MmetaG_FD_161058 | JGI IMG/M metagenome (GOLD analysis project Ga0210410, IMG submission 161058) | Forest soil microbial communities from Barre Woods Harvard Forest LTER site, Petersham, Massachusetts, United States - Inc-BW-C-4-M | ecosystem: Environmental > Terrestrial > Soil >... | reverse complement strand
GTTCTGGAGGCACCTATGCAATATCTTCCCGGCTGGACCGTGCAGTGCATCAATGCGGAATGTATGGCGCGCGGAACATGGCTGCGCGCGGATCAGGTGCATTCGGAGCTGTGTACAAATTGTGGCGCGCCTCTTCATCGCGTGCCGCCACCCCTGGGACCTCGGCTGCGGCTTCGTCCCCGCACGCTTAGTTCGTATCGACCGTTCCGTCCGAGGTAGCGGCGGAGCGAAGGGTCGCGCAAATTTCTCCCGGCCTTGGGAGTAAAGATGGCTCACGGTTTTTCACCGTGGGCCTCTTTTGCTTTTAGCAGAGCAATGATGGGGTGAGCGACTTGCGGAGGTCCCACAAATAAAAAGAGCGGCCAGTGGAGGGACCGGCCGCTCAACGATCTTACTGAGGGCACATGAGGCCGAAGAAGTGGCTGCCGCAAGACCGGCGGGCTGGGTTGTCGTCTGGCTCAGGACCGGACGATCCAACTGCTGGTGGGGGAGCGGCGCTATCAACTCCGAACCAAAGTCAGATTACGGAATTCGCTCCGCTGCGGCGATAGAGCTTCGGGTACATTCGAGGCAGTACTGAAGTACTGCCATTTTTCCGGCGAGAAAATGCCTAGGAATAATCGTGGTCGATTTTCATGTGATATTGCTCGAGGACGGTCCTGACCTGTAAAAATGCGTCTTCCACCGTGTCCGAAAAGCGCAGCAACGAGAATTCGCGCTCGCTGATGGTTCCACCGCGCACCATGGCTTTCCAATTCAACACTTGATCCCAATATTTCCTGCCATAAATCAGCACGAGATTGTGCTCGGGAAGTTTTCCGGTCTGCATCAGCGTGAGCATTTCCCAAAGTTCGTCCATGGTGCCGAAACCGCCGGGAAAAACGATGAGCGCCTTGGCGATTTGCGCGAACCACAGTTTGCGCATGAAAAAATAATGGAAATTAAAACTGAGTTCGCGGCTAATGTATGGATTCGGAGCTTGTTCGTGGGGCAATTCGATGCTTAGGCCGACGGATTTTCCTCCGGCGTCGGCAGCTCCGCGGTTCGCCGCTTCCATAATTCCCGGGCCGCCGCCGGAACAAATTACAAACCGGCGCGGGTGATCGCCAAAAGTCATGGCCCATTCCGTGATGCGCCGCGAAAGTTCCCGCGCTTCTTCGTAGTATTGCGCCATGGCCAGAGCATTGCGGCACATTCGGACACGCGATTGAGCGGCCGCTGTTTTAGTGCGCGCAGCCGCTTTCTGTGCTGATTTCAGCCGCGCGACGGCGCGATCCTTCGGCAAAATGCGCGCGGAGCCGAACATCACAATGGTATCGGCCACGCCTTCTTCGCGCAGGCGATATTTCGGATCGAGATATTCTGTGATGATGCGGACCGGGCGCGCCGCAACGCTGTCCATGAATTTCGGATCTTGATAGGCGAGCTTTACTTTTATGCCGTGCTTCGGGCTCATTCATTTTCTCCAAAGTGCTGCCCTGCACAGGCGAGCGCTGGTGATTCGCGGCCGGTATGAGGCGAGGGATATTCTACAACTTAGTTAGCATTGTACCGCTGGGCGGATGAGCGCGCGTTCGCAAGAGAAAACATATGGCGCGTAGGCGACAAAGGGCTAGCTTTTTAAGTAAACGCATCAGCCAACGTATATCAGCGTGGGAGCGTCCAATCCGATACACTTATGATCGTAGATTCGATGAACTCTGCAACGATAATTCGGCAAGCGAAGATTGGCGCGCTGATGTTGGCGCTGGCGTTCGTGCCCGCGCTAACCTTCGCGCAAGCGCCGCCGGGTGGAATTAAGCCTAAGCCCGGATTGCCGATTCAGCAGGGTCCGCGGCAGCAACCCATTCGCGTGAAAGTGGAAGTAGTCAGCGCCCCGGTGGTGGTGCGCGACGCGCAGGGCGAGATGGTGACGGATCTGGACGCTTTGAATTTCCAGATTTTCGATAACGGAGTACAGCAGAAGATCGAGCATTTCGATATGGGCGGCGACGCGCTTTCCGTGGTGCTGCTGGTGGAAACGAGCAATCGCATACAGCCAATGCTTCCCGCCATCCGCAAAGCAGGAATTGTTTTTACGCAAAGTATTTTGGGCGGAACCGGCGAAGGCGCGGTAATTGGATTTGGAAACGAAGTGCGGCTGGTGCAGCCTTTCACTACAAATCACGACAAGCTGGAAAAATCGATTGAGAAATTGACGGAGGACGGCAGCGCTTCGCACTTGTTTGACGCCATGACCGAAGCGGTGGCGATGTTGAGCAAGCGTCCGGTGGAGCGGCGGCGAATCATCGTGGCGATTTCAGAAGCGGCGGATGCCGGCAGCACGGCGAAATTGGGAATGGCGCTGCGCGCGGCGGAGCTTGAGAATATTACGATTTACACCGTGGGCATCTCTTCGGCCGCAGCGGAGTGGCGCACGCCGCTCACTGGGCCTACGCAGGCGCCCGAGGCGCCGGAAGGCGTGATGCTCGGCCCAGCCACACCGGGCTTGCCGCAAACACCTTCAACGCCGGGAGGAGGCGCGCCAGGCGGCGGTGTCGGCGGCGGAGATCTGCTGGCGCTGGGAGTTTGGATCGTGCAGCACGGAGTGAATCTGGCGAAAGGGCACGCGCTGGAAGTGGCCACGCTGGCAACCGGCGGCGAACATGTGCCCACGCGTCGCGATAAAAGTATCGAGCCCGCGCTGGATCGCATCGGCGGAGAACTGCACGCGCAGTACACGCTGAGCTATCACCCCACGGACAGTTCGCCCGGCGGATTCCACGAAATTAAAGTTTTGGTGGATCGACCGAGGACCACGGTGAAAACACGTCCGGGATATTATTTGCCGTTGGATGATGAGAACGGAAATAAGAATTAATTTGTTGCCAAGTATTTCGCGACCTGCCGCAGACCTGCGTCAAATTTGTCGTAATCGCTTTTTGCCAGAAGGAAGGCGAACGATCCCTTTGCTGTCTCCAGCGTGATGCGGACTCCAGGTCCCGCCGTGACAAGCACCAGCGTGGGATCGGTTGTCTCCGTTTCCTTGATCGACCCGACGAATTGAGTGGTCGTTGAATTCGTCTGCTCCGCCTTTTCCCAGAGCTTGATGAAAGCATCCCATTCGCCCTTGGAAGCAGCGTATGAGGCTTTCTTGGCGAGCGTTATGCCGATCAGGCCCACTTTGGTGTTGTCTTCCGTGTAGGTGGCGACGTTCAGTTCGCCCCCGTCCGCTGCGAACTTTGCGATGTAGTCCAGCTTTCCGTCGCCTAATGCCGCCGCCGAAAACGTGAGAAGCAGTGTCAACGCCGTAAGAAAAATGACTTTCTTCATGGTGTTTGCCTTTCAGGCGTATGGCTGAAGATGCGCTGGTGTTCAGTCTACGCTGCAGGGCAAAGGCGTGGTGGTATGAAAAAACTCGTGTGCCGTGAGGGTACTACCGTGCGCTTGCAGGGCGAGTCGGCCCGCAACGGAATGAAATTCCGTCGCGGGTGTTCCGATTTGCAGGCGCGGCTGGGCTAGACGCCTTAGGATTTCGGAGGTTCCTTCGCGCCTTCTTCCGCTTCTTCTTCGAGAATCGCAGCGGCTGCGGCAACTTTGTCGCCTTCGTCAGCGCGCAGCAGGCGAACGCCTTGTGTGGAGCGGCCGGCTTCGCGAATTTCATTGGAGTGCACGCGAATCACTTTTCCGCCGCTGGTGATAATCATCACGTCGGATTCTTCGCTGACTTGCAGCGCGGCGACGACCGGACCGTTGCGGTCTGTGGTCTTCAAGTTGATTACACCTTTTCCGCCGCGCGAAGTGATGCGATATTCCGCGAGTGGCGTGCGCTTGCCGTAACCTTTTTCGGAAACGGTGAGCATCAGCGTGGTGAGCGAATCCTTAATCATTTCGCCATCGAGTTCTTCCAGATTATCCGTGGTCTTCTTGTGTTCCTTCTTGATGATCTCGAAGTCTGGCTGCACGGCGTCCATGCTGACCACGTAATCGCCCTTGGCGAGATCCATTCCGTTCACGCCGCCTGCGGCGCGGCCCATGGGGCGAACTTCCGTTTCGCGGAACAAAATCGCCTGGCCGACGTGGCTGGCCAGGAAAATCATTTGCTTGCCGTCGGTGAGCTTTACGCCGATCAGTTCGTCATCTTTTTCGAGATTGATGGCGATGATGCCCGAAGGACGCGGGTTCGAGAATTCCACGATCGGCGTTTTCTTTACCGTGCCGTTCTTGGTGGCCATGAAAACGTGGCGGCCTTCTTCTTCCAGGTTCTGTGACGAAACCAGCGCGGTGAGCTTTTCGCCGTCCTGGAATTTCACTAGCGAAGAAATCGCGCGTCCGCGTGTGGCCGCCGCGGCTTCGGGAATTTCGTAAACCTTCAGCCAGTACACGCGGCCCTTGGACGTGAAGAGCAAAATGTAACTGTGCGCCGAAGCAATGAAAAGATGCTCGACGAAATCCTCGTCGCGCGTTTTCGCGCCGATGCGGCCCTTGCCACCGCGCGTCTGGTGGCGATAGACGTCCACCGAGGTGCGCTTCATATATCCGGCATGGCTGACGGTGATGGCCATATCGGTATCGGCGATCAAGTCTTCGAGTTTGATTTCCTCGACCTTATCCACAATCTGCGTGCGCCGCGGATCGCCGAAGAGCTTCTGCATTTCGCGAAGTTCGGTGATGATCACCGCCTTCAGTTTCTTTTCGCTGGCCAGAATCGAGCGTAGTTCCGCGATCAACGCTTGAATTTCCTTTAATTCATTCAGGATTTTCTCGCGCTCCATTTGCGTAAGGCGGTGCAACTGGAGGTCGAGGATGGCCTGCGCCTGGCGATCGGAAAAATCCCAGCGCTCGATCAATCCAGCTTTGGCTTCCGCCGGCGATTTCGATTTACGAATCAGCTTGATGATTTCGTCCAGGTGATCGATGGCTTTCTTGAAGCCCAGCAAAATGTGTTCGCGATCCTCGGCTTTGCGCAATTCAAATTGCGTACGGCGGCGCACAACTTCAATGCGGTGCTCGATGAACAGCCGCAACATATCCATTATCGGCAATTCGCGCGGCTGGCCTTTTACGATGCTCAGCATGATGACGCCGAACGATTCCTGCATCTGCGTAAGTTTGAACAGGTGATTCAGGATGAGCTGGCTTTCCGCGTCGCGTTTTATTTCCACAACGATGCGCATGCCGTCGCGATCCGATTCGTCGCGCACGTCGGAGATGCCTTCGATTTTTTTCGTCTGTACGAGTTCAGCGATGCGCTCGATGAGCCGCGCTTTATTTACCTGGAAAGGAATTTCGGTTATGACGATGCTCTCGCGGTCCTTGCCAGTCGTCTCGATGGCCGCCTTCGCGCGCATGGTGAATGTGCCGCGGCCGGTTTTGTACGCGGCCAGAATGCCATCCTTACCCGCGATGTATCCGCCGGTCGGAAAATCCGGGCCCGGCATTACTTTCATCACTTCTTTCAGCGTTACGTCCGGTTTTTCAATGAGCATCACCGTGGCTTCGATCACTTCGCTCATGTTGTGCGGAGGAATATTCGTGGCCATGCCGACCGCGATACCCGACGCGCCATTGACCAGAAGATTCGGAGTTTTCGCCGGAAGAATGGAAGGTTCTTCGCGTGTCTGATCAAAATTGGGAACGAAATCTACGGTTTCTTTTTCCAGGTCGGCCAGAAGTTCTTCCGCAACGCGCGAAAGACGCGCTTCGGTGTACCGCATGGCGGCCGGAGGATCGCCGTCCACCGAGCCGAAATTCCCCTGCCCATCCACCAGCATGTAGCGCATGTTGAAGTTCTGCGCCAGCCGAACCATGGTGGGATAAATTACCGCTTCACCGTGCGGGTGATAATTTCCGGAAGTATCTCCGCAAATTTTCGCGCACTTGCGGAAGCCGCGGTTGGACGCCAGGCCGAGATCGTTCATGGCCACCAAAATACGGCGCTGCACCGGCTTCAATCCGTCGCGCACGTCAGGAATCGCGCGCGCCACGATCACGCTCATGGCGTAATCCAGGTACGACCGCTTCATTTCCGCTTCAATATCGATCGGTACAATTTGCGCCTGAAGTATTTCGTCGGCCATTTCTTCTCCTGAGTTCTTTTTACTGACGCAATGACAGCTCGATGATGTACGCCCTTACCACGTCAAACGCGTCCGCTGCGTTTGTAAATCGGCGATACTCGAAATGTGCTTCGAGTTGCTCCACGAAAGTCTCGCTGGCCGTTTCGCCGGCGAGTTCAACTGCAACGCCGCGTTCGTAATCCGGTGTTACCGTCGGCGTTGCGCGAAATTCGCTGCAACTTATCCCGCGCAGGCCCGGCAACGTCTGCCAGCTAATTTGATAAATCACGCCGCCTACTTCGCGCTCGTATCGAATTTCACGGCGCAGGCCAAGTTTCCTTCTGTATCCAGAAACTTAATCAGCCAGCCGACGCCGGGAATCGCCGTCTTGGACATCAGAATTTTTCCGCCGGCTGCTTCCACTTTTTTCGCGGTGATGTCCACATCATTCACGGCAACCGAGCATTCGTAGCCGATCACCGGTTCCGGCGCCACGTTGAACTTTCTGCTTTGCATCGCGCCGATGGGAGCCATGTCGTTCCCGTCCATCGTCGTGATTTTGCAGAAGTCCTTCATTGGCCCACCGCCGAAGCCCTCGTACTGCCATCCGAAAACTTTGCCGTAAAACTTTTGCGCTCGCTCCAGATCGTCCGCGTGAATCGCAAAGTGCGCCACGTTGTTGACTTTGATTCTGGCCATGGATATCTCCTCGAAAATGAGAAGCGGCTAAATATCCAAATTCACTACGTCCAGCGCGTTGTCCTCAATAAACTTGCGGCGCTCGGCCACACTTTCGCCCATCAGCGTGGTGAAAATATTTTCAGCTTCCACCACGTCTTCCATTTTCACTTGCAGCAGCGTGCGGCTTTCGCCGTTCATCGTGGTGGCCCAGAGCTGTTCGGGATTCATTTCGCCCAGACCCTTGAACCGCGTGATGGTGAACTCTTTTTGCGCGTCGGCCAGAACATACGCCAAAACGTCGGCCGCTTTTTCTTTGGAGATCTTGTCTCCGTTACGCGTAACCTGGAATGGCGGGTGATCCACTGGCTCGACCAGCCGATACAACGCGCGCACGCGTTTATATTCGGGGGTGGAAGCCAGCGCCCAGCTGATCTTGCTGGCCACGGGGCGTTCTTTCGTGCCTCCATCGAGATTCATTTCGTAAAGACTGTGCTCTTCGTCGTAGGCAATCTTCGTCTTCACGTCGATTTTTGCTTTTTCAATGGCGCGCTCAAATTTTTCGAGTTTTTTCTTGTCCTCGAAATCGGTTTTCTTTTCGAGTTCGGTTTCCGCCAGCAATTCCGCGATGCCGTGGATGCGCACGCGGCGCGATAGGCGCTTCAACACCAATTCGTATTCCTGAATATTCATCAGGAATGTGGTGAGCGCGGCCCCTTCCAGCGCAGGCCCTTCCTTCGGCTTCACGCGATGTTCTTCCGTGGCGCGGCGAATCATTTCGCCCATGAAATCGCGGTCGTCGCGGATGTAGCGGTCCATTTTTCCGCGGCGCAAGCGATAAAGCGGCGGCTGCGCAATGTAAATGTGTCCGCGCTCGATCAGTTCACGCATATGACGGAAGAAAAATGTGAGCAGCAGCGTGCGGATGTGACTGCCGTCCACGTCGGCGTCGGTCATCAGAATAATTTTGTGATAGCGCAGTTTGGCGGGATCGAAATCGTCCTTGCCGATTCCCGTGCCCAGCGCGGTGATGATGGTGCGAATTTCTTCGTGGCCCAGCATCTTGTCGTAGCGCGCTTTTTCGACGTTTAGAATTTTACCTTTCAGCGGCAAAATCGCCTGATTCTTGCGGTCGCGCCCCTGCTTTGCCGAGCCGCCTGCCGACTCACCTTCGACGATGAACAGTTCGCAGCGCGCGGGATCGCGCTCCTGGCAATCGGCCAGCTTGCCGGGCAATCCGCTGGAATCGAGCGCGGATTTTCGGCGCGTCAGCTCACGTGCTTTGCGGGCAGCTTCGCGGCCGCGCGCGGCGTCAATACATTTGCCGATGATGCGGCGCGCCACGGTCATGTGCTTGTCAAAATATTCGCCGAGCTTTTCGTTCACGAGCTGCTCGACCTGTCCCTTGATGTCACTATTCAGCTTCCCTTTGGTTTGCCCTTCAAATTGCGGCTGCGGCAGCTTCACGGAAACCACGGCCACCAATCCTTCGCGCACGTCATCGCCGGTGATGGTGACTTCGTCTTTCTGCTCCTTCAACATTCCCGTTTGGTTCGCGTAATAGTTAATCGTGCGGGTCAGCGCCGAACGGAATCCGGAAAGGTGTGTGCCGCCATCCACGGTGTTGATGGTGTTCGCGAACGCGAAAATATTTTCGGCGTAGCCGTCGTTGTACTGAACGGCAATTTCCATTTCGACCTGCTCTTTTTTTCCTTCCATGTAAATCGGCGAATCGTGCAGCACGGTTTTGCCTTTGTTCAAGTGCTTCACAAATTCCGCGATGCCGCCGGTAAATCGGAATTCCGTCTCTTTATCGTTGCGTTCGTCGGTGAGCGTGATTTTCAATCCCTTATTCAAGAAAGCCAACTCGCGCAGGCGTCCCGCCAAAATGTCGTAACTGAAAACAGTCTGCGTGAAAATTTCAGGATCGGGATGGAAAGTAACTTTCGTTCCGGTCTTGCGCGTTTTTCCGGTTTGCTTCAACTTGTTAACAGGTTTTCCGCGCTCGTATTTCTGTTCCCACACCGCTCCATCACGCGCGATTTCCAGCTCCAGCCAGTCGGCCAGCGCGTTCACAACGGAAACTCCCACGCCGTGAAGTCCGCCGGATACTTTGTAGGTGTCCGAATCAAATTTTCCGCCGGCGTGCAAAACGGTCAGCACCACTTCCGCCGCAGGACGTTTTTCCGTGGCGTGCATATCCACAGGAATTCCGCGCCCGTTGTCCGTGACGGTGACGCTGTTGTCCTCATGCACGGTGACATTTATTTCGTCGCAGTATCCGGCCATCGCTTCGTCCACGGAGTTGTCCACCACTTCCCAGACGAGGTGATGCAATCCCATTTCGCCGGTGGAGCCGATGTACATCGCGGGACGCAGGCGCACCGCTTCCAGTCCGCCAAGAACTTTGATGGATGTCGCGTCATACTTATGCCCAGCTGCGCCTTTGGCGGCTGGTTCTTTTTCTGCCATGTGATCTCCCAATGCTCTGAAGGCCCACTGCTTTGAAGGGAAGCGGCTCGACGAAGAAAACAAAGAGCCAGCCGTCGCCTTACCCTGTGATTCCATCCGCAAGCGAACGAAACTCGTAGGGTTTTTGCTTCATCCCGTTCCGCGCAGCGAAACGTGGCGAAGTCTTTCTTTCTTCCAGGCAAGTCGAGCTTTCCCGGCGCTGCGGGATCCCCAAACTCGATTCAAAATGCCTGGCCGACGTGCCGAACTGGAGGAAAATTGGGCGTCCGACAACAACGAAATTATACGAGAAATTGGACGTTTTCTCAAGCCAAAACCGAGGCGGATTTGGCCTGTATGTGCTTAGAAATAAAGTTTTTGCGGGTGATGGGTGGTTACGTTACATCACCCCTAGCGGCTAGTGCCTAGCCATCAAATCCGCATCGGCATTATTACGTAGCGATACTGAAATGGCCCGTCGCCTTCAGGACGAATCTGTCCGGCGGATTGTTCGTCCTTCAGCTCAAATCGCACTGGTCCATCGGCGACCGCGGCAAGAAAATCCAGCAAATATTGCGCGTTGAATCCAATGGTGATCGGATCGCCTTTGTAAGGCTTCTCAATTGTTTCCGTGGCTTCGCCGTATTCGGGACTTTGCGCGGATAGCTCCACGCCTTCCGTGGAAACAGAAAGTTTCACGGCGCGCGAGCGCTGGTCGGCCAGTTGAGAGACGCGGCGAATCGCGTCATTCAATTCGTTGCGCTCCAGCACCACAAATTTATTGTTATCGCGCGGCATCACCGCCGGATAATTTGGGAATTGTCCGGTCAGGATGCGCGAAACCAGCCGGCGTGAACCTACGCCGAAAAACAGATAGCTATCGTCGCGCGCGAAATCGATGGAGCCTTCTTCGCCGGCTTCGGTGGTAAGGCGCTGCAACTCCAATAGCGCTTTCTTCGGAACGAGCACGCGCACTTCGCTATTCAGTCCCGCAATTTTGTGCTCCGTTTCGGCAAGCGCCAAGCGGTGGCCGTCGGTGGCTACCATCGTCACCGAGTCCGGCTTCACGAGCAACAGCCCACCATTCAGTGTGTAGCGCGATTCCTCGGCCGAAATTGCGAATACGGTGCGCGAGATCAGGCCGGACATCAGCTTCGCGGGGATTTTCGCGAGCACGTGCGGCGCTTCCGGAATGGCCGGGAAATTCTCCTTGGACATGCCGACCATCTTGTACTTGCGCTTTCCCGACTCGATCTGCACCCAGTGGTTCTCAAGGAATTTGAATTTGATCTCTTCGTCAGGCAGTAGACGCACCAGCTCCAGTAGTTTCTTCGCGGGAATGGTTCCGCTGCCTTCTTTTTTGATTTTCGCCTCGCACGAAGTGCAGATGCTCAGCTCGAGGTCGGTGGCGGTCAGGGAAAGTTTATTGCCTTCGCCTTCAAAGAGAAGGTTCGACAGGATAGGGATGGTCGTCTTGCGTTCGACCACGCCTTGCGTCATTTCCAGTTCTTCTAACAGATCATATTTCTTGACGCTGAATTCCATCGTGTCTGTTCCCTCGCGGACCTTTGATGTCGCTGCGCTCATGACGGCTCCAATCTACTCCAAATTTAGAAAAGGTTAAAGATCGTCGTAGTCGTAGAGCCTGTGGAAAGGTGAAAAAGCATTATACGCCACGGCGCAGCATGGAGTTAGCGAAAGGAAAACTATTTTCGCGGCGTAGGATAACGCGGATAAGTTCGGCGCGACGCGGAAACGCACGGAATTTTGCGAACATTCGCACAGGCGCACGCGTGAATTCAACAGGCTACTCACAACTTGTGCGAGAAATTTGCACATGGCATTTGTGGCGCGAAAAAAACAAAAGCCCTCAACGCAGAGACGCCGAGGGCAGAGAGAAAGCCGAGAGGAGATCAGTTAAATGAATCCAGCAGGCGATTGATGGTGCGGTTCAAATCTTTATCCGTCCGCCGCAGCGCGTCAATCTTGTTAATGGAATGAAGCACGGTGGTGTGGTGCTTGCCGCCGAACTGGCGTCCAATTTCCGGAAGCGAAGCCGAGGTAAGCTGCTTCACTAAATACATAGCCACCTGGCGCGGGAATGCGATCGCCTTGGTGTTGCTGCGGACTTTCAGGTCCGCATCGCGCAGGCCGTACTGTTCGCCGACGCGCTTCTGGATCAACTCAATCGTAACTTTCTTTTCCTGCGTGGCGATAATGTTCCGCAGCACTTGCTGTGCCGTGCTCAAGTTCAACGCCGCGCTGGTCAGTGAAGCGTAGGCCAGCAAACGCGTCAGCGCGCCTTCCAGCTCGCGCACGTTGCTCTTGATGCTGCGCGCGATGAACTCCGCCACTTCGTCGGGAACCTGTACGCGTTCGGATTCCGCCTTCTTCTGCAGAATCGCGATTTTCGTTTCCAGGTCGGGCGGTTGAATGTCGGCGATCAATCCCCATTCAAATCGCGAACGCAACCGCTCTTCAATTGCGGAAATTTCCTTCGGCGGGCAATCGGACGACAGCACGATTTGTTTTCGCAGTTCATACAACGCATTAAACGTGTGGAAGAATTCTTCGACGGTGCGTTCCTTGCCGGCGATGAACTGAATATCGTCCACCAACAACACATCCACATTGCGGTAGCGATCCCGGAAACTAATCATGCGATCGAAGCGCAGCGAGGTAATCACTTCATTCGTGAATTTTTCCGCGCTTACATAAGTGAGCCGTAGCGCCGGATTGCGTTTCTTGATGGTGTGCCCGATGGCATGCATCAGGTGCGTCTTGCCCATGCCCACGCCGCCGTAGAGATAAAGCGGGTTGTAAGATTTGGAAGGCTGTTCGGCCACGGCCAGCGAAGCGGCGTGCGCGAATTGATTGGAATTGCCAACCACGAAGCTATCAAACGTGTATCGCGGATTCAGTTGGTGATCCACGGCGTCAAAATCCAGCCGTGATTGCCGAACCAGCGGCGAGGGCGCTGGAGGAGCCTCAGGCTCGTCGCACAAAAACTCCACACGCGTCTCAGCCATGCCGACTTCTGTCAGCACCGCTTCCAAAAGTGAGCCGTAGGTCTCTGACAATTTCTTCCGGAACATGCGGTTCGGCACTTTTACCAGCAGTTTGCCGTTTTCCACGCCTTGTTGGCGCGTTGGCCTGAACCATGTGGTGAAGCTGTGGGGATTAACCCGCCGCTCCATGTGTTGGAGAATTTTGTCCCAGGAATTCGATAGTGTTGCTGCGGTAGCCAATGAGTCGCCCAAGCCCTTCTGAAAGACGAAAAGTCCAGCCACCGGCTTATCCACGCCTGTGGATATCCTGTGGAAGCTGCTAAACGCGAACTTTTGATGATTCGCCGTCGAAAAAGAACACTACCACTACGCCGCCGTTTCCAGGGTCCTGTATCGGGTACCACGCCGATCCCTGAAGTGCTCAATGTTGCCCAGCGCGCGTTCTGATACGCTGGCGGCCCGAATCTTACATCTCTTGCTAAAACTTTTCGCGCATCACCGCAAGCAAACTTGCTGAGCGGGAGAGAAGCGTGTGCGTGATTGTCCACAAATAAGTGTACGGGAGCAAGGGAAAATAAAATTTAGTACAGGGCGGCTCCCACAGGCTTTGCACAGTATTTCCACAGCGCGGTTTTTCCGCTACCAGCGCGGTTAAAACTACTTTGGTGCGGACGTCGCAGGCGAAATCAGTTTATCGGGCCGGGGAAATTCGTAAATTCCCAATGGATCCGAGGTAATGATCAGCCGTTCCGGCTCGATGAGAATGGAATTCAAAATTAGACGGCCGCCTTCCGGTGTGTACAAGCGATATTCGGCAAGCTGCAGGCCATCTTTTTCAAATAGCATCACTTCATTTCCAAATGCGAGCCAGATGCGCTCCGTCTTGGGATCTACACCGATACAGGAAACAGTGGGCTTCAGTTCCGGCACATTGCCGGTGGTGGATTCGCGCTTGATTTCGCGGCGGGCGGCTTGCGCGGCGGGCGCGAACTCCATTGTGTTGAGTGAAATATCCAACTGCGCGTAGCCGGCGCGATCGTACTTGCGGAAAGTGGGCTCCGGAAAATAATTGAACGCGAAATACATATTGTTGGCGGTGTCTGAGACCAGGCGGCCGACATTCAGGAAACGATTGAAGGTGCGATTGTCACTGAAGTCCATCTGATCGCCGATGGAGCGCAGCTCTCGTCCTCTGGGGTCAAAGATTGTGATCAGGTGATCGGTGGAAGCGCTGGCCGCGGCGATTTCTCCGCTGGGCAGCACGGCAATTCCGGTCGGACTCTGGAAAGAAATGTTCAACAGCGAAGCTCCGTCCGGAGAAAAAATGCGCAAAATATTTGCCCCGCGGTCGGCGACGTACACGCGGCCGGCGGAATCCACGTCAAACGCCACGCCATAAACCATCGGCGGCGCGCCACGGTATCCTTTTTCAGGAGGCTTGGGGATTTCTGCGAGCTTTTCTTGGTCATCGCCGAACACTAGCACGCTGCGGCCAACCAGAATGTAATAGTGGCCGGTAGGCCCGCGCTTGATGCTCCAAACACCGGCACCAAGTTCCGGATATAAGCGCTTCGTCGCGGTAATGTCCTGCTCAACTGTTTGTGCGTGGACGCCGAGCGGCGAAATGGTTGAGGCCAGCGCGAAAAGGAGCGCTGCGGTGAGCCATCGATAAAGTGGAAATCGTGCGTGCATGGAAGAGCGACTAGACATAGATAGAGATGACGAATTTAGCTCCGGGGATGCCAGAAAAACGCTTTTCAAGGAACACGCACGCGCACGATGGAGCGCGCGCGCCCGGTGGAATCGTCAACATCTGCAAGCACACCATTAATGCGCGCGTCGGCGATGGCCACTTCAAATTTTGTGGGCATGGAGTCCAGAAAACGCTTCACCATCGCGCCGCGATCCATCCCGATCACGGATTCGTGCGGGCCGGTCATGCCCACGTCGGTGATGTAGGCCGTACCGTTCGGCAGCACGCGCTCGTCGGCGGTAGCCACGTGCGTGTGCGTTCCAACTACCACTGAGACTCGGCCATCCAGATACCAACCCATCGCTTGTTTTTCGCTGGTGGCTTCGGCGTGCATATCCACGAAAATAATTTTCATGTCCGGCGGAATTTTTGCGAGTTCCGCATCGGCGGTGCGGAAGGGACAATCGAGCTGCGTCATAAAAACGCGCCCTTGCAGATTCAACACCGCGAAGCGAACGCCGCCGCGCGATGTGCCGACGTACAGTCCCCGTCCGGGACTTTTCGGAAAATTTGCGGGACGCAGCAGGCGCGGCTCGTTCGGAATATATTCCAGGATTTCTTTTTTGTCCCAGCTGTGATTTCCGCCGGTGATTACGTCCGCACCAAGCGCCAGCAATTCGTCAGCGATCTTCGGAGTGATGCCGAATCCGGCAGCGGAATTTTCGCCATTGATGATGACTAGATCCACGCGGTGCTGCTCCACTAGCGCGGCAAGATGCTTGGTGACCATCTCGCGGCCGGGCGCGCCGACAATATCTCCGATGAAAAGTATGCGCATTGGTTTGTGGAACTTTCCTTACGAACTTCCAGAGCCTTCCGCGGCGTGCGCGCAGAAATATGCGTGAAAAAAGAAAAGGTGGAGCGGTCCGCGAAAGTCGTTAGACGCTAGGCCGATGAACCTCTAGTTAAGGCTGGGCT
>Ga0210410_10003071_pt1 | contig 14852 bp, 16 predicted proteins | sample IncBWC4MmetaG_FD_161058 | JGI IMG/M metagenome (GOLD analysis project Ga0210410, IMG submission 161058) | Forest soil microbial communities from Barre Woods Harvard Forest LTER site, Petersham, Massachusetts, United States - Inc-BW-C-4-M | ecosystem: Environmental > Terrestrial > Soil >... | reverse complement strand
GAGAAGCGGAGAATGCTCTACTCGCGGCCGGCTTCCCGCGCGTGTATGTTTTCCGGCCCGCCTACATCTACCCCGTAGAGCCCCGGAAGGAGCCGAATTTCAGCTACCGGCTCATGCGCTCGATCTATCCTGCGTTTCGGATGCTCTTCCCCAACCAGGTGATTCGGGCCGACAACTTGGCGCGTGCCATGGTGAACGTTGTCGTCCAGCAAGCAGCGGTACGCGAAAGCCGGGTTTTGGAGAACCTCGACATCCAGGCGATGGTCGATTCGCTTCACCTGTCCTCGAAGTGATCAGAGCACGGCGGCAACTGCGGTAGAGTGAGTGAGTTTTTGTCGGCAGAAGCATGATACAAAGTCATCGCATCTCGATCCTTGTGCCCCTTGGGGTCGGCCTGGTCGCTCTAGTCTGCACGGTCAGTATTTATCTGCTGCCACTAAGAGCAACAGTCAACCTTGTTCGCCGTGAAAGAAGTCGCGGTCATGTCGGTACGCCCTGGACCGGTCTAGGGATTTTTGCTCGCGTAGTGTTTTACGCGTCGCTGGGGCACCTCCTAGAGATAGGATTTTGGGCGGTATTGTTCATGATCTGCGGAGAATTTTCAGACTTCGGAACCGCCTTCTACCACTCAGCGGTGAATTACACGTCTCTAGGTTACGGTGATCTCATTATGTCGCCTTCCTGGGGACTGTTGGGTCCGCTGGAAGCGGCGAATGGAGCGCTCCTGTTCGGGGTTTCGACCGCGATGGTCTTTGCGGTAATGCTGTGGTTGATTCAAGCCAGGTTTACGGATCTCAGGCATTGAAATATTTCTCGTAGCGACGAGAACTCTATTTGCGTCGTCCGATGCAATTCGTTGGGCAGTTAGCGGCCGCCGCGCTGCCTTTGGAGCGTCTACAGCAGTTTCTGCGGCCTTAGGCAAACCGATACGGGTCGCTGTGACTGAAGCTCGGGGGATGAAAACGCGATTCCGAAATCGCGAGAACTGTATCGCGAACTCCTCGGGTTTCGAAAGATGGCTGATGTCCCCGGTATGCAACATGAATTCGGGTGGCGTAGTCAAAGCATTTACTTTGTCCACGGCTGCCTTTAGTGTTCCCGCGACATCTGGATTGGCTGGTTTGTTGAAGCCCATGTGACTGTCGCTGATCTGGACGAAGCTCAGCTCACCGGCGGAGGTCGGCTTGGCTCCCATCTGCGACATCTGACTCAGGCTGAATGACTTCAGGACACCGCCTCGCATGACGCAGAGTGCGCCATTTCAAGAATCCCCGGCGGTCTACTCCGTCATTCTTGTGGTCATATTCAAGTTCGTCTTTTTTCCTTACAGCCATATGTCCTCCTGGACCGTGTTTTGTTGTTCGCTCACTCTTGTCCTATCCACGTACATTTCGGTGGGACGAGCGGCACGGGACCCAAAGAATCGAATCGCCATGCCGCCCTTGGACGTGTTCTATCCGTATAGACTGCAGGTTCTCCCTCAATGAGCAGTCCTGTCCAGGGGAAAGGTCGGACGTGCAGGACTCGCCGGAGCAATCTTTTTCATTGATCCTCTGTCGCACGACAAATATCGATACTTGTCCTGCAAATTCCACCTTGGTGTTTCAAGGTAAACCGGTTTCGGCTTGACCGTAACGTGAGGTGCTAATGAAAGGCGGTAACGGCCTCTCACCAATGCCTAACCGCAGGATCAAATAAAATATTTTCCGAATATGCCTGACTTATCGGGCGACTTTAGAGAATGTCTAGACTCGTGCTGATGACTTGTCATCGATCGAACGGAATCGTCCGAGATCTAAGTGAATCCACCCTTTTGGTTTTATTGCTGTGCCACGGCAAAATCGCAACAGATCGGAGCCTCGTTTTTGCTGCAGCACGTCGCCCAGCACGGGCCAAATCACGCTGATTTTGATGAAGCAGTGCGCGCAGCCGGGTACGAGCCTTGTGCAGCTGAGACTTCGAGACACCTGTCGACCGTCCCTTTATTTTGGCAATTTCTCGGTGTTCATATCCTTGGATATCATGCAAAAAGAATATAGTGCGATAGCCGACCGGCAATTGTTCCATGCAGCGTTCGAGCATTATTCGGTCCAGTGTTCCTTCCAACGATAGGTCGGGCCTCCCAAGGTCGATGGTTGCGGTGCAGGATTCGTCATGTGGATCGTGAGTCGTTTCGATCGACACCGTTGGCAACGATCTTTTCCGAAGGCGCATTAGCACGAGGTTAACCGCCAGTCTGTGCAGCCAGGTAGAAAACGCCGACTCGCCGCGAAACGTTTGGATCTTGCGGAACAGAAGTAAAAAGACTTCCTGAGTAAGGTCTTCCGCTTCTACGGAATCGCCGAGCATGCGCAGGCAGATCGCATAGATCCGTCGGCTATGCAAGTGGTACAGATATTCAAACATCGATTCATCGCCTAGCTGAGCTTTGCGAATAGCGTCGGCTTCGCTTAGTTCTTCGCCAGCGACAGATTTTGTACGCGACGAATTCTTCAAGGTGTCTCGGTGACTATTCTGGGAGACAGCTTTCGCGAAGATAGACTCCCTAGCCGACTTCATGCTCGCCATTGCGGAGGCTTCCATAAATTCTCTCTCGAGTACGTTCGTGTTTCGATTTCTCTTGTTGCGTTCGTCACCGACCGGAGCTTCTTTTTGAAGCGTCTTCAAACGCTAAGACCGGGTAGGCTCTCGACTTATTCCCAAAGGCAGCGAATGTTCAGCCCCATCCTCGGTTCCAGGATGATGACGAAGAGAAGGATGGAGAGCGCTTGCGGAGCATCGCTCAATCGCTACGAAGCTCCTGGCGCTATTCAGTGCGTCTGTCCATCCTCCAATCGGTCATTAGCAAAATCTCGAGTAGATTCGTTACCTTCAAAAATATACGGTAACTCTAGCTGCGAAATAGTTGCTCTTAGAACGTACGCCGTGCCTCATCTGCTTCTTCTGCCAGATGCATCAGCACGTCGACGATCCCCGTATTCTTGTTTGTAGCCGGATCAAGGAAGAGTCCGTCATCCACAAAACTTACGACAGAAGCTACGGCGCCACCTTGCTGAGTGGAAGTTGGACGAACGATGGAGACTGGACCTAAGTTTGGATTAAGGAACAGGGTCGGTTCCGGCATGATCAGGTTGGTCTGAAACAGATCAGCAACGCTATTGCCGGTGTTTCCGTTGTTCGGGTCGATGCCGCTGTTGAGATTTGGGAATGTGAGATTGCCATCGGTTATGTTGGTTGCGTTACCCGCCTTGTCGTGCCAAGTCTGAAAGTGCATGATCTCAGACCCGCCAATGCTCAGCAATATCCGCAAAACTTCCAGATTGGTGACTTTCTGAGCCAGAGCCGGATACAGACTGCTGCCACCTTGCTCGATGAACGCAAAATGGAATCCCGCGGTGTTCGCAATCGCCTGCAGGTGATTAGAGATGTTGCCATTGCCATCCAGCGCGAGGTCGTCATTGTTCACGGGAATAGCAGGATGTTGCCCCTTGGCCAAGCTTGGAACTGCATTCTCGAAAGCTCCACCGAAGTCGGGGTTCGCTGTCGCACTGCGGTACCGCGTCCACCACGTCGTGTCGATGGTCAATTGCTTCAGATTTGTGAGACGGCCTTTTTGCGGAACACCGGTTACTTGACTCGGAGGCAAAATTGCAAACTGACTCAAATCGATCGTCTTTGCGCCCTTCGACGCCAGATAATTATTCAAGAATCGATGATGGCTAATTTCGTCGTCGGTGTTGTCCGCGATGTATTGAGGCATATCGCCGTCGAGCACGAGGAGACCTGTGATGTAGGCCGGGGCGAGACCGGTCGCGAATGGCAGATCAATAGGGGATAGACCCTGGTTAGTGGCTCCGCCGAGTTCCGCATATTGTATCCACAAATCGGCCTCGACTTGTTCCAGAGCGCTCAGAAACGTAAGAATTGCGATATCTCCATGTGTGATAGGAGCACGGTCCGTGGTGTCTCCGCCAGAAGCAGTCAGGGCGCCCGGCAATATGGCTGCGCCCAGGCCCGCGGCACCAGCAGCCACCATCCCATTTCTCAAAAATGACCGACGGTTTTTGATCCCGCTGAAAACACTTCCTTTTTCTTTCATTGTGTTGCTCCTTTCGAGAATCGATTTGTGAGTCATAAGAACTGCATGGCTGGTGAGTTGGACTGGTCTAGACCGACGATCTGGTTTGCTCCGGAGTACGACTCAGTAGCGACGCCTTACTCCGTCGATCGTTGTTTGAATTGCCTAAACCATGAATTTCAAATCCAACCTCGCTCTTGGTAATGACTGGTTTCCTTGGCGCTTTATTCCAATTTGAAATAGGAAAAATGCGATTTGTTGTGACCTTCTTCCCACTTTGCTACGAGCGAGAAAGAAGAACAGCACTATTCTTGTGTTCGCGTCGAAGAATCTCTTGCTACAACGAATTGAGAAAGGTGAACAACTGTTGCTTCTCTTGTTCAGAGAGCTCCCGGAAGCTCCGCGAGACGTGTTCCGCTTCACCTTTGTGCCGCTCAATGGCGTTTTGCAGAGTTAAGGAGAGAAGATCATGCATGTAACGAGGTCTCATGCGCAGGCCCCAAAGCGCTGCGGCCCGCAATTTGTTTGCGGTGTCCTGCGGAGGATTTTGTACGATGCCGTCGCCCGTTCCCACGTCGTGTAGTAAGAAGTCGCTGAACGGGTGAATGATTTTATTGCCCAAAACGTCGGGTACGACGAAGGTTCCCCCGTTTATGGCTGTCCCTGCCAGTGCGGTAGTGATGCTTTCGATGTGGCACATATTGCATCCGATCTTTTCGAAAAGAGCTTGTCCGGCCCGCCCGGCAAGACTTGCCGCAAGCACACTGTCGCGGGGAGGCACCTTGGTGCCTCGCACAAACTGCGCAAAGTGATCGATATCAGCAAGGCCGAGATTGTCTGGAACGTCTTCAGGATCGGGCGTGACCTTACCCACAGTAGTCGTGTCTTTCGGCCGCAACCTATTAGTGACTCCCATCTCGTTTAAATAGGCGTCGCCAATAAACGAAAGTAAGCTGCTGTGCTGGTCCTTCCAGCCAAATCGGCCGATGCGGTTCTGCCCCGGCGCTTCAAGAACCGGAACCAGAATGGCTTCTCCATGAATCCTTCCGTCACTCACGTCCGCTTGATGCTGCGCTATGGCTAGCAAGGTGCTGTCATCGATTGACTCAACAAATCCGTCGCCCAGAGTGTTCAAAGCCGCGCGCAAAGTGCGGATATGTTCTGTGGTGGGGATGTGTTCTTGCGCCTCTGGAATCAACGCCCGATCGTTTATGATCGAACGGCCAGTGATGGAGTTTGCCCCATCGTTGATCAACACCGTGGGATTCGCGAAATTACCATTTGCGTCGACGTGACCCACGCGAAGCTCGGTGAATTGGCTAGCCCCACCACTCACTGGGTTCTGATGGCACTCGGCACACGCTCTGCCGTTGAAGACCGGACCTAGCCCGCTGTTCGCGTCGTGTATCCGCTCGTAGACCTGTTGATCTAGCGCAAAGGTATCGCCGGGAGGTTCGATGAACCCATTACTTATGCTTTTTGATCCGGGATTGTCGGCGAGGGTAGGAGTCTCAAAGCCTGCAGGCGCTTCGCTTGCGGATTGCTGCGCTAGTCCTGCGAATCCTACTGCCAGGATCGCTAGCAGCAGGACAAGGGCTGCTCCGACCGTGCGTGTTCGTGTGTGAACTTCGTATCGGCGGCGGCCCTCGCACTCTAGCTTGGAACGAAAGATACTCCTATCTTCTCTCATGGGAATCTCCTTTACCGTTCGGTTTCGGTCAACTGACGCTGTCAAAACGTAAGACCTTAGGCAGCGGCGCTCTATTCCCCAATTTTTGTAAAGAATGTGTAACAGCTGGTTCGGGATATCACTTCTCCTCTGCCTGTGCAGTACCTCTTTTCATCTTTGTGACTGCTTTACGGACACCTGGAAAAAGGACTACCGGCACTTGACGCTGGAATAAAGGACCGTGAACTCCGGTCTATACAGATGGAACGTCGTTTGCGGACCGAATGAGTTCAAAACTTTTGGATTCGAGAAATCAACTGGGAAAGGAAAAAATGGGTAGATTTTTGTCTATTGCGATCCTCACGGTGACCCTTGTTATTGCGCTGATGGCAATAAAACAAGACCACCACATTTCCATAGTTAGCGCACAGCAAAAACCTGAAAGCAAAGAGATAAAGATCGACAACTTCAACTTTGGGCCTGCAACGCTAACAGTGACGGTAGGTTCCACCGTAACCTGGACGAATCGAGACGACATCCCGCATACGGCGGTCAGCACCGATGGCATCTTTAAGTCCAAAGTAATGGATACGGACGAAAAGTTTACTTACGCCTTCGACAAGTCGGGAACCTTCACGTACTTCTGCTCGATTCATCCGAAAATGACCGGCAAGGTTGTGGTGCAGTGAGGGCGACCGCATGCATAAGGTGCAAATATGAGTATCAGTGGACTATAGAAGGAGAAAAATGATGAAAGTACTTGTGGGAATCGCGATCTTGGCCTATGCGTCCTTGGTCATCGCCAAAACCAATGTGCCGTATCCTGCCGAAAAGTTGGCCGAATTCGTAGTCGACAAATTAGATGTCACCACGCTTCCCTCTGACATCCGGCCGAGGCGTGAAAAGGCAAAAAAGACTTTTCGTGATTATGGTTATATCACGCGTCAAGTAGATGAGAAGGTCGCAACCGTGGAGCCGACAACCAGCGGTTTGCAAATTAGCCTAAGAGTTCTTCAGCAGGAAGCAGCGGGAATCTACGTCTGCGCCGAAGGCTCAGAAAAGAATTCTAATAAGGCGCAAGTCCAACGAGTCTTGCTTCTAAAGCTAAAGGATCAAAACGGCTTCTTGAAGAGCAGGGAATCTGCCCGCGAATTTGCGGAATGTCCCGTGACGGGTGGAAGCGACCAAGATTCCGCAACCAGTTCCTACTGAACAGTGCGCGGTCGGATGAATTGCCGCTTAAAGTCGCCAGCACTCGCGATTGTGTGCCGGTCTGTAGCTCTGTTGGAGCATCGGAAACTCGTCGAAGTTTGAAGAAGTGTTCGCACAGGAGGCCCTCTCTGAGAACGTTGGCTCCTCCCTACGCTACCCTGACTTTGTTGCTTGAGACAGCAATGGGCTTGGGTTTACTACTCGGCGCGCTGCTCGCGCGGAGGCGGCATTTTCGAGCCCACGCATGGTGCCAATCCACGATAGTTCTTATCAATGTTGTTGCGATTGTGCTCGCGATGATTCCTTCATTCCGTGGCCTTGTGAGTCCGAAGCTACCGATGAAACTTGCGAAGTCCTACTACGCGCTGGCGACCATACATGCCGCCCTAGGAGGTGTAACTGAAATTGCCGGACTATACATCCTTCTGGCCGCAGGCACGAGCGTTTTACCGCAGAAGTTCCGAATCACAAGGCATAAGGCTTGGATGCGAACCGTATTGGTGCTCTGGTGGCTTGTGCTGCTTTTGGGATCGGCAACGTACGTCCGCTGGTATGTCCCGAACTCGTTTTCGAAATGAAATCGGTCCCTTCAGGCGAAAGGCTTTCTGATGTCGTGACTCTGTTTGGGAATAAAACCTCGCGAATCTGGTTTACGTAGATGAATCACAAAGCTTCACAAGAAACAAGGAAGGCCCGAAGGAGAACTTCATGAGCGAATTTCAAATGACGTTAGTGGATCGGCAAAGAATCGCTCGAGACACGATGGCGTTCTGGTTTGACACAAGCGGGAGCAGTTTCCCATTCCGACCTGGGCAGCACGCCGATTTTGTTTTCTCGCACTCGTTTATGGGAAGTGAAAGTGATAATTCGCGGACTCTTTCACTCGCAAATTCTCCTGACGAAAAAGAGCCGGTCACGGTCGCGATGCGCATGAGTAAGTCTGGTTTTAAGACCGCGTTGAAGGCTTCTCCGCTTGGCACGAAGTTTATTGTGAGCCGTCCGAGGGGGTCGTTCACCCTACATATGGATGTCACCAGACCCGCGGTATTTTTGGCGGGTGGCATTGGGATTACGCCCATTCTAAGCATCCTTCAGTGGGCTATTAAACAGCGTTTGCCACATAAGTTATATTTATTCGATTCAAATCGGGAGGCAGACGACGCGGCATTCAGTGAGGAATTGGAAGACATGGCTGCGCAAAATCCTAATTTCGTTCTGGTCCCAAACGATCACTGGGCATCGAACGATCGCCTGGCCTTATGAAAGGGGCCGCATCGACGGGTGCATGCTCACGCGGTATTTGCCAACGCTTAATGGACCTATCTATTACACTGCCGGACCGTCAGGCATGGTCCGTGCAATGAATGACCTACTCAGTTCTTTGGGTGTTAGCCCTGATGACACGAAGACGGAAGAATTTGGGGAATATAGACTCCGTCAAAATCCCTTGCGCAATTTTGAAATGGGTGAGAACGGCGTGTCAGCTCAGCACTATGACAGGTTGTTTGGGATTCCCGGCCGTAGACCAACTCGCCGAACGAGCTCTTTGAATCGCGCGTCGGAACGAAGAGGATCAAAGCCCGGCCGGAGCAGGACGCCCGGATTAAACCGATCTTCGTAGCCTTTTTCGAGCCAACTCATGGCTCGGTTGGCGTCGCCAAGAGACGCATAGATCATCGCAATCTCTGAAGCGTTCGAAGAATTTCCAATGGAGCGCTTCTCTAGATCTCTCAACAGCTTCACCGCTTCAGTCCTCTGACCGAAAGCGGAGTAGGCTTGGGCAAGATTAGCAATGCACGTCGGACTGCCGTTCGAGAGCTGTACAGCTTTTTGCAACTCTGTGATCGCGTCACTGTACATGTGCATTTCCAGATAAGCCTGACCGAGTTGATTGTGTGCCATTGCGAAATTAGGATCCATCTCGATCGTCTTACGGCTTTGTTCGATCGATTTATCATACGAGCGAGCAAGAGCAAGAAGCTCAGCCAAATCGGAGTTGATGATCAGGGATAACGGATCAAGGCTTTCCGCTTTTCTCATTTCTCCGATAGCTGCGTCATACCGACCCAAGAGACTCAAATGCCAGGCATACCAATGATGTGCGGTTGCGTAGCCCGGATTAAGTTGAATGGCACGTTGGAATTCTTTTCCTCCACCATCCAGATCCCAATCGAAGCCGTCCAGAACAAACGCTAGTGAATTGTGGGCTTCCCCGAGCGTATTATCCAGTTCCAGGGCCTTGATCGCTGCTTCTTTTGCTTTTGGGAGTGCCTCCTTAGGGGTCATGACTGCGTACTGCCAATCTCCCAACAAAGCATAAGTATCCGCCAGGCCGGAATATGCTGGGGCGTATTTCGGATCTTCGTCGACCGCCTGGTGGAAATACGCTAGCGCGACCTTCAAACCCTCCGCGGTTCGCTTGTTCCAAAAGTAACGCCCTTTGAGATAGGACTCGTAAGCTTCTGGGTTCACAACCTTGGCATTCCGCAGGGTCGCTTCTTCCTGCGGATTCAGATTGATCCGAATTTGATCCGCAATTGCCCTCGCCACCTTGTTCTGCAGCGCCAGGGTATCTCGCAATTCACCCTCGTAACTCTGGGACCACATATGCTTATCTGTAGAGGCCTCGATCAACTGTGCCGTAATGCGGACTTGGTCGCCCCAGCGGAGCACGGTCCCTTCCACTACGGCGTCGACGTTCAACTCGTGCGCGATCTGAGGTGTAGACTTGTGCGCATGCTTATAAGTCATTACCGATGTGCGCGAAATCACGCGCAACGCGCTGATCTGGCCAAGGTCCGAAATCAACTCGTCTGTCATTCCATCAGCGAAATAATCTTGAGACGCCTCGTTCGATAAGTTTTCCAAGGGTAGGACCGCCAGCGAGCGGATAACCGGGGGTAGGCCGTTCCGGTAATGAAACTTCCATGTGACGAGAGATGCTATCAGAAGCAGTAGCCCAGCTCCCGAAATTCTCCAGGCAAGTGAAGGCTGATAACGATCGATCTTCCGGGGACTGCCACCGAACCCTGAACTCCCATGCAGTTCCTCCGTGGACTGCGGCGGAGTCGCGGCTTCTAGCCTGTTAATTGGGGTTGCGTCAGGAACTTTGACCTCCGCCAGGAAGCGGTAGCCGCGACGCGCAACAGTCTCCACGAAACGAGGACTTTCAGGGGAATCGCTGAGGGCGTCGCGGATTTTGTTGATCGCTTTATTGAGCCCATGGTCGAAGTCTACAAATGTATCCGCAGGCCATAGCTTCTTCTGAAGTTCCTCCCGGGTTACGACCTCCCCAGAGTGCTCAACCAGCATCGCAAGCACCTGAAAGGGCTGTTCCTGGAGTCGAACTCGCAGACCGTACTTGCGCAACTCGCCGGAGCGAAGATCCACCTCGAAAACACCAAAACGCAGCCGACCGCGAACTTGATAGTCTTTTTCCATCGGGATCGGGAACGCCAAATGGTAACACCAGGCAGACGCTAGGAAAACCGCGTTGGGGACATCTTCCAACAAGCTCTATATCGCAAGGCGGTTGCGCGGGGACCTCGATTCCAGCGAAAGGGAACTACCCGTCCATTGTCCCAATCTCAACGGCGAATCATTGTGAGGCTCTAAGCGGACTTGGTGCCGCTTGCAAGAGGCTCACATGCTTGAACCCGAGCTTTGCAGAAACTTTGAGCAAGTTGCCTTGCCACATCTTGATGCCGCCTACAATCTCGCGCGCTGGCTGACACGTAACAATCTGGACGCCCAGGATGTCGTTCAAGAAGCGTATTTACGCGCTTTCCGCTTCTTTCCCGGCTTCGCTGGCAACGACGTACGTGCCTGGCTGATGAAAATTGTTCGCAATACTTGCTACACCTGGATGCACGCAAACCGCCCGTTGCAGAACGCTGAGGAAATCCTGGAGAACTCGTTTGAGTCACGGACTCTCAATCCGGAAGAAGTGCTTTTGCAGATCGACAACAGCGCTAGGGTACGGAAAGCAATAGAAACGCTGCCACCGAATTTTCGGGAAGTACTTATACTTCGCGAACTTGAGGGGATGTCTTATAAAGAGATCGCGCATATCACCGGTATGCGCATAGGCACGGTGATGTCGAGTTTATCGCGCGCGAGGCTCCATCTTCGCCAGCTTCTCGAACCCCAATCGAACCAAGGCGTTGCATAACTCCGGCTGACTACATGCGATCAGTTTCAATTTGGTGGGGCCTGCCGTTTTCATTGTGCGCGAAATACTAAAATCCTTACTCGCCCGCGTCATTTTGCCCTGAACCATAGCACCTGGTTGTCCAGAGTAGTGAGCGGTTCCCCGGAGGGCATCTGCTCGATAGAATGCAACCCGCGAGGCTCGGAAACATCAAGATGCCCGATCATCTTTCCGGTCTTGCAATCAAACTTGACCACCCAACCGGGCGACCCCGGGGGCTGGTTGAATTCTTGCAAACCAGCCCATAGCACCTTTCCCACAAGTTTGAGAGAGTAGATCCGTCCGAGATGGGGAATTTCACCGAGGAATTTCCCATCGAGGTTGAATTCCTGAATTCGACCGTTTTCCCGGTCGGCCACATAGATTGTGCCCTCCTCGTCGATCTGGATCGCATGCGGCAGACGGAACTCCCCGTGACCATCACCGGGCTTTCCCCATTGCTTCACCCGCTTGCCATCGGCAGTGTATTCCAGTACGCGAGCGTTGCCGTAACCATCCGTAATAAACAGATGCCCGCTGGGTGCGAACGCAATGTCGGTGGTACCGTTGAATGCGCTGCCGGTTTCGGGCTGCTCTCCCACGTTGATGGTCATCAGCTTTTCGCCGAGCCGAGAATATTTGACGACCACGGAAGAACCAGCATCCACGGTCCATACGTTTCCCGCGGGATCGATGCGGATGCTATGCGGAATCTTGTAGTCCCGCTTACCCCACGAACGAAGGACCTTCCCGTCGGAGTCGAGAACCAGGACCCGGTCACCACTCTCGCCGCGCAGTATTTCGTAAATGATGCCTTCGGGGTCAACCGCCAGCCAGGAAACCATTCCAGATTTCCAATTGATGGCGGGTCCCTTAACCGCGAAATGGACGCCGTCAAAGGGAAGCGTCGGAGTTGCTTCAATGCGCGCACGAAGGTCGGCCGCCGCTTGCGCCTGGGCTCCCCTTTCCACTTGTCCCGCGTCTTGGGCAAGAAGTGGAAGGAAAACAAAGCAGGCAAGGGTTCTCAAAAATATGTTCAAAGTGCTAATTGACTGGCGCCGGCAATAAACGTTGTCGACTGCGTAGAAAAAACATACCAAATTCTGTTGCGTTTTACTAAAACTGGCTGAAGTTACGATTTCCCATGACTGGGATCTCACCTCGGACCGAAACCGACCGAAAGATTACGAAACGAAACGTGGTCGTCGATGCACAGCCAACGGAAACAAATAAGACCACTCGCAGGAGTGAATGGAGAAGAGCGCCTAAAAAAGTCTGCCCGGCGCGAACAGATGTAAACAATTCTCGGCGGCGGCGATTACCGCCCAGCCGTCGCTCCGTTGTAACTGAAATTCCAGATTAAATGACGAATACGAAACACATTCTTTACGTTCGATTCTGTTACTTCGTAGCGAAACCCGCGTCTCATCATCTGTCCACGTTTTGAGGGTGAATGAACTAAACGCCGCACTTTGCGGAATAAAAGCTTCGAAGTGGTGGTTATCACAAATGGACGCTCTAAAAAGGTTCAAAGGAGAAATAATGAAAAAGCATTACTTGCGTATTGTGACGGCCCTAATCGCCGTCGCCGGTTTAGGAATCGTCGCCAAGGGCCAGGTCGTCGACCAAATCGTGGTCAACATACCCTACGAGTTTGTGGTCGCTGGCAAAACACTTCCAGCAGGCACCTATGGGGTGAAACGTGTGAACGATGCCGATCCAAGAGCCCTGCTCCTCAGTAGCTTCGGAAATCATGCGAGCCCGATAGTCGTTGTGACTCAGGTCGAAACCAGCGACACCCACGAAGCTGAAGTTAGCTTCGAACAAGTTGGGAACCAGCACTTCCTCAGCAAGATCGAAACAGCTAACCATCTATTCACCATTCCAATATCCCGTTCGCAAATCCTGGAAGCCGCAGCGAGAACACATAACGGCACGTCTGCCTCGGGAAATTCGTCGGGAAGCAACTAGGTCCTCAATCAATGCGGGGCGGCCTGCGGGTCGCCTCGTTGGATCTAGTGAAATGAGGGGAAAATGAACGTCTGCTGCGCGAACCAATGCGCCTACTGCCGATCATCAATCGTCTCAGGACAAAGATGGGTACGGGAGAAGATTTGCGATCGGGCGCTATGGCCTGATGCAAGCTACCACGACTACCACGCTGAGCTTTTCGCTGGACAGGAAGCTGCCGGGAAAAGCACCAAATGGACAGGAAAAATGCCGGGACCGGCGTCGGCTCGGCTTAGCGGAGACTCAGCACAGTGCCGCAAAACATTTGGCATATGTACCTGAACTGGCTGTGAATCGAACTCTGAGCCAGTCTCTTGCCTTGGTGTCTTTTAGCTCCGGGAATGGACCAAGGAGAAGCAGTTGAAAATGGCGAGACCATAGAAATCGCTTGCAACGGTTCACCAGTGACGCCCTGCCGCTAGACTTCCTACAACCCCGCTTCTGGGGAGCTTCCGCATGTCCTAATTTTGATACGAGAGTTGACCATCCGGGAGTTGATCGGTTCGATCAACACTAGCGCGTTTACCGGTACCTATCTGGTGGAACTTCCTAGGCTGGCGGGAGCAATCGCGATCACTTTCCATGTGTTGACTTCCCGGTACTGATCGCTGCTGCCCGCCTAGACTACTTCGGGTTTGCCTACGATTCGTTCAAGATACAAAATTGAATGTTGACGCGCTGTTTAAACGCTCTTTAGCATAAGGAGCATCAAATTGAGATTTCCATGCGCGCGAGGCGCGATTCACAGCGATGGACATTCGGGGTACGGGGAGTCGGATCAAGAACAACGGTGAATATGAGCAGACGGTCTGAGAAAGGGGGCGATGACAATGGCAACTCTTCAGGAACGACTGGACGAGTTTAAGAAGGCATTTGAATCCGGAGCTCCACCGTACAACGCGCCGCACGAGGCAATCGAAAAGATGCATCGCGCGACGGCCGAGCTCAAGGCTTCGGGCATCGAAAAAACAGCGCTGAAAGTCGGGGACCGTGCGCCGGCCTTTAGCTTATTCAATCAGGATCACGCGCAGGTTAGTTCCAGCGACCTTCTACGCGAAGGACCTCTGGTGGTCAGCTTCTTCCGAGGGCATTGGTGACCGTACTGCAATATGGAGCTGGAGGCTCTACAGCAGGTCCATTCAGAAGTCAAAGCATTGGGAGCGCAGATCGTCGTGATCACTCCTGAGCTCGAACGGTACACGCGCGCTCTTCACAGGAAGCTGAACCTCACCTACGACATCCTGACTGATCTTCACCTCAAGACGGCGGAGCAGTTCAGGCTAGTGTTCACACTGCCGGATTACTTGCGCGAGCTTTACAAGTCGTTCGGGAGCACTCTGGACAGATTCAATGACGAACCGGAATACCGATTGCCGATGCCTGCCCGTTATATCATCGATAAGGACAGCATTATCCGCGCGGCGGATGTGAACGCGGATTATGCGATTCGTCCTGATCCTGCCGAAACTCTCAGGCACTTGCGGACATTGACTCCGGCCCCAGCAAACTAGAGAGAGCAATTCACCGTCCGGGTCCACAACGAAGCGTTGTGCCGTAGCGAGGTCGAGTCCGCTATTGCCTCCGGTGATGACTGCTACTTTTCCTTCCAGCTTACTCCCAAGCTCTCTCCTGTTTGATTTCCAGTTTTTAAGAAACACTCAACCGGATGTGACTGCGGTATCGATTCGTCCGTC
>Ga0210410_10003067_pt1 | contig 14864 bp, 15 predicted proteins | sample IncBWC4MmetaG_FD_161058 | JGI IMG/M metagenome (GOLD analysis project Ga0210410, IMG submission 161058) | Forest soil microbial communities from Barre Woods Harvard Forest LTER site, Petersham, Massachusetts, United States - Inc-BW-C-4-M | ecosystem: Environmental > Terrestrial > Soil >... | reverse complement strand
GGGCCAGCGTGCTGGGAAGTTAATGCAGATTCTTCCCACTGTGCCACCGAGCCCCGCGGACGCGCTCAGACAACTCGGCCGCGATATCGACTCTTCTGTTCGCTTCTACGAAAACTACAGCGGGCCTTTTCCGTTTCAGAAGCTCGGCGTTTCGCAAATTCCCGGGACCTTCGGCCAAGGCTGGCCGGGACTCCTGTACATCTCCACGTTCTCCTTCCTGCCGCCCGCGGCCCAGCAGCGCGCCGGACTTTCTGAGAGTGGACAGGAACATTTCACCGAGCTTGTCCCCTTTCACGAAGTGGCTCACCAGTGGTGGGGCAACGTGGTCGGTTGGAGCGCTTATCGCGATCAGTGGATCGACGAAGCACTGGCCAACTATATGGCGCTGCTCTTCGCAGACAGTCAGAAGAATGCCAATCACTCCTTGCGCGTGTGGCTGGCGCGCTATCGTCGGCAATTGATCGAGAAATTGCCGGGCGCGGAGCAGCCACCTTCGCAGATCGGCGCTCTCGATTTAGGCACTCGTTGACCTCTTCAAAATCGCCGGACGGTTTTGAGCAAGTTATCTATCCCAAGGGCTCCTGGGTGATTCACATGCTCCGCGAGATGCTCCGCCAGCCTGGAGCGAAGGACCCCGACGCGCGTTTCGTCGGATTGCTGCGCATGCTTGCCAGCAAATATGCCTATCGCGCTCTTTCCAGCGCGGACCTGCAACGCGAAATTGAAGCGGTGATGACACCGGGCATGGACCTGGAGGGCGGGCACTCCATGGAATGGTTTTTCGAAGAGTGGGTGCGCGGGACCGGCGTTCCGCACTATCACGTGGAATTTTCCGTTCACCACTCCGAAAAAGGCTACGTCGTGCGCGGAAAACTATTTCAGAGCGGTGTCCCCCGCTCGTTTATTGCTCCGGTTCCGCTATATGCAAATGCCGCCGGCGGCCATCCCACGCAGTTGGGAATAGTGCTTGCCGCCGGCCCCGAAACCGCCTTTCACTTCGCCACGCAGTTGGCGCCAAGCAAAATCAGCATCGATCCGCACATGACTCTCCTTTGCGTTGGCGAGTGAACGCGCTTAAGGCCGTTTGTTATCGACGCGTTGCTCTTTGAAGAGCGGGCTTGCAGGATTTATTTGCGCGTTGCCTTCCAGGTCAAACCAATATGGAACGCCGACAGGGTCCGTGGCTAAACCGGGTAGCAAGCCGGCCTTCACCAGATCGCGCATGTTGGCCGGAGGGCGCCCAGCGCGTTTCTTGTATTCCGCGGCGAGCTTGTTCAGTTGCTCGCAATCAGATCTTGCGCGAAGCAGTTGCAAATGTACCTTCGCGTTTTCCTTGATTGAAGGCTCGTTTGTGGAGTTGTAAATCTCGCTCCACAGCATCATAGATGTCTCAGGGGATTCGCCCTTTTCACTGATCCGCGCGGCGAACGTTTTCATCCAAATCATCGCGCCGGGTCTTTTGCTGCCTTCTAGGAACACCTCTGCCGCCTTGGGGTAATCCGCCAGGTCGAAGTAATAGATAAAGCCAAGGTCTTCGTAAAAGCGCCAGTATTCAGGATTGTTGCGAATGCCACGCCGCAGCAACTCGATACCCTGCTCGGGTTTGCCCGCTCCGCGCGGTGGGGAGTCGCTCAAGAACATTCCGCCGAAGCGATAGGCGACGATTAGGTTGGGATCGAGAGTCGTGGTCACATCGAGCAGAGGCCAGAGAAGTTCCAGATTGGCTTGCTGATTTCCGCGCTTGCCACCGTAATACTGCACTACCCGCGTCCAATACAGGTCGGCCGCCAGCGGCGCATACTCCAGGCTCAGAGCCTTCACCAACGCGCCCGAGCGCAACGTCAGGTCATCTTGCTCCTGCCGTGTCGTGTTCAATTGAGCGTCAATGCCATGTTGCAGCCGCCAGACGCCGGTAAAGCCCAGCAGCAGGACGGCACACAGCAGCGTTCGCGAAGCGCCCATGCTCATTTCAAGTTTCGCCTTGTGAAAATAGCCGTAGCGGCGGCCAGCACCACGGCGCAATACAGCGCCGCGTAGGCCGTGTTCTGCGCGATCAATACTCCCGGTATTGCGCGTCCGTGCGCCGCAGCGGCCATAACGTCAAAATTTTCAAAGTTCGGCAATATATAGGAAAGTCCGCGCAAGACGGATTGCACAGCCTGCGACACCGTGTCGCTTTGAAAAGCGCGCATTTCCTTGACGAACAATCCCGCGACATAGAGCCCCGCCGTGCACAAAATCGCAAGCAGTGGTGTCGTGTAACAGGAAAACAGCAGCGCCAGAGCCACCACCAGCGCGAGCTTCAGCAAAATAAAATAGACCGCCACGAGCACAGATCCTGCGAGATGCTCGTTGCTGTGTTTGATTACATTTAGCGCAAGAAACAAACCGACAGCCATCGCGACGGTGTTCACCGTCAGCGTAAGTACCAACCCGCCGAATTTTCCCAATAAGAATTCCCAGCGTCGCACCGGCTTGGCTAGCAGCGCATACAATGTGCGCTTATCCATTTCCTTTGAAACCAAACCCACGCCGATAAACACCGCGATCAATAATCCGATCACCGAAATTGCGCTCAAGCCCAGGCTGATAATCACCATCTCTTCGATGCCAATCGAGATTTGGCCTACCAAAATCGATGCCGCAATCATCACCAACGCGAAAAATACGAGGTTGTACAGCACGCGATCGCGCACGGCCTCGCGAAACGTGTTCAGCGCCACTATTCCCACGCGCCTCATTTCCCGCTCACCTCCACCGCCGGCGCCTGCGCGCGGTCTGCCGCCACCAGGTGCATGAAATATTCCTCGAGCGTGGCCCTAACCTGTGAGACCGACAAAACCTTCGCTCCCGCGCCGCAAAGCTGCTGCATCGTTGCGTACAAGTCCGGTTCAGAAACTTGCAGGCGATATCGGCTTCCCGTTTGCGTTGCTTTGCTCAGCAAGCCGCGCAAACCGCTGGAATCGCCGGTGTACTCGAACAGAATTTCCATGCCCTGAGCTTTCATCCCCACAATTTCATCGGGCGCGCCCACGCCGCGTAATTTTCCGCCAACAATCACGCCTACGCGGTCACAAAGCATCTCTGCGTCAGACAAAATGTGCGTGGAAAACAGTACCGTTTTTCCCGCCTGCTTCAGCTCCAGAATGATGTCGCGTACTTCACGCCGTCCTACCGGATCGAGACCGGACATGGGCTCGTCTAAAATCACTACTTTCGGATCGTGCAAAATGGCTTGTGCCAGCCCCACGCGCTGCAGCATGCCTTTCGAATATTTCCGAAGCTGAATTTTTCGCGCCGTTTCCAGGCCCACTTTTTTCAACATGGCGTCGACGCGCAACTTGCGCTCCTGCGCGGGCAAATCATGAATTCGCGCGAAATAATCAAGTAGTTCCGCGGCCGTCAGATAATCGTAAAAATATGGCTGCTCCGGCAAATAACCGATGTCCGCGTGCATGGAAATGTCGCTGATAGGTTTCCCAAGGATGCGCGCCGTGCCGGCCGTCGGAAAGATCAGCCCCACCAACAATTTGATTGTGGTGGATTTTCCCGCACCGTTCGGCCCGAGGAAGCCGAACACTTCCCCGTTCTCGACGCTCATGGTCAGCCCTTCGAGCGAGGTTTTCTTTTTCAGGTGAAGAAAACCGAAGGGATAATCCTTGGTTAGATTTTCGATTTCAATCGCCGCGGTTGCCATGGTCATATTTTCAAAAAGCTAGAATTTAACGTCAATTGGCCGAATGGACTACTGTGCATTGACAGGAAACACCACCGTTAAAACACCGGCGTCAGCTAACTGTATTGCTCGTCGTTGCTAACTGTCGCTGCGGACGGTGCCGATTTGCACTAATTGCGCGGCGGGAACCGGCGGCGGAGCCATGGGCTTCGGCTTGCGGGTTTGGGGGTCGCGCCAATTGTCCAGAATTCCCACCTGCTGCACGCAGGAAACCGTGCAGCGCGGCGCGCAGAATTTGTCCGTGAAATATTCGTGATGGCGCATTTCCGGGGTGTACTGCGTCAGCGGAATGCCCGGATAGCCGCGCTGCTGCGAACACCAGTGCACCAGGCCGTCTTCGCAAATATAGAGATAACGCGAGCCGGAGCGGCAGCGCCAGTTGTGTTCGCGGCCGCGCGCCACGTTGTGCTGAAATTCGTTGAAGCGCGAAAACGAACGCTTGCCCAGCGTCATGATCTCTTCGAAGATTTCCGTTTCGCGCGGGCCCAGCGGCTTTAGCTGGCCGTTATTGTCGTGAATAATTCCCACTGTGCTGGTGAATCCCAGCTCAATCGCGCGATGCGCGATTTTCAGAGCATCTTCCGGATTTTTCACGCCGCTGCCCAACACGGAATTTATATTCACCTGAAAAACCGCGTACTGCGCGAGCCATTCCAAGCGCGTGTCCAGAGTTTTCAAACTTTTCAGGGAAACTTCATCCGGAACCGCGTTATCAATGCTGATTTGCAAATGCTCAAGTCCGGCAGCGTTCAATTTTTCGATGGTTTTTTTGTCCAGCAAAAAACCGTTCGTGATCATCCCGGCAATCATGCCGTGGCTCCGGATGAGCCGGATAACCTGATCGATCTCCGGATGCATCAGCGGTTCGCCGCCACTGATGGTAATTACCGAGGTCCCCATGCCGGCCAGGATGTCCAGCCGCTTTTTCATCTCCTCCAGCGGCACGGGCTTGGAGAAATCGTCAAATTCGTTGCAGTAAGTGCAGGCCAGGTTGCAGCGCCGGTTTGGAATTATGTGCACCAGAATAGGGTGCTTGGTGGAAACCAGCGCTTTGCCTATCATGCGCAATTCGCGCAGGCGCGTGCGCAGGAAGCGCAGACGCTTCCTGGCGCGTACGGAAGCCGAAGCTCGCACTGGGGCCAAAGCTCGCACCGAAGCAGAAGGCTGCGATGAATTCATCGCTGAATTGGTATCCCCACTCATTGACCGTGAAAAAGCCCCTCACGCAATTATACATGACCCCAGTTAGGGACGAGGCACGCCTGTCCCAGCGTACTATTGTTCGTTGCTAATCAGGTACTTAGGCTCGAAATGGAGCGGAAACCTGATGCGCAGCCAGCCCACTGCTAATTCCAACGATTCCACGGCCATAGCCGAACCGCTAGGCGTTACCTCCAACGATTCTACTGGCGCAGTTGAACCTCGTGGCGCCAAGAGCCTGATGGTGGTTCTTAGCTTGGCGCTGGTTCTGATCTTCTTTGCTGCTGCGATTCCTGCGCCTATTCGAGCGGCTTGGGACGAATTCTCGTTCAGCATGCAACTGAAGCAGAGCGAACCGCAGTCTGCTTCCCCTTCCAAGCTATCCGACCACGAAATCGAAGACCTGGCCAATTTGCCGGCGCAGCAGCAGGCGGAGCGTTTGCTGGAGCGGGCGGTCAATCATTACGACGGCGCGCTCGAACTGATCAGCAAATCGGTTGGTAACTGGTTTGGCCAGTTGGAGTTACAGGGACAGCTTCCTAGCCTCCTGACAACGGCGCTCAATTCCAATGATTTGCATGTGCGTGCCGCGGCTCTGGAAATCGAGCTGGCCGCGTACAACCTGCCGAAACGCGCTGATAGCGCGGACAACCTGATTGAACGCATCCGGAGGGAGCCCGCGGCGCGTCCGTGGGCGCTGTGGATGCTGGGCGTGCTGGGGAATCGCGGCGTGGAAACGCGGCGCGCTTTCGTTACGCTGATGGACCACCGGCATGACCCTGACGAGCAGACGCGGTATTGGGCTGTCGAGGGACTGTCGTTGCTGGGCACGGACGAGACCGTGGCTCCGCTGCTGGAGGCATTCCGCAGCGATCCTTCGCCGCTGGTGCGGGAGCGCGGCGGGTGTGGCTTGGCGCAGTCTGGGATGCTTACTCGCGAGCAGCGGCTGCGCGCTGTGCCCGATCTGCTTAAGATGACGGATGATGCTGGGCTGGACGACGCTACCCGCGGCTGGGTCTTCCAGGCGCTGCGGGACATCACTGGCGCGTCCATTGCGGCTGACTCTGCTGCGTGGCGTGCTTGGTGGGCGCAACATCGGTCTGACTTCCGCGGCTGACCTGCCCCTGGGTTTCTGGCAACGACCCCTTCCTGACGGTATACCCCCTACCCCTGTTGCAATAGAAAGAGTGCGGAAACTCCTGAAACTAGAGGGGATAGCCGACTCCCGTTGCGCAAAAGAGTGCGTAATCGCTTGATAATGCTTGGTTTGCAGGGATGTGGTAAGAAGGAAAGGACTTCCGGGGTCCTGTTGAGGTGATATATCGAAGAGTAACAGAGCTTTTATGTTTTATCAGTGGTAAATGATCCTTTGTAGTATCTTTTACGCGCGCCGGCGAGGCGTGTTGATGGTGCTTGCGTTCCGAGATGGGACAAACTCAGGGCTAGCCTGCACGGGTTGCTGTAAGATTTGGGTCGGAGTAACAGAGAGGGCTTATGTCTGAGGTTGGGCGGGCCAAATCGAATCTTCCACCGTTGACGGCGGCGGCATCTACCGACGGGCCTAATTCTACGCGCGGGACGACCTCTATGCACGAGACGAAACCTGGGCAGGGCCCGAGGCGCACGGAAACGGACAGCATGGGGAAGATGGAGGTGCCGGCGGACCGGTATTACGGGGCGCAGACGGCGCGGTCGCTGGTGCACTTTGCGATTGGCAAAGACACGATGCCGCCGGAGTTGATCCGGGCGTTTGGGATATTGAAGAAGGCGGCGGCGCTGGTGAACCAGGATTTGGGGAAGCTGCCTGCGGAGAAGGCGTGGCTGATTGCGCAGGCCGCGGACGAGGTGATCGCGGGAAAGCTCAACGAGCATTTTCCGCTGCGCATTTGGCAGACCGGCAGCGGGACGCAGACGAACATGAACGTCAACGAGGTGATCTCGAACCGGGCGATTGAGATTACCGGCGGGGTGATGGGCAGCAAGAAGCCGATCCATCCCAATGATGACGTGAACATGTCGCAGTCGTCGAACGATACCTTTCCTACGGCGATGTCGATTGCGGCGGCCACGGAGACCGCGCGGCGTCTGTTGCCCGCGGTGAAGAAATTGCGCGATGTGCTGTTGGCTAAGTCGCTGGAATTTGCGGACATCGTGAAGATTGGGCGGACGCATTTGCAGGATGCAACGCCGCTTACGTTTGGGCAGGAGTTTTCGGCCTGGGTGAACATGCTGGACCGTGACGGCGCGCGCATCGCGGTCGCGCTGGACGGGCTTTACGATTTGGCGATTGGCGGAACCGCGGTGGGGACGGGCTTGAATGCGCATCCGGAATTTGCGGAACGCGCGGCACGAAAGATTGCGGAATTGACCGGGCTGCCTTTCCGCTCGCATCCGAACAAGTTCACGGCGCTGTCGGCACACGATGAGATTGTGTTTGCGAGCGGAGCGCTGAAGACGTTGGCCGCTTCGCTGATGAAGATTGCGAACGATATTCGCTGGCTGGCTTCAGGGCCGCGGTGCGGGTTGGGGGAGCTGACGCTGCCGGAGAATGAACCGGGGTCTTCGATCATGCCGGGGAAGGTGAATCCGACGCAGTGCGAGGCGATGACGATGGTCGCAGTCCAGGTAATGGGCAATGACGCGGCGATTGGCTTTGCCGGCTCGCAGGGAAATTTCGAGCTGAACGTTTTCAAGCCGGTAATGATTTTCAACTATTTGCATTCCGTGGAGTTGCTGGCCGACGTCTGCAACAGCTTCGTCGAGCACTGCGTGCAGGGGATTGAAGTGAACCGGGAGCAAGTGGATAAGTACGTAAAGAATTCGCTGATGCTAGTGACGGCGCTATCGCCGAAGATTGGGTATGACAACGCAGCGAAGGTGGCGCACACAGCGCATCACGAACGCATCAGCCTACGCGAAGCTGCCGTCAAGCTCGGCTTCCTCACCGGCGAAGAATTCGACTCGCTCGTTCATCCCGAAGACATGACCCATCCATAGAGTGTATGCCTTCCATGACGAGCGCCAGGGTGAGGTGGTCCGTTGTGGTCAAATGGATGGCGGGGTTTGTTCTTCTCGCATTCGCGGTCTGGTGGTTCTCTGCGTATCGAATTAGCGAATACCACGGCGATGGCCATATTCGAGACTCCGGTATGTGGACTTATCCCCGTTACCATGTCGAGCTTGGTGAGATCCCGCTATTTGAAAAGGGTGAGCACCGATTTAGGCTTGCTGGTCTGCCGTCTGAAGAAATGAGCTTGGAATTGCTCGTCGTCGGGAAAACCGAGAATGACAGACCGGAACTCACAAGGCTGAGAACGAACATAGAGGCTACTTTGAGAGATGATCTGGGGAAGGTCATTTGCAATGCAGGCGGCGTTCCGTCGGACGGAATTCGAGATAACGCTTGGATCCTCACATCAACCAACGACCGCGCAGCTCTCTACAACCATTCGTGCGTAGATGTGCAGGTTCACAAACAAAGGTCATACACTTTGGAATTAACGTTGACGCAGGTTGATTCTGCTTCGCCGAAAGCGTTCCTCGTTCCGGTCATTTCTGGAGGGGGCAATGAACTGCCCTGATTTTGGCCCAATGGATACTAATCCTTGCGAAAAAAGTTTTCACCCCAACCTCACGACTTCATTGCGTCTGAGCCAATCGTGACACATTTCCTGCGCGATATCCTTCGACAACCTGATGAGTTGCGAAGGACGCTCGCCTATTTGTCCGGAGATGGGGGAAGTGCGCTTGATGCGGGTGTGGCTGCGGTGCGGGGGGCTCGGCATGTGTACTTGACTGGGATTGGGAGTAGTTGGCATGCGGGGCTTAATGTTGCGGCGCTGTTTCACGGTGGGGGGCGGCCGGTTTACCTGGTGGACGCGGCGGAGTTGGTGCAGTTTGCGGCGATTCCGGCAGAGTCGGTGCTCATTGTGATTTCGCGGAGCGGGCGCAGCGTGGAGATTGTGCAGTTGCTGGCGAAGGCGCGGGAGAGCGGCGCGACGGTTATTGGGATTACGAATGCGGCGGATGGGTCGCTGGCGCGGGAGGCGCAGATTGCGATTGTGGTTCCCGTCGCGATGGATCACGCGATTTCGGTGAATACTTATACGACTTTGGCAATGGCGGCGGGGATTTTGGCGACGTGTGTAGTTGCGGAAGGAAATGCATTTCCTCAGGGACCCTTCCTGCGTCAGGATGAACTAAAGCCCAACCCCAGTGCTAACTCAATGTCGGACCTGAAGGTCCGACCCCCTAATGATGCCAGGCTCGCGGACTCGCCCACCGGGAGGCAGGTTGCTTCGCTCGTGGACTCGCTTTCGTGGGCGTTTGTTGCCGCTGGCGGCGCGATTGCTGGGTGGCAAGCGCAGATTGAAACTTCGGAGTGGCTGGCGCCACGTAGCACTACTTATTTTTTGGCGCGGGGATCTAGCTTGGGTAGCGCTTATGAGGCGCGGTTGATGTGGGAGGAGGGGGTGAAGTCGCCAGCCACGGCTATGGGGTCTGCGAGTTTCCGGCATGGGCCGCAGGAAATTGTCGAGAAGGATATGCGCTTTGGCATGTGGATCGATGGGGCGCGCATGCGTGAACAAGATCTGGCGCTTGCGCGTGATTTGCGGAAATTGGGGGCGCGAGTGATGTTGACTGGGCTGCGGTTGCCGGAGGATGCGGGGGACCTTGTTTTCCAGCTTCCGGAGATTTCGAGCGAGTGGCAGTTTTTGATTGATATTATTCCGGCGCAGCTTGTGGCAGAGCGCCTGGCGCGGATTTCCGGGAGCGACCCAGATACGTTTCGGCTTTGTTCGTTTGTGGTGGAGGACGAGGCGGGGCTGTTACCAAAGACAAAAAAATGAGGATAACCTCAGACCCTCGCGCCAGTGCGCGTATATCGGCCCTAACCCCAGCCGCACCAGCATGTTCCCGTCTCGTTCGAACGAATAACCTATCAACAATATGTTTCTATTGACAACAGACCGTGAATTGTGTTACCGTAACCCATGAAATTGGCGCCCCAGCCGCTTACCAACCCACGAACGCCAATCTCCGTATTGGCATTGCAGTCCGCTGCCCCCTCTCCGCGTTTAGCCTTCGGTCGTTCCTGGTGGCCCTCTCGCTCCCGGCCTCCCAACAGCGCAATCAGCCGCGGCGTAAATACCTTTAGAATGAACACTTGCAAAAGTGTGTCAAAACAAAGGACTTTAAGTTCCTTTAGAATGAACACTTATGCAAAACCCGGGGGAGGGGGGTACCCATCCCCGCCACACAATTCGGGCACTACGAATCCGACAGGAGCCTCCAATGCTTTACAGGTCAGCCCGCTTCGCTCTAGCCTTTCTGCTACTCGCCGCTAGTTTGTCGGCGCAGCAACCTGCCTCAAAGCCGCCATACTCGCTGAAGCCGACGCCGAAAACGATCGCTTGGGGATACTACGACGCCAGCACCGCGCCGGTGCTGCGCGTGAAGTCCGGCGACACCGTCGAAATCCAGACGCTGATTACTTCGAGCCCGAAGCGGCTGGAAGGCGCGGGTGTGGCCGCGGACCAAGTGGAGCAATCGCTGCGCGACATCTACGACCAGGTTAAAGACAAAGGCCCGGGCGGGCACATTCTTACCGGACCGATTTACATCGAAAACGCGCAACCGGGCGATGTGCTGGAGGTGCGCATTGTTTCGGTGCGGTTGGCGATTCCTTACGCTTATAACGGGTTTGGTCCGGGCCGCGGATTCCTGCCCGAGGATTATCCGTACCCGAAGATGAAAATTATCCCGCTGGACGAAAAGCGCATGATCGCGAAGTTTGCTCCAGGCATTGAGATTCCGCTGCATCCATTTTTCGGCAGCATGGGTGTGGCGCCGCCGGAGACTACGGGCAAGTTCAGCAGCAACCCGCCGTGGATTCATGCGGGGAATCTGGACAACAAGGATTTGGTGGCGGGCACGACGTTGTACATTCCTGTGCACGCTGCGGGAGCGCTGTTTGAGGTGGGCGACGGACATGCAGGGCAGGGGAACGGCGAGGTGGACATCACGGCGATGGAGACGTCGCTGATCGGGACGTTTCAGTTTGTGGTGCGCAAAGACATGCACCTGCGTTGGCCGCGCGCGGAGACTCCGACGCAGATTATTACGATGGGATTGCATGAGGATTTGAATGAGGCTACAAAGCTGGCGGTGCGCGAGATGATTGATTTTCTGATGACGGAGAAGCATCTTTCGCGCGATGACGCGTATATGCTGTCGAGCGTGGCGGCGGATTTGAGTATTACGGAACTGGTGGACGGAAATAAAGGCGTGCACATGGCGATACCGAAGGCGATTTTTATGGGGACGAAATGAGCTTGCGCTTGGCGTTGGCCGCGTGCTTTGCGATTGCGACCGGAAGCATCGCAGCGGGACAAACGGCTTCGGCGGAGGTTCCGGAATGGTGCAAGGCGCTGCCGCGGCCGGAGTACAAGGCGCTGGAGCGTGTTGTGGTGAGCGATCCGTGGTTTGAGGTGTATAAACCGGCAAAAAACGTTTTCGCGATTTACGAGCCGCACCAGGCGGAGGAGACGATCGGGTATTTGATTGTTGGGGAGAAGCGAGCGGTGCTGTTCGATACGGGCATGGGGATCAGCGACGTAAAGAAGGTCACGGCGGAGCTTACGAAACTGCCCATCGTCGTTGTGAATTCGCATACGCATGACGATCACGTCGGCGGAAATTGGGAATTCGAGACGGTGTATGCGATGGACACGGAGTTCACGCGGACGAATGCGAAGGGTTCGCTCGTGGATGCGCAGGCGGAAATCGCCGGGGATCAGATTTGCGACGAGTTGCCGAAGGGATTCGATGCGAAGGGCTACGCGACAAAACCGTGGCACATTTCGCGCTTTCTGCATGACGGAGACAAGATCGAGCTGGGGAATCGCACGCTGGAAATAATCGCGACGCCGGGACACACGCCGGATGCGATTTGTTTGCTGGATCGCGCGAACGGACTGCTTTTCACCGGTGACACGTATTATCCAGCCCCGATTTGGCTGTTCCGGCCAGAGACAGATCTCGATGCCTACGTCGCTTCCGTGAAACGGATCGCGGGGCTTGCGCCGCATTTGAAGCTGGTACTGGGGGCGCACAACATTCCCGTAGCGGAGCCAGCGGTGTTGCCGAGACTCGTGACGGCGATCGAAGCGGTACGCTCCGGCAAAGGCGCGAGCAAACCCGGTGGCGAGGGGCGCGAGATTCGCACCATCGACGGATTTTCTTTTCTCTTGCGGGCGCAGTAGGATTCCGAGGCTAGAATAAAGATTCCAGCTCCTGGCAAGGAATTCCTGATGCGCCTGCTGCTTTATGCAATGCGCTACGCCGCTGCTCTGGTGATGGTCTGCACGGCGCTCGCGTTTGCGGGAGATAAAAGCGTTTGGAATTACGAAGGCGGGCTTTTCGTAATCACGAACGGCTCGATTCCGAAGGGGCCTTGTTTCCGGTTGGCCGGCCGCGTGACTTCCGGCGACTTCTTCGATCGCCTGAAGCGCATTGACAGAGAGAGCGGGACGATTTTCCGTCGCGGGGCGGAGCCAGTTGAGAAGTTTCCCCAGCAGCTTACGCTTTCGTTTGTTGTGCACGATTGGTACGACCAGACTTGCCCTCCGCGTGAGGAAAATCCTGACGCACCGAAACGTTTGACGCGGGCCATGATGAGCTCGCTGCATCTCTTCTTGTACTGGAAGCATGGGGTGGAGCTGCGGCCGGTGGGCGAGGTGGAGCGCAAATATTTCGGCATACGAGAGATCATTCCGGAGGCGGCCGCGCGCATCCGCGATTTGCCGGAGCAGCTCGAATGGGCTTACGAGTACGTTGTGCCTAGCGCCGGAGTGCCGCTGACGGACAGCCTGGTGCTGGTGCTGCGCGACGCGGAAAATCACATTGTGGCTCGCGTTGCCGCGCGCCTTTGATCGATTTTGATTGACGTGGGCGGTTCGAATCAGCCCATTGCGCTGAAGTGCTGGGGCTCGATTTTGTACATTACTCGCTTTTCGCCTGGCTGGCGGAAGGGGTAAACGTCTTTGCCGAGATACTTTTTTGCGAGGCTGTTGATGTGATCGTCGGCGCCTTTTTCGGTGGCTTCGACTACCTTGCCACGAATTTCTAGGTAGCGGTAGGGATTCTCAGGATCCTGGATTGATATGGAGACGCGCGGATCGCGGGCGATGTTTTTATCTTTCTGGCGGCCGCGCGCGGAATTGATGCGCACGTGCTTTCCATCGTAATCGACCCACACTGGCGTCACTTGCGGACTGCCGTCACGATTTAGCGTGCCCAGGTTGGCGAACGCTTTCTTATTGTCCAGCAGATCCGCGTATTTTTCAGGTAGTTGCTCAGCCATTTCAACCTCCGGAGGATTTAGTCCTCGATTTTTCTGCGTTTAAAAAAAACTGCTCTGTGGCCTCACCTATTTGCGGCCAGCTTCATTGCCTTGTCACGCGCCGATGCTTCCAAAGGGGGCTGCATGACGCGTCCTAAGAGACCGCTACGTTGGAGCCACTCGCCCGTTTCCGTGCCGCGCAAGTCTTCTTGTGCTAGAGCTCTCAGGTCCGATTCATCGTCCACGTCCATTTCCAGGCGGGCATTGCGACGGACGAACACCTGTGCGCGGGCGCGGCGTGCCTCGTCGCAATGTTTTGCGAAGCTACCGCTGCCGAAATGGGACGGAAAGAGAGTTGGGGGCGTGCGCAGGATGGCATTGGTGCCGGTGCCGTCGCGCGACGGAACAATCACGAGGGCTGGCGCGGGGCAGTCGAGCGCGAGGAGTTCGTCAATGTCGCGCGATTGCACCAAGGGAACGTCGAGCGGCAAACGCAGCAGCGCGGTTATGCCGCGCTTTGCGCATTGCGTTGAAGCGTAGTCGACCGAAAAGCTTTCGGATATCTGGCGGTCTTCGCGCAGAAGGTCCCAGCCGTTATCCTCTGCCGCCTGCATCGCAGGGGCGTAATTCGTCACGACGAAAATTTTGTCAGCTTGGCGCACGCCGCGAACCGCGCGAATGGTGTCCGCGAGCATGGCCTTGGCGAGGCCAAAGCGTTCTTCAGGGCTGAGTAATGTCGCGAGGCGCTGCTTTGCTTGGCGCAAGTCTTTGATGGGCAAGAGCAGTGCGCGCATCGGCTGGCCTTAGTACGCGCCTTCGGCGTAGGAAACGTGCGGAGCGTTTTTCAGGAGATTCAACTGGGGCTGCGCTGGAGCGGCCTGCTCTTCATCAGTGCCATTGTAGAGGTAGCGAATTTTGTATGTAGTGGTGCGCTCCGCGGGGATGCGGCCAATGGAGCGAATCATGCGGCGAAAATCCTCGGGCGAAACGTATTCGCCGAAGGTCGCGCCGGCAGCTTTCGAGATATTTTCTTCCATTAGCGTGCCGCTGAAATCGTTGGCGCCTGCATTGAGGCAGGCCAGCGAAGTTTCAAAGCCGAGCTTCACCCAGGAGACTTGAATATTTTTGATCGCGCCGTGCAATAGAACGCGGGCCAGGGCGTGCACGCGCAGATGCTCTTCGAGCCGGGCGCCGGGACGCGCGCCGCCGTGCTTGAACAACCGCGTATTTTCATGGATGAAGCCGAGGGGCACAAATTCGGTGAACCCTCCGGTACGTTTCTGAATGGCGCGCAGCAGCAGAATGTGGCGGACCCAGTCGGCGGGATCTTCGACGTGGCCGTACATCATCGTGGAAGTCGTGGGAATGCCAAGCTCGTGCGCGGTGCTGATGATTTCAACCCAACGCGCCACGGGGAGTTTGTTGGGGCTCAGCTCGCGGCGGACGCGATCGTCCAAAATTTCGGCGGCGGTGCCGGGAATGCTGCCGAGGCCCTCGTCTTTCATCATCTGGAGATACTCGCGTAGCGGCATTCCGGTTTTATCGACGCCATAGGAAATTTCCATGGGCGAGAAGGCATGCACG
>Ga0210410_10003066_pt1 | contig 14867 bp, 22 predicted proteins | sample IncBWC4MmetaG_FD_161058 | JGI IMG/M metagenome (GOLD analysis project Ga0210410, IMG submission 161058) | Forest soil microbial communities from Barre Woods Harvard Forest LTER site, Petersham, Massachusetts, United States - Inc-BW-C-4-M | ecosystem: Environmental > Terrestrial > Soil >... | reverse complement strand
CCACACCGCTCGAATCCGATCGCTTGCAGTTCCCTGCCCTGCTGCCCGCGGAGATTGCAGTCTGGCGCGCCTGGCTGCGCTTGCATCAAGGAGAATACGATCGCTTTGAATACAACCAGCGCGTGGGGCCGGGCTTCGATCCAGGGCCAGCTCTGCACCCGAACGATCGCCAGATGGCCATCGCCAACACGCGCAAGAGAATTGACGCGCTAGCGTGGCAGGGATCCTGGCCGACTATCGTAGAGGTGAAAGATCGGGCAGGACTGTCCTCGATCGGGCAGCTGATGGGCTACGTTGTGCATTGGAAGATCGAGCACCCGAACACAATCCAGCCCAAAGCCTTGCTGGTGGCCAACCGGCTCGCGCCTGGTGTGGAGGAAGTGTTGCGGGCGCATGGGTTGCCATTCGAGCTGGTGTCCGTATAAAACGGCCGCGCCAGGACGCCACGAGTGTGGCGCCGGTTGATAATAACCTTTTTGCCAACCTGGCTAAGCCGTTCTTGAATATACCCACCACCACCCTGGTCTAATTTTAAATCGGGAAAGAATGGTGATCTAGCGCGCGGCGAAGTCGCCAGTACGTCTGCCAACCGATCATGTCAACGCGGCCGTTGGCATCATTTTTCAATTGCGCTAGCGAGTACGATCGCTTACGCTAGCGACTGCGCTCGCGCCGCGGCGGAACGATGGTAGTCCTAGGCAGCTGGTTCAATTCCAGACTGCCGCGGCGCCGGGCGCTAGCGGAGGTGGTTACGATGGAGTTTCTACAGCGACACTGGCTCGGGCTTGCTGTCCTGGTCACGTTCGCCCTGGCCGCATCCAGCATGATCCCAGACCCACGGCATGCAAACCTGCGGACCTTCGGGTTGTTCGATGTCTTCTTGCTAGTTTGGATGTTCCGGGGGTTCGTCCGGTTTGTAGGCCGGGCGTGGCACCATAGCATCACACAGGGGCCGAAATAGCTTCCTGCGCGGCTGCTGCGCGCACGATCTCTGAGTTGGACAGGGTATAGCACCCCCCAAATCAAGGTAGGAGCCAGGGCGGGACCGGTTTGCCCTTGGCGCGGAGCTGGTCGGCTTTGTACTTCTTAAAGCCTTCCTTGTCCTGGGCAGTCTTCAGCGCCTGCAGGATCTCGAACGACAGGACCTGCTGGTCTTCGGGGCTGTAACCTTCGGCAGCGAGCCACGCATCCATGTAGATAAAATCCACAATCGCGTCAACCACCCCTGTTTTAAGCTGCGCAAAGGATATTCTCTTGCGGGGTCGCTCCTGGTGCAACCCCACTTTCAACCGGAACATTGCGTCTTCATCGTCAGAGAGCGGCAGTTTGTCCAACGTCGAATTGTAGACAACCTGGTCAATAAAACCGTCAGTGTACGCAGTCTCAAGATCGCTGAGAATCCCACCCACCTGGGTGTCCGCCTTCGCTTCACTGAGTGCCTTAAACTGGAGTTTGGCGTTGTCAGCGTCAATACCGGTGTCTGTGAGCTTCGCCACCGCCTGGTCTAGCGTTAGATCTCCGTTGCGCACCAGGGTGAACAACTCGCCGGCAGCGAGCTTCTGCGCAAGATCCGTGATGAGCAACTCCATGTCGGAATCGCGATACCCTTTCTCCGCTAGCATCTGCCGCGCGGTGGCATCATCCAGCTTGCCGGCCTTGAGTGCGTGGACAACCTGGCCCTCGCTCAAGCGATCCGGCCGCAATATGTCCTTAAGCCAGAGATCGAGCGGCTGGGAAATCATGTTGCGCACCAGGGGCGTAATTGCGGTGTGCGTGAGGCGCCCCAAGCCCAGCGCGTGGTGCACCTCTTCTCCGATAAGCTTTAGCTCGTCGAGGTGGAACTCTGGAATCAGTCCACCGATGATTCCAAGGAATGCTGTGACTACCGCGAAGTTCAAGCCGAAGCCGAGGAGCTGCTTGGCATTGTCGGCGCCAGCCGCGGGTGTGATCTCTTGCAAACCCCCGAGCATTTCGGTAAAGGCGTCAAACACCGCCTTGCCAGTAGCGGTGCGCTCTGCTGTCGGGTTGCCGCTGCCAGAGCCTTGACCGCCAGGGGTGAGGTTGAACTCGGTGCCGAACAGATCGGTGAGGCCGGCGCTGATAAGATCGCTGAATCCGCTCCCGCTGTTCTGCTTCGCGTCTTCCAGTCCTTTCAAGCAGCCCGCGGCGATCTCTGCCATCCCGCCGAGAATGGCCCCGATGATCTTCGCGATCATGCTCGATGTCTTGACGTGATCCATCGCCTTCCCGGACGCGAGCCCCATCGCTTGCCAATCAGACACTCCCGCATCCATCGCGTGCTTGCGGAAGAGCTGATACCAGGCGAGTGCTTCGTCCAGTGTGGACTGCGGATCCGGGCCAGGGCCAGCGCCGTTGCTCATGATGTCGCGCCTTTGGAGATGCTGGCGTAAGCCTGCGCCTGCAGGACGGCCAGGCAGGATGCTGCATCGCTGCACGTGGGCGGGCTGTAGAGCCCGTCGTCAAAGTAATCCAGCGCGCTGAGATCGTCCACGGCGCCGTCATCGGGAATGGTGCCCTGTGTAAACCCGCTGAATCCGCCCAGCCCGTCATCTCCGCTAAAGTAGCTGCTAGCGGGAGGGTTCATGCCGGGATCCGCGGGGTTAAAGTTGAGCGGCAGAAAGCCCAGCCCGGTCTGCACGCCTTTGCGCGGTGAGGGGAGAAAGAAACCGATCGGCACGCCGGTGACCACGCGCACCAGCGAAGGGATGATGCGCCGGATCGAGAGCACGGCCGTGGGCCTGCGGAAAAGGTTGAGCGGATCCGCGATCGCGTTCAAGATGTCAATCGCGCCGGTGAGGATGCCGCGGAGTGTGAGGAAAAGGCCGGCGATGTCTGCCTCTACTTTCCCGAGCTTCGCGTCGAGCGCCGCGGCCCACTTCACGCCCAGCAAGCGCAGCACGCCCAAGAATTGCCGGATGTGCTGGAGCATGTTCAAAAGCGGCTTCACGTACATCCGGAACCAGCGATCCCAATACTTCCGCACCTGTTGCAGAAACTTTATGACCGGGCCTAGCTTCGCTTCCAGCCAGTTGTGCACCTTGCGCAGCGCGTTGAACAGGCCGACGAAGATCTTGCGGAAGAAGGAATCCCAGAGCGTGTGGAAGAAGTTGAGCACGCCCTTGGCGAACGCCTTGAGCAGATTCCAGAGTGATTCGATCAGGCCCAGAAGGAACTGCGCGACGGCCACGATCAGGCCAAAAAGGAACTGTAGCGCCGCGATGATCGCGCTAGCGGCGCTGCTGAGATCGCCCGCGAAATTGAGTAACCAGTCCAGCATAGAAGGCTCCGTGCTAGCCGCTAGCCGGCTGCCCGGCCGGGCGGTGCGCTAGCGTCAGCCGGTCAGCTCGCTCAGGCTTTGCAGGTTGGCCACTTCCTTGCGAATGTCCGTCTTGAGCTGGTCGACGTTGAACGTCGCCGCATCGTACGTGAGCGTGAATGGGCCGTGGGCGCCCACGAAGTAAGTCACGATCTTCTGGTGCGCCGCGGCGCCCGTGGGGCCGAAGCTGTTTTGCTCGCGGACCTGAATGCTGTTCGGGGTTAGGTCATCTGTCGGCGGCATGGTTGCACACTCCTATGGGTTGCAGGGATCGTCCAGGTTGGCGCCCGAGTACGTGTAATAGCCGTACGGGAAGCGATTCTTACACTTCGGATCGTTCCGCGGCGGCGGCTCGATCTTCGGGTGCGGCTTCTTGTGCGGCGGCGGCGGGTTGGTGCTGGTGTCCGTTTCGTTGAGTTGCGCGTCGCCGGCCTTCAGGTACGCGGAGTAGTCGTGCGCGATCGGGCTGTAGAGCACCGCGTCCAGGGCGCCGGTCACGAATCCGAGATCTGACAGCAAGCTGTCAAACACGCTGAGCCCGGCGATGTCTCCCTCCACGATGCTGGCCACGGAACTGAATAGCGAGTCCCATCCGTCCGCGGAGGTGCCCGCGTTGCCGAGGACCCCGCCGGCTAGCGAGGAGAATTGTGGCGGGCCGGGCTTGTAGATCAGCTCACCCGGCGCGAGCGCAGCGATCGAGGGCTTATCCGCTAGCGCGTTGCGTTGTTGGTAAGTGCTCACTGCGATCGCCCTCTCACGGATCCGTTGACAGTCTCCAGTAGTTAGGATCTCTGGAGCTGAGGTAATGCTCGATGCGCTCTACTTTGTCCGCGGTGTGCGAACTCGCGTCCGCGGCCGCGTTGAACTTCTCGTACGCGACGCCCATCGCGATCAGCAGCACCGCGATCTGCAGCACGTGCAGCGCGTCGCCGATGTTGAAAGCCATGCGTCGATCGTTCATCTCACTTCGCCGCCACTCCGGTGATCTTCTCAACTGTGCGGGAGATCCCGAGCCCAAGCATTCCGCCCAAGCAAGTCAGCAGCGTGCCCATGTCCAGACTCGGGAAGGTTACCGGGTGCCCAAGCAGGCCAGAGATCCACGTCGCTAGCGGGGCGATGATGAATTGAATGGCAAGCCCACTCGCGCAAACCCAGCCCACAAAGGGACGCCACCCGGAGACGAACAGGCTTTTCGATCCGGCATCCGCCAGGTTCACCTGGATCTGCCCGGCCACGTTCTGCAGCTCACCACTCAGCGCCATCTGCGCTAGCGTGGCCTTAGCCGCGTCGTTTGCAGCCTTGTCCGGCACCAGGCGGTCAATCAGGGTGCTGATCGGATTCGCGAGTAGCCCGAGGATCGCACTCATCGTTGCATTCCTTTAGGAAGTCGGGTTGAGCCATTCTTCCACTTGGTACGTGGGCGCCGTGAACTGATCCGCAACGTCAATGCCCGCGGTGGTTGTAGTCCACTTAAAACCCGCATCCAGCATGGCATCGCGGGGAATTACTAATTGAGTGTCGCCACCAATGCCCACCGCTTGCAGGGTGTCTGAGACGGAGTAAGTGACGGTGGACCCGGGCGCCTGGTTAAACACCACCACCGATCGGTAGAACTCATGCGGCGCGGCATCGAACAGGCTAACTTGCACCTGGCGATTGCCAACCGCAGCGCTAGTGGTCAGACTGAATCGCGCCGCACGCAGGCGCCAGCGCGCGCCCAAGGGCACCAGCTCGCTGATATTCGCACCCGCGACCGGCACGGTGCCCACGTTCGCATGCAACCATCCTTGCCCCGAGAGGGTATTTTCCACGTACGGAGTCGGCCAGCTCGGGCCGATGCCAGCGCCCAAGTACGCCTCAATCAGCGCGTGGTAGACGATCGTGCTGGGCGGGTTGCCGCGGGCAATCGCCACGCCAATATAGGTGCGGCCGCGTTGCCCGTTGAATGCAGCGCCATCCACGTTCACGCCGAGCAAGAACCCCTCGCCGGGGCTGAGCTGGAAATCCTGAAACGCCCGCGTGGCGTTGACCGGGCCTAGAGTGTTGAACGATACCTGAATAATCCCGTCCGGGGTCAATATCCGGTAGCTAACCGTCACCTGCGTCATCTGCGGATCGGAGTTGAGCACGCTGACAAAGATGGTGTCGTTCTTGCCCATGTAGAGCGCCGGGGGCGGCTGGATCCCATCCAGCGTGAAGTTAAATGCTGGCGGGATGGTGCTTGACTGGAAGGTTATTTCCTGGCCTGCGGAGGGCGCCACGTCCGCGCTAGCCGGCGTGGCTGCGGCGAGCGCGTCTAAGCTGTCGTAATTGCCGGGCGGTGTGCTCATGTCAGAAGTTGAGCCACTCTTTCACGATCAGGCAGAACCCCGTCCACTGGTCGCCAGGGTCCAGCGCGGTAGTCTTGAATCCCACGCGCCAGCCCTGGCTGAGGTGGCACGGATACGGCAGCACCAGGCTTATCGCGCCGTCAAAACTCGCCGCTACCGTGTCCGACGCGGCGCTGTACTGTACCGCGCTGCCCGCGAGCTGGTTGCCACCCGCGGGAAAGTTGTACGACTGGTTGCCCTGGCCATCGTCGATGATGACATGGGGCACGCGGTTCGCGACCACGGCCGACGCGGTGAGCAGCGCGGAGAGATTCAGCACTTCCCAGCGCGCCGCACCTGGCACCACGGCAATGGCATCCACGCCCGCGGCCGGCTTCGCTAGCAGAATCGACCGGTGCTCCACGATCGCGTAATGCCCGTGGCGGACGGTAGTCTCCGCGATCTGGTCATCGCGGATCATGAAGCGATGGCCGGCGTGCTCATGCTTGTGCAGCGCGACACCGCACACGGCGCAAACTAGATCGAGTGTGTCCATAAGCTAAAAGGGGCGGGCGTTTGCGGCGCCCGCCCTCTTCCCCCCAACCTGTTACCGCTTTAACTAGACTCCGAACTGTCCACCGCTGGACTGCCCGCTCTTGGGCGCCAGCTCCACCATGTAGAAGGTCACCACGCTGGTCACGGCCGCGGTGTGCCCGGTCGCATCCACCAGGATGGCGGCCTTGTTCGCGCTATTGAAAACCGGGATCAGCGGCACGTTGTAGATGTCGCTCAGCCGTTGAAAGTAATTCGACATCAGGTGACGTTGGGTGGGCTCGCCGGGGATTCCGATCCCGAGGTTTCCGACATCGGCGCCCTGGATGCGCACCGTGCCCACGCGCGTGTCCACCATCGCACCTAAAAGGGCGTAGTCCGTATTCGCCTTAAAGTTGTCGTTGGTGACGTTGATGGCGACCTGGCCGGTGTACGCGGCGCTAGTGGCGGTCGTGGTGATGCTCACTTCCTGGCCGATGCGGTTGACGCCGGCTGCCATCAGCGCGGCGTTGTCGATCAGGCGGGCCTGGATGCCGGGCAACTCTTCGTAGTACACCAGCAAGTGGCCGGTGTCGATGTTGGCCGCGCTGCCGGTCTGCTCCGCGATCAGAATATCCTGCGGGATCAGCCGTTGACGCCAGCCGTACGAGGCCAACCCGGACATGAGCGGCTCGGTGTCGTTGTTGGTGATGCGCGTGCGAATGCCCTGCACGTTGTCATGCAAGCGCGGGCTTCTAATGCGCAGCACGCCCGCGGCGGTATCGTTGAACGCCCACTTTTCCAGCAGCCACACCTTTTTGTCGAGCGGCGCGGAACGGATGGCCAGCGAGTTGCCGGCGTTGACGGTCCAGGCGGTGAACACGGCGCCCGCGCCGGTGACCGATCCCGAGATGACTTCGAGTGCAGAGCCGAATTTGCCAAACGCCGGCTTAATCCAGCATGTGAACAGCAACATCAGAATGAAGTTCATAGCTTCCTCTCGCTCTCACTCGCTAGCGGTGCGCGTCTGCTTCCTTGTCGGCAAGGACAGAGGGCACGCCGTACTTATCAAAAAGTTCTTTCGCTCGCTCGGGCGTATAGCCGAGCGAGACGATGTACATGATCGCCTGTTGCTCCGCGGTTAATTGCGGCTGGCCGGCCTCGGCTGAGTGTCCAGGCTCGGGCGCGAGGTTGTACTTGTCGGTCACTTGCTGCGCGCTGGCCGGATTCAGTCCTTTGCGCACGGCGTAAATGTGCGCCAGTTGCTTGGGGGAGAGGGCTAGGGCTTCGCCCGTGTCAGGATCCACCAGCGGCGGCAGCGATCCGACCATCGCCAGCTCGCCTATATCGGTGCGCTGCTCATTGTGGGCTGCGCGCATCCCGTCCGGCGTTGACTTTTCATCCGAGTTGCGGCCTGCGTGAGCGGGGTGCGCGGGATCGTAATCGAGCGCATAGGGCGAGATGGGCGGGACGTAGTTCTCGCCGCGGAAGTCGCTAGCGGCGGGGTGCCCGATGGGATAGTCACGTTCCATTACTCAGCCCTCAGAGAGTTGCGGGAGCTTTGCCTCGCGGCTCGCGCCCCCGCTAGCGATTCATCCCTACTCAGCGGGTGGGAGAAATTATCCGACCTTCAGTTTGCGCAACGCGGTAGTGACGGCCGTGACCCGCGCGATGTTTCCGGGATCGCCCTTCGGCCCGCGCGGCGGCAGATTGATGCTCTGCAACACCTGCAACACCGGCGCGATTCCGTTCGTGTACGCCGGGGTCGCTGCTTGCACGCCCGTGGGATAGCGTTGCGCGCCTTTGCCGGTTGCCATCGCCTTCCACTTGGCGGTGCCGGCCGCATTCACGCCCTTGGCGAATGAGCCGGAGCCGATGGCGGCTTGCACGCCAGCGCCCCATGCGCCCGCGGCGGCGGTAGTGTCCGCTGCCCAATCCTTGGTGGTGTTCTGCACGCCCTTCGCATAATCCCCACCCGCGGCTGCGGACCTTGAGGCCCACTTCGCTGCTACATCTGCGGCATTTTTGACCTGGAGGAATTTGCCAAAGGCCGGCTGGATCCAGCAGTAGAACAACAACCATAAAATCCTTCGCATAACTTTGCTCCTAGCGTGCTGCGCTGACAGATAGCATCAGAAGCGGTGCAGAGCGCAATAGCAAAATTACGCGGAAACCCGCGCCCAGACTGCGCGCGCAGAGGTATCCACAGCGTAATCATAGATTTCACTTGACACCGTGGCGCGCAAGGTTCACATTACCGATGCGACAGGTTGTATAGTTGCTTGTGACCACACCCCCTGTTGCGGTATCAGTGTGATGGGTAATCAGGCCATTCCGGCGAAGGTCCACAAGTACGGCGGCTCACTGTGCGTGATCCTAGTCAAGGCGGTGCGCGATCTGCTGCCCTGGCGGGCGGGTGATATGGTGGGTGTCCGGGTTTGTGGCGAGAAGCTTATGATCGAGCGCATCCCGCTGGAGAAGGTCGCGATCATCCGCAGCGGAGAAGTGCAGGCTCAGGCTGCAAGTTTGTTCGAGCGGTAACCCGATGACTGTTGCACACGATAGCGATGCAGCTCCCACAGCTGGCGAGCTTCGCGACGAGCCAGGGCAAGCCTATATTTGTCTGGATGCAGGCCGTACGTGTAGTAGTGGGCAGCCACCCACGGATCACGCCAGCCCTCAAGTGCGCGGCGTAGGATCTCGCGGCACAAGTGCCAGTGCTCGCATTCGTCGATGGTTTCGGCGTCTGCTTCGAACTGGTACAGGCGCGCCACCACACGACGGCGCCAGGACGTAATGTGGCGGGACAACGGCAGGTCACCTCGGCCAGTAGGCAGAGGCACTATACATGCGGGGAGGAGCGGGGATGGCGCGTTCTAGGTATTATGTAAAGTCGGACACCGAACCCAGCAAAACCTTACCATCCCCCGCCACCCACCGCGTCACGCTAGCGCCTCTAGTCTGGCCATCCTACCAGAGCGCGGTGTCTGCATTCCACCGCGCCCTCCAGCTCTACAACGTCCGCCACCTCACCTTCCTCACCTTCGACGAACTCACCCAGCACCAGCAGCTCGTGGTCCGTGAGATGGCCAAGCAGATCGACATGAAGGAGCACCCATGCATGCAGGCATAGAGAATCCACACAAAGGGGGGCGCGCAATTCCCGAGGCCGCAGTAGGGTCATCGCAAGTCCGCGATTCCTTAACGTCCGGCGTGGTAACCGGACCCGGAGATGCCCGAAGGAAAAGTGATGGTACAGGAGCGCCCCCCACGGCTACACCCTGCACATGCTGGTTATGTACGACAACCGTATTCCGCACCGATCCGCTAGCGCGCTCGGAGGACACATGTCACTAGGGGACAGACTTCGCGCGCAAGCGGATTACCTGGACCGCTGCAAGCTGCCACCGCGGCGGCCGAAAGGCGATCCGCGGAACATCCGCCGGGTGATGGTCATGTGCTGGGCTAATCACAATGCGCGGGTAAGCCAGATGGACGCGGCCACCAAGGCACGACACGCGCGGCGCTGCAGTTACTGCCAGGCGCGGATCCCAAGGTGGGCGCGCAGGTATTTGCCTCATGCCTAAGACCATGCTCATCTCGCTAGCGGAGATTGATCCGCCCGACATCGCCATGCGGGTGGCGATGGATGACACCAAACTGCGCGAGCTGCGCGAGAGCATGGCCGATGTGGGTCTGATTCACCCGTTGTGCGTCGAAGAACGCGACGGGCGCTATGTGATCGAAGACGGCCACCGGCGCTACACCTGCGCCTGTGACCTGGGCTGGATCGAGATTCGCTGCGAAGTCTACCACCCCTCAGAGCTAGCGAACGGCGCCGTAATGCTCGCCGCTAACCGTCATCGGGAGGATCCCAGTGCAGCAGAGGAAGCCATACTCTTTTCGGAGCACCGTGAGAAATACGGCCTTGACGAAGCCGGGCTGTGCGCCCGTTTTCACGTCTCGGCTGACTACCTCGGTGAGCGTTTCCGGCTCTTACGAGGTGACAAAGCAGTCTTTGATGCGCTACTTGCGCGACGCATTAAGTTCGCCGTCGCCCGAGAACTCAACAAGTGTGAAGACGAGGCGCACCGGCGCTACCTCCTCGACATCGCGGTCCGCACGGGATACAGCTCCCGTGTGATGGCTGAGCAAGTTCGCGAGTGGCGGCAGAATCAGCCGCTAGCGCAGCCGGTGCCGGTTGTCTCTGCCTCCGTGGAGCAGCCGGCGCCCCCCCCTGAATATCGCCCAGAGTGCGTGCTGTGCGGCGGCAACCGCGATCCGTGGAATCTTGTGAGCGTGATGATTCACGCGCGCGAGTTGGAGGATGTCAAAGAAGCATTGCGGCGCGCGGCGCTGCCAACGTAATGCACGTCAGCCGGCTCAAGAACGGGAGAGGCGCGACCATCGGTATCGTGCTCCAATTCGGCCCGCGGCCGGCGCCCGAACCGCCCGCGCTAGCGCACGCGCCGCGGCGCGTGCTGTGGAAGGTTTGCAACATCTGCACCGAGAATGACGCGGTGATCTATTGCCGGGTGCACTCGGTGTACCTGTGCCTGGAGTGCATCCAGGCGCACGAGATCATGGTGGGCGCGAAGATCGTGCAGGAGTGCAACGGCTACACGGTGCTCGCGTCTACCTGGGATCTGGGCAACCGCTGTGAGTATCTGTCGCGCAGCACGGCTCTGGCTTTGCTGCACTGAGGGCTTATGAAACTATTCGCAATGCTGTTTCTCGCGCTCGTGGCGCATGACGTTCTCTACCCGTTCATCATCCGCCTGCTCTCTAGGGTGTACTTCGAATACTGGCCGACCATTCGCTAGATGAGCATCCAGGCGATACACGGAGACTTTCTAGTCCGCGACTCGCGCCAGCCCGGGCACTTCTGGGCGGACAACGAGATCTTGGACATCTACGGCGCGCAGCTCGGCGCGCATGGGATCGCCGTCTACATGGCGATGAGCAGGAGAGCGGACAACGTGACCGGGGAGTGCATGCTTTCGACCAGGCGGATCGCGGCCCAGGTGAGCATGAGCGCGGGCGGGGTGTTCAACGCCCTCGAGTTGATTGTTTCTCTTGGTCTAGCCCGCAAAGCGGTGGACGCGAAGCACAACAAGCCAGCGGTCTTCGTGCTCGCGGATGTGAAGGCCCTGAGGTGTTCATCCGGTGAACACATGTGTTCATCCGGTGAACAAGGTGTTCATCCCATGAACACGCAATATGGAAAGAAAGACTTTCTCAAGACTAAACCTAACCCCTATAGTCCCCTTAAAAACGGGGCGTGTGAACTGCATCCCGATTCTGGTCTGACTGTCACCGGCACTTGCTGGGCGTGCTACGCACTCAAGCACAGCAGCACGGCCGCGGATTGAAAGTGAGGAAACCATGCGAACCAAGGCTTACCTAGTCCCTGCTATAGCTGGGGCGCTCTTGCTCTCGCTAGCGGCTATCACCTATGCCCAGCTAGCTAACTCGCAGTGCTCCAAGGAAACCGATCAGCAAACCACCAGCGGGCTCTCGGGCACGCTCACCTTTCCCGACTCGTGCGGCACGCAGGTCAATAGCTTCGAAATGATCGTGGCGGGCGGGCCGGCTACCAACAACGTCACCATCAACGGGGTGATGCGCGGCGGCACTCCCGTGGTGCTGGGCACTTCCACGAGCACCGCGAATGCTGTGATCCCGGTGAATGGCGGGCCCTACGATAAGTACACCGTCGCGTGGACGCTCACCGGAGGCGCATCGCCTACGCTGACTTTTAACCGCACCGGCGCCGTGGCCCGGCATGGCGTGATCCAGGGTGTGCAAGCTGCGCAAGGGAACGCGGTAGTGGGCGGGCCGAATGGCGCGATCGGGGATCCCGGCGTGCAGTTTGCAACCGCCTGGAAGGCAACCGTTGACGCGGGGCAGAACGTGGGCGGAACCTGCGGCGCCTTCCCTGCCATGTCGATCGGCATCGGCAAGTACATCAACGCAGCTGCCTGCAATCTACCCGCGACGGGCGGAACCATTGACGCTCGCGGCTTCCTGTGCACGTCCGCTAGCCCGTGCACGATCGACACTGAGGCACTCGGAGTGCCTGGCGCTAGCGCACCCGGCACCCCCTGCCAGCAGAGCAAAGTGGACGGGTGCACGCTGGCCGTGTTCGACACCATGAACGGCCACAACGGGCGGATTACGATTTACCTGCCTTGCGGATTCATCAACAGCACCGGGCCGCTGCCCATCGTGCGGGAGACGCACTGGATTGGCTGCGCTGGCCACGAGTCGCCCGAAATTGATATGTCCACCACGATGGCCAGCGTGGTGGATGCGTTGACCGTGGGCACGAACTGTGACGCGGTGGGGACGGATAAGTGCTACCCGATGTCCTGCATTGGCGGGCCGTACGTCTGGGTGGCAGCGACCAGCATGTACGGCTGCAAGAGTCCGGCCGGCTTCACCAACAACCCGCGCGCGCAACTCGAATACGTGAAGTTTAATTGCCCTGGCAACAATCCGGGCACGCACGCGCCCTGGAATTTTAACTGCATTCCCGTGGCGGTCACTACCGGGCAGGAGGATAGCTGGGCAAAGCACATTCAAGTGGCCGGGCTCGCTAGCGGCGGGCGGGCGCTGTGGGATGCCAAGACGGATAGCGGCGGCGCGGCCGATTCAAACCAGAATAACGGGAGCTTCGATTTCTGGGAGGTAGTCATCGGGCCGGACTGCAATGACGTCACCAACGCGACCAACATGTACGGCTTTTACATCGACGGCAGCCCGCAGATCTCCGCGGGCATCGGGGGCAAAGACACGTTCACGGGCAGCGGGTGCGCGGCACCGCCCAACGGCCAGGCTAGCGTGATCGCGGTGCAAATGTCAGGGCTCGGCAGTAACGGGGCCAACTTCCACATTGAGCAATGGAACACTGGATTTGCCACCGGGCAGAGCCGCAAGTGTCTGGGGTGCACCTTCTCGGCAATCGAGTGCGTCACCAGCGTCACGAACTGCGGGCACATATTCAACACCAACAACGTGACCGCGAACATCAACGGGATCAGTTGGAGCGCGGTAAGCGCCAACCCGCTGATCAAAGACGATCAGCTAAACCTGACCGTCACTTCGCAGAGCATGAACAACTGGAACACCTCGCCGGCTAACTCCAACGCGAATGGCCCGCTCTTGCTGCGCGACCTGGTGGCGTCCAACCAGCAGATCACCATCTCGCCGGCTAGCGGATTCAACACGGGCGCGGTGACCAACTCAAATGGGACGATCGCGTTCCTGATTACGATTGGCGTGGGCGCTGCGAACAACACCGGCACCATCGCACTGCCCACGGCTGACAACGGGTGGAGCTGCACCCTCACGGAGATCACGGCGCCGGCGACGAACACCCCGCGGCAATCCGGGCAGACCACAACCAGCGCCACATTCACGAATTACAACGCTGGCGTGGCCACCAACTGGACGAACTCTGACAAGTTGGCAGGCAGCTGCCTGGCGTTCTAGTTATGGAATCTCCCACGGGTCTCATACCGGAGAACTTGATGCACGCGGCGAAGAAGACGCAGGCAATGGACTACATCACCGCGCAGCCCTGGCCGGGAGATTTCAAGCGCCAGGTGCTCGCGGGCTGGGCGAAAGTGACGGGCGCGGCGGTGGCAGTGTACGAGTCGAACACGGTCGCGGCTAGCGGATGGGATCTCGTGAGACATGGAGGGTAATCGCATGGAGCGAGTGACGATCTACGGCAAGTTCTTGGCTCCCGCTAATCAGCGGGGCTGTCCGTGCGGTAGCAAGCTGTGGGACCACACGAATTGGCCCACGGTGTCACTTGTGATGCAGCTGGCGAAGCTCGGGAAGGGGGCGCGCACGCGAGCCCGCTCCATAACCGTGCACTGTTGCGATCGCTGCATCATGCAGATCCACACCAAGCAGGGACGCAAGCTGCGGATGGCGATCGCGGCCGGGCTAAGGGCTCAGCTGGTGGATCTCCGCAACCAAGGGGTGGAAAAGAATGCGGCTTGACCTGGACATCTACCGGATCTGGGAGACGCCCGCTAGCGTGTGTGGTGAGCTTTGGCTGCGCGGCCTGCGCTGGATGTACACCCTGGAACCTAGCCGGCTCACCCCCATGCATGCTGGCCATCCCTGCATACCGGCCGGAAACTATCGCGTCATCCTGAGCAAGTGTCCGCACCTCGGCTACATCTGCCCGGAAGTGCTGGACGTGCCCGGCCGCTCGAATATCCGCTGGCACATTGGCAACAAGCCCGCGGATGTCCTGGGCTGCGTGGCAGTCGGGGAGACGCACTCGGAAGACTTCGTGAGCGAATCGAAAGTTGCCTTCGCTTCGCTCATGCGCATCCTGGTCAAATACCAGGACATCTTTGTCACGTACCATGACGGGCCACCGCCCGCGGGAGAGGAGAAACATGGAGACGGAGAAACCGCTAGCGCCGAAGGATCCACACCCGCTAGCGCGGCTGGAGATCTCGCTGGACCTGGAGACTCACCAATTGTCATTCGCGATGACCGCGCCTAATCCGGAGATCGGGCTCGGGATGGCCCGCTGGGCCGCGGATGAACTCAAGCGAACGATCGACCACTTGTGGGACCAGGCGCACGGCAAGCGGATCATCACGGCAGGCGGGCCGCTTCCGAAGATCTAAGGTAACAACTGACAACCATGTCCACGGCGCCCA
>Ga0210410_10003065_pt1 | contig 14868 bp, 10 predicted proteins | sample IncBWC4MmetaG_FD_161058 | JGI IMG/M metagenome (GOLD analysis project Ga0210410, IMG submission 161058) | Forest soil microbial communities from Barre Woods Harvard Forest LTER site, Petersham, Massachusetts, United States - Inc-BW-C-4-M | ecosystem: Environmental > Terrestrial > Soil >... | reverse complement strand
AGAGCAGGCGGCTGTTAACCGCAAGGTTCAGGGTTCGAATCCCTGTCCCGGAGCCAATTCGCCATTTTGCCTTGCAAAGGTCGCAAACCGACCGCTTCTGAATTGGAAATCGGTCGCTTGGGGGAGTTCGAGAGTGCCAGAACTCGACCAGGTCGAGAGCCATCTTCGTTGGTCGCAGAGCGTTCTGCAGCAGTCGCGGCAGCAATACCATCCCGGATCAGGTTGAAGGGTTGCCGTAGGTTGGCCGAGAGCTCGCCTTCCTTCCACGACGCACTTGACACCATGAACGCGAGCAGCCGGCGCTTCTCGCTTGGCTCCTGCTCGAGGAAGAGTTCGTAGGCATCACTAGCCAGTTCCAGCAGCTGGATGCCGTCTTCGATATAGCTCTGGTCGGCATCCTGGTGGACTTGAATGTTGCGCAGGATTCCGTCTTGCTCGCGTCGCCAGTCGGCGGACTTGCGGTCGAAGAAAGGTGCATCGATCCTTCCGTCGAGCTTGTCCAGATACATCGCGTCCAGGCGTGTCTGAATCTGGTCGTAGTTAGCCTGCAAGCGTGCGACGGCCTCCTCGCGTTCATGCTTCTCGTCCGCATGGCTCCCGCGCAGAGCAGCTGCAACCCACTCGACGACATCGGCGTCCAGCTCTAAGCCCTTGAGTAGCCCGGCGAATCGCTCGGCGAGCACCTCTTCGCGCGTGTACGGCTCGGGGCACTTCCGCTTGTAGCCGGTGCAGTGGTAGTAGACATAGCGGGCCTTCTTGATCTCGCCCACAAATGAGCAGCCGCAGTGACCGCAGGACACCAACCCCGAAAACGCGAAGTCGTGCTTGATAGGGTGGGGCCCTATAGCGGAGCGTCCTTCGAGCCGTTGCTGAACCGACTCAAACAATTGCCGAGAAACGATTGGCTGGTGCACGCCGGGATACTCAGTCCCGGCCCACCGGAACCGGCCAATGTAGATGGGGTTGCGCAAGATCCTGTGGACTGCTGACTTGGTCATCTGAGTCCCGGAGCGGAATGTCAATCCCCATGTGCGGGCTAGGTGGGTGAGTTCTTTGAGGCTGTGGCTGCCGCTGGCATAGGTCTTGAAGAGCCGTGTGACCAGCGGTGCGAATTCAGGATCGGGTTCGATCATCCGCTTGCCGTTGGGCCCGTCGATGTTGCGATAACCGATCGGGCCCCACGAGGGATAGATGCCCTGCTCCGCTTTTTCGCGCATCCCCTTCTGGGTCTCCTCCGAGAGGTTGTCGATGTAGTTCTTGGCCATCAGAACCTTGATTCCGTGCATGAACTTCTCAGCCGAGCGTGAGCCCGGCGAGAGCGCCACATTCTCTTTAACGAAATGAATCTCGAGATCGAGGTCATCGATGCTGACCCAGTCCTTGAGGTTGCGATAGAGGCGGTCGGTCTTCTCGACAAGTAGCACCTTGCATGACCTGGTGCGTCTAAAGAATGTCAGCATGGCTTCGAAGTTCTGTCGGCCCGTCCGCTTGGCGGTCTCGACGTCGACGACCTCACGGACGACGTTTAGGTTTGCGCTCCGCGCGTACTCATGCAAGAGTCGGAGCTGGGCAGGAATCGAGAAGCCCTCTTTTTCCTGTTCCTTCGACGACACGCGTGCGTAGATGACGGCCTGCGGCGTCGACGGTAGAGATGGATTCTTCATTCGTTCTGTTCTCTCTGTGGGTCGATCGCGATCTTACTCGCCTTCAAGAATGGGTCCTGAAATCGTCAAGCAGCATTGCGGTCGCGGTCAACATCAAGGGCTCGCTTCTTGGCCTTCCATTCGAGTAGGACACGAAAGAAGCCGGTCATGTTTTCGGCGATTTCCCGGGCGTCCTCTTCTGTGAGTGGTCGCGTACTGCGCCGGCTCCAGACTTGCAGGGTTCGGGCGATTCGCTCGCCGGCCAGGGTCTCGCCACCACCTGATGGACTTCCAGAGCGAGATTCAGCAACCGGATTTCTCGAGGACCGCATCGCTTACACCGGACCACGCGAGGCAACGTGTGAGACGCGCCGCATGTAGTCGCCGAAGAGCGGAACCGTGAAAGCGAGGCGGCCACGCTGCGGACGGTATATCAGCCCTTTGTCCCTGAGCCGAGCGATCAGCTGCTGAGCGGTCTGATTGGGCAGCCTTGTCAGCTTGAGCACGTCGTGGATCTGAGCCGATTCACCTGAGGCCGCCATAGCCCGTAGCACCGAGCGCTCTGTGCCTGAGGTGCGCGCCAGACGAGCTTCGAAGAAGGCGCCATCGAGCGCTTCCAGAATGGTCGGTCGGTGGTGATCGAAGTCGGCCTTGGTGATCCTGCGCGGCCATTCGACCGCATCCCATAGCAGGGCGCCGACGAACTGAATGTGGAAGGCGTAGGCGCCGGTTATCTGAAGAACCGCTCGCGCCATCTCCGCATCGAACTTGCGACCTGCGAGCTCAAGTGGTCTTGTGAAGGCGAGCAGGTCCTCGGGAGGACGGAGTTGGCCGAGCTCCTCAGCTTGGAACATGCGCTCGCTGTAGCTCTTGGCGCGGGCGAGATTGTCGGTCAGGGTCGGCAGCCCGCAAAGGACCAGCATCACCGGCATCCCCTCGCGCTGGGCGCGGGCCAAAACGGCTAGGAAGAGGCCGAGTGGGTACTGACGATGATTGGCCGAGTCGCGCAGGACGTGGGCTTCGTCCCAACTGAGGAGGACGCCTGGCCTGCCGGCGGCCGACGCGCTCTCGCAGGCGAGTCTGAGCGAAGTGAACAGCTGCTCCTCGAGCTGTGGTATTCGTGCTGGCCGAGTTCTCGGTTGGACGGCCACGGTCACGCCGGCCAGGGAAATCGTGAAGCTGCCGAGCAGGTCCAGGGCCTGCCGCGCTACAGCTTGAGATCGCTGCCTGATGGCGAGCGCGCGCGAACTCTGCTCGACTGCTCGTCGACAGTCCTCCACCAGCGCCGGTCCGAAGATGGACTCCTCTTGCAGGTGCTCATTGCACTTGCGTCCGACAACGATCCAGCCCGCCTCCTCGGCGAGACGGCCGTACTGCTGTAGGAGCACGGTCTTTCCGACCCCGCGCAACCCGGTCACCCGAACATTGCGAGGCAGGCCGGGTAACCCCGCCAGGTAATGCTTGTAGCGAGCAAGCTGGGGTGCCCGATCGGCCAGATAGGTCGGCTCCAAGCCCATCCCTGGCCGAAACGGGTTTGGTGACAATTGATGACGGTCAAACGTCATCATTCGTTATCAATCACCCTTCGAGTGGGGTCGAGCTTGACCACTGAGCGATCTCCATGCGCGCGAGAGTCCGCCTCAGGCATGAGGTTCATGCCACCTGCCCTCCACCCGGCCGCCGCTCCCACCACGACGGCTTGCCGATGCAGTCAAGGATCGGCCGGTCGTTGGGCATGATCGGCGCCAGCTGGTTGAGCGGAGTCCGCCTGCGGAGCTTGGTCACATCGTGGGCGGGCGCTTCCTGGGCGCGAGCCTCGACCGCTAGCCAGATCGCCCCCAAAGGCCCCCAGGTCCGCAGCCGATCGGCGGTGGTGGTCCAAAAGGTGCAGCAGGTGTCGTGGCCGAACCGCGGTCGCTCGCGCCAGATGGTGTACTGAAGCTTGTCCTCGCGGTCGTCGGTGGGTACGACGAAGAGAACGTGGTGCAGCTCGGCGTCGCGGTAGTGCTCGAAGTAGCCGACGAAGGAGCCGATCTTCTGGCGCAGGCGAGCCAGCGATTCAGTCGCCCGATCCCACTCCAGGTCGAACAGAATGCGGCCGCCGGCCGCCACATAGACCCCACAGCCGTCGGGCGTGGGGACGGGCCACTTGTACTCGCGGCCCGTCTGCCGCCGCTCGGCCCGGACGTGCTCCTCGCCGTACCAGACCAGAAGGCCCTCATCCTTGAGCGCGCGACTCTGCGTGATCAGGGCGACGAAGAACTGGTTGGCTTCCAGGTCGTGGGTGGCGTGCCAGCAGTGGTCGCGCGCATCGTGGCTGCGCTCGACGTAGTCCCGGGGATCGTCGCCATGCCAGTCGGCGAGCACTCGCGCCCCGCGTGCTGATATCAGGAGCAGCGAATGACGACGACGAACGCCTGGGGTTTCGATGACTTTCCAGGAGTAGATGAGACCGAGATGTTTCAGGGACTGGAGTCGCATCTGACAGGAGCGGAGGCTGGGGAAGAAGAGTTCTTTGACCTGGAGCGTGTTCAGGTAGCGATAGTCGTAGAGAACTTGGAGGATGAGCAGGTCGCGTTGGTTGAGGCTTCGATGCAGTCGATTGAGTTGAGTCTGCGAAGGACGAGCTTCGCTTTGAGTAGGAAGGTCTCTGAGGATGATCGGATGAGTTAGGAGGAGAGACCGTCCTGGTTCGTGTGGCGGGTCGAATTGAGTTCGGGAGGCCTGCGCTCCGTCCTTCGCTTCCTGAGGCGCAGGCCGCAGCGAATCCCCAGAAGCGAAGGCCGGAGCGAACTCGAGCTCATCGCCGACGTCATCCGCGTCGTCCTCGAGCGGGCCTGAGTGCGACGGCATCATTGACTTCGGCTCCCGAAGCCCCTGGCCGATTCCATGCAAGACATCGATCCAGGCGCGCGTCGCCCAACGTTCTTCCGGGGTGATCGTCCGGTGGCGTTTCCAAGCTCCTCAGCGTGCGCACGCCGTTCGCACGCCGTGCGCACGCTGCTCGGTAAGCGTCGACCGCGGCGGGGGCCTGAGTCCGGCCCCCTTCGGTAACGCGCCCACATCTGGCCTTGCCAGGCTGGCCACTGACTCGTATCGCGGTTGGGCGTGGAGAGCCAAATCGCCTTCGGCCGACCCCTGTCTTGCCACTCAGCTCCGCGCAGAGGGCCCCGGGTCATCGAGTGCCGAGGGCGTGCCAACAAACTTTGGTGTTTCTACTGCTCACAATGTGGTCGATTCGTGTCCGCTGCCTTGAAACTGCAAGAGGAGGTCCCGATCGCGACAGGTGAAATCGAGATTTCACAAGGTCTCGATGCGGCGAAGCGTCTCGGCTGCCACATCGAGACCCTTCGGCTACGGATCCGGAGCTAAGGTTTGAAAGCCATCCGCGGGCCGCACGGGGCCTACTTCATTTCCGGCAGGTTGGTCCGCGTTCTACGCGTGCGCATGCGGCCTCCTTTGTTCAACGTCGCATGCCGACGCCTGAAGACCTGATCGTGGCACCCTCAAGGTTACGGTTTGGTTCGACCCGTATGGCGATGGGACTCCGACATTGGCACGGGAATCCTTGTGGCCGTGGACTTGATGTGGTGGCGACTCTGTGCTTCAGCTCTGTCCGATCCACAGTGCCGCCACCACCATGAGAAATTAGTTGTTAAACGAGCTGTGGCTGGCTAGTGGAACTTGGGATTCATCGAGTTACCTGAGATCCACTCCCTCAGCACCCACTCACTACATCTAGGAAGTTCTGTCCGCCCGAGAGGGTCCCGGGGGTCACGCTTCCGCAACCGGAAGCTGTCAGGGTCACCGGCGTGGGAACCGACTCGGAGCTATCCACATTCTGTAGGCGTGAGTACTCATCTTCCCACTGGGAGCCGCTGAATTGAACGCTGTTAGACACCGGGACTGTAGTGCCAGCTGCGAGTTCGAGTATCCATTCTGCGGAGTTTTGATCGACGTTAAACGAGAACTCATTTGACCAGTACTGCCCTGTCGAGGCGTCGTCAAAGAGGATGTACCACTTGGCCGTGCTCAGGTCGTAGTGGACATCGACATAAAGCGCATTGCCGGCTGCCGGATAGATATTGAGGTAGACGGGAGCATTCGGCCAGAGTTCGTACCAGGCACGGTCCAGCCTTTCGTCAAACCCCGCTTGAGCGATGTAGTTTCCGTTCCAACCTCCAACGCCGACCCACGAAGCCAGGTTGTTACAGGTTGAGCAAACCAACTGTGCGTAGAACGTTCCGAATGCGCCATCAACCCAATATGGAGTGGTAAGGACGTCAGCGACATAGCCTCCCCAGTTTCCGCTAGTCGCGTAACGCACTCCGCTGTCAGCGGTCGACTCGGCTGTGGTCCGAACTAGCATCCGGCTCACGACCTTATCGCCTCCAAATCGTTTGGCCTCAGCCTTCGAATAGGCGTCACTAATCGGGACTGGGACTTCGAAAGCGGCCGAAGAACCAGTCACGACGGGACCGGGACGGCCAGTACCGTACCTGAGTGCAACACCGGCAGTGCTCGCTGATGTTCGAGCCGCGCCCCCTGGAACTTGGGTTAGGACCAACAGGGCGACGAGAACGAAAGAGGTAAGTGCTTGGGCTGTCCGCAATGCGAATTGCCGCTTACTACTTGTTTGACTCATTCCAACTCCTCCAAATTCCGAACACTGTTGCTGCGCGGACTGTGCTAGTGCCCGATCTGAATTTGTCACGGAATCGACGAGCGATTGTTCTTTTCTGCACGAGTCCTCCTTGCGGTCGCGTACTTACCGGCGACACTCATCGAGCGCGTGAAATGATGCGATCACATAGTTGAGGACTAGCTGACAACTGACAAGTCGTCAATAGATGCGACACCGGCAGTCGTGATACTCGAGTCAAGCGCTCACGTCGTCGAGGAAGGTCTGAGTTCTCACTCCGAGCCACAGAGCCACGGCCGCTGCGCGGCTATGAATGCCTCTCCGGGTGTAAAGCCGTCGTACGTGCGTTGCTACAGTCGTCGTCGATATTCGCAGTCGCAAAGCGATTGCCTTGTCGGTATAGCCCGCAGCAATCAGCTCTAGGATCTGCACTTCACGATTAGTGAAAAGAGGCGTGTTAACCGACGTCATGTCCACCCTCCGGCCGTGAGTCGCTGATTCGGCTGACAATTCAGATTGAGAAGCACTTAACAGTTTCAGGCTGTAGGTTGGTGGTGGACTCGTACATTTGAATGATTGTTGGCTCACCCATTTGAAGTAAGCCGTCTGCGAGCAGGCCTCGCAATTAGGGCCTCGCAATTAGGGCCGTAGGAACGGGTGCACAGCCTTCTGTCTTTTGTGTCGGCCATATCTACTCCGGCACAAGTGGCGCTTGGTCGAAGGCACCAGATCTGTCTAGATCAAATACAAATTAGGGAGGACGTTCCCCTCAAGCCACGTTACCTGATAGGGTTGCCTACGTTAAGTATCAAATGAGATACGTCCAGATATTGATTGGACTCGTCGTCTTGTTTACGATCTCGGTTGGCTCGTTCATGCACTTCGCGCTCGGTTCAACGCTGGCCTCGGCACCGGATTCTACAGGCACCGTCAGCGTTCGAATCGCACGTGACCCCGGCCACCTGCAGCTACCGCCCCTTGATAGGACAATCAGCGATACATCCGTGGCGGAGCGCCTCGCTGCAGACATTCTGAAAATGCCAAGTTTTCCGGCGGGAGTGATGTATTGCCCTGTGGACTTTGGCACGAGTTACACTTTGGCGTTCACGACCAAGGCTCCCGATACTTGGACAGCTCGCGTGGACGTTTTAGGGTGTCATAAGGTGACCCTCAGTAATGGTCACGTGTCATGGGCCGTCGGCGCCAGTCAATTCATGATCGATCTGAAGACTGCGCTAGGACTGCGTAGCGACGAGCTAGTCCCCCGTCCGTGTCCGCAGCCGACGAACACGCGCTGCTACGAGCAATAGCGGGATTCAGCTCTCCAACGAAACGCGCGCAGACCCCACAGCCGTCGGGCGTGGGGACGGGCCACTTGTACTCGCGGGCGGTCGCTCTGCGCTCGGCCTTCACGTGCTCCTCGCCGTACCAGACAGTCCTGGTTCATGTGCCGGGCCGAATTGAGTTCGGGAGGCCTGCGCTCCGTCCTTCGCTTCCTGAGGCGCAAGTCGCTGCGAATCCCCAGAAGCGAAGGCCGCGGCGAACTCGAGCTCATCGCCGGCGTCATCCGCGTCGTCCTCGAGCGGGTCTGAGTGCGACGGCATCATCGACTTCGGCTCCCGAAGCCCCTGGCCGATTCCATGCAACCCATCGAGCCAGCCGTGGGTTGCCCAACACATTTCCTGGGCGATCGTTCCGTAGTGTTTCCACACTCGTCAGTCGGCGCATGCCGTGCGCACGCTGCTCGCTGTGCGTCGAGCGACGAGGGGGCCAGAGTCCGTCCCCTCCGGTAACACGCCCACATCTGGCCGTACCAGGCTGGCCTTTGACGCCCATCGAGGTCGGGGGTTGAGAGCCAAATCGCCTTCTGCCGATCCCTGTCTTGCCGCTCAGCTTCGCGCCGAGGGCCCCGGGTCATCGAATGCCGAGGGCGTGCCAACAAGCTTTGGTGCTTCTACCTATTCACAATGTGGACGATTCGTGTCCGCTGCCTTGAAACTGCAAGATGAGGTCCCGATCGCGACAGGTGAAATCAAGTCTTCTTAAGCTCGACGATGTGGCCGAGCGTCTCGGCTGCCACATCGAGACTCTCCGACTACGGATCCGGAGCGGGAGGCTGAAGGCCATCCGTGGCCCACATGGGGCCTACTTCATTTCCGCCAGGTCGCTCCGCGTTCTACGCGTGCGTACGCGACCGCCTCGCCAACGCCGCGCCCCTACGGCTGAAGACCTGAACGTGGCATGGCGGACGATGGAGAGGCCCCTCCGGCGGACACCCGCCGCTCACGAAGAGCTGGTGCCGTTTCTGGAGGCGCTTGAGGTCGATCGCACCATCAACCTAGGTACCTATCGGCTTGTCTGCGCCCGCGGCCTCCACGAACTGGGTTTCAACGCTGACGACATCGCGGCGCGGCTTGGGGTCTCAGAGCGTCACGTCAGGCGGTTGATCGGTAAGGACCCGGGTGTCGCAGTCGCTCAGGCAGCCCACCGTTGGGCGCCGATCGAAGCGCGCCGCATCGTGCGCGTCCTGCGCGCTCAGCTTCAGGCCGAAGGCATTCGGTTTCACAAATGGGTGATGCGAGGCAAGCGTCGGATCGGTCCGCCGACACATCCTGATCGGCCCCGACCGGCTTTCAAGGTCAAGCAACTCCTGCACGACGATAGGGCCGGACTTCGGCGCGCCGGACTGTCGCCCGAGCAGATTTGGGCCATCAACATCGTCGGCCTCGGCTCTGACGAATTGAATGAACTCTTGCTCCGCGGGTCTCGATGAAGGCCTCCCCACGATGGCGTTAGATGCTTTCGGCTCATATTCACCGCCGTCGGGCGGCAGGACTCCCGACTAGCGGCGGCGGAGAGTGGGTGGCCAGCATATTCGCGTGCCCGTGGTTGCGATCTAGACCGTCCTGGTTCCTGTGGCGGCCGAATTGAGTTCGGGAGCCTGCGCCAGGCCTGCGCTCCGTCCCTTCGCTTCCCGGGGCGCAGGCCGCAGCGAACTCGAACTATGAATTCCTGTCGGGCACTCTCCAGTCGAATGTCCCAGGAGCGACCGCGGGGGTACCGCGACACGAAGACATTAGAGACCTGTGATGTTCATCATGGCACTTGACTTACGTTAAGTGACGCCGTAAGGTGCGCCCCAGTCACCGTACGTCCTTGAGCCAAATTTCCTTCAGCTCAGGGAGGTGATCGCGGGGAGTGTTTAGCGACTGTAGCGTGTGTGTCCGCACGCCGATTTCGATTCCGGTCCTCTGCACGTAGAGACCATTCCAACGTCACTTGAGAGGTAACCGGGCCGATGTCCCTGAAGCTGCTGTCCGCACATCGGCATAAGTCAGGCCACCATAGGCCCAGAGTTTTCTCGCGCCGAATCGAAGCCATCGCGATTGGTGCGGTCGTCTTGACAGCATTTGTCTTGCCGCCGATCACTACCGCTGGCGCAGCAACTGTCATGAATCGTCAGGCACGCGATTTTCGCGTGAGTGACGCGCCACCTTCGCAGCTTCAGAACCCAGCGGATCAGGGACCGTCGACGCCTGCAACACCGGGCAAGGTCGCCGCGCCGCGAGCCCCGGCGCCTGCCGGTAAGAAGCATCCCGCGCTCCCAGCAGCCGTAGCTGCCAGCTGGCAGGCCAGCCTGCACCAGGCGCCGGGATCGCCGGCTATTGCGCCGCCGTCGAGCCCGTCAAACTATGGCTACTACCTACAAGGCGTGACCTGTGTGGGCGCCACTGACTGCTGGGCGGTCGGCTTTTACAGTTCAGGAAGTAGCGGCCACGACCAAACCCTCATAGAGCAGTACACGGGCACCTCCTGGCAGGAGGTCTATGCACCGAACCCAGGTATCGACAACCGGCTTTCGGCCATCACATGCATCAGCGCGACCAACTGTTGGGCCGTTGGCCAGTACTTCAATGGCACCAATACCTGGCCGATCACGATGCAGTACACCGGTACTGGCTGGGTAGTGATCCCATCGAACGGTCCCACGTCCGGCGTCCTCGGAGCGGTGACTTGTCTCAGTAGCGCCAATTGCTGGGCGGTTGGGCACTACTACGATACGTTCCTAGACTACCTCACGCTGGTCGAGCAGTGGAATGGCACGCAGTGGGCCGTGGTCAGCAGCCCCAGCCCAGGCATCGACGACATTCTTTATAGCGTCGCCTGCGTAACCGCAAACAACTGCTGGGCCGCCGGCACAAAGAACTACGTCAACAACGGATCCAGCGGCGGCAACCTAACGCTGGTTGAGCAGTGGAACGGTACCCAATGGGCCGTGGTCAGTAGCCCGAGTCCGACTACGACCAGTCCCAGTGGATTCACTGGGGACTCGCTACTTGGGCTGACCTGCGTCAGCGGCAGCAACTGTTGGGCAGTCGGTTATCAGGCTGCTGGCTTCGAGAGTTTGGTCGAACAGTGGGACGGCACACAATGGACCGTCGTCAGCAGTCCTAGTCCCGGCACTGGCACGTTTGGCGACAACACTCTGAGCGGAATCAATTGCGTTGGAGCCAGCGACTGCTGGGCGGTTGGTACATGTATCGGCGGCACAACATGCTCTCTCGGTCTAGCTGGATCTGTGCTGATCGAGCAGTACGACGGCACAACCTGGAATCTCATAAGTGGCTCCAACGTCACCGGGAGCGGGCACTACAACCAGCTGTATAGCGATACCTGCGTGTCCGCCACAGATTGCTGGGCAGTGGGCCGAATTGACGGCGCGACGGATGCGACCCTTATAGAGCAATACAACGGCAGCGCGTGGACGATCAGCAGCACCGCTACATTCAACGGACAGCTTGCGCCTATCGGTGGCCCTGTTGTGCCAAACGAACTGCTTGGGGGTACCAACTGCGCCTGCGCCAATGCCAGCTTGGGCCAGTCGTACTCGGGAGATCCGGTCGACACCGCGTACGGCAATTTCACCGAGATATCCACCGATCTGACGGTTCCGGGCCGCGGAATTCTGCTGCAATTTTCACGGACGTACAACTCAATGGCGGCAGCCAACATTGGGCCGCTTGGGTACGGCTGGACATCGAACTACTTAATGACGCTGAGTCAGCCAGGTGGCAGTGGTCCGGTAACCATCACTCAGGAGGGCGGCGCCCAGGTTGTCTTCAACCAGAATGGCTCGACCTACGCCCCGGCAGCCCCACGGGTGGTCGCAACGCTGACGCACAACGGTGATGGAACTTGGACTTTCATGCGCCTTGCGGGCAACACATATACGTTTTCGGCCACAGGCCAGTTAACAAGTGAAAAGGATCGCAATGGATACGTGACATCTCTTGCGTACAACGGCAGCAACCAACTGGCAACCGTTACGGACCCTGCCAGCAGGACTTTGTCTATCGGTTGGACCGGAAGCAACATCACGAGCGTGGCGGATCCCAACGTAAGCCCTAGCCGCAACGTGACCTTCGGCTACAACGACGGCAACGGGAACCTCACCGATGTTACCGACGTCAATGGGGGCCATGCGCACTTCATTTACGACCCTAGTCACCGCATCACGAACTTGTTCGACCCCAACTGCTACGCAGCCGGGGCGCTCTGCAACGGGGGTAATGGCGTGGTCAACGGTTACGACAGCCAAGGCCGTGTGTCCTCGCAGCAGGACCAACTGGGCCGGAACACAACGTGGGGTTATGCTGGGGACCCCACGTCGTCCTCCGGCGGTACGACAACTATCACGGATCCCAAGAACAATGTCACCGTCGATAGCTATCAGTACGGCCTCCTCACTCAGAAAACCAGAGGTTTCGGAACTCCTGCGGCAGCGACGTGGCAGTATGCGTACGACCCGACCACCGCGGCGTTTGTCTCCGAGATCGATCCAAATGGCAACGTGGCGAACTTCTCAGTTGACAGCAACGGCAACCAGCTCTCGAGGACCGATGCCCTGGGCCGCTTCGTCCAGTCCAGCTATAACGCTTTCAATGAGCCCCTGACGCAAACGGACCCGCTGAACGTGACTACGACATTCGTTTACGACGGGAACGGCAACCTGACGTCTGAGTCCAGTCCCCTGCTTGATTCAACCGGGCATGTGATCGCAACTGAGACGGTGCAGAACCTCTACGGCGATTCCACTCACCCAGGCGACGTAACGTCGATGATCGACCCTGCGAACCACACATGGATCTACGGGTACGACAGCTATGGGGACCAGACGTCAACCACCGACCCTCTCGCGAACAAGGCGACGACGACTTTCAACGCCGATGGGTGGACTCTGACGACGGTCGCACCCCGAGGAAACGTGAGCGGTTGCAATTGCGCGGCGCAGTACACCACCACTTATGGCTACCTGGACACAATTAGCGGTAGGACCAACGCATTCGGTGACGTCGCTTCAGTCACTGATGCGCTCGGCCACGTTACCGCCAACCATTACGACGCCGATCGGAACCTAACCTCCACTAATGACGGCAACGGCAACCCGACGACATACGTCTTCGATTTGGCAAACGAGAAGACGGACACGAGGCGAACGGATGGAAGCGATCTGCACACCGATTATTTTCCGGATGGCACGGTCCAGGACCAGAAGGACGGCAAGAGCAGCGCTATTGCGACCTACAGCTACGACACGCTTGCAAGGGTGATCAGCCGGACCGACGCGATTGGAAATGCCACGTTATTCACGTATGACGGCAATGGCAATGAGCTTACCCAGCAGGATCCAGGCGGCAGCTGCAACACGAACACAGGGTGCACGACGATGACCTATGACGTTGGCAATGAGCTGACTGGCATTTTCTTCTCCGATGGCGTAACCCCCAACGTCAGCAGCATCATTTATGACAGTGACGGTCAGCGCTTGGCGATGACCGACGGCACTGGGTCCTCCCAGTGGGCCTGGGACAGTCTCCACCGGTTGACTAGTTTCACCGATGGGCGTGGCGATCAGGTCCAGCATCAGTACGACTTGCGTGGCCTGGTTACCCAGATCAGCTATCCGGGCAACCTGCTTGTTACGCGCGGCTACGATAACGCCGGACGCTGGACCTCGGTGCAGGACTGGCGTGGCAATACCACAAACTTCGGCTACGACCCGGACGGCAACCTGACCACGAAAACGTTGCCGCTCGGCACAGCCATCGTTGACTCTGCGGCTTTCAACGCGGCAGAGCAATTGACATCGTTGTCCGACGTGAAGGGTGTATCGACAACGTTGTTTGCCGCTACGTACGGCCGCGACAACAACGGCCAAGTCAGCACGGACAGCTCCCTTCCCCCGAGCGTGGGCTCAGACCGTTACACCAACCTCAACCAACTCTGCTATGCGGGCTCCAGCAATAGCTCGGCTTGCGCGGCCCCGCCAAGCGGCAGCCAGGCTTACAGCTACGACGTTGCCGACAATCTCACCGGCAACAAGGGAGCAGCTCAAACGTTCAACGCTGCCGACCAGCTCTGCTGGACGATAGCTGGTACTAGCAGCAATCCCTGTTCCAGTGCGCCAACTGGAGCGACCAGTTACAGCTACGACACTCGCGGTAATCGGACAATGGTGACTCCAGCCAGCGGCACCGTGACCAACCTCGGCTACGACCAGGCCAACCATCTGACGAGTTGGAGTCAGGGGTCGACTACGGCAACCTACGCATACAACGGTGATGGCCTGCGTATGAGCAAGACCGTGTCCGGTGTGACAAATCCGATGACCTGGGATGTGGGTGGGTTGCCACTTCTCATCAGCGACGCCACCTTCGACTACGTGTACGGTCCGGCTGGGCTTCCGCTCGAGCAGGTCGCTCTCCCCCCACCGATCTCGCTGGTTGGCACGGCGACCGCGACCGGCAAAAGCACAAGCCTGAGGGTGACATTCCCTGCAGGTGTGCAGGTCAACGACCAGGTGGTTGTGGCCAGTACGGAACCATCGACCACTACGGTGACCGCGCCTTCTGGCTATAACCTCGTTACCAGCGTCACCTCAGGCGGGTCGAGCCCGCTTGCCACCACCAAGGTGTTCAGTCACACCGTTGTCAGCGGCGAGACTTCAGTCACCCTCACCTATGGCACGAGTACGACGGCCCAGGCAGCTGTCTTGGGTATCTATCGTGGCGTGGATCCGAACCTGCCAATCGATGTCGCCGCTACCAGCTCCGCTGCGGCTACCACTACGGTAACGGCGCCCTCTGTCACCCCTACCTACACCAGCGACCAGCTTCTCGTCTTCCAGGGCGCAGCTGGCACCTTCTCGGGTTCCAGCTGGACCGCGCCTACTGGCACCGTAGAGCGGGCCCAGGTCAACACCACGGCCAACGTCTCAACCGGGCTAGCCGATCAAGCCATCGGCGCTGGAGCCACGGGGACTCGAACCTCGACTTTCGGCAGGAGTGCCAACCTGACTTCAATCGTGGTCGGGTTGGTCCAGCCACACGCGATCGGACTCGTCGGGACCGCGACCGCGACCGGCAAGAGCACAAGCCTGAAGTTGACATTCCCAACAGGTGTGCAGGTCAACGACCAGGTGGTTGTGGCCAGTACGGAACCATCGACCACTACGGTGACCGCGCCTTCTGGCTATAACCTCGTTACCAGCGTCACCTCAGGCGGGTCGAGCCCGCTTGCCAC